>Ga0208953_1000415_pt1 | contig 37155 bp, 43 predicted proteins | sample RifOxyB2_FD_184033 | JGI IMG/M metagenome (GOLD analysis project Ga0208953, IMG submission 184033) | Groundwater microbial communities from Rifle, Colorado - Rifle Oxygen_injection B2 (SPAdes) | ecosystem: Environmental > Aquatic > Deep subsurface > Groundwater | place: USA: Rifle, Colorado...
GGGAGACTGCCCCTCTCATCTTTACGGCATTTAATTCTCCTTACTGGAGTTTTAAAGTTGACCAGCCTATGGCTTCGATGACGGTTACTATTTACAATTACGCTATATCTCCGTTTTCCGATTGGCATGCAAAGGCATGGGCGGGATCGCTTGTATTGATTTCAATAATTTTAGCTGTTACTCTGATTGTTAGGAAATTTTCAAAGAGGGTAAGATATGGATAATCAAAGTGGAAAGTTAGAAAAAAAGGTTGAAGCAAAAAATGTTTGCGCGTATTTTTATGGCAAACAGGCCTTGAAAAATATCAATATGGATATATATAAAAACAAAGTTGCGGCGATTATAGGCCCGTCAGGATGCGGCAAATCGACATTTATACGATGTTTAAACAGACTTCATGAAACTGTTCCTGGTGCTACTTTGTCAGGAAATGTTTATCTTGACGGGAAAGATATTTTGAAAAATGAGATAGATATTGTTTTATTGCGCAGAAGGGTAGGGATGGTATTTCAAAAGCCAACTCCTTTTCCTACAATGACGATTTATGACAATGTAGCGTCGGGAATTAAATTATATGGAAAAATATCGAGAGGGGATTTGGGTATTGTCGTCGAAAAGAGCTTAAAGCAATCGGCGTTGTGGGGAGAGGTCAAAGATTCTCTTGATAAGCCGGGAATCAGTTTATCCGGCGGGCAACAGCAGAGGCTTTGCATAGCGCGAGCACTTGCTATACAGCCAGAAGTTATTCTGCTTGATGAACCCTGTTCAGCTCTTGATCCGATTTCTACAGGCAAAATAGAAGAGCTTATCCACGAGTTAAAGAGTAATTATACAATTGTCATTGTAACCCACAATATGCAACAGGCGGCGCGTGTTGCTGATTTTACCGCCTTTTTTTTGCTTGGAGAACTCATAGAGCACGATTTAACTACAAAAATATTTACGACGCCGAAAGACACGAGGACAGAAGATTATGTGACGGGAAGATTTGGATGAAAAGCGAATAATTTACTGCTCTTTGTAGAAATTTAACCAAAAATCCTTCGATAATAAGTTATGGACATTCCAATAAAATCATTGGCAGTAGGTGGGCGTATCCCAAGAGTATATGAGGTTATCTCTTTAACACGGCTTCTTAGAATGAAGCCAATATATCCTTCTGAAAATATACCGAAAAGTAAAAATTTTAGAAGGTATTGTTATCCAATTCCTTTTGACAGAAAAGGGCTTCCATTTGCGATGGATTTGAAAAGTTGCGATATTGTCAGGGGTATAGCTTTGGAAAAAGGAGGAAAAGACCTTTTTTTTCCTCTTAACTTTTCTGTAGGTTTATCAGAAGATGATCTATTGGGGAAAATTATAGGTAAAAACACTTTGCAGTTAAGACATAATGAAGATCCTCATTTAAGAAGTATGCTTGAATCCCTAGTTATTGGGCGTTTGTTTGGTCTTGGCGTTTCTGGATTGGATTATGAAACGACGGAAACAGCGCTAGGCAATTTTGAATTTGAGGAAGGCCAGGTCAAAATATTTAAAAGCAGGTATGACAAAGGGGGAAATGGGAGTGGATTGCATGAACAGGCGATAAAAACTTTATATACACTAAGTGATGTTGAATATTCTCGATTGTATAATGAATCTGAAGTTGATGGGGTTGAGGAGAAAAAAATATCAAATGTTGTTTCTGACGCAATGGTGTCTAATTTTAATAGAGAGAAAGAAAGTTTTGATGCCTTGTGTAAGTCTGTTCGAGACACTTTTGTTTTTCCTTTGGTCTTAGACGGGCTTTATCTTTCGGGAATAGATATTCTTAAACTTAATTTGGAAAATACAAGCATTAAAGGACTTGTGTGGTCAGAAAGACGCGATCCACAGATAAAAATTTAACCTCAAAGTATTACCATAAAAAGCGTATAATTTAAATAATAATATCCGAAGGATCGTCCCAGGAGCCGTAAAGGTGGCCATCCGGCTGGATCACTGCATGCCGGACCTGTTCTTTAATTGGAGCATTCATGTGATCTGTTACAACAACACTCATTCCTTCATAGCCAAACCGCAGCGCCCAAGGTAAAGGTTCTTTTTCTCTTCCTTTTTCTCTTAACATGGTAATAGCAAAATTTGGATCAACTTGATTGGCTCTAATCCATTGAGCTACCCTTAGGGATCCTGGCAAAGCTAAGTTCCTCGGTTCTCCCATTTTACGAAAAGTCAGTTGATGTGCTCCTGCTTTCATTGCCCAAGTCATAAAAGCCATTAAACTGTCAGGGGAATCAATTCCCCCTTTTGTCAAAATGGCTGTCAAACGAACCAATAGTCCTATTTTTCTTGCTTCTCTAATGGTTGGAGCAAGTTTCCAATGAACTCTACCTCCAGACATTATCTGGGAATTTACTTCATCAATATGGCTGACACAGCTTAAAGCAACTGTATTTAATCCTTTGCCATGCCAATAGCCCATATTTTCAGGATTTAATAAAGTACCGTTGGTCTGGAGTTCCGGAACAAGCCCACTTTTGTACAATACTTCAATAATTTTTCCTAATTCTTCTTTCTCTGTTAACGTAGTTTCCCCTTTCGAGCTGATAATGCCATAAGGAATACCAGCACAAACCCTTTTATATTTATCTGCTAAAAAAGCAATTCTCTCTGGTTGTATCATAGATCGTCCTTCGGGTTCAATACGATGGGTCATATGGCTAATGCAGTAAGGACATTTTAAATTACAAGCTCCAACTTTTTTACCTTTCCACGCCATAACTGTTAAAGTTGATATTTCCATATTTACTGACATGCGTTATCCTCCAAGAGCTGTTGCGCTTCCGTGTCTCGTTCAATAAAATAACGGGTAAGGCATAAGCGATAATTGTTTCCCCTTTTAAAAGGAGCAAGCATTTCCACTTGGGATGGAGAAAGATGGCTTGTATCTTCAGGCTTCAAGTATGCTAACAAAAAAGCATCGCTTGGCTTTAAATCCAAGCTATATTCTCTATTTATATCTGCAATAATTTCTGCCTGAATTGGTTTGTATTTTGCTGGTATTTCTCCTTTTTGTAACTGGGTAACTAGCGCATCTGCAATCATCAGAGCAAAAATACTTTTAAACCATTTATTTCCATACAAAGAAGAAACTGGTTTACGGCTAAAAGCAAAACCTATACGGTCATAAAAAACACCGTAAGGTTTGCTCATGGAAATTACTGCTGCAAAAATGTTGGGATGGCTTAAGTCATAAACATGTGGAGCAGTTGAACCCATATACGCAAGATCATAAAAAACCTGGTGGCCGGCATCACATATTCTTCTTATAAAATCATCAGGAATAATGTTGCCATCCCTGGCAGAAGGATTTGAGATAAACCAATAACCGGGCTTTAAACTAGAAGGATCAACATCTTCTTTAACCGCTACTGTTTCCATTTGCCTTGTTTCTCCTACTGTTTTATATCCTTCGTATTCTCCTTCTAATACATAAAACTTTTGCACTCCCTCATATTGTAATTTGGTCATTATTTCTCGTATTCCTTCCTCCGAGCCTGAAGTTGGATAACGATAAGAAAAAGTTTTCATTGACGGGACATCATCGGCATAAAAATTGAGTACTTTATCAATTACCGGGTCATGAAAACCATCTAACCCACCAGTCGGCTCTGTTGCACGTAAAAATTGCCCGTGAGGAAAACCTTTTTTGATCACACTATCAATAACCCTTCTGGCTTCAGGATGGCGATAACTATAAACTGTAGTGATTGCCTTAAGTCCTACGCTGGAACTCATAAATCCTCCTATTTTTAATAATTGTTTTTATTCATGGCTCTTACAATAGGTTATCGGCGGGTTTACAGAAAATTTCAAGATATTTTATAATTATTTTTCGCGTAGCCACTGTTGTGCTATTGTTCCTACCATTTCATGTTGTCAAAAAAGTGATAAACATTGGTGTTTTATCTGAATGTGGTTCAAATCCGCATCTTTGATAAAATCCAATTTCTTTGTTATATGCAATAACTGCTTTTCTTGCATATTCCTTATATATCTCAAGCATTTTTGTAAGCAAAGATTTTCCAATTCCTTGAGAATGATAATCAGGCATTACAAGCAAATAATGAAAGTAAACCGTCATTATTTTATCTGATAAAGCATTTATCAAGCCAATCAACTTTTCTCCATCCCATGCTGAAATTACTGTATCAGAATTTTTCATTGCAATTACTAGCTTATCAGGATAATTTCCAGATGACCAGTTTACCGATAAAAATAAGTTCTTTAAATCAGTTTCATTAAAATCTTTGGTTTCCTTGTATGTGATCATTTTTTTTATCTTATTAGGTGGCAATGTTGTACAACTTAATTATACAAGAATTAACCCCGATTATTTACCCCGATTAGGAAATCGGGGTTCATACCTGGGAAAATTTCCAACACTCTGCTAGAATTCTGTTTGTCTATGAATAATCGGGGTGAATATATTTATAATAAGAACATTTGTAAAATTGAGGCGGCTTCTTTCTGAAAATAATGAGCTAAAGCATAAATTAAAAGAAATTGAACGAAAAGTTGAAATGCATGATCATGAAATAGTTGGAGTTTTTGATGCGATTAAGCAATTAATGCTTCCTCCTGAAAAGCCTAAGAGGAAAATGGGATTTTTGGCGTGAGATGAAAAGAATGTCCAATCCTTCGACAAGCTCAGGACAAGCTCAGGACAAGTTTTCCAATGTCCAATGATAGTATGGTTCCCTCCTGATTTTTTTGGCAAAATTGACCAAATACCTATGGCAAATAACTCTTCATATTTTCAAAAAACACAGATAGAAAGGCTAAAAATACAAAAGGTAAAATCGTTAATTCTTAGAGGTTAACCTGTCTTTGTGTTAAAATGTTCTTTTGATAAACTATCGGATAATAGATTATTGTTTTTGTGAGGTGTTTTATGCTTTGGTCAAAGGAAAGCTTGAAGGCTCTAGTATCTGAAAAGTTACAAGATTATCTTTTTGTTGTTGCATCAAATCGTGAACCATACATACATAACTACTTTGCAAATGAAATAAAGTGCGTTGTTCCTGCGAGCGGTTTGACAATGGCGCTTGATCCTGTTTTAAGGACATGTGGGGGGGTCTGGGTTGCCCATGGGGGAGGAGAAGCAGACAGAAAAGTTGTTGATGAAAAAAACAGAATTTTAGTCCCGCCTGAAAACCCAAAATACACTTTAAGAAGACTTTGGCTAAACAAGGCTGAGGAAACAGGATATTATTACGGGTTTTCAAACGAAACTCTTTGGCCCCTATGCCACATAGTTTATGTAAAACCAAAATTTGACGAGGCCGACTGGCTACATTATAAAGCAGTAAACGAAAAATTTGCAAAAACGATTCTCGATGAAGTCGGAGATAAAAAAGCTTTTGTTTTTATCCAAGATTATCATCTAACGCTTGTTCCAAAACTTTTAAGGGAGATAAACCCGGAGATCAAAACAGCTCTTTTTTGGCACATACCATGGCCAAACCCTGAAGCATTCCGTATCTGTCCGTGGAAAGATGAAATTTTGCGTGGAATGCTTGGCGCAGATCTTCTTGGATTCCATATTCCATATCATGTTGATAATTTCTTAAACACTGTAGACCAGACACTGGAGGTCAGAGTGGATAAGGTAAGCTCGACAATTATTTCCTCAGGCAGAGAAACGCTTGTAAAGCCTTTCCAAATAAGCGTCGATTACGAAAAGATGAGTTCTGATGCCAATTTGCCAGAATTACAATCTGAAATAGAAAGACTAAAGAAGGAATACGGGTTGGAAAATCGCCTGATAGGAGTTGGCAGTGACAGGTTGGATTATACTAAAGGGATTCCAGAACGGTTTAACGCCATAGATAAATTTTTTGAAAAGTATCCGGAATTTATAGGCAAGTTTACTTTTATCCAAGCTGGTGTGTTAAGCAGAATACACATCCAAAGATATAAAGATTTAAATGATGAAATTAACGCGCAGGTTGAACGCATTAATTGGAAATATTGCAACGACAGCTGCAATGGCAATTGGAGCCCCATAATCTTGGTAAGAAGGCAATTTTCCCAAAAAGAACTGGTTGCTATTTATGTGATGGCAGATATTTGCATCGTTTCGTCTCTGCATGACGGAATGAATTTGGTTGCAAAAGAATATATAGCGACAGCCGACCCCAAAAAAGGGATGCTTATTCTTTCTAGATTTACGGGGGCGGCAAGAGAATTGACCGATGCCCTTCTTGTTAATCCTTATGCTCCTGATGCTTTCGCTGATTCCATAAAAACAGGTTTGGAAATGCCTCAAGATGAGAAGGAAAAGAGAATGCTGAAAATGAAAAGCATTGTTTCCGAAAATAACATTTACCGTTGGGCGGGGAAAATAATTCAATCCTTGCTAAGGCTTGCGTAATGGCGTTAAAAAGTTTTATAAAATTTATTATTTTCCTTGATTACGACGGAACACTGGTTCCAATTGTAGAAGATTTTAGAAAGGCCGGATTATCAGCCAAAGACAGAAAAATAATAAAAACACTCGCACAAAACAATTCTTTTGAAGTCATTATTGTTTCGGGCAGATCCCTTGCCGATGTTAGATCCCTTGTCAATCTTTCACAAATTGGTTATATTGGAAACCATGGATTTGAAGTATCGGGGCATGGATTTAAATTTGTGCATCCAAAGGTCGGCCCTTTTAGAAAACTTTTAAAGAAAGTGTTAAAAAAGATTGAACTAAAACTGCCCTTTTATGGGGTGGAAGTTGAAGATAAAAAGTTAACGGCAAGCCTGCATTACCGCAAAGTCGCAGCCTCTTTGCAAGGCAAAGTGAAAGCCCTGGCAACGGAAGTGCTTTCCCCGCATGTAAAGAACAAAGAAATTGTAGTAACATATGGCAAGAAAGTTATTGAACTTAGGCCTCCGATAAATTGGAACAAAGGACATGCCGTTTTATGGATTCTTAAAAAGCTTAAGGACAAAAAGATGCTGCCTATTTATATAGGAGATGATTCAACCGATGAAGATTCTTTTCATGCTTTGAGAGAGAAGGGATTGACTTTTTATGTTGGCAAAAAGAGAAAAACTCTGGCAAAATACCGATTAAAAAACATAAAGGCAGTCTATCGGTTTTTACGTTGGCTTAATAAATAGGAAATAATAAAAAATGGAAACAGAAAAAATCGCAAAAGAGCCTTTTCGTTTTTACACATCTTCTCTTTTGGTTGAAATAACAGGGAAAAAGGCTTTTGATCTTGAAAGTTTTGTTAAAATTTTAAAAGAGATAGATGAGTCTTCCATTTTCTATCATGTCCACCATTCTTTTAGGGATTATACTTTTGCGCCAGGACAATATTCAAACGATTTTGCACGCTGGGTGGGGGAAGATTTAGAAGAAAGCGGCTTGGCCGAAAAGCTTGCCTCGGTTAATGTTAAAGATTTTACAGATTTAAGTTCTTTGCGAACCGAACTTGTAAAAATAATCGAAGATTATATAAAAAACAACTCAATAACGGCAAAAGCTCCTCGCGGTCGAGAATTTTATTTTTTAAGCAATATTGGAATTGTTGTTGCAACCCCGTATGAAGTAGTTACAATAAGAGAATTTACTGAAGCGCTTGATAAGGTTGGAATGAGATCTCTTTATTACCATTTTTTTGATGCTCGATTGAGATTGGGGCATAAAACAAATGATTTTTCAAACTGGATAAGAGGTTCGTTTGGAGATGAAATATTGGCGCAAAAAATAGAGCGGCTTGATCCATATTTTATGACAATGGATGAATTAAAATCCAGGATAATTGACTTATGCCTTGTAGAAAAAAAAGAAAAAGAACCGGGATTTTTGGATAAGATAATCAAGTTCATTTTTGGTAAATAATTATGGCTAAAATAAAATTTTCAGATTATTCAAAAATTATAAGACCGCAAAATTTCGACGAAATTATGCTGCTCGCAGAAAAATTGCAGGGCAAAACCGTTAAAATGGTAAATTCAACATCTGTTGGAGGTGGGGTAGCAGAGATGCTTCATCGTTCTGTTCCTCTTTATAATGAACTTGGATTAAAAGTTCGATGGGATGTAATAAAAGGCGGTGGCGAATTTTTCAATGTTACAAAAGCTTTCCACAATGCGCTCCATGGGAGTGAGGTTTCAATAACACCCCAGATGCTCGATGATTTTAAGGAAACAAATGAAAAAAATATGGCGGAACTTTTGTTTGATGAAGATGTCGTGATAATTCACGACCCCCAACCCCTCCCGTTAATTGAAAAAAAAGGGGCATCCAAATCCAAGTGGGTATGGCGCTGCCATATAGATACTTCAAGCCCTAATCAATTTGTTTGGGATTTTCTAAGAAAATATATAGAAAAATATGATGCCTCTATTTTTTCTTCTCCAAGCTTTGCTAAAGAACTTCCTCTTCCACAATATCTTATTCATCCGGCAATTGATCCGTTTGCCGAAAAAAACAGGGATCTAACAAGCAAAGAGATTGATGATGTTCTTAAAAAACATAACATCCCAACTGATAAACCTATTATCACGCAAGTTTCACGGTTTGATTACCTAAAAGACCCTATAGGCGTATTTGAAGTTTATAAGCTTGTAAAAAAGCATGTAGACTGCATATTCGTTTACGCAGGAGGGACAGCAAATGATGATCCTGAAGGGTCAAAAGTTTTATCGGAGCTACAAGAAAGAGCTTCTGGAGAGAAAGATTTTCATATTCTTCTTTTGCCTCCTTTTTCCGATTTTGAGGTAAATGCACTTCAACGCGCATCAACTATTGTCCTTCAAAAATCGCAAAGAGAAGGGTTTGGGCTTACGGTTACCGAAGCCCTATGGAAAGGTAAGCCTGTTGTTGCGAGTGCTGTCGGGGGTATCCCTCTTCAGGTTATACATAATTTTACAGGGCTTCTTGCCCATTCAATTGAAGGGGTTGCATATCAAATAAGATATTTATTAAACAATTCTCAAGTTGCAGAAAGGCTTGGGCAGTATGGGAGAGAGCATGTAAGGGAAAAATTTTTAATTACCAGCAAAATACGAAAATATCTTTTACTGTTTATCGCGCTCGAACATAAAAATAAAAACATCATAAATCTTTAAATCCCATAATTTTTCACCAGTATCATTATTCCATGCTTCAATAAAGCCATGATGATTATGGGGTGCAGTAAATTTTATACCATTATATATTAATGGTTCAACTTCTTTTGGTGCAGCTATTTTTGCCTGAACATTATTTTTAGTCATAAGTGTGAAAAAAATAAATATTAATATAAGTACATTCTTGAAAAACTTTTTCATAAGTATAAAGAAAAAATATAAAAAATTATTTTCGACAACTTAACTATATACTAATTAATTAACTTCCATCTGTCAAACAAGAAAAACAGTAGCAGTAGGGTGTAGGAGGGCATGGAAATTGCTAGTAACTTGGTAGAGGTGTTTTATTATGAATAACTTGATGCCGATTGAGAGGATAGAAAGTAAGATTTATTTGATTAGGGGACATAAGGTTTTGTTGGATTTTGATTTGGCTTTGTTATATCAGGTTTCTACAAAAAGACTTAATGAACAAGTTAAGAGAAATATGGAAAGATTCCCTGAAGACTTTATGTTTCAATTGACGAATGATGAGACAAACTTTTTAAGGTCGCAATTTGCGACCTTAAAGGTTAATGATGGTAAATCTTTAAGAGGTAAACATAAAAAGTATTTACCTTATGCTTTTACCGAGCAAGGGGTGGCGATGTTGTCTTCTATCCTGAGAAGCAAAACAGCTATTCAAGTAAATATACAAATAATGAGGACTTTTACGAAACTTAGGGCTTTAATTGAGGGCAATAAAGCCTTAGCTGAAAAATTGAAAGAACTTGAAGCTAAAGTTGGAACCAATACAGAAGATATTAAACTAATTTTTGAAACTATAAAGCAAATGCTTGCCGTGCCTGAAAAGCCTAAGAGGAAAATGGGGTTTTTGGCGTGAGATGAAAAGAATGTCCAATGATGGTATCGCTGTGCGATGTTTTATATTTATTCTTCAATCCAATCAACGGTTATGACTCTGAAAGTGTTTGAATTTATTGTTATTTTTATGTTGTTTTTTGTGTTTGTAATATAAAAGTTTTTTCCAATTTTTGAAAAAAACGGCTTCCCAGTCTCTTTTATGGTTTTAAATATAAATTCTTCAATTTGTTCTTTTAAAAGATTGATATTGAGCTTTTTATTTATTCTTATATAAACAAGCTCTGTATAACAAATATTTTTTAAAATTTCTGTTTTGTTGATATTCATATTTATACCGCTTGCTTAACAAAGAAATCCACATTTTTGTCTTTTATATCATTCAAAGATCTAATTTTCAAGTGACGGCGAAATTCTCCTGTTCCTTCAAGAAGCTTTTTTGGATCTTTCATAATAAATCCTTTTCCAAATTCAAAAGAAACATGGTTTTTTCTTGCAAAAAGGCCGCCAAAATCATTTTCCATAGAAAACATAATGCCGCCATACATCATCCTTTCATTGGTTTTCGGATAAAATTTAAAAACAATTTCACGAAGTTTTTGCAAGATGTTAAATTGTTTGTCATTAAACATAATAATATCTTCAAGAAATCGTTGAACCTGTTCGTTTTTGGATTTTTTCATAGCATTTTCCTTATTATGAGATTAAAGATTAAAGTTTATAAAATTATTCCTTATTCAATTAGGATTTTTTTGAATTGAGTATAACTATATAATAAGCGAAAATATTTTGCCATGTCAATCAAAAATTGCTGACTTTCCGTCGTTTTTATTCTTAACTCACTGCTTTCTACTATTTAATCCGTGGCATGAAAATTGCTAGTAACTTGGTAGAGGTGTTTTTATGGAAAATGTAGTGCCTGTTGAGATTATTGAAAAGAGGATTTATCTTATAAGAGGCCAGAAGGTGATGCTTGATAAAGATTTGGCGGAGCTTTATGGTGTAAGGACTTTTGTTTTAAATCAGGCTATTAAAAGAAATGTTGAGAGATTTCCTTCTGACTTTATGTTTTTCTTGACAAGAGAGGAAATTCTAAGGATATCACAAACTGTGATATCCTCTAAAAACATAAAATTTTCTAAAAATGTTAATGTTTTTACTGAAAATGGAATAGCGATGCTTTCTTCTGTTTTAAACAGTCAGCAAGCAATTCAAGTAAATATTACAATAATGAGAACCTTTACTAAACTAAGGGCTTTAATGGAAGGGAATAAAGCTTTAGCTGAAAAACTAAAAGAACTTGAATCAAAAGTTGGAACTAATACTTACGATATTAAGCTAATTTTTGAAACTATAAAGCAAATGCTTGCTGTGCCTGAAAAGCCTAAAAGGAAAATGGGCTTTTTGGCGTGAGATGAAAAGAATGTCGAATCCTTCGACAAGCTCAGGACAAGTTTTTCAATGTCCAATGATGGCATCGCTTTGCGATGTTTTATAATTTAATCCGCATCCAAATCACTCCGATCATTTCGTTATAAGATACTCTTTTATTTTATCCCTAAAAGGGCCAAAACCCTGCAGGATTAAATCGGAATCGTATGCAGGAATGGGGCGGATTTCACAATCTTTAACTCCCGTTCAGCTTTTTGTAGTTGTGTTTGCATAAATCCTTGAAAAATATTAAAATCATATTAGTTCTTATTATTAAATATCTATCATAATTTTGCATAAGAACGAGTTAGGCGACATATTTTTGAAAAATTTGTTAATTGAAATGTTTTTGGTTGGGTTCTTTTAGGCGGGGAGAATAAACAAGTAAAATCATGTGCAAGGTTATTGATAGTAATTTAGTTGGTTTAGCTTTTGGCTTTTCTGGTGCGCTCATTCTTTTTATTTTTAATAATCCATATAGAGGAAGAGCCAGTTATTGGACAAATGAGGAGACTGTTGAAAAGAATAAAAAATATGTTATTAGAATCTATAGATGAGAAAAAAATATTGCTTAATAAGCTTACTGGAGAATTTTGCGTTAAAAATTTAACGGAAGAAGTAAAATTGTTATGCGAGAAAATGGTGTTTAATTTGGCATAACCATGAAAAACAAAAAGGAACCAATGGCTGAACAGCTTAAAACGGGAATTTTAGATGAATTAAGCGCAACAGAGGCTTTTCTTATCTTAAAAATTCTTGCGGACGAAAATGAAAATATTCGCGAAAGGATTTTACAGATTGCGAAAGAACATCTGGGAGATATTGACATCGAAGCTGTGGCATCGGAAATTTACTCTGAGTTAGAAAGTATTGATGTTGAAGATTTATGGGAAAATTCTGGAGCTACCCAATATGACTATGTTGAACCGACAGAGGTGGCATGGGAAATAGTTGAAAATACAGTCAGACCGTTCATTGAAAACTTGAATAGATACAGAAGATTATTTTTAAAAGAAAAATCAAAGATATATTGTAAAGGATTATTAAAGGGGCTTTATAAATTCGATAAAGAAGCAAAGACTCAGTTTAAAGATTGGGCAACCGATGCTCCTATGGAATATTTTGGAATAGTGTTAGAGGAGTGGAAAAAATGGGAAAAATCGAAAAAAGAGATTGGCGAAATCGAGCTTTTTGTTAAGGAGAATTTTCCAGACAGGAAATAGTTGCTTTATCTTCTTAGGCTAGAGATGTATTTTATTTATTAGATAGGGAATAATCATGAAAAATCTTAATTCACAAATTGTTATATATAAAGACCAAAATGGAAAAATCAAAATTGATGTTCGCTTTGATGGAAATACTGTATGGTTAACTCAAGATATTATTGCAACACTATATGATAAAGGGCGATCAACAATAACTGAACATATTCAAAATATATTTCAGGAAGGTGAATTAGATTCAACCTCAGTATGTCGGGAATTCCGACGAACTGGCACTGATGGTAAAGAGTATCTTGTCAAATATTACAATTTAGACCTCATTCTCGCAGTAGGATACAGAGTAAAATCAACACAGGGGACTGCGTTCCGTAAATGGGCAACAGAAAGACTTTCTGAATATATTGTCAAAGGGTTTGTGATAGATAGTGAAAGATTGAAAAACCCAGATCTTCCTTTCGATTATTTTGAAGAGCTTGAGCGTACTATCGCTGATATTCGTACCAGTGAAAAGAGGTTCTATCGAAAAATTACTGATATTTATGCAACAAGTGTAGACTATGATCCAACTAATGATCAAAGTATTTTATTCTTCAAAACAGTACAGAATAAAGTACACTATGCCGTTACAGGCAATACGGCAGCAGAAATTGTAATTGATAGAATAGATAGTGATAAGAAGAATTTAGGGCTTACAACTTTTAGAGGTGCCAAGCCAACAAGGGAAGAAGTTGTTATTGCTAAAAATTATTATAATGCTGAAGAGTTAACCCAGCTTAACGCACTTGTTGAACAGTATCTAATCTTTGCTACAGAACAGGCTCGTCGTAGAGTTCCTATGACAATGAATGATTGGATAGAAAAGCTTCATGGCTTTCTGACTATCAACGATAGAAATATTTTACAAGATGCAGGTAGGATTTCTCATGAATTGATGGTAGAAATCGCAGAGAAAAAATTTGATAAATATAAACAAATCGAAGCAACACAGGATATTGATTTTGATGAGGTGGCATTGAAAGCTATTGAAAATGCGAAAAGTAGAGACAAGATAAAAGCAAATCGCTTAAATAATCCATAAACTCTTTCTTGAGCGAAAATTACTATATATCTTACAAAGATGGCTTTGTTTAGAGGTAAAAAGATTAGGAAAACTATTCATAATGATAAGTGGTGGTTTCCTATTGATTGGATTGAAAAACGAATGCGTGGAATAGCCCCGTCATATTGACAGCCCATTTTATTTGTTATATCATTTCAATGTCTATTGAATTGTTTTTCAGTTTAGGTGAGAGTGTTTAGTATGAAAAATAAAATAAAATGCAAATGCGTGAATTATGATTATTCTGATTTAATTGAATTGCTCAAAGCTATTTCAGAATCCAATCGGTTGCAAATAATTTGTTTTCTTAAGGAAAAAGAAAGGTGCGTTTGTGAAATTATTGAAGCGTTACATATTCAACCAAATCTTGCCTCTCATCATCTTAAAGCCCTAAAGAATATTGGATTACTGCTTAGTCGCCGTAAGGGTAAGTATATTTTTTATAAAATAAACAATAAACGACTGAATTATTTTTTAGGACATTTTAGAAAAGTTGTTAGAGGTGAAAAAGAATAAAAATGGAACATATTATTTGTGAAGATAAAAAATTGAGTTTTTTTGAAAGATATCTGACAATATGGGTATTGTTTTGCATAGGGGTCGGTATCTTTTTAGGGAAGATTTTTCCTCAAGCGGCGGTTAGGCTCGACGCTTTTTCTATTTACCAGGTTTCAATTCCAATTGCTGTCTGTTTATTCTTTATGATGTATCCGATAATGGTAAAAATAGATTTTGCTGAAGTTATTAAAGCAGGTAAAAGTCCGACTCCGGTTATTTTAACTTTGATTGTAAATTGGGGAATTAAACCCTTTACGATGTTGGCATTAGCGACCGTTTTTTTAGGCTTATTTTTTAAGGGTTGGCTTCCCGGAGTTGAAATTTTAAAAGATGGCTCTTCTGTTGAGCTTTTTCGTTCATATATTTCAGGTTGTATTCTGCTTGGGATTGCCCCTTGTACTGCCATGGTTCTTATTTGGGGACATCTTGCAAAAGGGAACAATGGGCATACATTAATAATGGTTGCGGTAAATTCTTTAACGATGTTATTTCTCTATGCTCCGCTTGGTGGATTTTTATTGGGTGTCAATCAAATGCCTATACCATGGGAAACAATTGTTTTGTCTGTTTTAATTTATGTCGGACTTCCTTTGTTGCTTGGATATTTTTCTAGAAAATGGCTGATCGCGGTTAAAGGCTTAAAGTGGTTTGAAGAAAAATTCGTCCATAATTTAACTCCTATATCAATATCAGCCTTATTGCTTACATTAATTTTGTTGTTTTCATTTAAAGGTGAATTGATCATCAATCAGCCCCAAGTTATTTTTCTAATTGCTGTCCCGCTGTTTATTCAAACTTGTTTGATCTTTTTTATAACTTATATGTTGGCAAAATGGTTAAAGCTGTCATATAAGGATGCCGCTCCGTCTGCGTTGGTTGGAGCCAGCAACCATTTTGAAGTTGCGATTGCCACTTCAACAATATTGTTTGGCTTATCATCCGGGGCTTCGCTTGCGACTGTTGTCGGAGTTCTAATTGAGGTTCCTGTAATGTTGATGCTGGTCAAAATAAGTTTGATGACAAGGCATTTTTTTGCCAAGGAAGGCTAATAAGGGGGCGATTTTTTATGGACAAGAAAAAAGTTTTGTTTATATGTATTCATAATTCGGCAAGGAGCCAAATGGCGGAAGCTTTTTTGAAAAAATACGGCGGTGATAAGTTTGAAGTTGAAAGCGCGGGGCTTGAGGCTGGGATACTTAATCCTCTTGTTGTAGAAGCTATGAAAGAGGTTGGAATTGATATTTCAGGCAATAAAACAAAGAGTGTTTTTGATTTTTATAAGCAGGGGAAACTTTACGATTATGTAATTACGGTTTGTGATGAAGCTTCTGCGCAAAGATGTCCTATTTTCCCTGGGAATGCTGTTAAAATGAATTGGAGTTTTACTGATCCGTCGGGTTTTACGGGGACAGATCAAGAAAAGTTGGCAAAGGTGAGGGTTGTGAGGGATTCTATTGAGAGTAAGATTAAGGAGTGGGGTACTGTCTAATTTCCAATCCTTCGACAAGCTCAGGACAAGTTTTCCAATGTCGAATGTCCAATGATGGTATCGCTGTGCGATATTATATAATTAACCCCGATTATTCACCTTGATTAGGATAATCAGGGTTAAATTGTCGACTTTACCAGCATCTAAAATCATTATGCCAATAGCCAGGGTCAAAAGCATAAACCACATAGCCATTTTTTATCCCTTCAATCTTTTCAACCTCAACAGCTTGCAAGCCATGCGTGCCAAGTCCTCTAAATAAGGATGAAAAGACATCATTTATCTCTGGCACTTGAATGCTATATTGGTCATAAAACGTTTTTAACTGCGGATAGGACAATGAGGTAATAATTCTAAATTCCGCATAATAATCACCATGCTTACTGCAGGTTCCAAGATTCCCGAATTTCTTGACAGAGGGACCGACTCTTTTTGTTTGGGGAGGAGGCGGTATATTATTTAGCTGATCAGCAAAAGAATTTAAACGATAGTTATTAAGCAAGTAAGGAAAGGGTAAACCTGCTACCCATAGCAAACCAGCAATCAATACTATAAATGTTAACAGAAAAAATATTTTTACAACAGTATTGACTTTGCCATTTGGTAAAATTCGGCTGAAATTTGTATGCATCTTTTTACTCTCGCCCTCTTGATGTCTTTGGTGTATCCGTATGAATAAAGATAGGCCAATACTCTGGTTTGTTTTGATATATCAATTTTCTTTTTCTGCCAATACACAATTGACAACTTTATAGTAGCGGCAGAAAACTGAATTGAGTGTTCCGGTCGATTTAAGTATAACCAAATTTGCATTGAGGGTGATTGGTGAGTAATTTTACCGGGAGCAGGATTATAATAGCGCTTTTTAAGAATTTCCCTGGCGGTGCTAAGTTTTATCTGTGCTATACCAACAGAAGTATCTTTAATATTTAAGGCGCCCAACCAGTCAAGCCAATCGTCCCACCCCATACGACAATATTCATCGATTAAAATGGCACCAAGTAGAAAAGGATCAATCTTTTGCTCTCTTGCGGCTTTAAAAATAACGCCCCTATATTTTTCAAGGTGATTTTTAATGTCATTGTCTGTTTTAGTTGAGACAAAATCCCCCTTATCATCCTTGATAGTGATAAGGTTTTTTTTCTGTTGTTTTCTGCGAACATAGTCATACTTTTTAATATTTTTATCAGTAATTGCCTTGGCGTAGTTTTTATAAAATGATATAAGCTCAGTGTGAGAAATTGACTTACTGGAAAGATTGTCCGTGGTTTTAGCGTTTGGTTTTGATTTTATGTATGCTTTCCCGTTTCTTTTTGCTAAAGACAGATTATTGATTTTTTGTTGTGTGATAAGAAGTAATATCTCTTCTTTGTCGTATATTTTTAGATTATTGTTAATAAATATCTCTTTTTTTGTTGATCTGTTTTTTACTCTGAGAACGATATCCATGTTGCAATAATATCATAATCGATGAGGGTTTCAAACAAAGCGGTTCAACAAGACAGCAATGACCTTGCCTCTGCCTGTTGGCAGGCAGAGGCCGTTAGGCATCCGCTTTCCACTATCTACCCCGTGGCATGAAAATTGCTGGCACTTGGGTGGAGGTGTTTTTATATGAAAAATGTAGTTCCTGTAGAAGTTATCGAGAATAAGATTTATGTGATAAGAGGATTGAAGGTGATGTTGGATCGGGATTTGGCGGAGCTTTATGGAATTGATACATCACAGCTTAAAAGACAAGTTAAAAGAAATCTAAAAAGATTTCCAGAAGATTTTATGTTTGTACTTTCAAATCAAGAGATTGATTTAATGGTATGCCAAAATGTCATACCATCTAAGTCGTATTTTGGAGGCGCTTTGCCTTATGTTTTTACAGAACATGGAATTTTAATGCTTTCTTCTGTTTTAAACAGCCAACAAGCTATTGATGTAAATATTGCAATAATGAGAACCTTCACAAAATTAAGATTTTTTATGGAAAATAATAAAGTTCTTGCTGAAAAATTGAAAGAACTTGAATCTAAAGTTGGCACTAATACCGACGATATTAAACTAATTTTTGAAACCATAAAACAAATGCTTGCTGTGCCTGAAAAGCCTAAAAGGGGAATCGGCTTTTTGGCGTTATAAAGTCCTGAGAAAGTTAAAAAGGCATAAGAGCCGATATCAAGGAAGCGAAGGGTTATAACATATGACTTTGTTAGAAAACCGTTTTCCTTGCCGCACTAATTGAAAGGCTCGATTCTCACTAGCCATTGGCTCAACAACCTCTTGTATTTCCATCTTTCCCAAGTTTAATAGTGGATGAAGAAACCTGTATCCTGGCCATAAAGTAGCAAGAAGAGCATGATAGTTATTAGGATTCTCTCTTGCCATTCTCATAAGATCCATTGCATCTGAAGATGGCAATAGAAATGCCGCACTAACGCTTCCGCGTCCAAAAATCAACTGTGTATTATTTCCAGTTACCCAAAAAACATGCATTAAATTTTTAAGTGTTTTTTCGGGTCTTGGAATGTATGGTTCTGGTTTGCGAGTAATTCTTTCCCATAATGTTTGTTGTGGTGATTGTGGTACAGGATGAGCAGCATTCCAAAGCACATCGCACCTAAGCGCTTCATGGTCTCTTACATCCATTTCACGAGGGTAAAGAGTTATCAATCCATTAATTGATAATATTGTAAAATGTCCTCTGCCTGGATTAGTAGAATTTGCTACAAAAATTTTCCAGGGGGAAGAAATCTTATCGCTATTATTTCTCTCGCTCAAATTCCCCAAAGACCCCAGCTCACCTTTGGCTTTACTTAAAGAGTGTGTTGAGGCTGTTGGCGGAAATTGTAAAGCCCTTGACAAAGCATTAGAGTACTTTCCTTTTCCTTGGTCAAGACTATCAAGTCCATTAAAACAAAACCCACCATATTCAAAAATGTTTCTAGCTAATTTTGCGACCATTAAATTGCTCATGCATGTAGACCTCCTGTGCTCTTTCCTGCTATAATGTCGACAGATTGTAGAGAGAATTTCAATGAGAGGTGAAATTAAAATGAGAGAAGTGATTATATATCATGGAGAAGATTCCTATTGGATTGCGGAATGCCCAAGTCTTCCTGGTTGTATTAGCCAAGGAAAAACAAAAGAAGAAGCTATTCAGAATGCGAAAGAAGCGATTTCTTGCTATATACATGCTTTAGAAGAAGACCATCTCTCTGTCCCATCAGAACGATTTGACGCCATGGTTGTTGCCGTATGACCAAACTTCCAGTGGCATCTGGCAAAGAATGTATAAAGGCTTTAGAAAAGGCAGGCTTTTACTTTAAAAGGCAGGAAGGAAGCCACGTAGCTTTGCGAAGAGATGTTCCTTTTTGCCAAGTTGTTGTTCCAAATCATAAGGAGTTGGATCGCGGCACGCTTAGGGCAATTATCCGTCAAGCCGATTTGTCTGTCGATGAGTTTAGTCGGTTGTTAAAGTGTTAATTCAGAAATAAATCGGGGCTAAGAATTTCAATAGTATACTGGGACCCTTGATCTTAATTTATTTTCTTCGTATCTACGCATTTCTTCCTCATGTTTTCGATAGTTATCCAAGATAGTATCCACTACTCTTTCATTTAAAGCTTTAGTTAAAACTTTGGCCTCATTTTCAGAAAGAGCGAAATTTTCTGCAAATTGGGAAGTAAAAACATGTATTCTTTGATTATCTAATATTCTTTTTCTACCCAAATCAGTATCCCTATAATATTGACTCCTGACCAAAAATAAGTAAGCAGGTTTAACTCCCAAAAAGATAATTTTTTCCACATTGCTATTTACTCCGTCGGGAGTAGGAAGGAGACGCATTACTACTTTCTAATTTAGCGTCTTGTAACCTTCCTGTAACATTTATGTAATATTCCCGTAACATTGTCATAATATACTTACTCATAAGTTTATTTGCTTAGGAGGGGTATAATGTTTAAAAAAGTAATTTTTGCTTCTCTTTTTCTTTTATTATCCGTTGCTTTTCTTTTGGGTTGTGCTTCTGGAAATAAGGCTATTCAAATTAGAGGTTCAGATACCATGGTTAATCTTGGTCAAGCTTGGGCTGAAGTATTTATGAAAGAACACAGTGATATATCTCTTGCCATTACAGGCGGGGGTTCTGGCACGGGAATTGCAGCTCTTATAAGTGGCGCTACGGATATCGCTCAAGCATCCCGCAACATGGAGCCAAGTGAAATTGAAATGGCGAAAAAACGCGGGATTAATCCAAAAGAATTCCATGTCGCAAACGATGGAGTAACAATAGTCATAAACCCCTCAAATCCTGTAAGCAAATTAACAATGCAGCAGTTGGCTGATATCTATACCGGAAAAATAAAAAATTGGAAAGAGGTTGGTGGCAAAGATGAAAAAATTGTCGCCCTCTCCCGTGACAGAAATTCCGGGACGCATGTTTTCTTTTTAGAACATGTCATCAAGCATGGAGATAAGAATAATAAAGACGAATTTAACCAGAGCGCCCTTATGATGCCGTCTTCACAGGCAATAGTCGAAGAGGTGGCTTCCAATTCTTCCGCGATTGGCTATATAGGGCTTGGTTATTTAAATGATAGGCAAAAAGCGGTGCCAATTGCCAAAGATGGTAAATCACCCTATGTTTTTCCTTCAATTGATACGGTGAAAAATGGTAAATATCCTATTGCAAGGTCTTTATTGTTTTATACAAACGGAGAACCTACGGAAAAAATAAAATCGTTTCTTGATTTTGTCTTTAGTCCCGAAGGTCAAAAAATTGTCTTGAAGATGGATTTTGTTCCTGTAAAATAATAGTAGATGAAAAAACGGATTGAATTTTTAATAGAAAAGCTGATTTTCTTTTCAGGGTTTGCTTCGATTGTTTTTGTCGCATTGATCCTTATTTTCTTATTAAAAGAAGGGCTGTCTTTATTTAGAGAAGTTAGTATCACCTCTTTTCTTTTTGGCACAAATTGGTATCCTATCTCTTATCCTCCGCAGTTTGGTATTGTTCCTTTGGTGTTGGGATCATTATTTGTCACTTTTGGCGCTGTTATAATAACAGTTCCTTTGGGAATTGCATCTGCCGTATATGTCGCGGAAGTTGCCCCTCAAAAATTGCGCAATATTTTGAAAACTGGCATTGAGCTTTTGGCCGCTATACCAAGCATAGTGCTTGGCTTCATCGGAATTGTAACCCTTGCCCCGTTTTTAAAGACGATTTTCAATCTTCCAAGCGGCTTGACCGCATTAGCAGGGTCAATCATGCTTGCGTTTATGGCTATGCCGACAGTCGTTTCAATCATAGAAGATGCCATAACATCCGTTCCAAAAAGTTACAAGGAAGGCTCTCTTGCCCTTGGCGCTACGAGATGGCAGACAATTTACAAAGTAACCCTGCCTGCCGCATCTTCCGGGATTTTAGCGGCTATTATGCTTGGCATAGGGCGGGTAGTGGGAGAGACAATGGCTGTCCTTATGATTACAGGTAACGCGGCTATCCTCCCGACAAGCATACTTCAGCCAGTCCGGACTTTGACAGCCACAATTGCGGCGGAAATGGGTGAAGCTGTTTCAGGCGGATCGCATTATTATGCCCTTTTTGCGATAGGCATTATACTTTTTATAATAAGTTTTGCTATCAATTTAGTTGCTGATATTTTTTTGCATAAAAAACCAGGAAAGATTAAAAAGAAAAAATGAGAAATACCCAAAGAACTGAAAAAATAGCTTTTTCATTATTATTTCTGGCAACTTTGATTGTTGTGGCTCCCGTTGTTTTGATATTGCTTGTGATTATTGTTAATGGGATACAAGCCATTAGTCTTGAATTTATTTTTGGCATGCCAAGAGATGGGATGAGAGCCGGAGGGATTTTCCCTGCAATAGTCGGTACTGTTTATCTTATGCTGGGAACAGCTTTCTTTTCGATACCTTTTGGAATTATGGCCGCAATATACCTAAATGAATATGCGGAGAGAAACAAGCTTACCCGCGCGATTGAGCTTGCCATTGTAAATTTAGCCGGAGTCCCTTCAATTGTTTATGGCCTATTTGGCTTAAGCCTTTTTGTCAATTTCCTGGGATTTGGCGTTTCTCTTTTGGCAGGTTCGCTTACATTGTCGATTATGACTTTACCCGTAATTATTACGGCGACGCGCGAAGCGTTAAGCGCTGTGCCAAAGTCTTTTAGAGAAGCAAGCCTCTCTCTTGGAGCTTCAAAATGGCAGACTATACGGCATATCGTCTTGCCAAACGCGATTCCTGGCATTTTAACCGGTACAATTTTGGGATTGTCCCGGGCCGCAGGAGAAACAGCTCCAATATTATTTACCGTTGCTGCTTTTTACCTGCCAAGGCTTCCAGGCTCTGTTTATGACCAGGCAATGACACTTCCTTATCATATATATGTATTATCAACACAAGTTCCGAATGTCAGCCCAAAGATCCAATATGGGACAATACTTGTACTTGTCGGCATGATCTTTATCCTTAACATCATAGCTTCTGTTATACGCGCAAAATTTAGGAGCCGAAAAACGTGGTAAATTCTAAAATAAAAGTTGAAAATCTTAATATTTACTATTCTGACAAACAGGCTGTAAAAGACCTTAATATAGAGATTGTTAAAAATGAGATACTCGGCATTATCGGTCCTTCTAACAGTGGGAAAACCTCTTTTTTAAAAACATTGAATCGTTTAAATGATTTACAAGACGGGTTTAGATATGAAGGTAAAATATTTCTTGATGGAAAAGATGTTTATAAAGAAATAGATATCCAATTGTTGAGAAAAAGGGTAGGGATCGTTTTTGCGCTTCCGCTTCCGCTTCCTCTTTCAATTTTTGATAATATAGCGTATGGGCCTAAAATGCATGGAATGAAAAATAAAGCCAAACTTGTCCAAATAGTTGAAAAATCCTTAACAGCTGCGGCTCTTTTTGACGAAGTAAAAGATAGGCTGAATACATCGGCGTTTAAATTATCGGGAGGCCAACAGCAGAGGTTGTGTATTGCAAGGACTCTCGCAGTTGAGCCGGAAGTAATTCTATATGATGAACCGTGTTCTGGCTTGGATCCTATTTCAACAGCAAAAGTTGAGGATGCCATGCGCGCGCTTAAAAAAGATTATACGCAAATATTGGTTACCAATAATGTAAAACAGTCTGCCAGGGTGGCTGACAGAACCGCCTTTTTCTTAATGGGAGAGATGGTGGAAATTGGCGAAACAGCACAGGTTTTTACAACTCCAAGAAATAAGAGGACTGAAGATTATATAACTGGGAGGTTTGGATAGATTTATGGGAAACCGCGGCGGAAAGCCACAGATTTCTTTTGGAGAAATTATAATGTCATACATAATAGAAACAAATAATTTAAATTTGTATTACGGTGATTTTCAGGCAATAATAAATGTAAACTTGGAAGTTTCTAAAAATTCAATTACAGCTTTAATCGGTCCATCAGGTTGTGGAAAATCGACTCTTTTACGTATATTTAACAGAATGAATGACTTGATCGACGGCGTTAAAATTACAGGAAACGTCAAATTTGACGGCAAGGAAATTTTGGGTGAAGGAGTCGACCTTATAAACTTGAGAAAAAGGATAGGGATGGTTTTTCAACGGCCAAATCCTTTTCCCCTTTCTGTTTTTGAAAATGTTGTTTACGGTTTAAGGGTTCATGGCGAAAAACGAAAGGATGTTTTGGATGAAGCGGTATTTAAAAGCCTCTCTTCGGTTTTGCTTTATGACGACTTAAAAGATAAACTTTCAGTGAATGCTCTTACGCTTTCTCTTGAACAACAGCAGAGGCTTTGTATAGCAAGGCTTATAGCCGTAACTCCTGATGTTTTGCTTATGGATGAGCCTTGTTCTGCTCTTGATCCTGTATCTACAATGCGTATTGAAGAGCTTATGGCTGAGCTTAAAAAAGAGTATACTATTATAATAGTAACTCACAATATGCAGCAGGCAGCGAGGGTTTCTGATGAATGCGGGTTTATGCTTTTGGGTGAACTTGTTGAATTTTCCAATACAAAGCAGATATTTACTGCCCCAAGAGATAAAAGAACCGATGATTATATTACAGGACGTTATGGTTAATTTTAAAAGGGAGGAGTAAAAATGGATAACCCACGAGTTTTTGATCATGAGATGAACGAGTTAAAAGATACCATTTTAAAAATGGGGGTTATGGTTCAGGGCTTAATAAATAAGTCTATAGAATCTTTAAAAAAATTGGATCGTAATTTGGCGGAAGAAGTTATAAAAGATGATGAGAAAGTTGACCAGCTGGAGCTTGAAATAGATGAAAAATGTATTCAATTGGTTGCGCTTCGTCAGCCTGAAGCTTCTGATTTAAGATTTTTAATGACGGGCATGCGCATATCAAACGACCTTGAGAGAATAGGAGACCTTGCGGAAGATATCGCGGAAAGGACGGTTGAGTTATCAGGCCAACCGCTTTTAAAGCCTTTAATAGATATTCCTAAGATGGGAGAAATAGCGCAAGATGAGATAGCTTTAATACTTGATGCTTTTGTTAACCGTGATGCTGTAAAGGCCAAGCTGGTCTGGGATAAGGAGAAGCAAGTAGATAAACTTCGTGACATGGTTCACGATGAAATCGTTGGAATTATGAGCAAAGATGCTTCAACTGTTACCCGTGCTTTGCCATTGCTTTTGGTTTCAAGGCACCTTGAACGAATTTCTGATCATGCAACGAACATTGCGGAAGATATTGTGTTTATGGTGGAGGGGAAAGTTGTGAAGCATGGTGGTTCTATTTCTTGAAAAATTACTTGACATCTCTTTTTAAATATATATAATATATATGTATTTTATATATTAAAAGGAGGGGGTTTATGACAAATGAAGAATTGGACTTGTTTTTGGAAGGAAATTCGCAGATAGAATGGGCGCAGGATGATGAAGGTGTTTTTTATTTCAGGCATTCTGCCTTTGACGGTGAGCATGAAAAGGTAAAAGTTACGCCAAAAGCGTTTGCGAGTTTGACCCCCCAAAAACTGGAACATATTTTAACTGGAGGGAGAAATATTGATCATATTACCCGTGTTACGGGATATTTTTCTCGTGTTTCTGGCTGGAATAAAGGTAAAAGAGGGGAATTAGTTGAAAGGCAAAGAGTGGTGGTTTCTTAATCTATGAAACTTACTCGTACCGCTGATTATGCGATGAGACTCTTAATTTCTCTTGCTACAAATGAAGGGACGGGAACTGTAAAGGCTAAAGCAAAAGAGCTTGATGTTCCTGCTAATCATTTAGTGAAAGTTGTTCATTCGCTTTCAAAAGTGGGGCTTTTATTGACTAAAAAAGGAAAAGGAGGAGGATTTAAGCTTGCTTTTCCTCCTTCTAAAATTAGAGTATCAGAAGTTATAGAGGCAACAGAAGGGCCTCTTATTGTGAGTGATTGCCTCTTTCATCCTAAAGGATGCGGACGAAGTAAATCTTGTCCATTTAGAAAGTTTCTTCTGACGTTTAGAGCTGATATGCAGAAGACTCTGTATAAGAAGACAATTTCTGATTTTATTGCTTAACCCCGATCGCCACACCAAATTTTGGTGGGGTGAATTTATTTCGCAAAGATCCTAGATAGTGTCAAGAATGTTGTGTAAATTCTATTTATGTCATTCCTGCGGAAGCAGGAATCTATGTTTTACTAGAGAAATGGATTCTGACTTTCGTCAGAATGACAATTTACACAACTATTTATACACCATCAGATCCTAAAGTTAATTGACAACCGATTATTGCATTGTTATCATAATGTAGCCTGCTGTTTATGTGGGTTCTGTGGATGTAATTCTTGAGCCAATTTTTATATCTTGGGAGCTTACCTTGTGTTTTGACAGCATTAGCATCGTGAGATTTGACCCACCTTTATAAGTGGGGACAAGATTTTCTACTTATTTTTTTATTTGGAGAAAAATAATGACAGTAACAGTAATAGTCGGTACTCAATGGGGCGATGAAGGTAAAGGTAAAATTACAGATATTTTAGCTTCTGATATGGATATGGTGGTCAGATACCAGGGAGGGAATAATGCCGGTCATACTGTTGTCATAGGGGACAAGACCTTTAAACTTCATTTAATCCCTTCAGGCATTTTTTATGACAAAGTTTTGTGTGTTATCGGAAATGGAGTTGTTATTGACCCGTCTGTTATTTTAGATGAAATAGGGTCTTTACAGAATAAAGGATATACAGCTGCTTCTTTAAGAATTTCTTCTCAGGCCCATGTTATATTCCCTTATCACAAAGATTTAGATGCGGCACAAGAAGAAAAACGTGAAGCGGGTCGAATAGGAACAACTTGCAGAGGGATTGGACCATGTTATATTGATAAATACAATAGAAGAGGGATTAGAATTTCTGACCTTTATGATAAAAAGATTTTCAGAGAAAAGCTAGAATGGAACATAAATGAAAAAAGTTTTTTGTTGAATCAATTTTATGGTATGGAAGTTAAATACGACATAGATTCCTTGTTTGAACAATTTTTAACATATGCTGATGCTATAAAAAAATATGTGGTTTCCGATTCTTCATATTTAATAAATGAATATATTGCTACTAAAAAAAGAATTTTAATGGAGGGGGCGCAGGGGATGATGTTAGATGTTGATCACGGGACATATCCTTTTGTAACTTCTTCAAATCCTATATCTGGCGGAGCGTGTACCGGCGCCGGTATTGCGCCTAATTCAATAGATGAAATCTTGGGAGTTGTTAAAGCTTATGTTACTAGAGTTGGGGGTGGGCCTTTCCCTACGGAAATTGAGGGGGGAATAGGAGAGATGCTTCGTGAACGAGGGCATGAGTATGGGGCAACAACCGGCCGCCCAAGGCGTTGTGGCTGGTTTGATGGGGTTGTTATGCGCCATGCCGCGCAAATTAATGGCTTGACCAGTTTGGTAGTTACAAAACTTGATGTTTTGGATTCTTTTGAGTCAATAAAAGTTTGTACGGCTTATAGGTACAAAGGAAAGGAAATTAAGGGATTTCCTTCTGATATTTATAAGTTGAATGAGTGTGAGCCTGTTTATGAAGAAATTTTGGGGTGGAGGGAAGATCTTAGTAAAATTAAAAAATATGAGGAGCTACCTCTTAATGCAAAAAGATACCTTGAAAAACTCTCAGAATTGGCAGCTGCCCCTATATCTATGGTCAGCGTGGGAGCGGAGAGAACGCAAATTATTAGGTTGTAACTTTTATTTTTTATGAAAGAAAAAACAATTATATTGCTCTCTGGCGGCTTGGATTCTACAACAACTTTATATTATGCCAAACAAAAAGGATATGATTGCCACGCTTTAATATTTAATTATGGACAAAGACATGCAAAAGAGATTAAAGCAGCGGTTGAAATTGCTAATTTGGTTCAGGTTCCTTATCAAATTTTAAAAATTGATTTTCCCTGGAAAGGGAGCGCTTTAACAGATTCAAAAATCAAGGTGCCTTCTTTCAAAACTTTTCATAAGAATATAAAAAGCATCCCTGTAACCTATGTGCCAGGGAGAAATACTATTTTTTTAAGTTTTGCTTTATCATATGCTGAAGCGATTAAAGCAAGGTTTATTTTTATAGGAGCAAATGCAATTGATTATTCAGGTTATCCCGATTGCAGACCTGGGTTTTTTAAAGCTTTTCGGAATCTGATTAAAAAGGGAGCCAGAAATAAAGAGATACAGATTAAAACCCCTCTTATAAAAAAAACAAAACCCCAGATATTGAAAATGGCGCTTAAGCTTGGTGTCCCCGTGGATAAAACCTGGTCATGTTACAAAGGCGGGAAAAAAGCTTGCGGGGCGTGCGACAGTTGTTTGTTGCGTAATAAGGCGTTTAACTCCGATTATCATAATCGGGGTTAATGTGTTGGCTTGATTTTTTAGATAGATCTTTTTTGTTGCGATAGTTTTATTTGTTTTTATCTGCTAGAATTTTATCATGGTTTCTTTTTGTACCTTGTCCATATTTTTTACGGGTATCGCAAGCGTGGTTTTAAGTTTTGTTGTTTTGTTGTATGGCAAAGACAAAATTCCAAACAGATACCTTGCCCTTTGTACGTTTGCTATCGGTGTATGGTGTATAGGGCAATTTTTTGGAGCCATTAATTCAAATAAGGATAATGTCCTTTTTTGGACCAGAGTGAATATCGGCGGAGCAATATTTATACCTGTTTTTTACCTTTCTTTTATTTATTCGTTTACCGGTGAGATTAAGGCAAAACGCAAAATAGTCATTACCTTTTTTGCAATTGCTTTTTTGTTTCTTCTTTCAGATTTTACGCGATTTTTTATCGCAGATGTGGGGCCAAGATTTGATTATCCTTTTTATCTGCTGCCAGGCCCTTTTTATTATTTATTTCCTGTATACCTTATTTTTGCCATAAGCCTTGCATTTTCAAACTTAAAGGAATTTGTAAAGAGATCTTCAGGTAACAGAAGGAACCAGACGAAATATCTTTTTTGGGCCTCTGTGCTTGGTTTTGGAGGAGGGATTACAGCTTTTTTCCCTGCGTTTAATATTCCTTTGCCGAGTCTTGCTCACTATTTTGTTCCTTTATATGTGGCTATTACGGTTTATGCCATTTTAAAGCACAATCTTCTTGATATACGAATTCTTGTGAGGACAGGACTTACTTATTCTGTCATGACCCTTTTATTTTCCGGTTTTTATATTTTACTTTTAATAATGTTTTCAAAGTTTTTTCAGGAAATTACGGGATGGAATTCTATCTATGTGACGGCAGTTCTTGTTTTTGTTTTTATCTCTTTATTTGAGCCAATACGCAGAATAGTGCAAAATGCTTTAGACAGGCTTTTTTTTCACCAGAAATATGAATATGCAAGGACAATTAAAGATCTTTCCGATGCTGCAGTTTCTATTTTTAATAAAGAGGAGTTATTAAATAAAGTTACTGAGACTATAAAAAGCACCATGAAGGTATCTTCTGTGGAAATTTCAAGCAAAGATGAAGAAATTTCCGGATTTGATTTGAGCCTTCCAATGAAAGCAAACGGAAGAATTGTGGGAAGATTAAATCTAGGGCATAAAATGTCAGGAGAGATGTTTTCCAAAGAAGATATTGATCTTCTTTCGACTCTTGCGAACCAGGTAGCTATTTCAATTGAAAATTCAAATTTGCACCAGCAAATTTTGCATAGCGACAAGCTGGCAGCTCTTGGGACAATGGCTGCGGGATTGGCGCATGAAATAAAAAATCCTTTGGCTTCTATGAAAGGGATGACTCAGGTGTTGCCGGAGAACATTTTGGATAAAGAATTTATTGATAAATATTTGGATATTATTCCAAGGCAGATAGACAGAATTAATTCTATTGTTGAAAAACTTATGAAGGTTGCAAAATCAAAAGATATATCAAAGGAAGATGTTGATTTGAAGGATGTTTTATCTGAAATAATAAAGCTTGTGGAAAACAATTGTGAAAAGAGAAATATTTTATTGCATTTGGATGTTTGCAGTCTAATAGTCGAAGGGAATAGGGAACAGTTAATGCAGGCATTTATGAATTTGGTGCTAAATGCTCTGGATGCAATGCAATATGGAGGAGATCTTTTTATAAAGACGAAGTTTGAGGGGGAAAAGGGATTAATTGTTGTTTCTGATACTGGTGAGGGGATATCGAAAGAGAATTTAGGAAAAATTTTCGATCCTTTTTTTACTACCAAGGAGAATGGAACCGGCATGGGACTTGCCATTTTTTATCGTATAATTACCGAACATAATGGCATAGTCAAGGTTGAGTCTGAGAAGGGAAAGGGGACAACATTTAAAATATGGCTTTATATAAAACAAAAGGGATAGTATTAAAAACACGCCCTTTTGAGGAAACTGCAAAAATTGTAACTTTTTTTACAAAAGACTTTGGGAAGATTAATGCAATAGCAAAAGGAGCCAAAAGGCCAAATTCAAAGTTTGGCGGAAGGCTTGAACCTCTTACGTTGTTAGACCTCTCTGTTGCTAAAGGAAGGAATCTTGATATTTTAAGTCAGAGTGAGACTATTCAAAATTATCAGGAAGTTAGAAACAGCCATGATAAGTTAATGCTAGCTTTTTATTTTGTTAAAATAATATTAAAAGCTTCTGATGAATATCAGCCAAACCCGAATCTTTTTAAATTGCTTTTTTATTCTCTTGAAAAACTGAGGTTGAGCGAAAACATAGGCGGCTTAGACACATATTTTGAAGTCAATTTTTTAAGGGTTGAAGGTCTCTTCCGTCCGCAAGTCCAACCTGATATACTGATAGGTGAACATTTAGGAGAAGATATAAGGTTATGGAAAAGATAACTTCCGAAAAAAATTCTTCGCGGTTTAGCGCGGTCTTTTCAAATGTCGGATTTTTGTTGCTTTGGCTTGGGCAGCTTACTTCTCAACTTGCTGACAGGATCTTTGTGTATGTTCTAATGATAATAGCTTATCAATTAACCCACTCGAATCTTGGGGTTTCACTTCCTCTCTTAGCCTTTGGGATACCATCTGTTATTGTATCTCCGTGGGCTGGAGTTTTTGTCGACAAATTAGATAGAAAATGGATAATGGTATTAACTGATATAATGAGAGGTTTGTTAATTCTTCTTATTATACCCTTACTTACCAAATCTATAGCTTTAATTTTTTTGGCTACTTTACTTATTTATAGCGCCGCGCAATTTTTCGCTCCGGCTGAAACAGCCTCTATTCCTGAGCTTGTTGAGAGAAAACATCTGATAATTGCGAATTCTCTTTTTATGTTGACTTGGATGGCTTCTTCTGTGGTTGGTTTTGGTTTGGGCGCGCCGATGGTAAACTTACTGGCTGAAAAGGGGACACTTGTTGCTGCTTCTGTCTGTTATTTTATTTCTGCTGTCTCCATAATACTGATTCCTTTAAAAGAGAGAAAGGCTCCTAAAATTGAAAAACACGTTTTTGAAGATTTAAAGTTTGTTTTTGAGTTTATTAAGAGAAATGTTGTGATTAGGTATTCGTTATATAAGCTTTTTGTTGCCGCAATGGCGATTTCTACTCTTTCTGTTCTTTCTATATCTTATGCGACAGATATTTTAAAAATAGGGGAGAGGAATTTTGGTTATTTGATTATTGCGGTGGGGGTGGGGATGGGGATTGGTATGTGGTCTCTTTCGTATCTTTCTGAATGGATTAAAAAAGGGACAATAGTTGTTGCAAGTTTCCTGGTCTCTGGAGCTGCTCTTATTTTGCTTTCAAGAACGTATGATTTATTATTTGCATTGTTTTTGATAGTTATTCTTGGTTTAACAAATATTTATATAACATCATCTATTCAAACTATTTTACAGCACAATATTCCTCGCCAAATTAGAGGGAGAGTTTTTGGCGTACAAAATATGCTTATTAATTCCGCTTTTACGCTCCCTGTTATATTTTTTGGTATGATTGCAGATCTTTTTGGAATTTTATTCGCGATGGAATTGCTTGGTATTGTTGTTTTGCTCATGGGGGTGGCCGGCCTCTTTTTGCCTAAGTTTAAGACTATATAACAAAAAAGCCCGAACAGGCTCGGGCTCTTTTATTCTTCAAACTAACGGGCTAATATTTTCTACATATATATCGTGCAATTTTATTTGAAATTTCACGATAAAACTACTGTAAATGGCACAAGTAAGTTTTAATAAAATAACATCTGTTGTCGCGTCTCGTATAGGTCGGGTTTTAACTGGAGACATTCACACCAGAAATCCTAAAACTCAGAGGGTTTTATTCTCCAGAGTTATAGCGCCTGTACTGGCGGGAGAGATAACTTTATCTCCCGTAAAAAATCTAGCTGTTGATATTTTTACAAAGGCAAGAAGAACCAGATTTTTTATTTTGGTAGCTGACGAGATTTGTTATCGTTTTAACAGGGAGGCAATGAGCTTTGGTTCTTTTTCGGGATCAAAAAAAAGAGAATTTGTTGAAGCCGCGAAATTTATTAGACGGTTAGAGCATGTAGAAGCTTTTTTATGTGGAGATGATGATTTAGATGTTGATAGAAATCTTATGGCAGTCTTGCAGCATGAGAAAGAACCTCCTGAATCTCAGGATAAAAAAATAACTTTACATGAACAAGCTATTTTAGATTTTAACTCTGTAACAGCTAAAAGAAGAAGAATGCTTCTTGCTGATTTTTCTTTAATAGGAGATCGATTAGACAAAACAGTTAATGCATTAGCAGTTGCAGAGAAAAAAGCAGAGGCATTATTATTGACCGAGAGGTATTTTGATTTGGTGTTAAAAACAGGAAGAAGAACTTTAATAATTAAAGCTGCGAAAGGTTTTGCCTCTTTGGGGGATAAAGATAGGGCTATTGCAATAATTCAAAGCTATGGAACAAAAGAGGCAACCATGAAAAGATTTTTTGATTTTATTGAAATCGCAAAGGTTGCCGTTAATTGTAAAAAAACTGAAACTGCGATAGCAATAACAGAAGCAGGCTTGCCGTTTTTTATTTCCTCTAGACCGAGCGGATGTTTTCCTTATGTTATAGGGAAGATAGCTTATCTTGGGAATATTAAGAAAGCTCTGGAATATGCTTCTTTGATAAGAAATCATGGAGAAATAGCTTATCTATTTTCGGAAATCTCGGGGGCCTATGTTTTACAGGGAGAAACAGAAAAGGCAAAAGAGATTATTGAAAGGGCATACAAAGCTGCAATGAAGCTTCATAATATTGATAGCGTTGTTAGAGTTTTAATTTCTATTGCTGGACATTATTTTAATATGGGCGATGAGAATAAAGCAAAAGAAATTATAGGTGATTGTATTCGTAGAATTATTCTGGAAGATCCTTCAACTTGTTGGAAAATTGATTTATTCTCAAGAGTTGGAGAGGGTGCTGTTGATTTTGGCATGAATGATATCTCCTTTGCCGTGGCTGAAGCGGCTTTTGCGAGTGCAAAATATTTCGAAGATCTATTAAATGTTGCTAAACTTTCTGAAAAACTGGGGGTATTTGATGTAGCTTACAGAAGTTTAGAGGCGGGCTATAACCTTTTGATTAGAGAAGATGATTTTTTTAAAATGATACGATATCTAAAAATAGCCGAAGGATTAATTCAAATTGATCCGCAGATAGCGTCAGAAAGAAGAATTCAATTGGTTCGGTTAAAAGCAGAAGAAAAATTTATTTTGGATTTAAACAGCCCGAGCGAAGAAATAAGACAATGTGCTATCAAGGGCTATCAAGATATAAGAACACAAGACCCTCGTATAAAAGGGCCGCTTGCAAAGATGGTTTTTGAAACCCATTCATGGAAAGATGCTCTTAATATCCTTACAAATGTTGGCCGAGATTTTGTTGATAGCGCTCTTTTTGAATTTTTAAAAGTAAGAAGCGATATAGTTTCTGATGGGCGTTTATTTCAGCTCCGATCAGATTCCAGCGTGCGATGGTTACCCAATACTTATCCAGAACTTGAAAAAATTAAAGAAGGGCGGCTGGAAAGGGCGAAATCAGATGTATCCGCGTATGAAAGGGTTTTTCATAATGATTATTTTACTTTTGCGGAACAAGATTCTATCTATTGTTGCTGGGGAGAAAAAAGAGATCTTTCAGAGCAGGAGGCGATGGCTCATTCTGCTGCGGAGTATTATTTAAAAGAGAGAGCAAGGGATATGTTATTTAATGAGAATCTTTGTCTTCATGAAGAGCCAACCTCCCTGGCTGTTTTAGAAATGGTTTTAAGAAATCCCTGGGCCTTAGAATTTTTGGGATCATTAACTCTTGAAAAACTTGATGAAGAAAAAATTAGTGCCATAGCTCGTTTTTTAGGACTTAATGATGATCAAGAAGAAAAATTTCTTAAAGTATACCGCGAAGAACGGGAAGCTAAAGGAGAAGCATTTACAACTCTTTTTAATATGTCGCGCGCTTTTTCTTCTTCGGCACGGATTGCTTTTCCTCGCGCTTTTGAAACAATATATGATTTGATGCAAATTTCAGAGAAAGCAAAACTAAAAGTGCCAGGATTGATCGATCAGGCGATTAAAGCGATTCCAGAAAAAAAAGATTTAGCTCATATTACCGCCAAATACAGAGCAATACCTTTAGATGTAATCTGTTTTGCTATCTGTTATGTTAATGGAATGTCATTTGACAGTATTTTAAGCAATTTTAATACCGTCTTTTCCGCAAAAAACATTAAAGATAGTAGAAATAATAAGTTATCAATCAGGAATGCCCTTGTAAAGATCTATCTTTCGGAATCTAAGTTAAACATTGCGGCTGTTATCGATCTTTTGCTACTTGTTGAAAATGGGTTCGGAAAATCAGATCAGAAGGCTTTTGTAGAAGCATTAAGGTATATAGAAAGCTTGGGGGTATTTGGTGATTTGATAGCTACAGTTGAAGAGACTGTCAGTCAGGGATAAATAAAAGGAGTATATATTATGCCGGGTTTTGGAATGAATTTGAACTCGAGCTTAAGATTAAGCTTAAGCTTAAGACTGGAACTTACACTTCCTCAACAAGAAGTTTTTGATCATGCAGAAGCCGCAAAAAAAAGGCTTGAAATTCCTTATACAGATGTTAGGGCCTCAAACACCATTTCTGTCTATAAAGAACGTTTGGCCGCGCGCATGAATGATGTGGGATCGACTTTGCTTGGCATTCCGATTTCGGAGGAAATGTTTACTAGACCCAATTTTATGGAATTAATTAGAATTTTTTTAACTCTTCAGGCCGCATGGAGAGAGTCAAACGATAAAGGGATAGAATTGTTAAAGTTGGGATTTAAACATTATTTAGAGCAAGGTAATATTAAAAGCTTAAAATATGGAGGAACAAAAGAGACTTTAGCGCAGCAAAAAATGGCAAAGGTTTTAATTGAGGAGCGAATGCCTGGTTGTGCAGAAGTATATTTAGCAGCCTGGAAGTCAGATATTGAAATGCCTTCATTTTGGACAACTGACACCCTGTATGATTGGCTTTCTATGGGGAAAGTTTGCGGAGGGTCTTGTCAAAGTTTTGATGGAAGCCCTTATTGGAATAAATCTTTAGGCGGCCCTGTTTTTGCTTTGGATAAACTTGCGTTTGTGGGTGAAAACAAAACAAAAAGATGTAGAACCCTGCTTGTTCCTACTGGTGTTAAAGTAAATGGCAGGCTAGGATGGGACGTTGTTGTTCCATCGGTTTATACCGCTGCGGCAAGCCAAAATGATATAGCAAAAATTATAGAGGGGGCGCTTTATGCTGCCGGAATTTATGGCTGCAGACATGTAATATTTCTTGATGATTGTTTTGCTAGATTTTTAGGGATTGATTTAGAAAAGATTTACGAAGAAATAAAAGACAGGCACATAGTTGTCGAAATAAAAAACAATGCAGGTGAAGTTGTAAGGAGAGAAAAGATTATTCCCCGAGAAGTTACTGATAAGGATTGTCTTGTTTATGCGATGAAAGGGCCTAATCGGTATAAATATTGGGATAACTCAGGTGGTATTATTGATTTTAAGGATGCAAGAAAAAGTAGAATAAATGGCGTTGAAGTTTCTGTAAAAAAATTATCGGCTCGCGGAAAGGTGATAAAATTTGACAGGGAAGTTGCAAGCGATTGATAAGTGTTTTCTGGCCTGATCTGGAGATTGATTTATCTACTGAGATTTTAATAACCTCGGATAAATATCCTTTAACATATAAATAATTTTCTGCCGCGTGATAATTCTATTTGGTTTTAAAAAACGTGTTATAATTCATAAATAATGCGAACCTTAGGAATCGATCCAGGCACAGCGACGCTGGGATTTGGTTTTGTTGAAGAAACAAAAAATGGATCAGCTGAGCTTGTCCATTACGGATGCATAAAGACTTCAAAGATGTTTTCGGCTCACGAACGATTATTTAAAATCCATTCTGAACTTCAGGCTTTGATTAAAGAATTTGAGCCTGATTATGTTGCGGTTGAAAAGCTCTTTTTTTGCAGCAATAGTAAAACAGCCATTTCTGTGGGAGAGGCGAGAGGTGTTGTTTTGCTTTCTGCAGCGCAAGCAGGTCTTTATATTGCGGAGTATACCCCTCTTCAAGTAAAATTAGCAGTTACAGGGTATGGTAAAGCTGATAAACGCCAGGTGGGACTTATGATGATGAGGTTATTAAAGTTAAAAGAGATGCCAAAACCAGATGATGTTACCGACGCGTTGGCTGTCGCTGTTTGTCATTTGCATTCAAGAAAATTAGCGGAAAAGAATGGATAATTTAGATTAAGCGGGTGTTTTATGATTTCTCATATTTCCGGCATATTGGAACAGGTGGAAAACAATCTTATAATTATTGATGTTAACGGGATAGGGTATAAAATCTTTGTTCCGATATCACTTTTAAATTCTATCGGAACTTCCGGCGACAAGGTTAAGATTTTTACTACGCTGCTTGTCAGAGAAGACTCAATCTCTCTTTACGGGTTTAAAACCAAAGAAGAGAAAAATCTTTTTAATTCTTTACTTAATGTCAGCGGTATCGGGCCTAAGAGCGCTTTGGGGCTTATTTCTGCTTTATCTGTGAATAAACTTGTTTCTGCCATAGCAAGTGGCGATGTAGATGTTTTATCCTCGGTTTCTGGCGTGGGGAAGAAGACTGCTCAGAGGATAGTTGTTGAGCTAAAGGACAAAATGGGGAAGACCTATGGAATTAAGCCGTCAGAGCTGGCTGTTGGGGTTCCAGGGGAGAGTAGTTTGATATCTGATGCTATTTCAGCTCTTATGACATTGGGGTATTTACCAAAAGAGGCTAGGGATCTTCTTTTAAAACGGGATTTATCCGGCGCTAACAATATTGAGGATGTTATAAAAATCGCCCTTAAAAATTCAGCTTAACTCCGATTGTTCCCCCGATTATCCTAATCGGGGTTAATTTATTTAATTATACTGAATTATGGAGAAATCAACTTGCAAACATTAGCTAAAACAATTCGATTGAAGAGTGGGTATTGGTTGAAAAATGTCAATTTATTTGAAACACCTGCTGATTTTATAAAAGAATCAGGCTCTTTGCCTCCTTGCACAATAGCGCTTACAAAATATCCTGCTACCTTACGAGATATAACAGTTTTAAGGGAAGTCGCGCCAAAATACGAAACTGGAGTTTTTTATGCTGATCCCCTTTCGTGCTTCTGGGTTAGAGGATTTGATCTTAATGTAGATATTCCCCCGCCGTTGCGATCGACTGGGAAGCTGCGGCAGTTAATGGTTCATAGTCACCCGTTTGTATCAGATATATCTTTTCCTTTGTGTTTTCCAGCTATTGGTGATTTAGATGCTGTATTAGGAGGAACACCTAATGGCTTAATTGGAAAGGACGGAATTACCAAATTTGGATTATTCCCTTTGGACACAAGAGGAGAACCTTATAGA
>Ga0208953_1000422_pt1 | contig 36637 bp, 39 predicted proteins | sample RifOxyB2_FD_184033 | JGI IMG/M metagenome (GOLD analysis project Ga0208953, IMG submission 184033) | Groundwater microbial communities from Rifle, Colorado - Rifle Oxygen_injection B2 (SPAdes) | ecosystem: Environmental > Aquatic > Deep subsurface > Groundwater | place: USA: Rifle, Colorado...
GCGGGGGTGAGAAAGAGAAGAAAATCAGCCGAAAATCACCGGAAAACAGTTAACTGAAACCATCATGTCAATGAAAATTGGAAATCAGGAAAAAAGACGGTTGAAAAGTGAATTTTTAGAGGTCCCCTAGGGTAATTTATTCTATTGAACAGGAGATTATTACGGTATATATTCTGGAAATAACTCCGCACAAATACTAGGAGAATATCATGAAACAGTACAATCCGAATGATTTTGTTGCTGCCAAGGCCCATACGATCTTAACCACAGGTGAGACCATCAAACTGCTGCGTGAACTCAAGGGGTGGACCCAGAAGGAGCTTGCCCGCAAGTGCGGCATTAGTGAAACGAACCTGAGTTTACTGGAACACGGCAAGGTTGAAATCGGGAAAAAACGGGCGGAACAGCTTGCAAAAGCCTTCAATGTTCATCCTGCGATCATCATGTTCCCCGAATATGAAGCGCTTGAGATCCAAAGAGCGGCATAGTCACATTTTCCTCATCTTTCTCATCTTCACATAGCAGATAATAAACAATATGCCGGTCACTACCAGGGGGCACGTTATTATCGTAAACCTGCCAACATCTGAATACGTATGAAAGAAAACCGATGAAATGATACTGAGAATGATCATTGCAATGCCGCTCGATAGCGGGTCTCTCCAAAATTGGAACAGGGTGATCAGGATAATAAACGATGGAGCAAGATGAATGCCAAAACCCCGGAACTTGTCCATAATCGGCGCATCCATGGAAAAGACGTCAAAGGCAAAGCTTGAAATGAATATGATGTATGCGATTGTCAGTATTCTGGGCGCCCAGATGAATTTTGGCAAAGGCGTGTATTCGAGCATGGAGTCTCTTGTATGGTTTTTGCGTCCAATTATTTTTAAAAAGCCGTTCTTTCTCCGTATTATATATATTAAATAATACATAGGTAAGGTCATACAATGCGCGATAAAACCATGAATACTTCGATCTCCAACATTATGCACAGGCATGTCATTACCACGGACATAGCCGCGTCTGCCAGCGTATGCGCTCAACAAATCTCCCGCGAACATGTGGGATGCCTCATTGTGGTCAAAGGCGAAAAGCCCGTGGGCATTATAACCGAACGCAGCTTTGTGGACCTTGTGGAAAAAGGCGCACTTGATTTGAAAAAGACAAAGGCCGCGGATTTCATGAGTTCCCCGCTTATCACGATATCCCCGCAGGCAAGTTTCTCCGCTGCAATGGAGATTTTCAACAAAAAAGTGATAAAGAGAATCCCTGTTGTAAAAAAAGGCAAAATTGTTGGGTTACTCACGCTTAAAGACATGGTCGAGTATTCGAACCTTGCGCTTGCTAATCTAAACGAGAAGGTACAGAAGCTTAAAAAAGAATCATCCACAGACGCGCTGACCGGTGTGTTGAACAAAGCCGCGCTTCTTGAAACACTGCGCAAAGAATACAGCAGGATCAAGCGTTATGGCGGCCGCTCTTCGATTCTCTTTATTGATATCGATCATTTTAAGAAGATCAATGACACCTATTCCCATATTGCGGGCGATGCAGTGCTCAAGGAATTGGGAGCGCTTCTTACCAGGGAATGCCGCCAGATCGATACCATTGGGAGATTTGGGGGAGAGGAGTTTGTGATTGTCGCGTATAACAGGAAAAAGTATCATGCGGTACGGTTTGGGGAACGTCTGAGAAAAGCCATTGAGGAGCATGTTTTCACGTTTGAGAAGACCGCTATTCACCTTACTGTGTCTATTGGCATTGCCAGCCTGTTTGAAGGCAGGAGCTACACTGTGGCGCTTGCACGGGCGGACAAGGCGCTTTACCACGCTAAAAAGATGGGAAGGAACAGGATTGGTTTATGGAGAGAGGCAAGGCTACGCATCGCGAATTTGTAGAACATTGGTTCTGTATTTGTCAGATGTCATGGGAAAAAGGATTCCTTCTGTAATTCGTTGGGGGATAAAAAGTAAGAGGGACCCACTTTTCAGTGAATCCCTCTAAGTATTGGTAGCGGGGCTTGGATTCGAACCAAGGACCTACGGGTTATGAGGACACTTTTACAAAGCGGCGATTGAGCGTAATACATGCGGAAGATCGCGCTCTTTATAAATTGAAGGGTACACCTAAGGAGTAGACAAAAGGTATGATTTTGCGGTTGCGCATTAGATGTCTTTCGTTCAGAATCAGAGTGTAGCCACGCAGGTATTCAAAACGGCTTGTTATAACCTGTCCTCTAAGCACTTGATAATTCAATAAAGTATACTATATTTTATAAACATACAATAGATAAGTATGATTCTCGCAAAAAGCACTAATGTATTCCTGTGATATTTTATCAATGCAGGAAATCGACTAAATAGCCATTGTAATGTTGGTTTAGGAGGAGATAATGAATAATAATGTACTCTATTATCCTACTATTGAATTTAAAGATTATGCTTGGTTGTGGAGCGCGTCCTTATTATGGGATCGAATTTATAGAATAGTTCCGAAAGGATATCAACCCGACGAACCCGAAAATGTTAAAATTCTTACCGATACTGGAGAAATTGGAATTCCGATACATCCAGATTCTTATGCTAAAGAAACTGCAGAAATATTTTTAAAGAAAATTAAGTCAAAAGAATGGACGGCAGCAGCACTGTCATTTGAAATATCAGCAGCATATTCACGAATCCATCAAGACAAGGTTGATGTAGAACTAAGAAATATTATAATTGCGAAAGGTTGTGCTGCAGCACAAGACGAATGGCTCCATGTGCCAGTAGAATTTGAAGCTCTATATATGACCTATCTAGCCGAACGCATATCTCGAAGAAACAATCTTCCAATAATTTCTGATAGTGCTGCTGCTTGGACTGGTGCAACATATTTTAAATACGATGGAGAGGTAGAAGATTTTCCTTACGATGAACAAACACAACAGTTAGCTACTCTTGTCATTCGTGATATTGTTCCTTATGACATCTTAAATATTCGCCCAGATAGCATTATAAAATATCGAGATAAATATCGTGATGAACGCCAACGTTTTTTAAATGCAATCCGTATAGCCGCAAAAGAACTATCAAATTGCGAAGACGAGGGGGTTTACAAAGACAAGCTTGATGACTTAAAAAAGGAAATAGAGTCCTCTCTAAAAGATATTAGAAGAAGCATGAGGATGCTGAATGTAGCGGCTTGGACTGGCATAAAAAGTATTTCTTTTCCTGTTGTATTGAAAGTTGCCGAAGCAATATCAGGCAAACAACTTGATCCAACCACTCTTAAGATTGTGTCTGCATTAGGTGTCGGTATAGGTTTAGTTTCTGGTTTCTCTGATTGGAAAGATAAAAGAAGGCAGATTATAAAAAAATCGGATTATTCATATCTTTTGCAGCTTCAACGTAGCTGGAAAGGTTCTGCAATTCATAGTAATGATTATAACTATTACCTATGTAGAAAAATGGAAGAATTTATTAACGACTAATGATTAAAGATGTAGTAGAAAGACTTCTGTTGTTCATAATAACTAGTTTTAATGGAACTAGAGTATTTCATGTCAAGATGTGTATCCCGGATTCAATAAATCATATTCTAATAGATTTTAATATAGTCTGTCTTTGGGTTTCTTCATCTATTTGCCGCCTTATTTCAGCCTCTTCTAGTTGAACAATTTCTTTGGTTTCATTTTCAACAATTAATCGATATTGTTTATTCGTTTGTTCAATAAACATTTTCAAATCATCAGTAATCTTCTGTGCATTTTGGCCTTGTAAGAGTTGATATCTTATTAATTGGCCGCCATGAATCTCGTACCAATGACCACTCATTTCCAGTGCTCTTGTTTCATTGGAAACATCCTTAAAGATAGATCCCCACTTTTCGTTAATATCTTGATTTAATCTATAAATTAAAAATGAATCGGAATAATTAAGCGGGGGAACAATCTGGATTGGGTTTAGATAAATTGGATCAGTAATATCCGCTCCTTGAAACTGCAGAGCCTGCTGCATTTTTATCAGTTTATCATTGCCTTGGGCCAATTGCGACCGAACCTTTATCTCGCTTAACACTTCCGAAATTGAGCCATACCTTTCTTCTGGTGATTGTCGAATCATTCGATCGACAATTTCGTCAAGATACCCGAAAGGAGAGGCAAAATTGCGGATTAAAGCAAAGCCTGTTCCACCAGGTATCTTTTTTGTGAATATTTCATTGAGGATTAGACCGAGGGAGAAAATGTCTGTCCGATGGGACACTTTACCACCTCGAATTCGTTGTTCGGGAGCGGCATACGGAAAATTTGCCAACCGTTCACCTTTTGTCTCAATGGATGTATATAACCTTTCTTCATTAAAATGGGCAATTCCAAAATCAGCTAAAGCTATTTTATCTTTGCTATTCCAAAGAATGTTTTCCGGTTTAATATCCCTATGAAACACATCTTGCGAATGAGCATATTGGACAGCCTCCAACAATTGAATGTAGAATGACAACTTAGATTCGTGGCTAAAATTGCTATCAATTAGATCACGAAATGTTGCTGGGAAAAGAGGCATAATAAAAAAAGGGCACTTGCATTCATTAATTTTAATATATCCTATGTCCAATATATTTACTATCCCAGGATGCTTATTGTTTTGCCCGAAATATATTTCGTTCTTGAATCTTTTGGCTTTACGTGTATCAACATGTTCAGGTTTTAGACATTTTATCGCAAATATGTTTTTATCTTCATCTTGAACATGAAAGACAACCCCAACACCTCCTTCAATAAAATTTGTTACCGTATAATTTCCAAAAGCCGTTTCAAATGATTTTATGTTTTGGATTGATACTTTCTTTGGTTGCTCGGATTGTTGAGTAGAGTTCAATAGTGTTTGATTGGATTTAATGTTGAGAATGCGCAATAAAGTAGGATGATTTAGGTTTTTAAAAGCATATTCTTCATCAGAATAGAGAACTTTTCCAACACGTTTAGTATGCGGTCCGATATGGGAAAGGATTCCTTGTCCTGTTAATATTTTTAATTGTTTTGCTAATGCGGCATGAGTTTTAGATGCACCGTCCGTATTATTTAAATCTTCAATAAAAGCTGCTAAATCTGATGGCGCAAAAGAATAGGTTGGATTTTGAATAGCCCGATCGCGGGCAATTCCAAGAGCCTTTTGGACATATTCAAGCTCATCCATATAGTTTACCCTCCTATCCTTCTTTATAAAATGAATTTCCTTAGCACTCGTCGTCAATAATTAATTGATCTTATCATGCATAACTCAATTCTGTCCGACATGTCCGGCATTCATCCTTTCTACGGAATGGAAGGCATTCCTGCCGTGGACATAGATTCACCCAATTTCACCTAAGTTTAAATTTTATACGACTGTCGCATAATTCATAGATATGTTAACAATTTGATGCTCTTTTGCCTATCCTTCTATCTGTCATAATAACAATAACTTACGGCTCTTTCTACTTCCATATCAAAAAAACATTGACGCCTGAACATGTGTTCACTATATTACAAGCAGAGAGTACTCTTCGCAGTAAGGTTCGAAGGAAATTTTCATTATGAATAAATTTAAACAAATACAATCAAAGATAGAGGAGCTTTTCCGTTCGGATATCCAAGCCGCAGTAGATTTAGCTTTGAACCTTCCTGAAGACGATCCGAATATATCTCAAATTAAAGCATCCACACTCGTCGATGGTGGATATCAGCTAAAATCAGAACAAAATATTAAACAGGGTATAAAACTTTTCGAAAATCTTCTTTCGATTGATGAAATTAAAGTGCCCACACTTTATAATTTAGCAAATGGGCTTCATAATTTATCGCTTTTAAAGATGGACTACTACGGTAAGGAATGGAAGACACTATATAAATGGTATATGGATACCATAAAAGACCGATTGTTGGCAAAACACAATTATTCAAAAGCTATAGTTGGCCATTCAAATTCAAAATTAACTGCGCAGGCATTAAACAATCGTGCCAATATGCTTCATAGTGCTTTTCGTTGGATTGAAGCGACCCATGAATATAGGTTGGCATTAAAAAATGACCGTAGGAATGGTATCGCCGCAGGTGGCATTATTAAACAGATTATGAACGGCTACCATAGAACTGCGATAAATATAAATTGTTTGCCGATACTTATTCCGCCTCTTTATAAAACAGTTATTGACAATAAAGAACATTCAATTCAATTATGTGGTGTAAATGATTATCAAAGGATGATGGATCAGTTTAACGAATGGAAAATACAAGATATTCCACATAAAATAATTACCATAAAAACGATAAAGTTAACTCCTTATCAGACGTTTATTTTATCCAACGAACTTTACTTAAGTCCTTTTATGAGTCGTGAGCTTTTTAAACCTGATATATGTGATTCGTTACAGATACAAACCTTTATTTCGAAGGACAAGCTGAAAGCATATAAAATCCCACCCATTTTTGGAATGTTTAATATGATTAAGGCCGATTTTCTAACGATCAGATGGCTTGCTTTTAATTATTTCAGATCAAATTTACCAAAGAATAGTTATTATCACGATACTCTCGATTATGCAGTTTACGGCACCAAACCATCGCTTCTAGCCATTACACAACGGTTAGCTTTTGATATCCTCGATAAAATTGCAGTAGCAGTATTAACAGGTATTGGTGATCAACGTGCAAAAGACCGCACAATATCCTTTCGAACAGCTTGGTTCAAATTTCCTGATGAAAATAAACCACCCATGGGCTTATTTCCAACAATTGAAACAGAAGTGGAAAAGGGTAATCGTGCCTTAATTGCCTTGTCGGAACTCGCGTTTGACATTTTCGATTACTATAAAGATGGCTGTTCATATTTGAAAAGAAAGCATAAACTCAGGAATTCTTCCACTCATCGTTTTACTATATTGCATGACATGTTTCTTAAGAATAATTTCAAAGATGGTGCAGTTGAGCATTATGATATTAATGATATCGAGAAAGAATTAATTGACACGCTTTTTATCGTGAAAGCTGCCATAATTTATTTTGTTGAGGTTGTTTACTTTCAAAACGGAATCTTGAACCGTGAGCTGGGCGGGAAATTAATGGATTTGGATATTCCGTCACACAAGCAAATACGAGGAGAGAAATCATAATGCGAACATTGACACAGTTATTAATAAAGGTGCCAACCAAATGGAGTTTTTAAGAAATGTATTTTAATGATGATAAATTAACGGCAGTATTTACTCGATTAAAGATAAAACCAACGGGAGATGCGTTAGTCGACGCAGCAACCACCACCTTACTTGACAGGATTGATACCTTAATTCAGGCTTTATCAAAAATTGATTATGAAACTTTACGTTCGGAGTATGATTCGAAACTTTCTAAATACGGTGTAAATAAAATTCCAGCTGATGAGCTAAAACATCTCTGTTCACTTGAAGAAACAATTCATGCATACGTTCGCATGAGTAATAAGAAAGATGAAGCCGTATTTACGATTGTTGCCTTGGATTTCTTCCTTTCTGCCAAATCAAAGCCTGAAATACTTACAATATTGGAAGATGATCCATTAAGTTTCAAGCACCAGGTACTTACTCGATATGGGTGGATAAAAAACCAGAAACAATTGATGGATTCGGGCAAGTCTTTCAATATGCCCTTTCTATGTGATGTAGGATCTTCTGACAGACGCAAGGGGATCGATCGCGAATTCTTTGTTCTTTTGCACTTTTTACCATTATATAATGATTATAAAAAGGCTGAATTGCTTTTCGAAAAACATCAAGGTAATGACTGCCCAGATTTCCTCGTTAACGATTTCAAACAAATGATGGGGATAGAGATTACTGAAGCAACTGCGAGCGCACAAGCAAATCTGGAGAGCAAAGAAAGAGAAGCGTTTATTGACCTTCTTAAAAATAACTTGGCCGCCAGCAAATCTGTTGATATTACTATTTGGTCTAAACCATCCTGGCAAACCTTGAATAAGAATGGAACTAAAATTATCCAATGGCTCAGCAACGAGATGGACAGATTTCTTGCCGAAAGTCATAATACGGAGCCTTTTTATTCCAATATGGAGGAACTAAACCTAAATGTTCAATTGGGTCCCTCAAAAAATGCACGCCTTTGGGAGATGGGCCCAGAGCGCTTTGATTATGGACAAGAATTGGAGAATGCATTAGGCAACCAGATAGCAACAATCATAGAGAAGAAGCTGAAGGCATCTTCGAGTCCAAACATCAGACCAACAATTCTAGTTATTTATGTGAATGAGTTCCTTGTTACCCAACCGAATCATTTGGTTGATGTTGTGTCTGCAAGGATTGGAAAATCATTCAAAGATAAGTTTAATGAGATTTGGTTTCTTTGTGATTCAAAAGCTTTTTCTATAGAACGTGAAAACTTATGACAAATGTGTCTCAATTAATAGATAACCGGTCCAGTTTCATCAATGATGTCTGCAAACGATTGTCTGAGGGCAATAATTATACACTTAACGAGCAAGATAGTAAATTTTCTTTTGTAGAGTTTGTTAATAAACGAGAGAACGAATTGGCTAAAACACTTTTAAAACAGGTCCGAATTTATTTGGATACAAATTTTTGGATTTTGTTGAGAGATGTTCACTTGGGCCGTTCAAGATTTGAGGTCGACAATATTGCCTATTTGAAGATACGATCTCTTTGTGCGGAAAACAAAGTTGTATGTCCGATAAGTGACGGGGTATTTTTTGAGATTCTTAAACAAACAGATACCCAAACGAGAATAGCAACGGCACAAGTTATTGATCTTTTTGGTAAGGGTGTTATTATAAAGTCATATTTTAATCGACTTAGCCAAGAATTTTATTCCTTTTTAAAATCTGCTATGCAAGGGAAGAAGCCCCAATCAATCCCAGCCTTCCATTCCATTTGGACATTTATCCCTCATATTGTTGGAATATTTTCGATTGATATGAAAATTCATGGGGAGGAGCAAGATAAAATCAATAAAATATTTTATAATTTCTATAGCAAGCTGCGCTTTGAAGAGTTGATTAAAATGGTAGACTTAGGAAAACATACTGAAGGTGTTTCTGATAACGATTCGTGGGAAAATCTTGCTGTGAAGTTATCGAACGAAAAAAGAATATATACACCAATAAATTCCTCAATAAGCCAGCTCCATGCAGATGAGATTGCTGGAAGCTTGGAAGTTATTGGTGAACAACTTGCCGACGTTTTCATTGTAGTGTGCAGGGAAATATTTCCTGGCGAGGAATCAAATAAATTGAAAAAGACTGAGGTTTTGGACGTGGCGCGCAAACTTGTTTATAATTGTTTTAAATATGAAAAAGATAAGCTGGCACAATGGTTGCCTACGTCTCATATTCATGCCAGTTTGCATGCATCAATACGGAGAGATCTTCAAAGAAATTATAAAGCAAATGATTTTATTGATATCAAACATGCAAGCGCGGCTCTTCCATACTGCAATGTTTTTGCCACTGACAAACCTCTAGCGTCATTAATTAAAAGTGGTTCTTTGTGTTTGGATCAAAAGTACAATACTAAAGTCGTTTCTGACATGGCAGAACTCAATAATCATTTGCACTGTATATTTCCCTCATAACCTCCGAAAATATTATTTTCTATAAGCCCTTAATAACTGTTACGATGAATTTAGGTAGGATGGCAAGTGGACGAAGCAACGAAAAGATTATATATTGAGGAAATAAACCAGCTGATAAAAGAGCGGCAAAAATATATTTCCAAAAACTATCCAATAATCCGGGAAATCTACAAGTCATCCTATGATGGAGATACCGAGCTTAATCCCCTACGCTGTGAAATTTGTATCTGTTTGATTTTTGGACTTCATCAGGCCGCCATTACCTTGACCAATCATCTGGTGGAAAAACATCTGAAGGTTGCGCTCATATATAAAAATGCAAATTTCGACGTAGAAGGCAAAGACGTAGTCGATAAAATGGTAAAAGCGCTCGCAAAACCTACGGAAGATTACAGCTTTAATGATTTATCTCAAAACATTAATGCTGCGTGTTCACAAGGAATCATTACCAAGGAAGACAAAAAGAAATTAAATGAGATACGAGAATCGTTTCGCAACGCCTATTGTCATGCAGACGCGTTAAAAACACATACAGATAAGGCTATTCCACTTACAAGCGCTAAATTTACTAAGGATGGGATAGAAATGGGACCTACCTCCATGGGAAAAATCGCAGAACTTCCTTTTCTCCAAGGGTTTGCTCAAGTCGCTCACGCAGAAGTTAATGCTAATCCATATTTTCAGTTTGTTGACTCCTTAATACGAAGAACTCGTTCCAAAGTTTTCCCAGACACTTAAAATAATTCACTCGCCACCCTTTGATGGAAAGAGAGACGCGAGCAGACCGTCCAGCGGAAACCATTTCATCGCCTGGGAGAAAGCTTTCAGGATGAAAAAGGCCAGATCGGCATTCGTATCCTTTTTTAATACAATACATTAACCAGCCGCTCTTCTTGTTCGTTTTTACTCTTAACACTTGACCTCTGCAGAACTTATTTTTAATACAAGCCAGACTCGCAGAAACAATAACGATCGTATTTGTCCCTTTTAAGGGGAGGAGGAGGTATAATGGTTGTAAAAATGATTCCAATAGATAAGGTTGAACTAGACCTTTCGAATCCGCGTATAGCACGTTTGCTTGGTATGCACAAAAAGGAAGCTATTACATCAGAACTTATTGCTATGGCTCTTGGTGCTGGGGATAATCAAGAAGGAGATACATACGCAACCTACCGTAACCTTAAAGAGTCGATTCGAACCAATGGTGGTGTAATTCACCCTATCATCGTCAACAAAAAACCAGATGGTAAGATGATCGTCATTGAAGGTAATACACGTTTGCAAATATATCGAGAATTTCAACAAGAAAAAACCAAGGGTAACTGGGATACCATCCCGGCCGTAATTCACGAGTCATTACCTCAAATGCATGTTGATGCAATTCGCTTACAGGCACATCTTGTAGGCCCCCGTCCCTGGGATCCATATTCTAAGGCTCGCTATCTTCATCTATTAAACTCCGAAAAAATGCTTACAACCGACCAAATTGTTGAATTTTGTGGTGGAAAGCGTAAGCAGGTTCTTGAATATATCCAAGCATATCTTGATATGGAAACATTTTATAGGCCGCAACTAAATAGTGAAGATGATTTTGATCCGACTCGTTTTAGTGCTTTTGTTGAACTTCAACGTAACCGTGTTCAAAATGCAATTGTGACAAGTGGGCACACTAAAAAAGATTTTTCTAAATGGGTCATAGATGGTTTGTTTCAGCCATTAGAAACAGTCAGAGCACTTCCAGATATTCTTCCCAATAAAGAAGCTACCTCAAAGTTCTTAGAAGAAGGGGCCGCTGAGGCTCGGTTGCTTGTAAATACAAAGAGTGCTTCATCTGATTCTATATGTCTCGACGATGCAAACCTTGTTGACCTGGGAAACGAAATCAGCAGACGCCTATCTAAACTCACTCATGCGGAGTGGAAAAAGATGAAGACTGACGCCACTGATCCTACCCGGCTTTCTTTGAGCAATCTCTTGTGGGAGCTGCGTGATTATCTCGATGGAATTATTGAGGACGAAGATGCCTGAGTCCTTACAACATGCTGGCTTGGTCAAGGATTTATGTCGATATATTTCCGATGAATACCTTCAGGGTGACAAAGGCAGTCTTTTACGTGATTCGTTAGGGATATCTTCTAATGATCGATGTCACGAAATAAATGGATATATACCCGATGTTATTGCTCGTATTTTTAAGGGGCCAATACAATGCGTTCTTGGCGAGGCAAAAACATCACGTGATATTGAAACGAAACATACTGCCCGGCAACTAGAATCATATTTGGATTATTGTTCTCAAATAACAAACAATGCGTTGCTTGTTGTTGCAGTTCCATGGGCCTATCACAGATTAGCTCGTCAAATAATCTGCGTAATAGTTAAGCGTAAGAAATTTGATATCTCAAAAGTTGTTGTTCCGGCAATATTTAAAGCTTAGAGCTAGTTCAAATGACAAAAATGTATGCGAGTAAGCATCTTAAGCTTGATCCTAAACTTATTGCATTCCCATATCAAAAAGAAGCGGTGGAAGCAATACGAGATAAAGAGTATGCTGCGGTTTTCCACGAACAGGGACTCGGTAAAACAAAAATAGCAATTGACTTAGCCCTCTTTTGGTTAAATAATGAAATTGTTGATTCTGTTTTAATTATTACAAAAAAGACTCTTGTTTATAATTGGTTGCGCGAATTTCGATTACATACACACATCAAGCCCGTAATTCTTACTCAATCTCGAAGAAAAAACTATTATGTCTTTAATGGCCCAAGTCGAATTATTCTTGCCAATTATGAAGTTGTCGCAAGTGAGTATATGCGTTTTGAACTATTTTTAAAAAGTCGAGACGTAGGTATTGTTCTTGATGAATCAGCAAAAATAAAATCACCCAAAGCACATATTTCAAGTTCGTTCCATAACCTTTCTCCCTTATTTAAACGTAGAATAATTATGACCGGTACACCTGTTGCCAATCGACCATATGATATTTGGTCACAAATACGGTTTCTAGACCAAGGTAAATCTCTCGGTGATGACTTTGCTCATTTTAAATCAAAAGTTGACCTACCAAAAACAAGTACGGCTGAAGAACAAAACCAATTTGAATCTTCTTTAAAACAGATTTGGGAATCCATATCGGGATTTTCCGTACGCGAGACAAAGGACAGTGGTATTATTTCACTTCCTGCCAAAGTATACCATTCGGTAATCACTGAATGGGCCCCAAGACAGTACGATATGTATTGCAGTTATCGGGAAGATTTAAAAACAGTTGTAATCAAAGAAGGAATTCCAACCGAGGATAAGGCAGAAAATATACTAAAGCGACTGCTTAGACTAGTTCAGATCGCCTCAAATCCTAGACTGGTTGATGAGAGCTATTCAGAAGAACCCGGAAAATTGATAGAGCTGCGAGATTTAGTCCAAAAATTCCATAAAAAAGGCCAAAAATGTATAGTTTGGTCCTGCTTCACAGAAAATGTTGATTGGCTTGCTAGAGAACTAAAACATTATGGTACATGCAAGATACATGGAAAGCTATCCATTGATGAACGAAATCGTTCGGTTGAAAAGTTTATGTTTCAAAGTGATGTTAGCGTTCTAGTTGCAAGTCCTGGAGCCGCAAAAGAAGGATTAACCTTAACTGCCGGAAATATTGCAATATTTTATGATCGTGGTTTTAGCCTTGATGATTATTTGCAAGCCCAGGATAGAATCCATCGTATTTCACAAAAACAAACTTGTTATATCTACAATCTTATTATGGAAGAATCCATAGACCAATGGATTGATATTTTACTGAGCGCAAAACAATGGGCCGCTAAGTTAGCGCAAGGGGATATAACTCAAGATGATTTTAAAAGGAATATGCCATACAGCTTTCAGGAAACACTTTGTAATATTCTTGGAATAAAGGTCGACAAATAACTACATAAGGAAAAAACTATGGGGAAAGTAATAACATCAATAACATTGAGCGGCCGTGAGATCTCAATTGAGCGACAAATGCTTTCATTGAATAGTCTTCAATTTTATGCGGATAATCCACGTATCTATACGTTGGTTCACGCAAGTGATGACGAGGAACCGGATCAAGATCAAATACAGCTAGCTTTAGAGAAAATGGATCACGTGAAACAACTAATACAAGCCATACGTGAAAACGGTGGCCTAACGGACCCACTCCTCGTTCGAGGGTCCGATAAGGCTGTCATTGAAGGAAACAGTAGGCTTGCTGCATATCACGTCCTTGCTAGACGAGATGCAATTGAATGGAGTAAGGTTAAATGTGATGTGATCACAGGAAAGATAAACAATCAAGATGTTACAACCTTACTATCTAGTTACCATATTATTGGGAGAAAAAGTTGGGACCCTTTTGAACAAGCAGGAATGTTTTGGCGCTGGCATAAGGAAGGAACTGCGTTAGAAGAAATACTTAAAAGGGTTGAAGGGATGGGAATTTCATCCAAAATGGTTAGGCATTGGATTGAGGTTTATTCTTTCATGATTCATCATCATGATACGGCACCAAACAAATGGAGTTATTATGACGAATTGCTAAAAAATAGAGATGTTAAAAAAATCATTGAAGAAAACCCGAAATTTACAAGGACCGTAGTAAAACAAATTAAGACGGGAGAAATCGAAAGGGCCGTTGATGTCCGGTCCAAAGTAACAAAGATTGCTAAAGCACGTGGACGTGCTTTAAAGAACTATGTTGAAGATGGTAAATCGCTTGATAAGTGTTTTGAAGTTGCTGTTGCTGGAGGCGCAACAAATGTTCTATACAATAAGATACATAAATTTCGTGAGGTGATAGGAGCGCCCGAAACCCGCGCAGAATTTAAGCACATATCCTCTAAAATTGGTGAGAAGTGTAGGTTTGAGCTGGAAAGGATACAGAAATACATTAAGCGATTACTCAAGCAATTGTAATCTAATCTATTGATTCGTCATAGAATTCTAGTTTTTAGCTTGACCCTACCCATTAATTGAAGATATTTTAATCAAAATGAAGCAAATATCTTCAATATCCATTAATGGATTAATTGGCAAATGTGGTCATCTTGAAGTCTTCCTAGGGTTTGCACCTGCTAAAATCCTCTTTGAATGCTCCTTTGCTGATGTTCTGAATGAAGACACGGGTATGGGTTATCAAAGACCTATAAATTCTATTCACAGTCGCAGTTTTAGCCAATACATTTCACAGAAGGGTACCTCTACAATTCCTCTTACGTTTAATCTTCGTCCCGATCTTACAAAGTACTGGAGCTTAAAAAAATTAAAAAATGGTTCAGCAACATTAACAATCGAATCGGGTACTCCTTGTCTCGCACAGGTTGATTGTCAGCATAGGCTTGGAAATATGGCGGATTCAGAAATACCTTTTGCATTTATGACTTATATCGGATTAGACATGCGATCAGAAATGGCCTTGTTTAATATTATTAACAGCAAAGCCAAGGGCTTATCTTCTTCTTTAACAGATTATCACCAGACGCGACTGATCGATGATCTCGCTAAAGAAGCACCACACTTATTGATAGCAAAACGTTTAAATGAAGAGCAGGGATCTCCATGGTACAAAATGGTTCGATACGGAGGCGAATCAAGCTCGGGGCTGATGAGACGAACCTCTTTTCGAATGCTTCAAGGTACAATTCGGAAAGCACTAAAGCGAATCCAAGACGCAGGAATTAACGATCTTGAGATTCAATATCGTATTATTGTTGAGTATTGGAATGCAATACGGCGAGTATTCCCCGAAGATTGGAGAAACCATAGGCACACCTTACTGACTAAGGGTGTTGGGCTATATGCTTTAATGGAGTTATTAGGTGATCTTGTCTCAATCATAAAGCCAGGGCAGCTATCCGAAGAGTGGTTTGCCCAGAAATTGAAACTACTTTTACCATCCATAAGCTGGAGCTCTCGGGGGATGTTTTCAAATGTTGGTGGGAAAAAGGGTGCGCATGAGGTTTATCACACCTTGAAGGAAATCATTTTCAAATGAAAATATTATTGGTTGAACCTCAATATCGTAGGACAAAACCATCCCCTTTAAAAAAGAGGCGCTCTGACGATACCCTTTGGTATCCTCCTTTAGGGCTTATGAAACTTTCCAGATTACACAAGGATCGCGGAGATACAGTTCAATTCGTAAATGGTTGCGATAAATCCGTGTTGCCCAATCTTGACTGTTTTGACCTACGCGCGAATTGGGATAGAGTTTATATTACAACATTGTTTACTTTTCATTTTAAAAATACAGTTGAAACCGTCAAGTTCTATTCTGAAGCAGTCGGTGGTACCTTGAGCAAAGTTTTTGTGGGGGGTATCATGGCAACTCTTATGGCGGATGAATTGTATAAAGAAACAAATGTTAGGCCGATAAACGGCATACTTCATTCACCTTCTCAAATTGATCTAGACGGGAAAATGGATATAGACCTTTTACCCCCGGATTACGACCTTTTAGATTCCAATATTTACGCGATCAATGATACATATTATGCTTATACAACTCGGGGCTGCATAAATCGATGTGGATGGTGCGGTGTACCGAGTGTTGAACCAAAGTACCAAGAATATATAGATATAAAACCTTCAATAATTTCACTTCGAGGACAATACGGCGATAAGCCATTCCTAAAGTTGATGGACAATAACGTCTTGGCTAGCAAATGCCTTGATAGGATAGTCGAAGATTTGTTAATCTTGGGCTATGGTCGAGGCCAGTTTACTAATACAAAGTCAAAACGTAAACGCCTTATAGATTTCAATCAAGGTCTTGATGCCACATTTGTTACGAAAGATCGTATGAAGTTACTTTCGAAACTCAACATTCGACCTATGCGCATCGCATTTGACCGGGTGAAGGAGAAAAAACAGTATTTAAGAGCTCTTGAAATTGCTTACGAATGCGGCGTTCCTGAATTCTCAAATTATATGCTCTTTAATTTTAATGATACTCCTCGCGATCTTTATGAAAGATTAATGATAAATATTAAACTCAATGAAAAATGGTCAAACGGTGAAAAATCGGGTAAGATTTATAGTTATCCAATGCGATATGCTCCAATAAAAGGGGCCAATGGGGAAAAAACTAATAGAGAGAGTACATTTTCTCCCGCAATACGGTACCATCAAGTTGATTGGTATAAAAATCCAATTTGGACTAGACGATTTACAAGAAACATAGAAACTATCAAAGGTGCTTCGCATGGGGCAATATCTCCCACGCCGAGTTTAGCTCGGCGAGCGATTGGAGAAACCTTTGAAGAGTACATTACAAACTTGTACATGCCTGAAGAATTACTTCGCAATAGGAATGAACACGAAAAGAGAATTTATAAAAATGAACCTAGGCGGAAACCAGGTTCCGGACTTGTAGAAAAGTTTCGTAAATTTATAACGAAGCTATTATTAAAACAAAACAACCGTTTCCATTTTTATCATTCAGCTGTTTCTGAAAATACTGCTGCATCAATAAAAGAAGCTATTTCTTCAACGAAAGACCCGGAATTATTAGGATGGTTAAACCTATATATTAAAGATAAAACATGAATAACATCAACATACGAGCCGGAAAACAAATATTAGATATTATTACGAGCGGAATGTACAGCAATGCTATGATGGTTTTAAGAGAATATGTTCAGAATTCTGCTGATTCTATTGATAAAGCTATTTCAAAAGGAATCATTAACAATAATTCTTCCCGAATAGATATCCAGGTAGATGGCGACAAACGGTCAATTTGCATTATTGATAATGGTGCAGGAGTTGCTTTTGGGCATGCAGAATCAATTTTAACTAGCATTGCCGTGAGCAGTAAGATTAATGGTGAATCACGAGGGTTTAGGGGAATAGGGCGATTAGGAGGAATAGGATATTGCGATGAGGTGACTTTTGAGACAAGGAGTTTAGCAAAAGAACCAATTTCAGTCGCTGTTTGGAATGCAATAAAACTACGAAATGAATGCCGCAACATGAGTGACGATGCAGACCTTTTTGAAATTATTCGCAAAGTTGTAACACAGAAAGAGCGACATGCAAAGACAGATGAACCTGCAAATTATTTTAAAGTAGTAATGAAAAATGTTCATCGTTTTCATAGAGATGATCTCATGAATACGGACAAAATCAGCGATTATTTATCACAAGTTACTCCCATTCCATTTGATAAGACCTCCTTTTCATTTGCGAAAGAAATTGAGGACAATTTAGCTTGCATAGATGGGTACAAGACCTATAATATTTATTTGAATGGAAAGAAACTGTTCAAGCCACACAAGAATTTATTTGCCATTAGTGGTCAAAGCAACGATAAAATAACCGAATTGCAGCACTTTGATATTCAGGATAATAACAATCGATGTTTAGGCCGTGGCTGGTTCGCTAAATGTACATATAAGGCTTCTTTAATACAGAATGAAAGGATGCGTGGCATTCATATAAGACAGGGGAATATTGAAGTAGGTGATGAATATTATCTTGCTGATTTATTTACAGAAAGAAGATTCGCCACGTGGCATATTGGCGAAATTCACCTTAACTATTCATTAAGACTTAATGCACGCCGCGATGGGTTTGAACAGTCTCCCGACTATGAATGCTTTATTGAACAAGGTATCCTTCTTTGTCGTCACTTGAGCAATCTCTGTCGAAATGCTTCTAAAGAACGTAGCAAACAAATATCTGTCCAAAAGGTATTTTCTTCGGTAGAAGAAAATATTAAGTTTGCAACGTTCGCAGGAAACAGAAGTCGTCAGAAGGCTATGCAAAAAGCTAGAATACTATTGGAAGAAACATCAAAAAGTAAATGCAAATCAACATTAACTGGGACACATCAAATCAAAATTAATGGTTTGTTTGATAGACTACGAAGATTAGAAGGCAATTCACTGACCTTATCAAGCTTGCTTGATGGCCGCATTCTTCGTAGAATGAATCAAAAGGAGTTGGTTGAGGACATTGCGGCGAAGATAATGGATAATTACGATGATCACCACACGCCAGCCCAATTAGTTGAGGCTATTGTACTCCCTTATTTCAGAAAAGATGTGGATTTAAAAAAACTTTAAAACTATCTTGCCCTTACCATCAATAAATAACTGATCTTTTCCGGTATGAACACCATACCGGATTTTTCAAACATCCCTCCCCTCTACGGAACCGAACAAATCCCCACCGCCAACAAAATCATTTATCGGAAATGGATTCACCCCTTCGCACCCGGATTCATTTGGCTCATGACTGAATATGACCCAGCAAGCCAGATCGCCTTCGGCTGGGTGTGTCTTAGCGATCCAGCCTGTGCCGAGTGGGGATATTTTTATCTACCGGAATTAATAGAGAATGGCGCAATGGTGGACAGGAGCTTCAAACCTTGTAGGTTGGGAGATACGTTATCTTCAGCCTAAAGACACTCGTGATTTTCTTTAGATGACCAAAGAACACATTCCTCCAATGGTCCGAAATTCCCTGATATTCTTAAACATTTCTGGGCGCGATCCAGAATTTCATGAGCAAAAAAAGGTGGGAGCTTTAATGCGGTGTGGAAACTAAATTCCTTTTTATGAAAAACAACATCGACAGATGCGGCGTGACTCTTGGTCACATCGTCCAAAATCTCAACATTCACCATTGAGCGATTAGTTTTTGTCACTTTTCCAATGCACATATCTTTAATTGTTATTTTTCTGACCTTGCCAAGATATCCTTCTTTGGTCTTATGAGTTCTTTGAAAGAAATGCACTTTCTGTTTCTTGAACGGTTCTTTCGGTAGTTTTTCCATGGGTTTTCTCCTTTGTATTAAAATAAATATCTGGTTTATGCTTTGTACAAACATATTTAATGTGCTCGCTTATTTTATTGTTCTGCCTTGACCATGGTTTTACGTGAACGACTTATCGGTGAGAGTATCCCCAGCACCGGATGCGGTGCCCGGATCAGCTTCGGAATCACATTGAACCCCTCCGACTCCAAATCTTCGATGAACCGTAAAACCTTGGCCGTAGCCGGTTCAATTAATCCGCTCTTACGCGAATCGTAACCAATCCACACCATCACCGGTTTTATCGTACGGACCCATTCCTTCATAATATCCGGGTCAAACTCGATAACCGGTTCGATGGTAATCATTTTCTTCGGATGATCGATGACGAGAAGATCCATGAACCGCTGCTCCGGGAGGGGAGCCTTTGAAACACCTGCGTACTCTTTTACTCGGTTTGTTTCGAGTGTTGTTCCGAGGATTACATTTTCCGGGAAGTCCACGGATTTCAACGCGCCAGGGTTCTTCGATTGAATAAGGAACGTGCGGTCAGGATTAGCGCGGATTACTTCAAGTATCTTGTTCCGATAGCTTGGGTCACAGAATGAAATGTCACCAGTCGAACAGGTGAAAATGAATTCACCGTCTTTCGTACGTGGGAACTTTGCAGTCAGTCGTCCCGGGTGAGTATGCGGGGCAAAACTGGAACATTTTTTACAGCTCTGCATTACACCAACCCATTTCAGCATTCGCTGGAACGATTTTTTACAGTACTGACATCCGAATTCGCATCCGACGAACGGATTCCACTGCATCACTGATTTTGAATACATTTTTGACATCGGCATTGAAGCCTCCTTACGGTTAAATTTTTATTCCTACACATAATTATACCGCTTCTTCCGTTCAAAGCTGGGTACTATTAGCGGCTGCCAAGTTGTACCCACCTCTTTTCAATATATTCAGACAGTATCAGACTGTTTGAACAGCCTCCTTCGTGTACAGCCTTTGCGTCCATATCCCTTGTATGAAGAGATTGTCCGCAAGAATCACTGACTTTCTGAAGAATTCTGAATGAATCGTACGCCTATAGCGTACAACATTCTCATATCATATTCATTAACAATGTCTTGTTCATGGAAATAATCGTTGTCTCAAGTACGAAAAAGTCGTATAGTATAGGTATGAGGGGTGCACAATCAAAGCAAAACCAAGAGGTTAACATGAAAAGGAGTACCTGTAACACCACAAGAATCACGGAGAAAGAACACTGGATTTACATCGATAATCACCTTCCCACGGACATTCAATTCGTAAAAACCGTTCAGAACGCCAAGAACCTTCATCAGATACGTAAGGAGTTCCAGATTCAGGCTGTAGGTATCTACCCGAATTACACGCTGATAGTGGAACGTTGGCAGAAGCGTATCAAGAACGGAAACCAGAAGCTTCAGGCTCGTTTAAACCGTGAGAACATCGATCTCGGTTGGAACATCGATGAATCCCCAATATTCAAGTTTTAACGTGGTAGAAAGGGTTTAAAACGGTAAATAACATGTATTCACCGAAGATCGATGAACGGTACATTCCGATCCTGTACCGAATGGCAAAGAAACAGAATATTCACATGACAGTACTCGTTAATCAGATAATCGAAGAGGTGATAGAAGCCAACAAACCAAAATCCTTAACTCAGGAGGTATCTCATGTCAAAACCAAAAACTGTCCAGAAGAAGAAGGAGGTCAAAACAGTTGTCGTCAAGAACCTCGACAACGTCGTATGGGCTGGCAACAAGACTCGTCAGCGATACGATGACGACCAGAACATTGCTCTGCTCACCGATGCGCTGACCCTCACGACGGAACAGATGATTGACAAGTACAAGCTGAAAAAGGGAAGTTTGTACGCGCGTCAGTCAATTCTTCGGAAAAAATTCTTCCAGCGAGCGCAGGAAGGAGATACCGCGCTTTTTGAGAAGCTGCAGAACGCGGGATTGCTCGTGGATAAAGTTTAGGCGACCAAGCTGTGGAGAAGGTCAGCATAGACCGGGAAAGGAGTTCGGGAAACCGAGCTCCTTTTTTATCTTCAAAACCATTGCAGAAATGATAAAAAGAATCTATATTACTCATGGCGACCAAGCTGTTTTGTAGGAGGCTATTTTTTTGTGTAATTATAGCCGTCTGGCTATTTATTGCAGGCATAACCGGAACATCGGGCCAATTGGCTCCGATCGTTCAACCGGTTATGCCGGGCCTTCTGCACGGCTTGGTCGCCATGCGGATCGTGGACGGTCGGGGCTTTATATTTCCTCCCTGGATTTCCACCCTTCATACCTTATTATACCTTTTCCGGAGAAATTTAATGGCACCTCCTAGAAAATGTAACGAATGTGGTCAAAGTGCAAACGTTCAGTCAGGATTTTGTAAATGTGATCGTTGTGGACGTACGCTTTGTCCAAAGTGCCAGCGAGGTCGTTCAAATTGTCCCGAGTGCGGCGGTAATCTGAAGCTTGTAGGAACATTTGAAGATTAGTTCAATAAAAATTCAAATAGGAGGACTCTTATGTTCGCAAGGTTATTGGTTCTGATTCTCGTATCGATAGTACTAAGCGCACCACTATTTACGAAGACAAAGGGTACAACGAGTTTTTGGGTAGACAATATCTATACAGAGGATCCAACGAAAGAATTCTTCTACAATGATGCTAATGGTATCATTTGTTCAACAACGACTTCGACTGGTCAGGTTTTTGAGATTCCGTTTTCAAATACTACTCCGATACTTTGGACTGGATCGAGAGTTCAAAAAGTAGCTGAATATACTGGTGGAGTATTAACTCAAGGAACAGTAATATCTTATGACGGAGGACTTAATACTCCAAGTACAACAAGATATATTGCTTTTTATATTAAGAGTAGCACTAACCCCGGTTACTCCACTTGGTTCAAATATACTGATGCCACTAAAGGAGCAACCGATTCTGTCGAACTTGCTAGTGGAGAAATCAGAGAGATTCCTTGTGCGACCAATGGAACAGAAGTTACTTGTTCAAGAAGTACAAAAGTTCTTATTGCGAATTATGGCGATAGGATTATTATACCTCAGAGGGGAGGTATGTATTTCAACAAGTACGGTGGATTCATAAGCTTCTGGATTAAGAATCAAACCGCAACTCCTGCGACTTTTTGGTACAACAATGCGGACAGTACTGCTCAAAGTGTTGCGGTTGCTGCAAATGCAACTGTTGAAGTGAATTACGTTTCACTTTACACGAATGTGTGGATTGGTACTGCAACAACCAAGACTGCACAGTATCCTGTGTTCTTGCAGAAAGGCGACTTAATTACTTATAGTAATCCGCCAACTATTACTACTCATCCACAATCACAAACCATTGCAGTTGGAAACAGTGTTACTTTTACATCTGATGCATCAGGGCAGCAAACCATAACGTACCAATGGCAGAAAAATGATATTAACATCACTAATGCAATTTCAGTTGGTGGAACATCGACAAGTTATACAATACCTTCTGTATCACTCAATGATGGTGGTACATATAGGGTCATTGCTACCAATAGCCTTGGTGCGGATACAAGCAATCAAGCTTCATTGAGTGTCGTTCCAACTGCAATCGAGGGAATGTTATTGACAAATAATATTCAATGGTCTGCTTCCCCGAATCCGTTCAGTTCAGAGATTAGAATATCATCAATTCTAAATGCTGATATTGACATCTTTAGCTTAACTGGTCAGAAAGTTGCTGGGTTTAAAAATGTTCGACATGTCAGCTGGAAACCACTTAACGAAGCAAGCGGAACCTATATTATAAAGGTGAATGTCGGTGAAAAGACTTACAACGATCAAATTCATTTTACAAAATAATAGAACCCTTTTCATTTCTCCTCAAAAGCTGTGGTCGAGTTGATCACAGCTTTTTATTCTTTATGCAGCCTTCAGGACTTCTTCCATACGTGCGCGGTCAGTATGAAGGTAAATTGCGGTCGTCGTAATGTCCTGGTGACCGAGCAGACTTGAAACCGTTGTAATGTCTGCACCAGACCGTAACAGGTTCGTTGCAAAGCTGTGTCGGAGCACATGCGGGTGAGTTCCAAGGTATTTACGGGTAATCAATCTCACCTCATTGGTACTGAGCCGATTTCCCTTCCTGGATTTGAAAAGACATTCTGAATCTGCGGCATTTCGATAAGCAAGATAACGGTTAATAGATTCGCGAATATGAGAAAGTGGAATAATTCGCTTCACATTTCCCTTACCGGTAACAGTCAATTCATTAGAACGAACATCGGCAACATTCAAAGAGACAACTTCGGAAACGCGAAGGCCAGTCTTCAACATGAATTCAATGAGGAACCCGTTTCTAATCGATTCTGAGTAGGTTCCTGCAAGAAGATGAATATAGTCCTTCTTCTGGATTAGGACCTTCGTAAAATCCGTCCTTACTCTTTTCAGTTCGATTGAAACAGTAGGATTAGTAAGAATCATTCGGTTTTCATAAAGGAAAGAGAACAGCCGTTTGATTGACGCTTTAAAACGGTTCTGATACGCAATCGAATAATTGGAGAGAGAGGATACGAAATTCAGGATTTGAATCGATTCTAACGCGGTTATTTCCATTTTTAGACCGATATATTCAGCGAAGCGCCTCAAATCTCTTTCGTAAACATCCTTGGTTGTCTTTACGGAGACGGTCTTTGTGAAGATTGTGATGGCTGATTCTAATGTCATTTGGACCTCCTTAATTGTCATTTTTCAGATAGTGTTTAGCGAAAAACGGATTAATCAACGAAACCAGCACAATATCATATTCGGCTTCACTGTAATTTCCTTCATAATTCACAATTTCATAGCATAGATTGCCTTCAAGGTCTTCGTCTATTGAAGAAACCTTGCCATAAGCAGCCAAGCAGCCGACATATGCTTCGCCTTTGTTGTATACCTGAACTTCATTGCCAATTGTGATTTGCTGCTTCATTGTGGCTCCTTTCGTGTTCTCTACTATATAATATACTCTATCTACATGTAAAGATCAACAGCACTAACAACGTCAGAATAACGCGGTTACACATCGAACGTTTCCATGAACTATGGAGATTCCGTGTTCTCTTTCCTTGAGCTTCGTTAATATCGTTAAAAACGATCAAATGAGCCACGTATTCGGGATTTGGTTCGTTTAACAATAGGGAAAAGCATGCTTAACGTGTCATGTTTAACGGTTAATATTGATTAATATTTGGCAGATAGATTAACGCCTTCACATTTGGTTAACTACAAGCCACATAAAACTACAATTAACGAGGTTAAATTAACCGGCCAAAACACATTATAATAGGTCATGATGTTGAGTTCAAACACGTTTTAAGCCGTGTTTAAGGGTCTATAAACATGCTAAAGTTGACTTCTAGCGGGTATAGCTGCTGCTGATTGGTATTGGTGATTTGACACGTTATTACCTTTGAATTGCCCTGTTCATTTCTCCGTTGCTGAAAAGAGAAGAAAATTGAGTATTGATAGTTCAAAATAGTATGAAAGGTGATACTTGAATCCGTCTTGATGAGAATAAGCCTATGGTAAAGATATATGATGAATTAAACATTCGTAGAGCCATTAGAAAATTAATTTTATCTCAAATGTCGCCATTTAAATCTTCTTTTGAGATTGCTTCGGCCCAGTTATTATCTTTACTAAAGGAGCTTGGAAAGCTCGCACCAGAATATTTAAACAGTCCTCAGAAAATGTTTGCCTGGTATATGGATGCACTCAAAAAGCTGATTAAAGAAGAAGATCGGGCACGGCAGGAAGCAAATAACGATGAATCCAGCAACGAGCACACGGCACATGAAAACCGACTCGTTAAAGCTGTTGAGGCTGAGTATCATTTAATTTCACAAAGGCGGCTGGTTAGGACCGCCGGAATACTGGATACCGACCTTTCGGAGAAATTGGCCCGACATGCATTGAGGCTAACACTTGCGCTGGTTAAAAATTCCAATGCAATGATGACTGACACCAATAATGTACGCAATACCTTTTTCTGCTTTTTTAAGGCTTTGGAAAGGGCCGTGCATGAACCTTGGACAGTAAAATCGTAAACCAATTCAGAAATGATTCTTTCCTAATCCAGCTAGTATCTTAACTGCTCGCAATTTAAAATGATGGTATTATTATTGGTCGGTAACAAATCCATTTTTTACATATTTTTCCTTGCCGCTAAACCGATGATATAATTTTAACACCGAGGCTTAAAACCCAATGGTGCCGTGCACACTCATACCTTTCGAGACTGGATATCCATTCGAAATAGTATTGGCAAACGGAAAAGGCTTTTTAAAGCCTTTAGTTTATTATCATATAACCGAACTTATAAATTTCCAGGAATTGTTTTTGTTTTATGGCAAAAATACCAGGATTTTAGTTGATATGACCCATAATAAGGAAATATTATTTAAAAAATGTGCGACATCGCAGAATTTTAATAGCTATTGTTTTATTTTACGTAATTTCCATTCCGTACAAGAGCTTTTATGCATTTCCACCCTATATTTATTTCCATATTTAATTTTAATTTCTTTGCTCTGCTTATAGTAGGGTAGTTGATATTCCCATCCGACCTTTTTTATAACACGCCATATACTTCCAGTTTTAAAAACGACTTTGAATCTATTTTCGATTAATTGTTGGATTTTATGAAAATTCCATCCCCTTACTGGCATTATTGTTTTATTATCAAGTAGTCTTGAAAGCTCTGATAGCTGAACATCATTAAGCTTTGGTTTCCTTCCTGTTTTTGGTTTTGCCTTCACAGCATCCTCTTTATGTTTCCGGAAATTTGCCAGCCAGCGTCTTATGCTCCTCTCCGTTATACCAGTCTTCTCAGCCATCACCTTCGGTCGCATTACTCCGGCCCGAGCCCAATTAAGAACAATTTTTCTCAACTCCTCCAGTCGATTATGCTTCCAGGATTTTCTGGTCATTTGTTAGCCTGATTGCCTAGGTGGCCATGACAATATATAAGTAGATACGACAAATATAATAATTCTTAAACAATATTGCAATAAATTGGAATTAAATATGTTATGAAGACGACAAACAAATGGTTTGGTGGTTACATTAGCATTTTATGTGATTGCCATCCTCATTTTTATCATGAATATTTGATGAAGAAAACGCAAATAACTATGAATAGCCTTTCCCATGGAGGCCTAAGGAATGTCTAATCAGGGATCCATTTTATTCTTTCAGACCAGGCGCGAACTTATACATTACCTGGTCCATAAAGGATTAGCCGGAATAGTAGACCATAAGGGTCTGCGATGTTTTACTGCAAGGGATATTATTGATGTATATCGGGCAAATCGAAACACATTGTTTTGTTATGAGGTTGCATGTGATCATTGGCATGAAAGAACCTGGAGAAAAGGTTATGCTGAAGGAGTTAAAGCGACCTACGATAAAATTGGTCATCCAGTTCCAGCGGATATCATAATTTATCTCAAAGATGGCAAGATTCCACGAGTCAGTGTTCCAATTACGAGCAATGCTCTTTCTCGTATGTGTGGAGAACTCTTTGTAATGGCAAAGGAGGGGGTGTTGCATAAAGTCTACTCAAAGGTATATACATTCATCAATTTCAGTTCAGAAACAATCTTGGATTCAGACTCGCCAAGGCTTGCCTTACGATACACCGATTCTGAAGTGAACGCTAAATCAAATACTCAAAAAGGAGAATCCAATGACGAAGTCCAAAGCCACAAAAACTGACAAGCCCATTCAGGTGGAGGGTGAAAAAAACTGCGACGTCGCACATCCTGCGAGAAAAGCTCTTTTCAAGGAAATAGCCATCCGAAGGATTAATACCACAAAATGTACCATGCGTCCACAGGACGCTACTGAAAAAAATGCCGCGGAAATAGGACCAAGCATAGAACCAACTGGACCGATACAACCAATCACTGTAGGTGAGTTGGAAGGTGAGTATTATTTAATTGATGGGTTCTCGCGGCTGTTGAGTGTTAAAAACAGAGGTGGAGAAGAAATTGAGGCCAAAGTAATTCCTATCGAAAAGGAATCTGATCTTTTAAAATACCAAGCCATTGCAAATACATGCAGAACAGCGGTAGACGGTTGCAGTGAAGCGCGATTTCTGGCCCGAACGCGCGATGTTTTATCTCAGGAAATTGGGCACAAGCTAACCTATCCTGAATTTCTCAAGCGGATGGGATTATCCAAGCACTACACACCGAATGATTTATCCAAGCTTCTCAGAATCACCGAGTTCGATCAATCTCTTGATCCTATTCTCCAGAAAATCGGCTCAAAACGACCCAGCTATCTACCTGAACTTGGCCGGATTGAAAATAAAGATCAGCTTAAACCAGGGGATCTAAAAAACCTTTTGCAGCGTATTGAACTGGATAGTGATGGTGAAGACAAGGTTACGGCTTCAATGTTGAAAGAAGCAATAACCAGACTTAACGATGGGCAGCCTTGGCAACTTGTTACCAGCACTATACCAACCAGCTTCGTTGATAGCACCTCAACTCAAAGCGCCGAAGATCCCGAAACAAAGCCCACCGATACCATGCCAACCAGTACAACCGCAAAAAAACTGTCCAAGGCTACCTCATCATTAAGCATGGGACGGCAAAGGAAAAAGTCAGCACAGCCTGTGGTCGAGGAGGACGCTTCGTCTACACCCTCTGAAGTTCCAGCAAAGCCACCAAAACAGGAAATACATGGTGTAGATAGGCTTAATCAGATATATGGACGCTGGGATGGCGAAGACTTATTGAGCGTGAAATTATCTCACCACCTTGGAACTGATCCTAAAATCGAATCATCTGAAGATTGGAAAAGAGTGCTAAAAATTGGCGAGATGATTACCCAAGTGGCTCTCTATAAAATAGACTGTATCATCAAGAATATTGCAGAAGCACCCACTGACCCCAAGGGCAGACCTCAACCTGCGGGGGAAATATCACCTACCGATGAAGATGTAATAAAATCAAAAATGGAACAAACAGAGCAAGACAAACAGCTTTCAGAGGCCTTTACGGTAGCAGTCAATGCAAGGCTTAATGAGGTGGTTGGCGATGTGCAAGCAGCATAAGAATTATCCGGCCCCAGGCTGGACGCGAGCATGCCAGCGAGGCGCAAGCGGAATGGTTGAACCGTCAGCAATGACCGAACCATCCGCTGGCAGCGTGCCGAATGGGGCCGGGTTTTAATCAAGTACACTTAAAACCGAAAGGATAATTATCATGAAATCTGCCAATGATTGGCGCGCACAGGACCTAACACCGAAGCAGCGAAAGTGTGCCCAGGAGTTATTAGACCGGTTCCTGCCAATAAGCGAAGATTATCATTCGGCTTTGAAAAGAACAACCAAGCAAATACTATTGGAGTGTTACCCTACGCCACGGCAGGAAAGATTGGGCGCGGTCTGCCATTTATTTATTCCAGATAATACGATTTCGATTGAGGAATTGCTGGGACACCTTTTTGCCATGTCAAAATCAATTAACCAGGGTGAGAATCACAATGAATAATCCAGAATTCGTGGAAGCAAGAATAACTGAGATGATTGCTGCCTTCCCCTATATTGAGTATCATCAGCAGTACTATAAGTCGCGCCGTAAAATTGCAGACGAATTTTCCGGAGGCACAATGCTCCATGACCAACAAAATGATTTAATTGTGAGTAGTTATCACGATTATCTTACCGGTAAAATCAATACTCGCCAATTCATCGAAGCTTTCCAGGACTTCCTTTGCCTCTATAATGGGGATGATGAAAATACAATGGTTAATCGCGCTCGTGGCGGGTTGGAAGATAAGGTAGAGGCACTATCAGAACCGCTGAAAGAAGACTTTCGAGAATACTTTTCGGAAAAGATGGTACTGGTTAAGAAGGTCGCCGAGTTAATCGGAAAACCAGATTTGGCAGAATCATTAAAATTTATTGCTGATGTTGATCTTGTATTGTTGGGTCATACTCCCATAAAGGCCTTCGTCAACGTCATGACCGTCTTAGCCTCTTATGGGTTGCAGGGTTTGCTATGAAATTAATTCAGCCGGAATATTATCCTGAAAAGGATTTTACTATGCTGCCTAATCGATTAATAAACGACAAAACCATATCCAATAAGGCCATTGGTGTCGCTGCAAAGCTCTTTTCAAAACCAGTAGATTGGGTTTTATGGTACAATGAGATGAAATCGTTGAAGGATGGAGAGAAAAGTCTTCGATCCGCTTTGAATGAATTAGAGGATGCAGGATGGATACAGCGACATAAAAAACATGATGCGCAGGGTAAGTGGGATTATACAGTCATTCTTACAAATCAGAAGTTTAATTTCAAAGAACCACATGGCTCTGAACCACAGGTGGCGAAGAGCAATGTGGAAAATAACATTAAATTACCAGAGGGCCCTAAACCACATGTGTCCAGAACACAGGTGGCGAGGACACACGTGTCGAAAGGCGGCGTTATAAATAATAATAATACAAATAGGGAATATATAAATATGAATAATAATAAGATTGTGAGTGGGGACAATAAATTGTCCCCACATACACAAAATCAGGAGAATTCAATTAAGAGTAAAATTGACGACAATGATTTTTTGGACCTTGGTGAAGATTCAATTATCGGGGAGATATAGGTATGTTTTTGCAGTAGATGAAAATCCATAAACAAAAAAGGAGGTTGGAATGCATAACTCGAAGATTCTCATACTCAAGCATATTTATCAGTACTCACCTGAATATGACGTGTTTACAGATAATCCCAGTGGCGTAGTAAACGTAAAATGTGGCTTAAAAGGAGCTGTAACGATTGTTCACCCATCTTGTGAATTAACCTATGGTCAAATCCATCAAATAGTCTCCGTTATTGCTATTCACCTTAACGGAGATTTAATAAGTCTTTATAAACAGGGGGGCAGCTATTGGGTAGCCAATATAACCCATAAATTGACCTTGCTGCGGCGTGTTAGGAATAACTTATTGGACTTTACATCTGCTTTGGGCAAATTTACTAGGCGAGTGAAAGAAGTTTACCATGAAGGCTTTAATGAATCACAACAGAGCCATTAAAAGGGAAAATACTCGGAGGGAGTTAAGGTATGTATGAATTTGACAATTGTGGACAAGGAATAGATTTACTACCTTGGACATGGCGTGCTATACTTGAGATTGCACATAACTATGGTTGGAAACCGGCTGGTACAGAAGATCCGGAATTTGATAAACCACCTAATGGGCAATGGGATGGTAACTATCTCGAAGGAGCTCTTCAAAAAGTAAAATATCAAGATGCAATCAATCTTGGAAATACGCTGGAAAAGGCTGTGCTCGATATCTTTAGTGGGTCCTATAAAACAAAACATCTATCCAGAAAGCTTAAGCTCAAGCTAAAAGAACTCGAAAAAGTTGAAGGGCATAAGAATCTGGTGCAATACGTTTGTTTCTTTAAACAAGGCCATTTTACAATATGGAGGTAATACATAAGTCGAACGAATTAGTTGTCTTTGGCGCGTCTGAAATGTATAGTGATTCTGTGATAAGATCACTAGCTGAAAACAAGCATGTCGTAGAAGCCTATGCTTATAATAGTGGTAAGCGGTTCAAAAAGCGTGAAACATTCCATGGAACACTGAAGCAGGCGCGAGAGAAGGAGATTATTTTAAGGATTCAGTTACGGCAGGACAGCAAAGAACGGAGGCAAAAGGAAAAGGAAGGGCCGAAAACACTGCGAGATATTATCGAGCATCTGAAAAAGCATAATAAGTTCTGGGATAGCATGCGTTATTACAATACAATGGTTGAAAAGGAATGTGGTGATTTTCCAATCGAAGAATTAAAGGAGAAATTCACGCTCTTTTTCAAGCGCCTGGAAACAACTTATTCAGAACATGGAACCTTGCTCGCCAATGGAACAAAAAACCTCATTCTTCAAATGGCGAATAAAATAATCAACTACGGAAAGGCTCAAGGACTAATTGACGGTAATCCGCTCGCTTCAATCAAGAAGTGGAAGACATCTCCAAGACTCGTTGAACTGAGTCGGGATGAGGAATCCAGACTCCTAGAAGCATGTAAGGCCGAAGCACCACATCTGTATCCGGCGTTGATGTTTAGTATGAGAAATCCTATAAGAATAGGAGACCTTCGTGCATTGACCCGAAAGAATTTAGACATTCAGAATATGACTATTACCTATAAATCAGAAAAAACCAGTGTGACGGCTGTCTGTAACATCTATCCTGAACTTGAAAAGTACTTCAGGAACATTCCGGAAAAATGTGATTATCTGTTCTACTACAAATACAAATATCGTAGAAACTACCTACCTCTTGGAGATTTCAAGAAAAGCTGGAATGCGGTAAAGAAACTCGCAAAGGTTAATCCTGACTTACGCTGGCATGATCTCCGTCATTATGCTTGCACGTTCCTTCTCAAACAGGGTGTTCCTACTTCAATGGTACAGAAGGTAGGAGGTTGGAAAAGTTTGGCGATGGTTGAATTATATAATACTGGAAATTCCATTGAAGCCGCTCGACTCGCTCGTGAATGTGTGCTCCGCGGAATTAAACAAAGTGGAGCCATCGAACAAAGTCCATCTTATAAGAAAGAAGCAGCATAGTCAATTCAGTCCTTTATATCAGCCCACCCCTTTTTATATCTTTACATTGAAATTAAAAGTAATCAGAATAAAGGTAAATTGAAATGACCGTGAAAGGCCAATTCCCTTTTGGGCAACCTGTTTGTCCGGTATTTCAGACCGACCGCACGCCCAAAAAGGTATTTGTCCTTGGAGTTTATGCAAGTGCTGTACATGCTCGATGGATTGGACCTGACCAAAAACTTCGTGTTGCAGCACTTGCGGTTGCCTCTGAACCGGAAATCTTCTGGCGCGGTAATGATGTAGATAGAATCATCAAGGAAATAGCGGTCCCGTCTGATGTTGGTACCCTTGAACCGGCAAGCCAGAAACTGAATGGCCCTTCCGGGTGTGCCCTTGATAAGTTATTTCTCGAACCTCTTCTACAGAAAAATAATGCAAGAGAAGATACGTGGCTATGTGATCTTGTTCCCTATAGTTGTATGAATCCTAGCCAAGAACGAGCTATTCAAAAGAAATATTTACCTCTGGTTCAAAAGGGTCTTGTTCCCAAACCAGATTGGTGGCCTGTACCATCGGAATTGGCTTCTCCTACTCGGAGGACAGAGATAGAGGCTGAAGTTATAGAATCTCAGGCTTCAGTCATTATTACGCTTGGCGACCAACCGTTGCAGTGGTTCACAAAGTATTTTGGTTTAAAGGATAACCTCTCTTCGTACGGAACAGACGTTGATAAATATGGCAAGCTTCATCCTATTAAAATTGGCAACCGCGAACGATTCCTCTTGCCATTGGTTCATCCGAGACAGGCTGCTGGTTTAGGAATCCATTCAGCAGACTGGCTTGTAGTTCATCGGCAATGGATAAAAAGGACCGCCTCAGAATTATTGAAATCGGAATAACATTCCGTCCGTGAACGGATACACGTTTGAGTACACAAATCTGCGAATTTTTCCCTATATTGCATAGTTCCAGCAATTATCAAAGAGAAAATTGCGATCGTTCTTTTTCCTGGATTATTTCGGATAACCACACAAAAAACAAGGGCCTTACATTCGCATGTAAGACCCTTTGTATTGGTAGCGGGGCTTGGATTCGAACCAAGGACCTACGGGTTATGAGCCCGTCGAGCTACCGGACTGCTCCACCCCGCGTCGTTTTCTATGTCAAAGTTGCGGGCTAATTTTGCCCTACGGGTTATGAGCCCATCGAGCTACTCCGCCTTTGGCGGACTCCACCCCGCGTCGTTTTCTATGTCAAAGTTGCGGGCTAATTTTGCCCTACGGGTTATGAGCCCATCGAGCTACTCCGCCTTTGGCGGACTCCACCCCGCGTCGTTTTCTATGTCAAAGTTGCGGGCTAATTTTGCCCTACAGGTTATGAGCCCATCGAGCTACTCCGCCTTTGGCGGACTCCACCCCGCGTCGTTTTCTATGTCAAAGTTGCGGGCTAATTTTGCCCTACGGGTTATGAGCCCATCGAGCTACTCCGCCTCTGGCGGACTCCACCCCGCGTCGATTTTTCGTTTTCTAAAGTATTAAAATACATTATGCACGCTCTGAAATCAACTACGGAACTCAGCGAAGCGGTATTTGATTTAAAAGTGCGGGCCGATGAATATACCGGCGAAAAGACGAAGGGGCTCGGCTCAGAAACCAGCCAGATCATGTTTTTCGCCGGGTTGGCCGCCCTGAGGGTTCGGGTCCATGCGGGAATCATCGGTGGAGAAAAGAGAGGCGTCAGTCTTTCTTGCAGTTACAATAGTCCGGATAATATTACTTTTATCCCTAGGTTTATTTTATTGGCATCTTTTATTAAGAATATCTATATTTAATGATAATGCGTTTTCATTAAATATGAAAAATATTAATAAATGAACCCATTGGACATCAAAGACTTTAAAGCCGGGTATAATGCTCAACAACAGGGTTATAAAAGCTTTATCCCGGAGCCTATCAATCGGGAATGGATAATTTCCGATCCCCAAACCAACATATTGCTTGAAAAAGCAAACAGGAAGCTTGGGGAACTCAACGCTTTTTCATTGTATGTTCCTGACGTGGATATCTTCATCTTGATGCACATCGCAAAAGAGGCCACCAGTTCGAGCCGGATCGAAGGTACAAGGACAAACATCGAGGACACCGTCTTGAAAGAAACGGATATTGATCCGGAAAAGCGCAATGATTGGGAGGAAGTCCAGAATTATATCCTGGCAATAAACAGCGCTATCCACGAATTGAAAAAGCTGCCGTTATCATCCAGACTCTTGAGAAAAACCCATTCAATTTTGCTGCAAGGCGTGCGGGGTAAGCACAAAACGCCGGGAGAATATCGACATTCCCAAAACTGGATCGGCGGGGCCACCATCAATGATGCGGTGTTTGTCCCTCCCCATTATTCAGAGGTGGGACGACTTATGGGCGACCTTGAAAATTTCCTTCACAATGAAAATGTTTTCGTGCCTGACCTTGTTCGTATTGCCATCGCCCATTATCAGTTTGAAACCATCCACCCTTTTCTGGACGGCAATGGACGGCTTGGGCGGTTGCTGATAACGCTCTATCTGGTCAGCAAGGGACTTCTTGCTAAACCATCGTTATACCTTTCCGATTTCTTTGAAAAGAACAGAGGTCATTACTACGATAACTTGAATACCACGCGCCTGAACAACGCATTACTTCAATGGATTAGATTTTTCCTTGTAGCTGTAATAGAAACCTCTGAAAAGGGCATCTCCACGTTTCAGACGATCTTGAAATTAAAGGAGGACATTGAAGGGCGCAGGATGGCCGTCTTTGGGAAACGTCTGCCCAATGCGCGCCGTTTTATCAAAATGTTGTATAGCAAACCTCGTGTAAAACCCGCGTATGTCTCAGAATCGCTGGCGGTTTCGGCACCCACGGCGAACCAGTTAATCGGCGATTTTTTACGAGCGGGGATACTTATAGAGCAAACAGGGTTTAAAAGGAATCGTATATTTGAATTCAAAGAGTATCTCGACCTGTTCAAATAAAAAGTGGCGCCACTGTGACGCCAAGAATAGGGAGAACTCCGGGGTACTGACGGTTTTATTTTTACCATAAAGCACAAAGGAACATTATGGAGCACAATGTAAAAGATGGATCGTGGATGAACATATTTCTCCTTCGGACTACGGCTCTATACGTATTACTGTTACTCTCCGGCGTTTTTGCCTCAGCGGATGATTCCATTGTCTGGACCCAGCAGAACAAGGGCCTCCGTACGCTCTTTGACGTGAATTTTATTGACTCCCTGCATGGATGGGCCTGCGGCGATTATTGGACCCTGTATAAAACAACAAACGGAGGCGCGAACTGGACGCAGCTGCCGCTTGTTAATTCAGATAGCCTGCGCTGCCTCTTTTTTCTGGATTGTTCCACCGGATTTGTCGGTTCTAATAAGGGCCGCATTTATCAGACCCTCGACAGCGGAAGGACTTGGACGCAGATCCATTATCGCGCAGGGTGGATTAATGAAATCCGGTTTCAGGGCCGTGATACGGGTTGGGCTGTGGGCGCTGCGCAGCGGTCGCTCTACAGCTCCAATGCTGTCATCTACGCCACCAAAAACAGCGGTCAGTCATGGGACTCCATTGCCGTGAGCGGGCCCTACGACGTGACCTGCATTAGGACCCCGGATGGCCTGCATCTTTTTACCGCTGGCTACAATTACCTTACCACCTCGTCGAATGCGGGAATGTCCTGGGGTAGCGCAGTGTCTTTTAACTTCATTGCCGACAATACGTTCGGCAGTACAAACGGTTATATAAACAGTCTGGATTTCCAGTCCCCCTTCCAGGGACTTGCTGTGGGGCGTTATGGCCATATTCTGCGAACCGGGGATGGCGGGGCGCACTGGGTGACCGCGAGACCGCAGGACTGGACATGGCTGGAGGACGTCATGTACGTTGATTCAAACCGCGCCATCATTTCAGGCGAACGCGGCGCGGTTTTTTCAACTGCGGATGGAGGATATACCTGGACAAAGAGGTATCCGCGCCACCTCTCATCCCTGGAAGCGCCCTGGTTCCGGAAGCTTTTTTGCCTGGATTTTGACCATGTGTGGATGGTCGGCGACAGCAGTCTGATCATGAAAGGACGATTTGCCGCGCCAATCACCGCTATTCAGAAAAAGCGTGACAAAGGGCAGGTCCGGACAATGCCGGTTTTGGAGGTGTTTTCGGCATGCGGCAATGAAATCCCTATTGGGTATTGCCTGGCAATGCCGGCGCATGCGGCCTTTTTTCTCTATGGGACAGACGGACGCTGCATTGCGCGCCTCAATCTTGGGCATATGCCCGCAGGTGCGGGTTCTGTGCGATGGAGGCCTGTTCAAACAATCGGGACCGGGATTTATATCATAAAAATGGTTCTGGATGGGCACGCTGCCCGCGCTCGCCTTATGTTTAATATAAAATAAGCGCCCCGTTGGCATGATTATTATGGTAATTTTTATTTAAGGGGGACCTCTAAAAATTCACTTTTCAACCGTCTTTTTTCCTGATTTCCAATTTTCATTGACATGATGGTTTCAGTTAACTGTTTTCCGGTGATTTTCGGCTGATTTTCTTCTCTTTCTCACCCCCGC
>Ga0208953_1000425_pt1 | contig 36377 bp, 32 predicted proteins | sample RifOxyB2_FD_184033 | JGI IMG/M metagenome (GOLD analysis project Ga0208953, IMG submission 184033) | Groundwater microbial communities from Rifle, Colorado - Rifle Oxygen_injection B2 (SPAdes) | ecosystem: Environmental > Aquatic > Deep subsurface > Groundwater | place: USA: Rifle, Colorado...
AAGCTTGATACAGACTAGATTTTGAAGTAGACATGACGTGTGTGGTTAGAGATGAGTGAATACTTCCCTAACTATAGCGTCATGTTTTAGTTATACACCACCTTGTTTAGTATAGAGCCTTTTTTTATTGACGTTTTGGCTCATTCTTGCTATCCTTTTTTTTGCTCTTTCAACCGAAGAGTACAACGCCACACACTCCAGGAGGAACCGTGGCCAAAGGTCGTCCCCGCATCCTGATCATCCATCGCAACCACCGCGCAGAAGCCGCACAGATCGAACGCGAACTCAATGGAAGTGCACGTGTTCGTGTAATCTGGCAACCTGAGGAAATCTTCCAGGTAGCAGAACAGCCCCCGATGGATGAATTCGATGCAATTGTGCTCTTCCCTATGACTATTCGCTCGCAACCAATCCACGAGCGTATTGCCACACAATTCTTAGATCATGAAGAAGTTTCCATTGTAGCGATTGGTCGCTCTGGAGACTGGAATGGCGGACGCCAGCGAGTCGATCATTTCTGTCGTACACCGACCACAGCCGTACGCACCCTTCAGGAACAATTCATTCGTCCCTAGTCTTTTTCTCCTTTCTCATGCCCCTTCCTAGGGGCTTTTTCTTTTTCAAACTTCCTTTCTCTATTTTCACAAACAAAAAAGCCGGCGAAACCGGATCTCCCTTCAACAAGGCTCTCAAAAAGGGTCTTTTCTTATAAAAGAATTCGTCCAACTTCCAGACAAATACCTGAAAGAAAAATCCCAATCAAAATCCAACTCACTAGGGAAGGAACGTGTAAACATTGATGGTGTTCCTTTTCAAGTCCTTTTCTCATTTTTTGATACGTCATCACAATAAAAATTCCGATCATTCCACCAAACACAGCCCCGACAAATCCTACAAGCGAAATGAATTCCCGCAATCCAACGAGAAAAAGAAAAATGGGTACGCCAGCAGAAAGAATCCATGCAACAGGCTGAATCAATTTAAAGTCATACCGAAACATATTCTGTAATTCCACTCCAATCAACATATACACAGAAAGGATTGTGAGTGAACCAAGTAGTGCAACCACAAACCCAAAAACACTTCCTAAAACAGGAACTAAACCATCAAATGCTGCTTCTGCAGTTTCAGGGCCAGTTACTCCGACAACGGCAAAAGAAAACAAAATATACAAAATTGTGATCACAGCCATTCCTGTAAGAATAACAGCTCCAATTTGAGAAGATCTTTTTCCTAAAACATCTTTTAATTCAGGCACAACGGCTGCTCCGGCCAAAGAAAACAATACAACACCATACGGCAACAAGGCTTGCTTCCAATCTATGGTCAATAAATGTTCAACACGAAGATGAGGAAGAGAAGCAAGAATAATAAACGCAAAGAGAAAAAGAAGAAGACCAATAATCACTACTTCAATTTTTGAGGCAAACTTTAGACCGCGATAAATAAAAAAACTTGCAACACCAGCCAAGGCAAAAGAGCTTGCAATTTCTGGAAGTCCAAACGAAGCCCCGATAAGCAAATGAAAAAATTGTCCTCCAACAATAATGTAAGCGAGCATAGCTCCCCACATGGAAGCCATTAAAGAAATCGTGGCTAAAATACTCCATCCTTTGCCAAGATAAAGACGTGTATACCCAACCAAGCGATGTTTCCCTTTTGTTTGCATCACCACTTCAGCGTACATAAGTTGTAAAAAAGTGAGCAAACCAGCCATCAAAAGTAAAATAAGCAAACCCAAAGAAAATCCACTGTGAGAAAACGCATAAGGGAGACCAAAAACTCCTACTCCAACAATTGAACCAATCATCATTCCAATTGCACGAAAAAAAGTGATTTGGGAACGTGTCATAGAAACAAAATATCATTTTCTCCACAATTATATCACACCTTCTCCAGAGTTCCTTCCTTGCTCACTTAAGAGAGCATGATAAGATGTGCCTGTTATGGCAACAGAACGTATTCCTCCACACAATCTTGAGGCAGAACAATCCCTTATTGGAAGTCTTTTGATTGATAAAGATTCTTTAGTAAGTGTTGCAGATCGTTTGAGTCCAGATGATTTTTATCGTGATTCTCATCGCTTGCTTTTTGATACGATTTTAGAATTGTTTGAACGCCACGAACCTATTGATATTCTCGCTTTGGGAAACCGATTGGAAGAAAGAGGAATCCTACAAAAAATTGGAGGTCGTGCGTACTTAGTAGAACTCAGTAATGCCGTTCCAACCTCAGCCCATGTGGTTCATTACGCAGAAATTATTCAAAAAAAAGCAACCTTGCGTCGTCTTCTTCAAGCGGCTTCACAAATTACAAAATTAAGTTATGAAGAAGAAGAAGATATCGAAGCAACCCTTGATCTAGCAGAGCATGAACTTTTTAATGTTTCAGGAAAATTTAACAAAAATTCTTTTGTTCCTATTCGTAGTGTTTTAAGTGGTGCCTTTGAACGTATTGATGAACTTCACCGCGAACGAGGAAAACTTCGAGGACTTGCCACAGGGTACCCTGAATTAGATAGTCTCCTTGGAGGATTGCAAAAATCTGATCTGATCATTTTGGCTGCTCGTCCTTCGGTAGGAAAAACCTCTCTTGCCTTGGATATGGCACGACATGTGGGAGTAAAAGGAAAAGTACCGGTGGCACTCTTTTCTTTGGAAATGGCAAAAGAACAACTTGTTGATCGTATGATTTGTGCGCAAGGAAATGTAGATTTGTGGAAATTGCGTACAGGACGTCTTTCTGATCGTGATGATGATTTCCCTCGTATTGGAAAAGCTCTTGGAGATTTGTCTGAAGCCCCTATCTTCATTGATGATAATGCCATGCTAAACGTCATGCAGTTGCGTACAAAAGCACGACGTCTCAAAACCGAACACGGACTTGGTTTGATCATCATCGATTACCTTCAGCTTATGGAAGGTCGTATGAGAGGAAATTCAGATAATCGTGTACAAGAGGTGGCAGAAATCTCAAGAGGATTAAAACAAATCGCTCGTGAACTCGATATTCCCGTGGTTGCTTTAGCACAGCTCTCCCGTGCAGTTGAAGCCACAAAACCTGCCATTCCTCGTCTTTCTCATCTGCGTGACTCTGGTTCTATTGAGCAGGATGCAGACGTCGTAATGTTTTTATATAGAAAAGCTGTTGATCGTAATTATCAACCAGAAGATCTCTCTCCTGAGGAAAAAAATCTTGCAGAACTTCATATTGCAAAACATCGCAATGGACCTACAGGTGTGATTCGTCTTTTCTTTGATGGTCGACGTACTTCTTTCCTCAGTTTAGAAAGACGTCAACAAATCACTCCTCCCGCAAATACAAGATCACAAATTCCTCCAAATTTTTCCCCAAAAACAACCATGATTCCTCCTCCTATAGATCCTTCTCCGGGAATGTCTCCTTCTCTTCCTTCGCACGAACTTCCAAGCCATTGAAAACAGCCCTTTTTTCCCGTATGATAAGAATCACAAATCTTAACTACCACTATGTTCAATAAAATCAAAGCCATAAAAGATATTCGCACCCAAGCAAAAACCATGCAAAGTGAATTAGAGTTAATCGAAGAGCAAGGTCGTGCTGCGCACGGAAAGGTTGTTGTCTCTATCAACGGAAATCAAAAAATTCTTTCTGTTCAAATTGATGATGATTTAATGAAAGATAAAGAAAAATTACAAGAAGCGATCAAAGAAGCAACAAATGAAGCCATAAAAAATGTTCAGAAAAAAATGGCTGTGAAAATGAAAGAAATGGGTGGACTTGATATGCTAAAAAATCTGAATATGTAACTATGCGTCGGTTCCCTGACCCGATTCAAAATCTTGTTTCTTCTTTTTCACGATTACCTGGCGTGGGTCCGAAAACAGCGCTACGTTATGTTTATTCTCTACTCAAACAATCTAAAACAGATGTTGAGATGATGGGAGTTGCGCTCCAAAGATTACATCAAGAAATTCGGATTTGCCCAAATTGTTTTACGTATACAGAAATGGAAATTTGTGATATTTGCCAAGATCAATCACGTGATCATGAGACAATTTGTGTGATTGAAGAATCTCGTGATATTGCCACGATTGAAGCCACAGACGAATACAACGGGTATTACCATGTGCTTGGCGGAGTATTGAATCCTCTGGATGGTATTACTCCAGACACCTTGCGCATACGAGAATTGATCAAAAAAATTCAAAATGATTCTCGTGTAAAAGAAATTCTTCTGGCTCTTTCCCCTACCATTCAAGGAGAAACAACCATGATGTACCTGACAAAACAGTTAGAACCTTTGAATGTCCGTGTCACACGACTTGCACGAGGACTCCCCATCGGAGCCACCCTTGAATATGCCGATGAAATCACTCTCGGAGATGCCATTAAGGAAAGAAAAGCATCCAAATCTTGATCATTGATTCTCTTTCTCAAATGTGATAAATAAAACAACGCAAGACTTAAGCCGTTCACGTGGGAGGTATAGGACAATGACTATGAAAGCATTACGTGAACATGCCAATGACCCTATTTGGCATGATGGTGAGAGATCAAAGCTCACGTTCTTTTATCCTCTTCCACTCACTCCTTGGCAAGCTGGTCGATGGACGTTGAAAAACTGGAAGAAAATTGCCGAACACCACATGGTCGATCCTCTGCGAGCACCCTTAAGACTATTGGAGGGTATTCCTGAAACCGAACTTTATGAACTTGGTGGTTTCTGGTGCTGTCAAAGCCCGGATTCTCATATCAGTTGTTTCTTGCACGCGATTGATTTTCTTGTTCCTGATGGCACACCTGTCTTGGCTGCTCAGGATGGAAGAATTATTGAGCTTGTTGACTGCAATGATGAATGGGGTGATGAAAAAGATGAAAATGGCGAATATCTTCATCGTGATCACCTCAACTTTCTGACTGTACATGTTGGCGGAATGGAACGCATACAATACTGTCATCTGGCAAAAGGTTCCGTTCGAACACTTGGTCTGGAAATTGGATCACTGATCAAAGCAGGTCAACTTATTGGAAAAGTCGGAAAAAATGGTGTCACAGACAGAGACCATCTTCATTTCATTGTCTTTCGCGAAGATGTTGCCCATGAAAATCCTTTTGGGATAAAGAGTCTTATTCCTCAATTCCGCCGTTGAATTTCTCAGGGCGGTTTTTTCTTATCAAACTCTCACACGTATGACTTGGAAGAATACTCAAGAATGGCAACAAATGCTTCAAGGCAAGAACTGTCCCATTTGTGAAGATATTCATTTAAAAGAAAACAAACACAGTTTTCTTATCAAAGAACTAGATCAAAGCTATGTTCGCCTTCCAAAAAATCAATCCTGTAATGGGTGGGTGATTGTTTTTCTCAAACGCCATGCCAATGAACTTTTCGAACTTGAAGATCAACAGCAAAGTACATTCATAAAAGAAATTGCTCATGTTGCAAAAGCCGTAAAGAAAGTTTTTGCTCCCATCAAAATCAACTACGCCATTTATGGAAACCTCTGTCCACATGTCCACTGTCATATTCTCCCTCGTCAATTTGATGATGACCCACACACACCTATTAAAATGGATGAAACCGAACGGTTCCTGTCAGATGACGAATATCAAAAGATGATCACACAACTCCGAAAGGCACTTGCACAATCTTCTTAGTCAAAAAACCACCCTAAGCTTGTCAAAGGGTGGTTTTTCTTATCCCCCAATGAATCCTCCCGCCTGAATTTCCCAAAGCTTTCGATAAAGACTTTTCTTTTTTCGTAAGAGTTGTTTGTGTGAACCAACATCAACCACTTTCCCCTGCTCCATCACCACAATCTGATCCATTTTCATAATCGTGGAAAGGCGGTGTGCAATCACGATAGTCGTCTTTCCTTTCATGAGTTCACCCAAAGCTTCCTGAATCAACGACTCTGATTCAGAATCTAAACTAGAAGTTGCTTCATCAAGCACAAGGATTGGCGCATTTTTTAAAATGGCTCGAGCAATGGCAACACGCTGTCTTTCTCCACCAGACAATTTGATTCCCCGTTCTCCAACATAAGTTTCATATCCATCAGATAGATTTTCAATAAACTCATGACATCGTGCTTTCTTTGCTGCCTCAATCACTTCTTCATCAGTGGTATCTCGATTCCCATAGCGAATATTTTCCATTAAAGTTCGATGAAATAAAACCGGATCTTGTGGCACCACAGAAATAGATGATCGTAAACTCTCCAACGTCACCTTCTTAATATCTTGCCCATCAATCAAAATATGGCCTGATTGAAGATCAAATAGACGCAGAAGAACTTTCCCAATGGTCGACTTTCCACTCCCAGAAGGACCAACTAAAGCATAACGTTTTCCTGCTTTAAAGGTCATAGAATACTTTTTCAAAACCGTTTGCCCTTTTTGATACCCAAAACGAACCTTCTCAAAAACAATCTGTGCTTGTGAAATCTTCAAAGGCTTTGCCCCTTTCACATCTCGAATTTCTGGCATCATTAAAAGAATTCCTGCTGATTCTTTTCCATTAGCAATTGCACGATAAATATTTCGAATAACTCGACCGAGACTCCACGTTTTACTGATGATTGTCATGAAATATCCCTGAATCAACGCAAAATCTCCAACAGTCAAAACACCTATTCTCCAATAATGCAGGGCTGTATAAAGCAAAACAAATTCTACAATAATCACGATCCCCGCTTGTGCAGCATCAGCAATTTCACTTAATTGCCATGTTTTAATTGCCATTGCTGACCAGGCTCCTTGAACCTTCTTCAAACGTCCTTTTTCATGCTGAACCCCTGTAAACAATTTGATGTTCTCAAAATTAGTAATCATGTCAGAAAATTCTCCTGCAGATTTTGAATCTGCTTCTGCCATAAGAATGTCATACTTCATTTTCCAACGCGAGTAGAAAAAATGCAGAAAGACCATGATAAGGGTCCCAACAAAAAGCACAAGAGCAATCATGGGCTCACGCAAATATAACACAATAAAACTTCCAAGAAGAGCAATGACCAAACCAGAAATATTCCATACCAAAGCACCAAAAAGATCATCAAAAGCATCTCCAATACGAAAAATTCTTTTTACAAGTGAACCAGAAAAATTGTTTTGATAAAAACGAACAGAGTGAGCAAAAAGGGCTAATGCCATGCTTCGACAAAGTTCTGTGATTGTTAACGGAACAAAATAGGAAGCAAGAACAGCGCTAAAACGCCAACAGATCCAACTGAAAAAACTAATACCCACTAACGCTAATATATAAATAAAAAGTTGATGGATAAGTGTTTCAGGAACCAAAGAGAAATGATTTTTTGAAATTCCATCAATAAATAGTTTATAGATATAAGGATGTACAATGTCTCCAAGCTGCGCAAAAATAACAAAAAATATAATGAGGAACATCATTCCCTTTCGTTTTTTTGCATGAGTCCAAAGGACACCAAGCAGTTGTCTGGTACTCACTTGAGGTTCCTCCATAATTACGTTTAGTATAACAAAAAACACATCGCAGTTGAAGCGATGTGAAGAAACATTATTACCTATCGACAACCATGACAACTTGAACACTGCCGACAGACAGTATGCCATCCCTGACGAATGGCCGAAAGAACGAAATCGAGACCATGCGGAGCACGGCGAAATACAGGCTTGACGTAGGGTCTTCGCATGAGAGTTCCTTTGGCACGTGTTGCTTTTTTAGCATAACAAATCATTGACATTTCGCCAATACTACGCTACGTTGATCTCCTGCTCTTTCAAAGGAGACCGATCATGCGTGTTCTCATTACCGGGATTGGAAATGTGGGAAAATCCCATTTTCGCAGATATCTCTATCAACAGCTCAAAATCAAACTTGCACAAACAGATCGACAGGTAAAGCACTATGATGTTGATCGGTTTGCCCATTTGCGTCATAAGGATGATGAAGACCTGCTCATTGATTTTACGTTTCAAAGTCTGGAAAGAGAAACAATTGTTCTGATCGAAGATGTTCATGGCGCCACAGGAAACGGTCTTTTGCCCCTGAATGACTATGATCATGTTTTTTACATCCAGGCTGATCCGCTAACGCATGTGCAATTTTGGCTTGGACGCGCGCAAATCTGGTTTAAAGAAGGTCGTTATGATTGGGATAATGATCGAGGACGTTTTTATGGAACACATCGAAAAAATGATCTACGAAACGTTCCTGGTATTGCCCGTTGCGTGTTCCGTCAACTTTGGCAACGCAAGGAAATCGAACACGATTTGGTACGTCTCAGTCGTGCTCATGCAAGACTGCATCTGATACAAGCAAAGGCAACAAAAAACGGGCCAGTCTTTTCACCGATCCCGCCCAACTTTTTGGATGAATGCCTTTATGGCTAGTCCGAGGCCCGCAAGGTCTCGGTTTTTTGTTTTTACAAAATCGCTTGAAGTTCTTGCATGGCTGATTCGATCAAATCAACATTTTGTTCTTTGATTCCGCGCATCAAAAAAGCTTGTGCGCGCTCCAAAAAAGCAAAAACGATTGCCTGTTCAAGAACATCCAGTTCTAAATCATGAAGCATGCGCGAACACTCATACCCTTCCAAAAAAGCTCCAACCTCCTCCTGATTTGTACACCATCCACGTATCGCTTGCCCTATATCTAAAATAAATGGCCCGACATAACTGCGATCAAAATCGATCACTCCAACAATCTTTCCCTGTTTCCAAAGAATATGCCGTTTTCCAAAATCTTCATGGAGCATGCCACTTGGAAGGGTGTTTGGAAAAATGATCGTTTTTAGTTTTTCTTCAAATGAATGAACAAAATCCTGAGCTTGCAAAACATCAGATGCCAAAATGGCGACTTTGTTCTCCTGCCAATAAGTGCCAACACGTTCAAGATCCCATTTGTGCGCACGTAAATAAGTTGGTACGTAAGTCTCAGATGCGCGATGAATAGATCCGAGCATTTCACCGGCCATGGCAATCTGTTCTTTATTTGGATTCCCAAGCGCTTCCCCTGACAAAAATCTTCGTAAAAATCCGTAGGATCCTTCAAAATCAACCAGAAAATCATTTGATCGTGTCGGAATGACCTCTCCGACGGGAATATCACATTGTTGCAAATAGTGTAAAAACAAAACTTCCTCCATCACTTCTTCTTTTTCACGCGCTTGCGGTCCCTTTGTGGGATTAAAACGAATAACAAAATCTCCAGAGCTCGCATGAACAAGAAAGGTCTGGTTTCCTGAGGAAGGAAGACGAGTCACATGCTCAATCAATCCAATGTGATAATTCTTTTGAACGAGTAACCGAATCGTATCCATATGCGATTAGCATAACATATTTCTTTGTAAAAAATCACCGTTCTAAACGGTGATTTTTTCAATTTTGATTTTAGTAAATGGTTGTCGATGACCAACATTTCGACGATAACGGACTTTTGGTTTGTACTTAATCACGGAAACTTTCTTTTCTTTTCCGTGCTCGAGAACGGTTGCGGTCACCATGGCACCTTTCACTTCTGGTGTTCCCACTTTAACATCGGTTCCTTCTTCATCTGTCACCAAAAAAGGTTGAAAATCGAGTGTTGCTCCTGGCTCTTGTTCTAAGAGCTCTATGTGTAACTCTTGCCCTTCTTTGACAAGGTATTGTTTTCCTCCAGCTTGAATCACTGCCAACATAGATGTAGACGCGGCTCCTGTGATCTTCAATCCAGTGTGCCTGCGAAAATTATGAATGAGATAAAATGTGGGAAAAGTATAACGTTATTGCAGTTGAATGTCAAGTCTGTCCCCTATCTTGACTCCGTATTTTTTCGCAAATCCTGCACGCACCTCTAAAACTCGATCCACGGGGACCGAGGATGTATAAATAGTCAATGGCTCTGTAAACTCCACAGGAATATTTTCTATCACTCCAACAACCCTATTCTCATTAATCCAAATTATATCTATAGGAATCACCATCCCCTTCATCCAATAATTCACTTCTTCTTGCGTTTCTTTATAGACAAATAACATTCCTTCATTATCAGAGAGTTCTTTCACTCCTGCAAGACCTTGTTTCATCTCTCTGAGATCATCAGCAACAGACGCCGTAACTTCTGGCCCTCCTTCAAAATTGATTTTGACAGAAAAAGGATCACCCACAAAAAAATAAAAAATGAGAAAAAAACAAAAACACAAAAAACCGACAATGATCCAAAAATATTTCCCTAACTGCATACTTCTTGTTTTTCTTTTTGTACAAGATAAAGAGCAGCAAGAAACATCATAACTCCAAGAACAATGAGTGCAACAAGTTTTTCTTTACTTTGAAAAAAGAGGGTGGTGATACCGAAAAGTGTCGCAAGAAAAACATAAAGAAACACGATGCGACGCTGCCCCCAATGAAGATCAAGAAGACGGTGATGTAGATGTTTGCGATCCCCTCGAAAAATAGAATGTACGCCTCCTTGAACATATCGACGTACAACAACCCAAATCAAATCCAGAAAAGGAATTCCAAGAACAAGAAGTGCTGTGGCAAGTTTCCCCCCTGAAATCACTGCCAGTGTTCCCAAAAGAAACCCCACAAAAGTACTTCCTCCTTCTCCCAAAAAAATAGAAGCCGGATGAAAATTCCAAAACAAAAATCCAAACAATGCCCCAATAGAAATAGCAGAAAGTAAAGCAACGTCAGGTTGATAATAACTCACGGTTAATGCGAGAAGAAGAATCATCAAACTCCCAACGGTTGTCACAGAAGTCGCTAAACCATCAAGTCCATCCAAAAACTTTGTCGTATACATCACAATCATAAGCCAAGTAAATACAAGGAGATCGGATTGCCACCAAGAAAGATAGAGAACTCCTCCAAAAGGATTGGTGAGCTTCTCCACTTCGATACCAAAAACAATCACCGTGATTGCTGCAAGAATTGGAAACCAAATAGAGTAAGAAGGACTGAGCTCAAATCGATCATCAAAAAATCCTCCAATCATCAGAATGAGACCACCTAAAAGAAATCCCCAATATTGTTGTTGGGTAATTTCTCCAGATGTTAAAAAATCCGTTGTAAACAATAAAATGATGATGACGCTAGCGACCGCAACATAAATAGCGATTCCTCCAAGCCAAGGTACGGCAATGCGATGGATTTTTCTTTGAAGTAATGGACGATCCACAATATCAAAATGAACAGCAATACGTTTCACAGCTACCGTACCAATAAAGGAAACTGCAAAGGCAACCAGTGCCCAACTAATAAGGATATTGATCATAAAATATTGACTTTATTGTAGCATAGATGAAAAAGATGAACAGGAGCAAGATGAACAGGAGCATTGACAAAAAAAGTAAATGATGGTTTGGTGAAAGTAGTTCCTTCTAGACTTCACCTTTTTCCTTTTGGAGGAAATATGGCAAAAGATCCAACTTTTCCGCTTCCTCCTCCAAGTGTAAATCTGGATGAGCAGGCCGTTCGAAATGCGATCGGAAACTTAAATCGTTGGATTGAAAGAAATAGAAAAGAAGTATATGAAAAAAAATCTGATCTCTTTTATTCTGTGCCGAGTTTGATTCTCCATGAAGATCGTTTCTCACTTTTTCTTCAATGGATCAAAAAGAATGGATGGATGTTCGAGGTACAATCTATTCCTTTTGCAAAACGACTCAAACTTATTCCCCCAGATCAACCGAGTTTTTTCGAAAAAAATAAATCACGTCTTTTTTTTGTTGTCGTGGGGATTGGACTTGTCGTTCTCCTTATCTCTTTTTTTGGAACAAACTCTTGACTTCACTCCTCTCATGAGGAGTATTTTTTTGGATCGCAAGAATGAAATATGCTTTCTCGTGTGATAAAATAACTTCATATGCCAGAGAAACAACCACTCTATAGTCCGGAACAAGCTAAGGAGGAACGAAGAACACACATTGAGCTTTCACCCAAGCAAGAGCAAGACATTCGTTTCATTACGCTTGGGATTGAAGAAGTAGACCCAGAGGTGCGAGAACTAGCTGTAGAAGATGTTATTCAAACACTCCAAAATGGTCATCCACTCAGTCGTATTGTCACAGGTAAAGAAGGTGAGCTTCAAGGCTATATTGCTTGTGAGGATTTTATTCCTCACGAAGCGTATGTGAAGTATCTTGGTGGTTCTGGTATGGGAGGTCGCAACCTTTTCCTTGAGGTCCCTAGGTTTTTGAAATACGCCAAAGAGCAGGGATATGTAAAAGTGAATTTTCACGGTTGGAATGAACGCCTTAACAAAGCACTCGAGCGCTTCGGGTTTCATAAAGTTCGAACAGACACACAGGGAGATCTGTCCGCAGACTTTTATGAAATAGATCTGCAACCCAAGAAGACCCAAGAAGATGTAAGTCGAGAACGACAAGAAGCGTTTGAGAACAAGTATCTTGCCAAACTTAATCGAGATTATGAAGCAACTTTGGCAACGTTTTCAGAAAAGGCACCGAAAGATGCGGAAGGTAATCCAACCGGTGAGCCATCAAGCAGAGAGGTGAAGACCAGACTCATTGAAGAGACCTATCGCAATCTCTCTGTTCGTCTTGCACAAACAGCGGATTTCACGTTCGGTGATATTCAAAAAGCTGTGCTGAAGCTAAAACTTGCTCGTTACTTTCAAAATAACGATGTCTGCGACCTGAATACGCTTTATAACGCGCTTAGAGAAAGTCCAAAATTCTTAAACACAGACAAAGGTTCGCTACATCGTTTGTTTGAAACATATGAACAAAAGACTCTTCAAAAAATTGCAGAGATGCGTCGCAAACGCGCTGAAATGACAGGAGAAGAGAGGTTCAATCCTTTTGAGTGGGTGTACCAAACAGAAGATCATGAGTATGCGTTAGCACGACTTTTGAACATGCCACACCTAGAGGAAGAATCTGAGTATATGAATCACTGTGTAGGAACTTCCAATTCGTACATCAACAAAATGAAACGCGGTGAAGTGGAGATCTTTTCAGTCCGCATTGCGCCAAAAGTTGATGAAGCAACAGGAAAGCTCACACAAGATACGCCAGTCCTGACCATTGAGTATAATGTGAAGACCGGAGTGATTGAACAGATGAAAAAAAACGATGACGAGTATTTGAGTCCAAATGATCCATACTATAAAAACGTGATAGAAATTCTCAAGGCATTAAGAGCATCCAAGCTGGATACGGGCAAACCTCGCACTATTCGTTCTATTGCCAAGTCTGAAACGCAGCATTTCCCAGACCCAAAACAGGGATACATCCTTACGGATGAAGGCGAAGTATCTTGGGAAGATTACGATCCAAAGAGTGAATTATTAGTGCTCAAAACATCAAGTCTTGAAACAAGTGCTACAACACCAAGAAAGATCCTTGCGAAAATGCTTGTTGTCCTTCAAGGTATTAATGTAGAACCCATAGCAATCGCCAGAACACTTGATGAAATCGACAACACGACGTGCATCTATGTTGGAGAACTGCAACCAGGATTTTTTGGGCAGATTCCAGATTCAGTGGAGCACATCTATACCTCACCAGATCGCAAAGAAATCTTGCGTCAAACCATTGAGGTAGGTGGAAGGAATTTCACTGGATACATTGAAGAGTTGAAAGCACACGGGCTTTCAAGTATGGAAAAACACGAAGAGACAAAAGCATGGCTTGAGAGGATTGATGCGCAGGGTATCGTGCTCACAAAGGAAACACGAGCATTCGTTGAACAACTTGTACAGGCAGGAGTGAACATTTCAGACCAGGCAAAAGCGATGATGGAACATGAGGATTTTCAAAAATCCCTTCGCATAGAAGATGAAGCTGAACCAGATTGGAGAAAGTGGAAGTTAAAACCCGCACAGGACATGGATTTCATTCGCCTATCCGTGGCCGATCTTAACATCCAGGGCGTTCCAACTACAGATACAATTTACGCTCGCGCGCAAGAACTTGGCCTTGAACTCGTTCCTCCGGAAGCTTGTCCAACCTACCGTTTAGCAACGCTAGATCAGGCTATGGATGATTGGGTCTATATGGGCATGAAACAAATTTCAGACACCGATGGTAGCCCGCGTGTCTTCAGCATGGACCGTGGCGAGGGCGGTCTTCTGTGGCTCAACGGCACTTGGGTGTATTGGGGCATCCCGTGGGATCCTTGCTTCAAGTTTGTGTTCCGTCTCCGCCCGGCAGAGCCGGGCAAGCAAGTCTGAAACTTAAAGATTTTGTTCCTTTGTCTATTTAGATCCTTGGGCTCTTTGATATTTTGACCCTTTGATGCTCTGGCTCTTGGATTCTTTGAATGAACACGAACGTTGGTCACTGTTGAATAAAAGAAACAAAAAAACACCTTTTGGTGTTTTTTTTGGTTGCTTATTTAAGTGGTTTTAGGACTTTTGCAAAGAAGGGAGGTTGTGTGGTCGCGTATTCGTAGAAGTAAGCAGTTTTCTCTGCAATATCTTTCCAATCATATTGTTTTGCTACATGGAGTCGAGCCTCTTCTCCCACGGCTATAACAAGATCAGGATGTTGAAGGATCCAAGTCATTTTTTCTGAAAGATCTTTCACATTTTTTGTTTCAAATGTCAGTCCACACACATCTGTTAATTCTCGATTTTCAGGAATATCAGAAGAAAGTACACATTTTCCATAGCTCATTGCTTCTAATATCGCAATTGGCAATCCTTCAGATTCTGATGGATGCACAATAGCATATGCGTTTGCAAAAAGGGCTTTAAGTGTTTCGCCTGTTTGAGTTCCGGTAAGAACAATAGAATCGTCTCCTTGTGCAAGGTCTTTTATTTCTTGAACATAATCATCTGTAAAAGCACTTCCTCCTACAATGGCCAATTTTTTTCCTTTGGTTAAGGTTGGTTGTTCTGTTTGTAAGAGTTTCCATGCTTCGATAAGTGTGTGAGCAGCTTTATGCTGAACAAGACGTGAACACATCATGAGATAAGTATTTGGTTGAAGGGAAAAAGGATTCAAAAGGGAAACATCTGAGCGACTCATGGGGATTTGTGTTCCGTTTGGAATATAAGTCGTTTGTGTGTGATAAGCCGTTTGACAATAGTGTTGAAGTATTTGAGAAACCGTGATGGTCTCGTCTGCCATATGGCAGGCAACCCATTCTCCAAGATGGAGCATAAACCTGGCAAACCAATTCCATTTTTGATGATAGCGATCTACACAGTGAAATGTCACAATCACTTTTGCTGAGGGTTGCAAAAGTTTTGGAAGCCATGCCAAAAGTGATGGACCCACTCCATGAATATGGAAAATATCGACATTTTCTCGAGAAGCGCGAAGGAGAGAAGTAAAGGTATGGGTGATTGCATCTAAATGTTTTGATCGAATACTAGGAGTTGTAAGGCATTCAATTCCTTGATAGTTCTTTTGTGCCTTTCCATACCAAGAACGACAAAATACTAAGATTTCATATCCGCGTTTTGCAAGCTCTTTAGAGAGTTCCTCTACATGGCGTTCAATACCACCAGCACGAGCAGGAATTCCTTTTTGTCCAATCATGGCTATTTTCATAAAACATCGTAGTTTAGCAGAAAATGCCGTTTTTGTCAATGATTGATGGGGGTAAGTTTAGAGAAATATCAAAAAAACCCAACATTTGTTGGGTTCTGCGAGTTGGATTTAAGAAAGTCGTGCATTTTCCATTCAAGTGGCGATTTGACCAGAAAGTCTTCTCTTTTTTCCTTTTTATTACTCCAAGATGATTCCTTTTCCAGTTGCTAAGAGGTCTGCAGGCAGATTTGTTGTGGCAGATGCCCCCCCTGCACTTACAAACAGACCAGTTGTTTCATCAACCCCTGTGATTTGAATATCATTGATAAGGTAAGGAGACGATCCTATTTGGTCTTCTGTGGGTGTAATTCCGACTTCAAAAGCAATACCAACAACAGTACTATCAGCAAAAAGGGTTGGTAAAAGGCGATCTGATGTCCAAGTAATCGTTCTTGTCACCTCATCATAAGAAACTCCGCCATTTTGTGACACGGTTTGTCTTCCTGTAAAACGGACGTTTTCTGGGAGTATGCCTGAGAGTTCAATTGTTGAAAGAGGATTGATCGTTCCAGTGACATGCCAGAAGATCCAATACTTTGTTTCTGCTCCGACTTGCGGAGGCAAAGGTCCTCGACCAAGTTGATCTCCACTTGGAAGGGAATAGCGCGCGAAGGATTCAAGAACAAGAGGTGTGGTCATGAGAGATGAAATCAATGTCCCTTTATTGAGAATTGTTTGTCCAGTATTTTCACCAAGAACATAGATAGCAATAGCTTGTGTTTTAACTGTACTAATTTCTTCTCTTGCTTCACTTTGCATAAGAGAGGAACGAGTTTTTGTTTTTACGATAACATCACCAGATTGTCCTGGGAGAATTTCAGTAAGTTCAGGATAGGTTGTTTGATCAACAAGATAGTTCTTTTCTGTGAAAAATGGACTCTCTGTTTCAAAACCAATCTGCACGTTTGTAAGAGATGATTCTCCGATGTTCTCATAATGAATTGTAATGTTTACTTCTGATCCTGGACGGAGAGAATCACGGTCAATTGTGTGGTTTATAGAAAGTTGAGGAGGAAGAACTGGACTGGTCTGTTTTAGTGTTTCTTGTGCGTAATGCGTGTTTCCAAAGGTAAAAGAGGGAGAGAAAATAAAACTCACTTCGTTTTCTATCTCTCCCAAATAACCCGTAAAAGTCATTTCCCCTTTTTCACCTGCTTGAATAGAGGGAAGAGAAAAACGTCCATTTTCAAGCAAAGGATTGCTTGAGGAAAGAGAAAAGCCATCAGGCCACTGTGGAACAACACTGATCGTTGGAAAATCAATTATTCCTGTATTTTCATAAGTGATAGCTCCTGAGACTTCTTGATAAGCAATTAATTGTTCTGGAAGAGAAAGGGAAAGATGAAGAGTTGAGCCAGAAGGAGAGAAGGTATGTTCGCTTGTTTTATACCCAATTTCTTTATTTTCTCCATGAACAAAAGTCATTTTGCTTTGAAAGGTTTGTTCACCTCCTACATCTCCAAATATAACTCCAGTAATTTTTATAGATCCTGTTCCTCCCACAGGGATTGTTCCAAGAGAAATGACCCCTTCATCAACAATCTCTTCTTCAGAAAGCACTTCTTGTAATAAGAAATGTTCGGGATATTTTACGGTCAGGGTGACATTATGAAGTTCTTCGTTTGTTTCATTGGTATAACGAATGATCAGTGTAGAGGGAGCTCCAGAGATAATTTCTCTTGGCGCTACAGAAACGTCATAAGCAATTTGATCTGCAAAAGAAAGGGGTTTATAAAAAGAAAGGAGAAGAGCTATGCTTCCAAGACCAATCGCTATGCCAATCAAAAGAAGATCTATTACAAAGACGATTCGTTCAAATCGATAGTGTCCTTGATAGTGATGACGGAACCAGTGAGCAAATGGAGCAAGGAAAATTTTACCTGGGTGCGAAAGCAAGCAAAAAGTGCGTCCAATCACAGATTCAGGACGTCCGACAGAATTACAGGCAAGACGTCGAGTAATTTTTTCTTTAAGAGACATACATGTTCTCAAGGTTCGTCAGAATGACGAGGATTAATAAAGAGAGAAAGTAAAGACATCAGTTGTAAGGGCGATGATTTCTTTTTGTCCATCACTATCAACATCTGTCACTGCTACATTGACACCTGTTTTCTGAGAAGCGTCCATGGCAAGAAATTCTGAAAGAAGCTGACCATCACGATCATACACACGAACTATGGGTTCTAATCCAACTCCTGGACCAGTGATAATTTCATCAATTCCATCTTCATTCACATCTCCGACAGCAATGTAAGCCCCCCCGCGATAGTCTTCATCATAGGCAAAAAAACCAGGGTTTATGATTTTTCCATATTTGTTTGCAACGCGTACATGAGGACCACCAGTATCTGCTGCTGCACAAATAATTTCATTGATGTTATCCCCATTAAGATCGCCGATCCCTACACGTACACCACCTCGGAATGCTTCATTATAAGGGAAGAATCCAGGGTTAATAAGCTCGCCTTCACTATTAAAAACACGGACATGCGGACCACCACCATTTTCTGTGCCTGTCACAATTTCAATGGTTCCATCATTTTCTAAATCGCCAATAGCAAGATTAATACCTTGAGTATAGGTTTCCGTGTACGGAGCAAATGTCTTTTCCACAGTTCCATTTTCTCGATAAATAGTGACATAAGTATCTCCTGCCACAATGGTTTCAAGAGAATCATCTTGATCAATATCTTGGGTAATGACGCGCAGGCCTCCAGATTGAGAATTATCATAAGCAAAAAATCCTGTGCGTTTTGTCGCACCTTCAGCAGTGAAAATACGTGCAAAAGAACCATTTGCAAATACAGCATTTTGAAGGGAATCAATAGGTCGTAAAAGAATAATGCCATCTTTTGCCGCCAAGGTTATTGTAGAAACGATAGAACCACTATTGATGGAAGGATCTTGAGAGCCATGAATTTTTTCATATTCTCCATCAAGTCGCACGGTTTGTTGGCTGTTGGTGGCATTTACAATAATCTTTCCTTGCTCAAAATCTCGTTCCCATACACTTGAAACAATGGAACTCATACTTGGACTAAGGATATTTTCTGGTTCTCCTTTTGCTTTTCCAAGATAGACATCGTATTCATCATAGGTCCAGAGTTGACCATGGTCTTCTGTTCCATAGTCAAAAGCGAAAAAACCATTTCCAAGCAAAGTAGAAGTGATCCCAAAACGAACTTTTTGATAATCATCTCTTGTTCCAGTGTTTTCTGTATTAACATTTACAATAATAATTGGATCATGTTCGATCTCATCTTCAAACTGAAGATAATCCGTTGTGCTATTTTTCCAGTCTGTTAAAGAATCAGTACTAGACGGAAAGGTTTCAAACATGCGACCATTAACAGAGGGAGCAAAAGCTTTGTTCGAACTTCCATTAGTAATAATAATTGCTTCGTCTCCAAGAAGTTCACGCGTGGTAGAGAAAAGTTCGAGATAATTCTCTTCCCACAAGGTATTTGCTTGAGTGGTGGTGTCATTCTTTCCATCTTTATTAACATCAAGAGGGGAGATCCAATCGATCGTGTCTTGGACTTCATCGTAAAAGATCCCATCCCAATAACCTGTGGACATCACTTCTTCTTGAACAAAGTTTGCAAGGTAAGAAATCCATCCAGAGTTGAGATTGAGCGCGCGTGTATTTGGCCAAACAGATTTGGTGTTTCCTGAAGCATCTTTAAGCCACCAGCCGTTTTCTATACCTTTATACAATTCGTCGTGGAGACTATCATTCCAATAAACATCATTCCAGCTGACCGTTGGAATATAAGCGAGGATGAGGATGTCTTCATTGTAAGATCGGATTGTTTGAAAAAAGTCTTCATTATAAACTTGGGCTTCGACAGGAATGACAATGAGATCAAAACGCGCAAGTGTTTGAATTGTTTCTTGGTCTTCAAGGGTTGATCCGGATAAGAGAAAATAGTTTGCGGTTTGAACAAACGTTTGAGAAGAGTTTTTTGCTAGAAGAAAAGAGCTCCCTTGAGGAAGCAAGAGTAGGAAGAAAAGGAGAATTGTGGAGAGATATTTCTTCACATTATTCTGCTTCAGGATCTATTTTTGAAAGGTTTTCTGGGTTAGGGGAGAAGAGTTTATTTTTGATTTTCCATTGATCAACATATTGACCAATCCCTTTCCCATCTCGTTTATTTCGAACAGTCGTTGTTCGCTGTGACCATCGGAGTAAGGATTCAAAGTTGATTTTGTATCGTCCCTGCACAACTACATAGGTAACTTCCTGATTTTGAATAGCTCGACGTATGGTTCTCTGGCTCACACCAAACATTCTTGCCGCTTCAGACACAGAGAGTCGAATAACAGGATTTACTGGCATAAAAGAGGGGTGTTAATAACTTTTTGTCTACATCAGTGTAGCCAAAAAAAGGAAACTTGTCAACTTACCCTTGATTTTTTGGCGTTTTTCGCGTATCCTAGGCGCATCTTGTAACGTTTCTATTTTTCTAACGACTACTATTGTGCAAGGCTCAAAGGAACAATTTCTCCTTTACCGATTGCGGGTCTATAAAGATCCACGTGCCTTTGCGCAGATATTTCACAAGCACAAACCTCCTGTTTATCGGTACCTTTCTACAAAGTTGCCGAGCAGGCAGGATGCTGAAGACGCTCTCTCAACCACTTTCCTTCGTCTCTGGAATTATACGACAACCGCGCAAGTTGATCATGTTGGCAGTTTGGCCATCACGATTGCCCGCGGAGTTGTCGCAGACTTCTATCGATCAAGAAAGAAAGAAACTTCTCTTGATGAAAGTAATAAAGAAGTTGCAGATACCACAAACACAGAAGAAGAGCTTATGGTGAGATCAGACATCTCTTTGGTAAAGAAGATTCTTCCAAAGTTGAAGTCAGAATATCAAGAGATTGTGATCCTTCGCTATTTGGAAGGTCTTTCCACAAAAGAAGTCGCACACTATTTAGAAAAATCTGAAAGTGCGATTCGTGTGGGACTTCACCGTGCTTTGAAAGAACTCCGTGCCTTGTTTTCTAAAGAACAACATGAACGAGAAAGAGATCACACAATTCCTCCAGAACCTCGAGAATAATTCCGATTTCGGAGAGGCTTCTGAAACACAACACACACAAGACGCATGGGTGCGTATTTCTAACGAACTTGGATTTGACTCAGATTTAGGATCTGAGTCTTTTACGTTGCGTGAATATCTTGATTATGCCATGTGTTCTGTGGCTCGTGCGACTGCAAAACCAGTAGCCGTAGCCCTTTCCATATTTATTGTCATTTTCGGAGGAGGCTTCACAACAGTTAATACTTCCATGAGTAGTTTGCCGGGCGAAGCCATGTATCCAGTGAAATTGGCAATTGAGCAAGTGCAACTCAGTTTTGCTTTTAGTGCAGAACAACATGCAAAGTTACAAGTCGAGTTTGCAGGGCGTCGATTAGAAGAAATGGTGGATCTTGCTTCAACATCACAAGGTGAAGATAAAAGTTCTCAAATTTTGCTTGCCATGGAGCAATTCAAAAAAGAAGCCCAAACCATTCAAAATAATCTTTCTGGAATAAACGGAACAGATAATGCCGAATTAGCAAGAGCTGTTGGAAGAAAAGTGGAAGTTTATAGCACAACCGTTTCTTCTTCTCCTGATTTAAATACAGAACAGGTTGAACAAGCTGTCCAAGAAATTATTGATGAAACAAAAGATCAAGCAGTTGAAGTTTTTCTTTCCACACATGAATCCGTGCAAGATGAAGAGAGTGCAAAGGAGCTTGCTTATGTTTTTTCCCAAGATTTTCAATCAACTCAAGAAATAGTTCAAAAGTTTACTTCTGAACAAATCAATGAAGGGTATAAGCAATTCGGCATAACTCCAGAAGAGTATCTTCAACTTTCACAAGAATTAGCAGATCAAGGTGCCTATCGAAGAGCTTTCCAAGTATTGCAAGAGATTGAAATGATCTATTCACAATATTTAATTGAAGCAGAGGATGAATAATCCTCTCTCGATCTCGGATTCTTTTGAAAGGAATTCGAGATCGGGAATTCCCGATATCGTCAATTTAAGACGAGATTAATTCGTTTAAAGGATGGGTAGCTAAAAGGTCGAGGTCGCAAGACCGTTATCCATCAATAAAAAAGTAGTAATTGAAAAGGTTCACTCGGCCTCAAACCGGGTAAAAAATATATTTATGAATGATGCACTTCGAATGGGAAAGAAAACCTTCACAGTGTTCGTTGCTGCTGCAACTATTCTTTGGACTGTCGGCATTGCTGCCTTCATTGCTCCATTGACAGCTTCAGCTGCAAGTTATGCTGCTGGTGATCTTATTAAAGGCGAAACTCTTTCAACCGTTTATTATTACGGTTCTGATGGACAACGCTACTCTTTCCCTAATGAAAAAACGTACTTTTCATGGTACGAAGATTTTGATGGTGTCGTAGAGATCTCTGATGCAGAGCTCGCAGACATCACCCTTGCTGGTAACATTGTTTACCGACCAGGAACTCGCTGGATCAAGATTGAGAGCGATGCTAAGACCTATGCTGTTTCAACTAACGGAACTATCCGTTGGATCGAGACTGAAGAAGTCGCTGTTGACCTTGCTGGTAGTACTTGGAACACCTTCATTGATGACGTCCCAGATGTCTTCTTTGTAGATTATACTGTTGGTTCTTCTCTTGATGATGCAAGCGAAGGATACAATGGAATGCTTTTGACTGGTGATGATGGAACATACCTTGTTTGGGATAGCGAAGCTCGCCTTGTCTCAAGTGCTGGTATGACTGCAAATGGATTTAACAGTTCTTACGTTCTCTCTGGAGCTGGAGTTGACCTAGATGGCATGACCGCTGGTGATGAAATCACAAGCGAGCGCGCAAATATGGTTGATGCTGCTCAATTGACAACTGTTGAGGAAGTCGTCACAACCACAGAAGTTTCTGTAAGCCTTGCTTCTGATTCTCCTGCAGCTAGCACATTGATTGCTGGTCAAGGAGTTGCTGATCTTGCCCACCTTACTTTCAACAACCCAACAAGCACAGCATTAACTGTTACTGGAGTAACATTGACACGCACCGGCGTCTCTTCAGACACCACTTTGTCAAGTGTTTATCTCTTTGATGGTTATGTTCGCTTGACTGATTCTGCAACAGTAAGTAGTGGAGCAATCAACTTCAATGACTCTTCAGGACTCTTCACGATTCCTGCAAATAGTTCAGCAAACATTGCTGTTCGTTCAAACATTGCTGCAAGTACAAGTGGACAAACTGTCGGAATTACTGTTGCTTCAGCTAGTGCAATTACTTTTAGTGGAAGTTATGTTGCTGATGGATCTTTCCCAATTGCGGGATCAACCCACACAATCGCTTCTTCACCAAGTAACTACGCAACTCTTGATTTCAACACAAGTACCACTCCATCAGCAGCTACTATTGACCCACAAGATGATTACCGTGTGTGGGAAAATACCGTGACTGTTGGAAACAATGAAATCGATCTTTATGCTCTCCGATTCCGCAACATCGGATCCATCAATGCTGATGATATCGAGAATTATCGTCTCTATATCGCTGGTGTAAGTTATGGTGATGCTGTGGCAAATGAAGATGATAATGGATACATTGTGTTTGATCTTTCTGATGATCCTGTTCAATTGAACACAGGAAATCATACAATCAAAGTTCTTGCTGATATTGTTGGCGGAACAACACGCACAGTCCAAGTTCGACTTGGAAACACTGCTGATGCTGTCGTATTTGATCAAGATTATGGTCAAGGTGTCTTGGCAACAGCAGCAAGTTCTACTTTCTCTGCACGTACAGCTGGAGCACAAACCATCAATAGTGGTAGCTTGACTGTCACAAAGATGACAACTTCTCCATCTGGAAATGTTACTAATGGTTCTTCCTCTGTTTCCCTTGCAACCTATGAGCTCAAGGCTTATGGAGAAGATATCAAAGTAGAAAGCTTGAACTTTAACATCGCAGATGATGATAACGATACTTCATTGGCACTTCGAAACAGCGTTATTTACGCTGATGGAGTCCAAGTTGGAAGCACAAGCGCTATCTGTGGTGATTATGCAACACAAACAACTTGTACAAGTTATGGTGGTTCAGGAGCTTCTTACTCAACATTCAGTTTTGGATCTTCCCTTGTTGTGTCTCCTGGAGACCCTGTGACATTGGAAGTCAAAGCTGATATCTACGATAATGCAGGAACAAATGGAATTGCTGATGCAGACACCCTTCAAGTGGTGATTGATGCAACAGCTCTTTCAAACAATGCTTATCGTCAAACCACAGGAAGTTACTTTACAGCACCAAGTTCTGATACAGCTGCCAACTCATTGACTGTTGCTCAAGGCGCTTTGACTCTTGCAGAGAATACTTCTTATGCAGATCAAGTAACTGTTGCTCCTAAGACCGCTTATAAACTCGCTTCTTTCAGCGTAACCGCTGGAACAACTGAGGATGTTCGCGTGACTGAATGGGATGTTGATTTTACAGCCGGTGGTGATGCTGCTGATGCTTCTGATGACCTTTCAAACCTCTACATCACTTATGGTTCTGCCAGCGCTCCAACAACCAGTTCTGTAAAGAGCACTGTTGCAGATTCTGATAACACGTGGTCTGTTGATTACACCATTACAAAAGGAACAACCATTTATGTAAATGTGTATTCAAACGTTGCTTCAAGCATCACTGATGGTGCTGGAACAACAGATACTATGACTCCATTATTGACCATCACTGGTCAAGGAGCTGTGTCTGCACAAACAGCAAGCGCTGCACAAACAGGTGGTCAAACCATTACCTTCTCAACAGGAACCTTTACAACCGCTCATGACAGTTCAACTGCCAAGATTGTTCAAGGAAACCAAGAGATTGAAGCTGCGAAGTTCCGCTTTACTACAACAAACGAGACTTATACTATTACAGAAGTTAAATTCTCTGTTGGTAGTGCAGCAATCTCTTCTGCAATCAGTGAAGCTCGTCTTTACGACGGTGATGATCTCGTTGGAACAGGTGTGTATGCGCTTTCAAGCAATACCATCACTCACATGACCGGATTAGATATTGATGTTCCAGCAAACACCTACAAGACACTTACCCTTAAATATCTTTTGAACGACATTGGAACTGGTGCAGGTGCCTCACAATCAAATGTGAAGCCAACCATGACTTATGTGAAGTATGAAGATACGAACGGAACATCAGATACTGATTCAACTTCACGTGCGGCAAACAACATCCATGTGTATAAGGCCATCCCAACTGTTACGGCAGTGAATTTGACCAATACAACATTGGTGAACAACTCCGCAATTGATCTCTATAAGTTCACCGTTTCTGCTTCCTCAAACGGATCTATTGCTTTGAAGCAATTCAAGATCAATACTGCTTGGTCTGATGGCGGAACAACTGATACCCTAGAGGTTGAAAGCTTGAAGTTCTATCGAGATGGTGTCCAATATGTCAATTCTACAGAAGTCACCATGGTTGATGAGGATGGAAACTCTGTCCTTAGCACCAGCGGTCTTCTTGAAGATGATGGCACATTGATTATCACCCTTGTTGATACTGAAGCCACAATTTCTGCTGGTGGATCTGCAACCTTTACAGTTAAAGGAACTCCAACAGGATTCCGTGTAAATGGTGCAACCGATACTGCAGAAGATAGTGTGACCTTCTATCTCTTGGGTGATACTACTCACAATGGAACCAGCATGTACTTGAATGATGAAACAGATATTGCTGCTGGACAATCTGAGATCTTAGAGCTCTTCACCAGTGCTGCTGCAAACACCAGTGATGGTACTGCTGCAAACTTCATCTGGTCTGATATGAGTTCTTCATCTCACGCCTATGACATCAACGCTTCTTCAAGCGGTGATTGGGCAAACGGTTACTTGGTCTTGAATCTTGATCTAGATTCAGAATCTTGGAGCCGATAGTCAATCTTTCTCTTGAGAGTTAAACTCTTTTGAAAAGAGACTACGCAAAAACGAGCCTTCGGGCTCGTTTTTGTTTTAGGACAGAGAAAATTCGCACACACACCTTGGGGTCAGATCTTGAATTGCCACTTTTTCGCGAAACATTAAAGAATTTAGCAATTTTATGTATACTTAAAGTCTATGGCTAGACCACTTCGTATCGAATATCCAGGTGCTATTTATCATATAACACAAAGAGGAAATAATAAGTGTGATATTTATGTGAATAGCCTTGATCGGCTCACATTTTTATTTTTTCTTTCATTGACTATTGAAACTTACCACTGGCTTTGTCATGCTTACTGTTTGATGAATAATCACTATCATCTTTTGATAGAAACACCCGAAGGGAATCTTTCAGATGGCATGCAGCACCTCAACAGTGTTTATGCTCAGGCACATAACAAGAAACACAACAGAGTCGGGCATCTATTTCAAGGGCGATATAAATCATTTCTTATTGAGAAAGAATTTTATCTCCTTGAGGTTGCGAGATACATTGTTTTGAATCCTGTCAGAGCAAAATTGGTTAGACATCCAAAAAATTGGGTGTGGAGCAGTTATCGATTAACAGCAGGAATTGATGATCCTGTTTGGTTTTTAACAACAGATTGGATTTTAGAGAAGTTTTCATCGAATAGTAGAGTTGCACAAGCTATGTATGAAGAATTTGTTCATGATGGAATAAAAGCAGATTCTCCTTTTCAATACGCAAGTAATGAAGGCATATTGGGAAGTCAACAATTTGTCCATTTTATTAGGGACGAAATTGATGACGGCGGTCAAGTAGAAGAAATTTCTCAAGCAGAAAAAAAGAGGGGGAGGTTGAGTTTAGAGGATATTTTTACAAAAGAAGTATTATCAGAGAAAAAAAGGAAAGAAGAAGCAATTATGTTAGCAAGGATATTGAATGGGTATCGATTGAAACAAATAGCTGACCATCTTGGTCTACACTATTCAACAGTAAGCAAAATCCTTAATAAAAATGAAAAAAGTGGCAATTCAAGATCTGACCCCCAATGAGATCATGGTACAATATGCCCATCTTTATGAATCGAGCCTTTTCAAAAATCATCACAATTTTTCTTGTTTTTACGGCGTGTTTTTTTGCGTTTCCTGTGAACGCTCTTGTTCCAAACGATTTCTTTTTAGGCTCCCAATGGTATTTAGACCGTATTTCTGTTTATGACGCTTGGGACATAACAACAGGTTCACCTTCTTTAATCGTTGCGGTTCTTGATTCAGGGGTAGATCTTGATCATCCGGATCTTGTAGGAAATTTATGGGTGAATACAGGGGAAATCTCAGGAGATGGAATTGATAATGATCGTAATGGATTTGAAGATGATTATTTTGGGTGGGATTTTGTTGATGGGGATTCTGATCCTCGACCACATACAGAAGGATCGTTTCAAGATGCAATTGTTTCTCATGGCACCCTTGTTTCTGGAATGATTGGGGCGCTTTCAAATAATGAACTCGGTGTGTCTGGGTTGAATTGGAATGTGCGCATTATGCCTATTCGTATTTTGAACGAAGAAGGGATCGGCTCTTCTTACGATGTCCGTCATGCCATTCGTTATGCTGTGGAGAATGGAGCTGATGTGATCAATTTAAGTTTTACTGCTAGTGAACTGGATCCTTATTTATTTGAGGAAATCAAATGGGCTTATGAACAAGGAGTGGTGATTGTCACTTCTGTAGGGAATGAAAATATCAATCTTCTTGAACATCCAGTCTATCCTGCGTGTTATGATTTGAATCAAGAAGAGAATTATATTATTGGAGTGGCAGCCACAAACAAGTTAGATCAAAAAGCAGATTTTTCTAATTATGGATCTGGTTGCGTAGATGTTTCTGCTCCTGGGACAACGATCTTTGGCATGGTTTATCATGATCCACAAGTTCTTTTACTCTCAACACTCTATGGGGGTCCTTGGGAAGGAACCTCTGTAGCCGCACCGATTGTGACCGGAATTGTTGCTCTTATGAAGGCGGCGGAGCCTTCTCTTTCACCTCAGCAAATTCTTCTTGCCCTTCGACTTTCTACAAACCCTATTAAAGAATCTGCTTTGATTGGAAAATCACTCTTGGGTTCTGGAATTGTGAATGCTTCCTTAGCAATTCAAGCTGCCCATGCTTTTGCCCAAAAACCGAAAAGATTATCTACCACTCCTTTAGATCCCGAAGAGGCTCTTCTTTTTTCTTTAGGAACAGGATCGCCCCCACTTGTGTATTTTTTTGATAAAAATGGTGAGGAAGTTCGATCTTTTCTTGCTTACGATCGTCAATTTACCGGAGGAGTATCATTAGCTAAAGGAGATTTGGATGGAGATGGACATAAAGAAATCATTGTTGGAGCGGGTTCTGGAGGGGGTCCACAAGTACGTATTTTTGATATGAGTGGTCAGGTTTTATCTCAATTTTTTGCTTTCGATGAGCAAGATCGAAGTGGTATTCAGGTGAAAGTGGGTGATGTAAATGCGGATGGGAAAGATGAAATCATCGCAACTTCTTATCAAAAAGGAAATGGTTTGATAAAAATTTTTGATAAAGATGGGCTTCTTTTGCAAGAGATTGATCGTTTTCAGGGAAGTGTGACACCCCTTTCTTTTGGTGTGGGAAACATCGATGCAAAGGAAGGCGATGAATTAGTTGTTTACACAAGCCAAGGAACAAGTACTTTTTTGATGAGTATTGATGAAACAGGGGATTATATTGGATCTTTTCCTGTGTTTATAAAGAATACGGGATCATCTCCTCAAATAGAAGTTGTAGATATCGATGGTGATCATCTCGCAGAGATTCTTGTTTCTGAAGGGATTGGGGCGAATCCAAGGGTCTTTATTTATTCATCACTTGGTGTTTTACAAAAAACCTTTTTAGCATATGAAGAGACTTTTTTAGGGGGAGTCATGACTGCTACAGGAGATCTTGATCACAATCAAGAAATTGAAATCTACACAATTCCCACAAGCACAGGAGGATCTCAATTACGTGTTTTTAATCAAGAGGGAGAAGTGATAGATAGTTTGTTCCTGATAGAAGATGTTATTCAATCAGGATCTCATATTGCTTTATAGTTTATGAAACAAATTTTTTCTTTTTTCCTTCTTTTTTGTTCATTTGTTCAACCAGCATTTGCTCTTTCTCCGAATGATCCTTTTTTGGATTCATTGTGGTATTTGGATCATATTGGGGTTCCAGAAGCATGGGAAACAACAACAGGTTCTTCAGAGGTGATTGTGGCTGTGCTTGATTCAGGAGTTGATTTTGATCATCCAGATCTTGCAGACAATAGTTGGGTGAATAAAAAAGAAATTCCCGAGGATGGAATTGACAATGATGGAAATGGCTACATCGATGATGTCTATGGTTGGGATTTTGTCCATGAGGATAATATGCCAATTCCCGATGTTGGGCTTGGATTTGAAGAAGATGCCGTATCTCACGGAACCTTTATTGCCGGAACCATCGGTGCTGTGGGAAACAATACAGAAGGAATTGTTGGAATTAATTGGTCTGTGAAGATCATGTCATTGCGTGTTTTAGATAATTATGGAGTTGGTGATTCAGAAGCGGTGCGCAAAGCAATCGAGTATGCAACAACCAATGGAGCTGATGTGATTAATTTGAGTTTTGCCGGTTACGATTATAGTGAACGATTTCAAGAGGCTGTTGAAAAGGCTTATGAAGCAGGAGTTGTGACCGTCGCTGCTGTAGGAAATGATTCTGATGGAGGACTGAACATCAATCATTATCCTTCTTATCCTGCTTGTTTTACTAATGGAGCGGGTTCAGATGATTGGGTGATTGGGGTGGCTGCTACACAAGAGGATGATACAAAAGCGATTTTTTCTAATTACGGCTCATACTGCACAGACATTTCTGCTCCAGGAACAGATTTTTATTCAACGTTTTTTCAAGATGATGAATGGTTGGAGTTTTCGGAAGAATACTATCATGGCTATTGGTCTGGAACCTCCATGGCCGTTCCCGTTGTGTCAGGGGCTGTTGCTTTGCTTATCGCAGAGTATCCAACATTGACCCCTTCACAAATAAAAATAATTTTGCAACTTTCTGTTGATCCTGTTGTGCAAATCGGCATTGTGGGACGAAGAGAAATGGGGGCAGGAAGAATCAATGTGGCACGCGCTTTTTCTATTGCTGGTCAGTTTGGTTTAAGCAGGGAAGAATTAGAATCTGTTAAACCAAGTACGAATATTGTGGTTGTTCCAGAAGCAGGATCTCCACCTATGGTTCGTGTGTTTTCAAAAAATGGTTTACTTCTCACAGAGTTTCTTGCTTATGATGAAGCGTTTAGCGGAGGAGTGCGGGTTGCAATGGGAGATATTGATGCTGATGGAGAAGATGAAATTGTGACCGTGCCAGGGAAAGGAGGAAGCCCATTGGTTCGTTTGTTTGAACAAGATGGCACACTGATTCGAGAGTTTTATGCGTTTCGAGAAGATCTTCAAACCGGATTTTTTGTAGCCGTGGGAGATGTGAATGGAGACTATCGTGAAGACATTGTGGTATGTGCAGATGCAGGTGGAAGAGGTCGTGTAAAAGTATTTACCCAAGAAGGAACAGGTATTGAGGATCTTTGGCCTTTTGGTTCCACAGAGATTAGTGTTCGTGTAACAACAGCAGATGTTGATGGTGATGGACTAGAGGAGATTGTGTGTTCACAAGGAGGTGGAACCTCACCTCTTGTAAGAGTTCTTGAACTTGATGGAACTCTTGTTTCTGAATTTTATGCATATGCAACGACTTATGATCAAGGAGTCTTTGTTGCCGCAGGGGATATTGATGGAGACGGAAGTGATGAGATTGTGACAGGAACAGATGAAGGAGGAGGTCCACAAGTACAGATTTTTAATGGCACAGGGAGTTGGATTGGAACATTTTTTGCGTATGATGATCAATTCCGTGGAGGAGTACGGGTGACGGTAGGGAATTTAAGTGAAGAAAAAAATGCTTCAGCCTCTATTATTACTGCAGCAGGACCTGGTGGAGGTCCACATTTGCAGATTTATAATAACCATGCAGAACTTATTGGAACCTTTTTTACTGATCAGGAAACAGATAGGCAAGGAATCAATGTGAGCACATGGAGTCTCTAAAATATGGTAAACTAAAGAAAGTCTCGACTTTCCTTAAGATGCATAAGACCTCTTTTTTTACAAACACGTTATGGAAAATACGTTTTCAAACAAGAATATTCTTGTCACGGGTGGTGCAGGATTTATTGGTTCTCATTTGTGTGAAGAACTTTTGAAGGAAAAACATCGTGTGATTTGTGTGGATAATTTTTCTACTAGTCACGCACGAAACATTGATGCTCTCATGCAAAATCCTCATTTTCGTTTTTTGCGACTTGATGTCAACATCCCTTTTAATCTTGAAACACACGCAGAACTTGCGATTTTCAAAATCCCTTTTCAAGGAATTCAAGAAATTTATCATCTTGCTTGTCCAACTTCCATCCGTAAGTTCGATCAATTTAAAATTCAAACTCTCCTTTCGAATTCTCTTGGAAATTATCATGTCCTTGAGCTTGCAAAAAAGTATCGATCAAAGATTTTGCTTGGTTCTAGTTCTGTTGTTTATGGTCAGCGCAATTCCACAGATCCGTATGTGAGTGAAGAGGAAACTGGGATTGTTGATCATCTCACCCCGCGCGCTTGTTATGATGAAGGAAAACGTTTTTCTGAAACCATGTTTGAAACGTATCGTCAGGTTCATGAACTAGAAATTCGTATTGCACGTATTTTTCGTACTTATGGTCCACGTATGCCTTTGCAAGACGGTCATTTGATTCCAGATTTTATTTTGAATGCTCTTGATGGAAAAGATTTGCTTATGCATGGAGGTGAAGAGTTCAGTACTTCGCTCACGTATGTCACAGATGTTGTTGATGGACTCATACGAATGATGAATACATCTGAGTATCTTGGTCCTATCAATTTGGGAAGTGATGTTGATTTAAAGATTAAAGAGGTTGCGGAACAAATTGTGCGCATGACAGGTTCTTCTTCAAAGATTGTTGCCGGAGACAACTTCGAATTCCTCTCAGAACTTTCTTTGCCTCGAACCGCTCGTGCAAAACAGCTTGGATGGTTGCCACTGGTGCGTCTTGAAGAAGGACTTGAAAAAACGATTGAGTATATGAAAGCGAATCATCTGCTTCTTTCAACGATTTAGGTATGAAGGTTATTGCGATCATCCCAGCATTTAATGAAGAAACGACGATTGCCGAGGTTCTTAAACGAACTCGGCCTTTTGTTGATGAGATTATTGTTGTAAATGATGGTTCCAAAGATCGAACACGTGAAATTTCCTTGGAATACGGAGTTTTGGTTGCCTCACATGTGATCAATCGTGGTCTTGGGGCAGCTATTGGAACTGGGTTTGAAGCTGCGAAAAAACAAGGTGCTGATTTAGTGATTACTTTAGATGCAGATGGTCAACATGATCCAGCGGAAATTCCGTTATTTGAAAAAGCTGTAAAGGAGGGAGCTGAAGCTGTTATAGGTTCTCGCATGAAAACAGGATTTAAGGGAATGCCTTGGTATCGTCGAATTGCACAAATGATTGGAAATATCGTGACTTTTGTTTTGTTTGGAATATGGGTGACAGATAGTCAGTCTGGATACCGTGCTTTTACAAGAGATGCTTTGGAGAAGATTTCTATTCGTACAAATCGTATGGAAGTATCTTCTGAGTTAATTGCAGAAATCAAACGAAATCATTTGCATTTTACAGAAGTCCCAATCAAAGCTATTTATACCACCTACTCACTTTCTAAAGGTCAAAGTTTTTTTGTGGGCATTAAAACTGTTCTTAAGTTGATTGTGCGACGCATTTGTTTTTAATTTTTTTCTCTTATGCAGTTGATTCAATACGTCATTATTCTCTTTGCCCTTTTTGCCGTCGGGCGTGTTTTTGTTCAGTATCGTCGTGGAAATGTGAGTGTGAAGTGGCTCATTTTTTGGATTCTTTTTTGGGTATTGACTGGACTTGTTGTGTGGCTTCCACAAACCACAGAAATCGTTGCACGTTTTGTTGGAGTTGGACGCGGAGTCGATGTAGCAATTTATATTTCCATTCCAGTACTTTTTTATCTTGTGTTTCGATTGTTTGTACGCATGGAAGATATTGATCGAGATATGACCACCCTTGTACGAAAAATTGCGTTAACAGAGATTCCTGAAAAAAAAGATCATGAAACCTAAAGTTGCTCTCATTTATCTTTCCTATTTTTCAGAGCCTTATCTTGATGAGGTTATTTTGTCTCTCTCCAAGCTAAACTATCCAAAAGATCAATTGATGTTGATTATTGTGGAAAATGCTTCCACAGATCGAAGTGATGCCATCATTCGTGAGCAGGTTCTTCCAAAATCTGGAAAAGAACTTCCAGAGATCATCTATCTTCCTCAAGAAAAAAATACGGGCTTTGCCTCAGGAAATAATCTTGGCATACAACGTGCATTACTTGAGGGAGCAGAATACGTTTATTTTTTGAATAATGATGCGAAATTGCAATCAGATGCGCTTAGGCATGCTATTGCTTTAGCAGAATCAGATGTGAAGATTGGAAGTGTGCAATCGCTCATGCTTCTTTGGCAAAATCCTCAAAAAGTTAATTCTACAGGTGGAATGGTACACTTTCTTGGATTTGGTTTTGTACGAGATAATGGTGAGTTTGTAAAAAACATTACCGCAAAAGAGGGGGAAGAAATTGCTTATGCCAGTGGCGCTGCCGTTCTTTATCGTGCAAGAACTTTGCAAGAAGTTGGTTTGCTTGATCCCTATCTTTTTCTTTATCACGAAGATCTTGAACTTGGATGGCGTATTCGATTAGCAGGATATCGCAATGTTCTGTCTGTAAAATCTATTGCCTATCATCATTATGAATTTTCTCGTTCCATTCAGAAATATTATTGGATGGAACGAAATCGGTTGTTTGTTCATTTTTCACACTTAAAACTTTCAACACTCGTACTATTGTCGCCTTGGCTTTTTGGATTAGAAATAGCATTGCTTTTCTTTGCAATAAAAGGTGGGTGGATTTCTGAAAAGCTGTTAGTTTATCGAGAATGGCTACGTTCAAAAACCTGGTCTTATCTCAAACAAAAACGGAAAGAATCTGCTATTCTTCGGAAAACGACAGATCAAGACATCGTAAAGCTTTTTACAGGTCGTATTGAACATCAAGATGTGGCAAGTCCTTTTTTGAATCAATATGTGAATCCTGTTCTTGCTTTGATTTGGGGAATGATGAAATTTTTGATACGTTGGTAATTCATTATGAAAATTGCTCAAGTTGCTTGTACCTATCCTCCTTATAAAGGTGGCATTGGCCGAGTGGCTTTTGAATACACGGAGCGATTACGTGAACGCGGGCATAATGTCCATGTATTCACTCCTCGTTATCAAAAAGTGAAAGAAGATCCTTCCTATGTCCATCGAGTGCCTTCTCCTGTACACATGGGAAATGCAGGTATTGTGCCTTCTCTTTATAAACGTCTTTCAGGGTTTGATCTTGTTCATTTGCATTATCCTTTTTTTGGAGGCGCAGAACCTGCTATTGTGCGAAAAGCGATTCGTGATGATCAAGGGCTTGTGATGACCTATCATATGGATGCGGCTGCCCATGGTTTGAAAGGGGCATTTTTTGGTATGCATCGTCGTTTGCTTTTTCCTTGGCTTGTTTCGCGAGCAGATCGTATTTTGGTGAGTTCACAAGATTATGCGGATGTGTGTGCTCTTCATGAAATTTCTAGTATTCAAGATCGGATTGAGATTCATCCTTTTGGGGTAGAAACAGAGCGATTTTATCCAGGGAAAGAACCAGATTTACGGGAGTCTCTCGGGATTCCACTGACGGCACCTGTTTTTGTTTTTGTCGGAGGGCTAGACGCTGCTCATCATTTCAAAGGTCTTTCTGTTATTCTTGAAGCTCTTGGACATCTGACAACGAATCGTTGGCATTTAGTGATTGTGGGAGAAGGAAAGTTACGAGGTTTGTATGAAGAACAAATTGTTTCAAAGCCGTTTGTTTCTCAAGTGCATTTTGTCGGAGGGGCAAGTGATGAAGACCTTCCACGGTATTACCGTTGTGCAGATGTTCATCTTTTTCCTTCCACAAAACACGCAGAGGCATTTGGACTTGTTGCTTTGGAGGCAGCTGCAAGTGGTATTCCAACCATTGCTTCTCGTCTGCCAGGAGTGCGTTCTGTGGTGCTAGATGGAGAAACAGGGATTCTTGTTGAACCCAATGATTTAACAAGTTTGATTCATGGCATGAATCTTTTGCTTGAACAAGTTGATCTTCGTGAGCGTCTTGGTTTTTCTGCAAGAAAACGTGTTGAATCAACGTTTTCTTGGGAGCCACTTGTGAGCAAGCTCGAGCAGACATATTGTTCAGTTATAGAACAGCAGTCATCACGTCACTATTCAACACGTATATGAAAATAGGAATCATCACAAATCTTTATCGTCCCTATTCACGCGGGGGAGCGGAAATTATTGCGCGACGCGTTGCTCAAGAGCTTATTATGCGCGGGCATGATGTTTTCGTAGTGACTACGATGCCTTATGAAAATCTTTCCTCTCTTCATCTTGAAGTCACAGATACACATGTAGAACGTATTTATCGATTTTTTCCATTCAATTTTTATCATGTGATTCATGATAGTGGAAAGCCATTTGTTCTTCGTTTAGGGTGGCATTTGATCGATCTTTGGAATCCTCAACCTGCCAGATGTTTGCGTCGTGTGCTTGAGAAAGAACAACCAGATGTGGTGCTTACACATAATATGAAAGGGTTTGGGTTACAAGCCTTTAAGGTGATGAGAGCTTTAGGGCTTCGACAGATTCACACACTTCATGATGTTCAACTTTCTGTTCCAAGCGGGCTTGTGATGGGAGGCCAAGAAGAGGCATGGATTAATCGATCATTTTTGCGACGTTGGTATGAGCGACAAGTCCAACGTTTGATTAGCTCTCCTGAAGTGGTCATTTCTCCTTCGCAATTTTTGGCAAATTTTTATCAAGACAGAGGATTTTTTCCAAAAAGTGATGTTCGAACAATCCCCAATCCAGCGCCAGATATTGAATTACGTTTTCGCGAATCACGAGGAGATGGAAAGATACGTCTTCTTTTTGCCGGTCAACTTGAAAAGCACAAAGGGCTTTTACAATTATTAGAAGTGATGGGACAGATGGATGAAAATGTTGAACTTCATATCGCAGGAGAAGGGTCTTTAGCAGAATATATTGCAGGTCGTTCACAGCGCGATGCCCGGATTCTCTATCATGGTTTTGTTTCTTTTGATCATTTGGTGAAGCTTCTTGATATTTGTGATGCCACGCTTGTTCCCTCTTTATGTTATGAAAATTCCCCAACGGTTATTTATGAAAGTTTGCAGGCTGGTGTACCTGTGATTGCTTCCAATATCGGAGGAGTGGGGGAATTGGTTAGAGATGGAGAAAATGGATTTTTGATTCAGCCTGGAAGTGTAGAAGAATTGAAAAAAGCGATTGATCAGTTGAAACAACATCTTCCAGAATTTCAAAAGCGCGGAACGGATTTTCAACATCAAATGAAACAGTTTAGCTTGAAGCAATATGTAGATCAATTGGAGGAGATGATGTAGTTGCGTGTAGTTGGGGTCAGGTCTTGAAATGACAGTTTTTGCATTTTTATTGGGTTAATTTAGAAACCGTTATTACTAGATTTGATCCTTTTAGTCTGTACAAGTGAGGCTCTATGTCAAACAAGGTGATGCTTCATGAACGATACAAGCTGAACAAAGGGAATAAAAGCGAGCATCATCTTTGTAATGTAGTTATCTTTGTTACGGAATCCGTAAGAGATCCTCTTGAGGAGT
>Ga0208953_1000436_pt1 | contig 35807 bp, 26 predicted proteins | sample RifOxyB2_FD_184033 | JGI IMG/M metagenome (GOLD analysis project Ga0208953, IMG submission 184033) | Groundwater microbial communities from Rifle, Colorado - Rifle Oxygen_injection B2 (SPAdes) | ecosystem: Environmental > Aquatic > Deep subsurface > Groundwater | place: USA: Rifle, Colorado...
AGACGCTTATGCGCTACGGCGACAAGCAGGGGCAGGTTAAAAATCCCATTGGCCTGACGGCCGATTCCAAGGGCCGGATCTATGTCTCTGATACCGGCAATAACCGGGTTCAGATATTAGACGCGGACGGAACTTTTGCCAATATGTTCGGGGGAAGCGGCTCGAACGAGGGTAATTTTAAAGGACCCGCCGGTCTGGTAGTGAACGCCAACGGCAATATATACGTGGCCGACCCGGACAATAAAAGGGTGCAGGCCTTCAACTCGGATGGCATTTTCCTGTTCGCTGTGGGTCCGCAGGTGGGAACTGTCACGCTTAAGAACCCGGTGAGCGTACGGGTGGACCGCAGCAAGAACCTCCATATCCTTGACGCCGACCTTAAGAAAGTCATAGTTACCAGCGCCAACGGAAAATTTATCCGCGCCTGGGGAGATACCGGCGGTCTGCAGGAGCCGGTCGCCATGGCTTACGACGGTATGTCCTATTTCTTTATCCTGGACCGCGGTGAGTGCCGGGTGAAGATCTTCGATGACGAAGGCAAGTATGTTTCCAGCTTCTTTTCCAAAGGCTTGGGCGAACGCGAACTTATGGCCCCGCGCTATCTGGATATAGCCGACAACAAGCTCTATATAGCGGATTATGCCAGCGGCAAGATCCTGGCGTTCGCGCTTTCCTATACGCCGGAAGAGCCGTTTGCCGCCAAATTCTCCTCTGATGACTCCAAAGTAACGCTTTCCTGGGAGGCAAAAAAGACGCCGTGGCTCAAAAATTTCACGCTTTTCCGCGCCGATTCCGAGAACGGAGAATATAAACGCCTCGGGACCACGGATAAACCTGAATACGTGGATTCCGCGCTGGTAGTCGACACCACTTATTATTACTCCGTGGCGGGGGTTTCGGTGACCGATGATGTGGGGTCCCGTTCCGCCATTGGCCCCGTTTATTTCAAAGGTCCCGATGTTAAGGCGGTGGAAGCTCCGGTAGTGGAAGAGGCCGGCCCGGCTTCAAAAAACGTGGCGCCGATGGAGATTGTGCCGGTGGAACTTAGTTATATCTTCTCCGCGAACTATAAATATTACATGAAGAATCCTATCGGCCGCATAGCCGTACAGAATAATACCGAGAGCGCTTTCAGCAATGTCAAAGTGTCATTCTTTCTGAAGGATTTTATGGATTTTCCGTCCGATACCATCGTTAAGGAGATAGCGCCGCATTCGAAGGCGCAGGTCGATCTGATGGCCACTCTCAATAACCGGATCCTTAATATCAATGAGGACACGCCCATACAGTGCCAGCTCACCATGACCTATTATCAGGATGGGGCCGAGAAGACTTTTACGCTGAATAAGCCCGTTAAAGTGCTTTCGAAGAACGCTATAATCTGGGACAAGGCCGACAGGCTGGCCAACTTTATCACTCCCAAGGATACGCCGGTCTTCAGTTTCAGCAGGTTCGTATTGAACGAAAAGAACAAGTATCAGGATGAATCGGCCCTGTTGAACGGCGACGTGCTCTCGGCGCTCATGATCTGGGAGGGGCTGGGCGAAGCCGGCATCAGTTATCTGGCGGACCCGGTGAATCCCTATTCGGTCAAGAAATCCTCCAAAGAATTCAGCATAGACACGGTGCAGTTCCCGAGGAATACTCTAAAGCTTCGCAGCGGGGACTGCGACGATCTCACGGCTCTTTTCGCTTCCGTGTTCGAAGCATCCGGCCTGCATGCCGTGATGCTTGACTATCCCACCCATATAGCGCTGATGTTCGATACCGGCGCTACCGATGCCAGGGACGTGGGAATACCGGAAGAATACCTGATAAAATATAACAACACCTACTGGGTGGGAGTGGAAACCACCATGCTGGGCCAGTCTTTCTATGATTCCATAAAGCACGAGGCGGACCTGTACCGCAGCATGGCCGCCGACGTTAAGGTCGTGGACGTACGGACAGCCTGGGCGGAATTCGAGCCTGTGACCCTGCCCGAGTCGGAAACCGAAAATAATCCTGAACGGGCTAAGTTCAACACGCGCGTGAAAGACGCTATTGACGCCATGCTTAAGGCGCGTTACGACTATTTAAAGAAATACTACGGCCAGATCCTGTTGGACAGCCCGGACGACTCCGACGCTAATCTCAATCTGGGTATCCTGTCGGCCCAGTACGGCGAAGCCGGAGAGGCGGGAAAATATTTCGGCAAAATACTGGAGAAGGATCCTGTTAACGCCGCGGCGTTGAATAACCTGGGCAACCTGAGTTTCAAGGCCGGCAATTATCAGGAGGCCAAGGATTATTACTTCAAGGCGTCCAAGGCCGATCCGTATGACGCCAATGTATGGCTGAACGCGGCCCGCGCCTCCGCTAAGCTCGGCAAGAGGGACGACGTGAAAGTTTTTGTTGACCGGGCGGCCCAATTGGACCCTGAAACCAAAAATATAGGAGATAAGCTGTTGAAATAGGCCGCATCTTTCAGACCGCGGGCAACAGGCCGAAGACTTTTTTTGATATCTAATTCCTGTTGACCCGCCTCCTGATGGCACTTTGAACGGAGGGCATTTATGAAAAAAATCCTGATGGGGCTGGCATTGCTGTTCGCTTTTAACCAGGCCTATGCGGCCGAAGGCACGGACTGGCGGAGCTATTATCAGAACCTGCTTAAAGGCCTTAAGTCTAAAGTGCAGAAGAAGTTCGAATCGCAAACCCGCGTTTCGGCTGTCGCAGCCGTGCGCGGAGCCAAACAGGGTTCGGACGCCGAGGCTCTTTACTGGAAAGGAGGAGTTTCGGAGAAGGCCAGGGAAAAGCTCGCCGAAGAGAAAAAAGTCCTGACCGGCGCCGTGCAGTTGATAGTGGAGGGCAGTATTCCCGAAGGCAAGGCGGCCCTTGAAAAATTTATCAAAAACAACCCTGAAAGCTTATATGTTCCCGACGCCAGAGAGGCGCTCGCCAACCTTCCCAAAGACGAGGAGAAGCCGGCCGGGGCCGCGGATGTAAAGCCAGTGGAAGAGAAATCCAAAGCCGAAAAAATCAAACCGGAAGAATCCAAATCCTCCGACTCCAAGCCGGCGGAAGCCGGCAAGACAGAAACGGCGCAATAATTTACCGCATTGTACGCGTCGCAGTAGTATGGCAAAACTGCCGCTAAAATAAAGAGCCCCGCGTATGAGCGGGGTTTTTTATTCATAAAAGTCTTATGTCGGACAGACTCCTGGACGCCTTTTTACGCTCGGCTCGGCAGAGTGTCAGTCGTCCGGATTTGTGATATAGGTGGGCGTATCGATGCTTACCGCGCTATTATCAGCCGGCGTTGGTTTTGTTTCCTGCGCGATAGGGGACGCGGCGCCGCGCTTTACTTTCGAATAAACATCCACGGTTGATTTCCAGAGCATGTTCTTAAGCAGGGCATGCTCTTTGAAACCGGGGGAGAAGAGCGGATATAGGGGAAAAAGCAGCGCGTGGAAAGTCGTTTTTGTCTGTCCCACTTCTTCCACGCTGGCGCGGCCGTCGGACCCGTTATACTCCACCACAAGCTGGTGGTTTACGCGCAGACTGGCCGGTATGAGGAATATATAACCGGTATCCACCAGAAAAGATCTGAAGATCTCGCCGTAGGTCCAGCGGCCGTAAGAAGTCAGGGTTATGGTTAGCGTCCCGGAACCCTTTTCAGCGTCATAAAGGCCGGCTTCCGTGAAAATGTCGGTTACACGCTTTTTCAGCCATGCCGTGTCGCCTATGGGCACCGATACGGGCCGGGGTTTAACGGGCATGACGGCGCCTTCTCCGATTGTGTCGATCGAGTTTTTGTAGGGAAAATTTTTCCAGACCAGCCGTATCTCCGCGGCCGGTTTGATCTCCCGGTCGTTTATCATCCGGCGAAGGTCGCTTCTGGATACCAAGACGTCGCCGGAGTTGAAAGAGGCGCAGCCCGCCGCCAGTAAAACGGCCATTGGAATGATAAAAATTCCAAATTTTATTCCGGGTTCCTTTTTTGTCATATGCAAAAGCTCCATGATTTTTACTATATTATATTACATGGCGGCTCACAAGTCCTGAATCATGGATTATAGGGCATCGGGCGCGGAAAATAACGGCGGCGGATTTTAAGAATATTTAAGACGCGCCGGACCTTTAAGAATTCGTGACTTGCGGCAATTTATTGAAATCTTATGATATAAAAGTCCTGAAACGGGGGTTTATGGCGGTCAAAAAAATAGAAAGGATAATAAAGAACGAAGGCAAACCGGATATCACCATAAGAGTGGCCAGGGTGGCGGATATGCGGCGCATACAGGTGCTCTACGCAGAGATCTATGGCGGCAATTATCCCATCCCGCTTATAATGGATAAAGAGAAGATGCGGCGCGCCATAGAGAACGATGAATACTACTGGCTGGTCGCCGACTGCGAGGGCAGGATTATCGGTAGCCTGGTCTATGCTCTGGACCTGCGCGACAGGATCGCCAAAGCTTTCGGCGCAGTCGTTTCCAAGGATTTCAGAAAACTGAATCTTGCCTACACGATGATGAAGCTGGTCCTTGACGATATAACCCATGACCAAAAACTTGTGGACGTAGTTTATGCCACTACCAGGACCGCCAATCATGCGCCGCAGAAGCTTACGGAAAGTCTGGGGTTCATAAAGCTCGGCATCTTCCCCAACACGCATAAGGTAAGTGAGAACGAAACACATTGTCTTACCGCCTATTTCACCGAAGAGGCGCTCAGGAAAAGGGAGGCCAGGCCGAATATTTTGCAGGAGATAGTCCCGTTTTATGATCTGGTACGCAAGCAGATTAATCTTGAAATGCCGGCTATAACCGAGGTCAAAAGCCTCTACCAGGAAAACAGGCAGATAATCCCGCCGCTGCCCATGGAAGTCATCACGGCGCCTACTTTTATAAAAAACAGGTTCAAGACCCTTAAAAATAACAGTTTTTTCGAACATACCTACATGCCTTTTCATGAGCCGAATCTGTTATTCATAACGCCGGACCAGTCCACCGAGGTCTATTTGAGCTACAGTCTAAAAGACAAATACAGCGTTATCATGGGCGGCATAACAAAGGAAAAGAGCGCGACCGTGGTGCTGGAAAGCATAGCTCAGAAGCTCAACGAAATGAACATGGCTTATATAGAGATAATTCTGGACGCCTATACGCCTCAGTTGCAGCGCGAGGCCATGGACGCGCGCTATATTCCCAGCGCCTATTTCCCCTGCATAAAAAAATCCGGCGGCAGGCGTTACGATTGCTTAGTCTTTTCCAGGACTTTCGAAGTGCTTGATTTCCGGAATGTCAAACTCCTCTCGCTTTACAAGAATTTCCTGCGGGAATATCTGGCGCTTTGGCGCGAATATTACATAGAATCGGCTTTCAGAAATGATTAAACCGGTAAATGAAAACAGCCTGCCGCCTTTCTACGCGCCGCTCAGGATAGAATCCTCTCTTGAACGGCTTATTGAGGCGTCCGCCTTTAAATTCGGTCCCGCGGCTTCCGGCTTGTTTTGCGCGGCCATGCGCGAAGCCCTTGCTTTCCAGCTCCGCCATTCCGGGTTTCTCAGGAATTATTTCAAGCTGGGCGGTTTCACCCCCGCTTCAATAAAGAGCGAAAAAGATATCGCCGGAATGCCTTTTGTTTTTGTGGCGGCGTTGAAAGAACGCGACCTGACGACTTTGCCGGAATCAAAGATAGTTCTGGAACTCAAATCCAGCGGCACTTCAGGTCAGAGGAGCCGCATACAACTGGATAGAGGATCTCTAATGCGGGTCAAGCGCCTGGCCTGGAAAGTTTTTGAAGGGCTCGGACTAACGGACCTGGCGCATGAGCACGATTACATCTGTTTCACTTATGATCCGGCGGTGGCTAAGGATCTCGGTACGGCCTGGACCGATAAATTATTGTCTGGTTTAACAAAAAAAGGCGGGATCTTCTATACGTTTCGCTGGAGTAAAGAGAAGAAAGATTTTTATTTCGATATAGAGGGAGCGGTCGGCAGGCTGAAAAAGGCCGAAGAGACTAAAAAACTGGTCCGTCTGGTGGGCTTTCCCGCCTTCGCTCTTAAGCTGACCGAGGAATTTAAAAAGCGTTTCGGGCGTAATGTCCGCCTGAATCCCGGCTCCAGCGTCATCACGGGCGGTGGCTGGAAAACCCTTGCCGACGAAGCCATGGACAAAAAAGTCTACCGTTCCGTATTGGCGGCCAATTTGGGCATTCCCGTTTCCAATGTCCGTGATCTGTTCGGCATGGTGGAACACGGCGTCCCTTACGTGGATTGTCCGGTGGGAAATTTTCACATCCCTAATTACGGCAGGATAATTGTCCGTGATCCGGGCAGTCTGAAACCGCTGGGTTATGGTCATGACGGCCTTTTGCAATTTATAACGCCATACCTCACCAGTTACCCGTCCCTCTCGCTCCTGTCCAGCGATATGGGCCGCGTGGAGAAAGGGTGTAAGTGCGGCATAGGCGGGGATGTTCTGGTCATTAAAGGCCGCGCCGGAGTTAAAAAACTTAAAGGCTGCGCTATTTCCGCGGCCACCATGCTGTAACGGCAGAAAGCCGGACGCTTAAAACGCGGAACTTGTTAAAAAGCCGCCCGGCTGCTTGGCAATAAATTTATGAAAATCCATAACACGTATCTTTTTGGAAAGAATTTAAATAAAAATTCCTGGACTCCGGCTGAATTGGAGGAAATAGGCCTCAGGGCGCAGCAGGCAAGGGAGTTGATGCGCGGAGCCTCGCGCGAGTATATTGCCGATACGCTGGCCAAGGCGGGTCGTTTTTTCGACAAGAACGGAAAATATCGCAAAGCCGCGCTGGCGCACCTGAAGCGGCATATTACGTTTTCCGAGCCTGTTATAGACAAGAGCCTGGACCTCATACCGGAAATCCTGGACAAACAGACCCTGATAAAGCGCATGAACATGGAACTGTTCCTGCCCTATGCGCTGGAGGTCCCGGTGGAGCGTAGAGGCTACGATGGGCTGGTGCGCGCGCTCCCCAAGGGCGTGGTGCTCCACGTGGGGGCCGGCAACGTGTTTCTGGGCATACTGGATTCGATGGTCATAGGTTTTCTCACAAAGAACGTTAATATAGTTAAGATCTCCTCTTCGGGGTCTAATTTTATAAATATCTTTATGGACGCGCTTAAGGAAGCGGATGAGAAAGGCGCGCTGGCGAAGTCCGCCGCCATATTAAACTGGAAGGGCGGCAGCCAAGTTCTGGAAGAGGCCGTGTTGAAACACGTGAACGCGGTTTTTGTGTGGGGTGGATATGATGCGGTGCAGGCCTACCGCAAGGTGGCCCCCATAGACGTACGGGTTGAGGGTTTCGGTCCTAAGACCAGCGTGGGAGTGGTTTTTGAAAGCTGTATAGAATACGAGGGGATGGACGCCGTGGCGCGCCGCGCGGCTATAGACGCGTCGCTGTGGGACCAGGCGGCGTGTTCCTCGCTTCACACGCTTTACCTCATAGCTCCGGTTAAAAAGCATAAGGCGCTGGCGGTTGAATTTCTTAAAGCGGCAAAGGAACATTTCGCGCGGCTGGCGGAAGAGCTGCCTCAGGGCCGGCTTTCACCCGACGAACAGGTGGAGATAACGCGGGCCCGTGAGCTGGCCCGCGTGGATGCCGCTCTGGGAAAGGCCTCTTATGTGAGTTCGGCCCCAACCACGCATTGGACCGTGATCTACGAAAAAGACCCTGTGTACCGGGTTTCTCCGCTTAACCGCGTCTTATACGTTAAGACCGTGGAGACGCTGGACGAGGTAAAGGCGAATCTGATGCCGCTGCGCGGCTATATACAGACCGTAGGGGTGGGCGGTTCAATAGAACGCAAAAAGGTTCTTGAAACGCTGGCGCCGGCGGGTATTGCCCGCGTTGTGAAGCTGGGGAAGATGCTTGAGGAGGCCAACGGTTCCCCGCACGACGGGATATTCCCGATGATGTCGCTGGTAAATTGGGTTCCGATAGAGGAAAAACCTTCTCAACTGGACCGTCTTAGCGAATTGGTGGAGCACGCGAGGGCACGCAGTCCGTTCTATAAACGACATTTCAAAGAAGTGCCGAGGATCATAACTCTTGCGGATTTCCAGAAGGCGCCTTTCCTGGAAAAGCATCATGTGCTGGAGAATACTCCTCCGGACAGCGCGGATCTGCTGACCTCAAAAGTGCAACGCGGCATTTTCTTCGCGAGCGGCGGTTCCACGGGACAGCCTAAATATGTCTTTTATGATCAGCACGAATACGACCATACCTGCCGGATGCTTGCGTTCGCGCTTGAGGCGTCGGGTTTGGGTGAAAAAGATGTGATCGCCAATCTTTTTATAGCCGGCAATCTGTGGTCTAGCTGGCTGTCGGTGGAAAAAGCCATCGCCTATACCAAGGCCATCTCCGTGCCTGTGGGGAGCAATCTGCCGCTTGGAAATATTGTGGGTTATCTGGAGGATTTTAAGGTTACGGCTGTTATAGGTCTGCCGTCGTTTCTAGTTAAATTGGCGGAGTTTGTTAAAGCGAACAAAGGCAGGTACAAATTGTGTGTGAATAAGATCTTTTACGGCGGGGAATATGTCGGAGAGGAAATGGTGAATTTTTTCAAGGGGGTATTCCCGGGCGTTGACGTGCGCTCCGCCGGCTACGCCACGGCGGACGCGGGGGTGGTTGGGTTCCAGTGTCCGGTTTGTGTGAAGGGGCAGCACCATCTGTTCGCGTGGAGCCAGTTCGTTGAGTTTGTGGACCAGGATGCTTTTGAACCGGTCAAGAAGGGGGAGATCGGAGAACTGGTAGTTACTGGCCTGTCAAAGAAACATATGCCGATTATCCGCTACCGGGTGGGGGACCTTGGGCGGTGGATAATAAAGCCGTGCGGGTGCGGCAGGAAGGAGCCTTTGTTCGAGATCCTGGGGCGCTGCGATGATCGTATCCATGTGGGGGGGGCTCACTTGTTCGTTAACGATATTCAGAACGCGCTGGGTAAAGTTTCGGACCTGAGTTTTAATTTCCAGGTTGTTATAGATAAGAAGGGGCACCGGGATACTTTGAAGATCCGTGTTGAGGTCCAGGACGTTTCAGCGCTGCCCCGCGCGGGAAAATCGGCGGAACTGCTGTGGCGGGAGATAGAGGGTCACTGCGAGGACTTGCACGAGAGCGTGCGCATGAAGTGGCTGGACAAGCCGGAGATAGAGGTTCTGAAGCCCAATACCATAGAGCGCGTCCTGCGCACCGGCAAGATCCGTAAAGTAATCGACAAGAGAATAACGGTCTGACTGTGGCTTTGGGTGTAAAGCCGCGAGATGCTCAGTCGGGGCCTGCCGAGGGATTGCCCTTACGCCGCGTAGGAAACCCCCGTGGTTTCCCCCCGAAGCGGGGCCCCCCATCAGCTATGCGGCTCCAGGGTAACCCCTCGGCAATCCCCTCCGGTTTCGCCGACGCGCATTACGTTCCTTTGGCTATATAATTATTAAGAATTTTAAAATTAATAATTTACCCGCCCGTTCATGATACGGCTTAATCGCCCGCCCACACGGAGTAAAGTTCCTGGTTTTTTGGGGTGGGTTATTGGGATGTGTCATCAAAAGGGTTGGGAAATGTTGTTGGTGGTTTAAACAAATACCGGACTAACGCCAGAGAAACTTACTACACGGAGGTAAAACTGGAGGTGCGGCGGCAGGTTTTCTGCGCGCTCCATTCAGGGTTTTAAGGCCGGGGTCTGGAGTGAATCGCGATCATTAGCGACGGCGAGGACCGTTCAAGCCGGACCGCTATGCGGGCCGTTGCGTTCCGCAGCCGGCGGAAGCCCCCGGCCTTTTTCGCTATAAAACCCGGTCCTGGAGCGCGCAGAAAAACTGCCGCCGCACCGACTTTACTAACCTGCTGTGCTTAACTCAAAGTCAACCAGCCTAGCGCTGCCTGATGCGTTCCGTTTTAAAGCGGAATCTTTAGCGGTTTTTTATAGTTCAGGTGAGAAGAATAAAATATAATAAAAGAAGAGTCGCAAATACTAAATATCGGTGGCGGAGGTGTATTATGGGCGTGCTTTCGAAGACACAACTTGAGAAATATGCGGATGTGCTGATCTGGGGGCTTAAGACCGCGCGGCCCGGGTTCAAAAAATATGACACTGTTCTGGTGCGATGCGACCTTGAGGGCCGCGAACTGGGCGAGATCATCAACCGCAAACTGGTCCAGGCAAAGTATAACGTTGTCTTCCGGTTTATGGCCAGCCCGCAGCTTGAACGCGACTTTTATATGTATTCCGACGAAAAGCAGCGCAAATTCATCGCCGCAGGCGACAAGGAATTTTTCGGCGCGGTGAACGGCAATATTTATATCCACGCGCCCGCTTCGCTCACCCACCTAAAAGGTATAGACACCAAAAGGCAGTCCGAAGTGGCCATAGCCCGCAAGTTCCTCAGGGACATAATGACCAAGAACGAGGAAAAAGGAAAATTCGGCTGGACCCTGTGCACGTATCCCACGGCTGAGCTGGCTAAACAGGCCCGCCTGTCGGTCAAGGAATACGCCGCGCAGATCGCCAAGGCCTGTTTCCTCAACGATCCGGCCCCCGCTAAAAAATGGGCCCGGATCTACAGGGAATCCATGGAAATAAAGAAATGGCTTAAGTCCCTGGATATAGATACGATAAGGACCGAATCCAAGTCCATGGATTTCACGGTAAAGCTGGGGGATATGCGGCGTTTCCTCGGCGTAAGCGGCCATAATATCCCGAGCTTCGAGATTTTCACCTCGCCCGACTGGCGCGGCACCAACGGCAGATATTACGCCAATTTACCCGCATTCCGCGGAGGCAATTACGTGGAAGGGATACGCCTTGAATTCAAGAACGGCCGCGCGGTCAAAATAAGCGCCCAAAAAGGCGAAGAGTATGTGAAGAAGATCATGGCCACGGACAAGGGGGCGGCGCAACTGGGGGAATACTCTCTTACCGACCGCCGTTTCTCCGGAATCAGCAAATTCATGGCGGATACCCTGTTCGATGAGAACCACGGCGGCAGCTACGGCAACTGCCATGTGGCCGTAGGTGATTCCTATTCGGATACTTACGCGGGAGATATTTCCAGGCTGACCCAAGAAAAAAAATCCGCGTTGGGCTATAACAGCTCCGCCGTCCACTGGGACCTGATAAACACCGAGGATAAAAAAGTTACCGCCAGGCTCAAGAGCGGCAAGACCCTCACCGTCTACGAAAAAGGACAGTTCAAACACTAAATGTGGGTGGTTGTTGGTTGACAGTGGCTGGGGAGGGAGAAAAGCTCCCTTGTTTTTATCTTTAACCTGAAAAATTCAGTTTAATTTTTCCCTTCGCGGAGCTCAGGTGCGCTTCGCGCGGCATACACCCTAGAAAACCTGGCGCGCATTGCGCTTGGTTTTCGACCCGCTGCTGCGGGGAATTCTGGCCGTCTGATGGCCATAGGCCCTTTTACGGCACCTACGCAAGTATTGCATTTTTTTGTGCCGCCGGTTTATCAATATAAACCGGCTTGAATTGCAGGATTCGGGTTAAAACTTCCCCGTGTCCAAAAAACCAACGATAAACAATCAGCTACTTTCCTAATATGTCCACACTCACTGCGGCGTTGAAAACAGAACGCGGCCGGCACGTAGCCGCCGCAATGCTTTTTACCGGCCTCTCCGCCTCTTTTTTGTTCTGCGGCTACGAGTTTATCCGTTCGGGCGCGGAATCAATCTTTATATCCGAGTTCGGCGCGAAAGCCAAACCCTACGCCATGGTTTGTGTGCCCTTCATGATGGGCCTGCTTATTTACCTGTACGGCAGGCTGCTTTCTGTTTTTGGCGGCGCGCGCGCCATGGCCGGCTCCATGCTTTTCAGCATCGCGGTTTTTGTAGGTTCATTTTTTGCGCTTAAAACCGGGTTTAAGGCGGTGGCGTTTTTCCTTTATGTTTTCAAGGAGTCTTACATCGTCATCATTTCGGAACAATACTGGTCTTTTGTAAACAGCACGCTTAAAGATGAGGAAGGGAAAGTTTTCAACGGCCCTGTCGCGGGTTTCGGAGCCCTGGGGTCGATGATAGGCGGTTATCTGCTTAACAGGTATGTAGTCTCCCTGCACACGGAGCCTTTTATACTTCTGTGCGCGCTTGTTATGGCGCCGGCCGCGCTCTTGTTCTGGCTGGCTTACGAGAAAGCCGGCGAGCCTAAACCAAAGGTCGATGAGGCCGGCGGAAAAAAAGGGCATCTGCATCTGAGCATATTGAAAGAAAACCGGACCGTCCTCTATATCGCCCTCATTATCTTTGCCACGCAGGTGGTTGCAACTCTCATGGACCTGAATTTCGCCAGGCTGGTTCAGGATGCTTTGCCTGATAAGGACCTGCGCACGGCCTATCTGGGCTCCTTCTGGATGAAAGTTAATATTTTTTCTTTCTCCATGCAGTTCCTGCTGACGCCTATATTGCTGCGGCACATTTCCATAAGGGGGATACAGGCGGCCATACCGGCGGTTCATCTCGTTGCCTGCGCATTGCTGTTGATTAATCCCCAGTTAGGCGTGGCGGCGCTTGCCTTCCTGTTGTTCAAAGGCATGGATTATTCTATCTTCCGCGCCTCCAAGGAAACGCTTTATATCCCTTTTTCCTATGACACGCGTTACCGGGCAAAACAGGTGGCAGACGCTTTTACCTACCGCTTTTCAAAGGGGTTTACGGCCGCCGTTCTATCCGCGGTCAGCGCTGTAGCCGTTATTCCGGTGGCTCTGTACGCTTCAGCCGGTTTCCTCTTTTCCGGAGTTTGGATGGTCCTTTCATTTCCCCTTACGGCTAAGCGCGATAAAGTAACAGGGAATTGGCCTGAATAATTCAATTCCCTCCTTTCGCTTTCGCGGAGTTCAATAATTGAGATTTCGGGGTCAGAAGTTCATTGCCGCGGATATGCGGTGGACGGAACCGATATCGCCGAAAGGGGAGAAAGAGTAGTCTATTGAGTAGATGGTGTATCTGAAGCCCGTGCCCAAAGTGATATTGTGAAATCCCCCCAGGTCCTTTAGTGCGCGGGTGTTGAAACCGCTGCGCAGAAGGAGGTCCGCGTTTTTTCCCAGGCCTGTCCTGAATTCGCCGCCCATAGCGAGAAAGGGAGCGCTGTCGCGTGCGGCCACTATGTCCGTAGTTACAAGGAAGTAATCGGTGACATGCGTAACGCTACCGAGCCTCAGGACAAGCGGCAGAGGGGCGTCAACTTTATCGTAGCGCAGGGTGCCCATTATGTTCTGGGCGACCAGCGCCGCCTGGAAGTGCTTTTCGAATAAATAAGGAAAGAGTATTCCTATATCCGATGAGACAGTGCTGTCGGACGAGAGTAGTTCGGACCTGATGAATTTACCGGTTGCTCCAAGCACAAAGCGTTCCTCCGGATCCTTGTTGAAACCGGTTATATAGGTGGCGAAACCTACGGCTAAGGATATGTCGTATGGATTGAAATCCCCGGTTTCGACTCCGGCCGCATCCGTCTGTACTATTTTCCCATAGTTCATATATTTTAGCGCCATCCCCCAGGAACCGACCTCGCCGGCGTGCTGGGAGTAGGCGAAGAAATCCACGAAGGTGTTAATGAGATACGGCGCGTGCATCAGGGCGAGTGAATGTTTATTTACCTTTATCAGGCCCGCCGGGTTCCAGTCCATGGCCGTGGCGTCGTCGGCCAGCGCGGAGAACGCTTCCCCCAGCGCCACTCCGCGCGCGCCCGGAACCACTTTGAGGAACTGGGCGGTGGCGATGCCGGTTGCGTCGCTGTCGAAGCCGGCGGCGCGGGAGGGGGGAGAATAGCTGATGAGAACCAGGGCACAGAATGATATCTTAACCAGGCAATAGGAGGAAATCGCCAGGTTAATCCCCTGTCCGAAGTTGGATCTCCGCGGTTTTTCAGTTCTCATCTTTCTATTACCACTTTTACCGCTTTGTGGTATTTTTTATCCTGTGTTTGCAGCAGAGCGATGTAAACTCCGCTGGCCACTTTCTGTTCCCCTGTGTTTTTGCCTTCCCAGTAAGCCATGCCGTTGGCGTCTGCGGTGAACGTTTTAACAAGTTCGCCCAGAAAGGTGAATATTTTTACCTTGGCGTAGGGCGGCATGTTCGAAAAATGCATAACATCGCTTATGCTGGATGGTCTGTAAGGATTCGGATATATTTTAACGCCGCCGAGTTCCGCCGCAGGCAGCGTTTCCATCAACTGGAAAGTGGACAGATGCCAGGTCTGGGCTGTCACCTTATGGTTGGGCAGATCTGAAACGGACGGGAGCGGCACCCAGACCCGGTTGCTCTCATCATAAAGGGCAAGGACGAGCCTGGAGCGGTCTATTCCGGACTGAAGATCGGAGATCCTGTACGGCAGTGTGATGGTGATGGGGTTCAGAACCAGTACGGGAGGGAACTGGTTGATTATAAGCCCTATACCCGTGGGGCGCAAAACGGAAACCGCCGAATCCGGCGGCATTAACGTGTCTTCCGGTTTTACAGGGCTTATTACTATTCGGGAGGAGCCGCCAAGCGAACCAAAGGGTATGAAAACGGAAATAAGGCCATAGGATGCCTGCAGCGTTACGGTGGTGTCCCTGCTGAGCAGGGCGCTGGCTTGCCCGGAGAGTTCGGTTTTTGTGGATCCGGCGGTCACAAAATTCGTGAGGGTATCCGTCTGTCCCCTGGATTGTATCCGCGCCCAATAAGTGGTGTCGACCAGGAGATTACTGAAAGTATACGATAAACCCTGTGTGGACGCGGTTTTACTGCTTGCCCCGGTGTTGAAATCGCCCGCAGTGGATACTTCCAGATTGTAAACCGTGTGTTCGGAGTTGCCGTTGGCGGCCCAGTGGAGAGTGAAACCGTCCGTCATATTACCGGAAAAAGTTTCAGCAAGGGGGAGGATATAGGCGGTAGCCGGCAGGGTGAGGGCCTGGCCGAGATCTTCGGGAGTGGTCGATAATCCGGTGCGGTTCAACGCGAAAACCCGCATATAATAAGTGGCGTCCGAAACCAGTCCGTAAAAAGTGGCGCTGATGCCCAGGGTCATGGAAGACATAATGGGCGGAAGGAAAGCGGGGTTTGAGGAGATTTCAGCTTGATAGTTTGTATCGTCCGTGAGCGGGTTCTGGCCGCGAGCCCAATTCAGCGTTATGGATGATACTCCGAGGCCGGAGAATGAGGCGAAGTCGGGGATATAGGCAAGAGTTGCCATGGCATTGAAGGTATATGGGCCTTCCGGCACATTACGGCGGTTAATGGCCGTTACCTCGGAGTAGTAAGTGGTATTGGGATCAAGACCGTAGAAAGAGGCGAAATAATTCCTGGTGTCGGACGAAAATACCGGCGGCTCCGAGAAACCGGAATTAGAGGAGAACCTTATCCGGTAGAGGGTGTCCGATGGATTTAAATTGGGCAGCCAGTTGACTGTCATCTGTCCGGTAGCCAGTTCCGTGAAAGCGGTCTGGAACGGAGCGTTCGCAAGCGTGGCGGTGGCCGGAGTGTAAACATAATTTTCTACGTTGTCCCAGTTCAACGTGCCGGCCCTGAAATAATAACTGGTATTGGGGATCAGGTTCTGCGCCGTCAAATTGGCGGCCAGGGGATTGGAGGTCGCGGCCGTATAAACCACAGTATTGAAGTCCGGCGAGGTGGAGGCTTCAAGGTGGTAGGCCTCGGCAGTCATGTTTTGCGGCGCGGCCGCCAAGGCTGTCCAGGATACGGTCGCGCTCGTGTGGAATACTCCGGCTATCAACGGTGATCCGAGCGGCTTTGCCAGTGTGGAGCGCGCGTCCGTGGTCAGGAGCGTATAAACGGTGGCGCCATTGTAAAGCGCTCCCGCGCGGAAATAGTAGGCCGTATTCCGGTCAAGCCCTGAAACTATCAATCCGGTGGCTCCCGGGTTTGTTGTGGAAGAAAAAATTATAGGGTTAAAATAACCGACCAGGGAGGCCTCCAGCACATACCCGTCCGTTGCGAGGCTGCCGAAGGAAACAGCAGCGCTTGATTCCCAGATATTGGTGATGCTTGCGGATTCCAAAGCTCCCGGCATAGAGGTCCGTATGGGGGGGAGATCTATAAAATTCGGGGTCCTCGTCCAGTTCAGCGTAGCCATGCGCAGGTAATAGGTGGTGTTGGGCCTTAAGTTATCAAGTGTCAAAGAATTAGTCAGGCTAGTGTAGGAAAAAGAAGAATAGACCGCGCTCCCGGCGCCGAAGGTCCCGGAAGAGACCTGCAGCAAGTAGCCTTCACATGAACTTTTTTGCGGGTTGGAGGGCAGGGGAGGGGTTAGCGTTACGGTAACGCTCGACTGCGTCGCGCTTATTGCCGGCAGACCCGGAGAAAGCGGAACAGATAGGGTTATGGTCGAAAATCTTGTCGAATAATTAGAAATAGAGGCTCGATTTAAAGTTCCCACACGGAAATAATAAGTAGTGTTGGGGTCGAGATCCTGTAAGGTGAGCGTGTTGTTGGTAATGTCATAAGTGGTGGTGGTCAAAACCGTGCCGCCGCCGAAATCGTTTGAAGAAGCCTCCAATTGATATCCAAGCGCTGTTGCCGAGGAGGGGCCCGCCGGCAGGGCGGTCCAGCCAAGGGTAGCTGTCTGCGTGCTTGCGCTGATAAGCTGAAGGTTGTGCGGCTGAACCGCTAGCGTGGTAAAATTCCTTATTACGTTATCGGAGTTCATAACCCCGGTTAAGTTAATTGTTCCGACCGTGTAATAGTAAGTTGTATTGGGGTCCAGGCCGCTCAGTGTGGTAGAGGACCGGTTATTGTCCGCGGTACTCCAGTCGGTCGGAGCAACGTCAAGATTTTCAGAGCTGGATAGTCTGAGTTTGTAGCCTTCAACCCTCTGCGCCTGAACCGGACTGTTCAACGGCGGCCAGGAAATAGTTGAGCTGGTTTCATAAATAGTTGCGGTGATTTCGGATAGGGTGCGCGCCAAAGTGGTGGTGGAAACGGTTACAGTCGGAGCCGATTGGCTGCCATAAAGGTTTACAGCCTTTACGCGAAAATAATAAGTGGTGTTCGCTTCCAGGGCGCCTAGGATAACCGGGGGATAAGGCTCGGTGAATGTGGACGCCCAGGCGGGACCGCCGTCTTTGTAATATTCAAGCAGGTAATCGGTCCACTCCGGGTTGCCGTTTACCGCCCAACCTATCCCGATCTGTGCGGTGCTGGAGGATTGCGCCACAAAACCTGAGGATACGAAATAACTCCCCGACGGCGCGGCGGCGCCGGTGACGGTGGATATTTGGTTGTCCGGGTAATAGTTTGTGTCCGGGTCTATAGAGCGTTTTACGCGAAAATAATATATTTCATTCTGCGCAAGGCTGTTATAGCTTGTTGTTTCCGTTGCCAGAGGCCCGGTGGCGGTAAAGACTGAGAAATCGCTTTTGGTAGAGAGCGCCACAATATAGCTGCCGCCGTCTGCGGTCCAGCTGAATGAGAGAGTGTTGACGGTTACACCGGTGTTTATCGGGTCGAGGATTTGCGCGCTTAAAGGCGTTAAGATGGCGCAAAACCACCAAGCGGCTGCCAGATATCCGGTTAGATTTATGACTTTGCGGCGGGAAACCCTCATATTAATATTCTAACAGATAGCGGTTAAAGTTTAGTTAAGAATATGTTACAGACATCCGGAAATAGCCTGTTTTCCGGCACTGGGCCGTTCCCTGCATAAAGTTGAAATGCAAGTTGATTGTATTATATGATAAACCTGAAACTGCTAATCCCGTAACGTGGCTGAGGTCATAATGAAGTTGTCCCGTTTTTACCCCATTCTCCTGTTCCTGGTTCCCTGCAATTTTCTGTACGCGACCCCTGAGACCGAGAGTTCAAGCGCGGCCGCGCGGGTCGGGTCCATGCCGGATTTTGAGATAGTTTCGGTCAGGGAAATAGGGCCTTTGCTTATTCCGCACAAATCGTCTTCCCCGGTGGTCGGCCAGGCCGGAAACTATTCCGTGGCGCTTGAAAATGGCCAGACCCTCTGGTTCCTGAATAATATCTGGACCGGGGAACTTAAAGATAAGGGCGAAGTGGCGCTGTGGGGAATAGTGGACGGGGGCCTGGCCGTACTTGAGGCCACGTCTCCCTATTCAGCCGCCGGGAATTTTCTATACGTGGCCGACGAAAATAAATGGCCGCTGCCTGTTTTGTCGGTGGATTTTTCGGAGTATGCCGCGGCCAGAAAATTCTGGCCAAAGGCGGGGGTGAAGACCACCGAAGGCTTCTACGTCTATTACTCCCTGATGAATAATTTCGGTCCCGGCGGTGGAGATTATTTCAGGGTCGGACAGGGGCTTGCCACGGCCAGGAGTCCCTCCGGCCCGTATAAACTCATAAAGAACGGGGAACGCTCCGCGCTCTGGAATGATATCGAGCCGGCTCTTGGCTCTGCACTTTGGCTTGATCGTGACGGGTGGCTTTATATCTATGGACGTTACATGACCGAGCCGGGCAAATACACCGCGGCTTTAGCCCGGGTCAGGCCGGAGGATATTGCTGAGCGGAATAACTATTTTTATTACAGTCAGGAGTCCGCTTCCGACACATGGAGCTCCGATATAACCGAGCTCACGCCCGTGATGGAGAACATGCCTGAGGAATTTTCCGTAGCGTATAATGACCATCTTAATGAGTACCTGGCGCTTTATCTTGATCCGGAGTCCGGCGAGGTGGCGGCCAGGATCGCTCCGTACCCGTGGGGCCCGTGGGGTGTCCCGAAAAAAATTCTGTCTTGCGGGAAAGAGGAATACTGTTTTGGAGCCAAGGAACAGCCGGTTTTCAGCGCCGAAGGGGGTAAGAAAATTTTCTTCACACTTGAGAAAAAGAATATGCCGTATTTTTACGAACTCACCTTTAATTGAGTAACACATCTTGGTTCATTAAAGGTCCGGCGGTAATCCGCCCCGCGCAGGGGTGCGACAGAGAGGACTCTTAATATGCCAGAATTTAGCATTCTTGTTATAAATCCCGGATCCACTTCGGACGAAGTCAGTTTTTTTCGAGGCGAAAAACTGGTGTTCCATAAAGTGGTGCGCTATAGTCCTGAAGCCCTGAAACCTTACGAAAAGCGGAAGATCACCGCTCAGTACGATTTCAGAAAAAACATGGTTCTAGCCGCGTTGGTTGAAAATAATGTTGAGCTGTCTGAGATCCACGCCGTTATAGGCCGCGGAGGACTGCTCAGGCCCATAGAAGGCGGAACCTACGAGATAAACGACAAAATGCTCAAGGATCTGCAGGAAGGTTTTATGGGCGATCATGCCTCCAATCTCGGCGGCATTCTCGCTAAAAGCATAGCCGATATGCATAAGATCCCCTCCTTCATCGCCGACCCGGTGGTGGTGGATGAATTGGACCCGTTGGCCCGCTATTCGGGCATGCCGGAGAATCCCCGGATCTCTATTTTCCACGCTCTTAACCAGAGGCGCGTGGGACGCCACGCCGCCCGCAGTCTCGGTAAACCTTACGATGAGTGTAATTTCATCATTATGCACGGCGGAGGCGGCGTTTCAGTCGGAGCCCATAAGCAGGGGCGTGTTGTGGATGTTAACAACGCCCTGGACGGAGATGGTCCTTTTACTCCGCAGAGAAGCGGCGGCGTGCCGGCCGGCGGCCTGGTGAAGCTCTGTTTTTCCGGGAAATATACTTTATCGGACATAAAACTCAAACTTAAAGGCCGCGGCGGCATGATAGCCTATACAGGCACCTCGGATATGCTGGCCCTAGAGAAATATATTCTCGCGGGTGAGGTTACGCCGGATTCGGGGCTGGATCCGGCATTTATAACCAGAGAAAAGGCGAAAGAAGCCGTGCTGGCTATGGCTTACCAGATGGCTAAAGAGATAGCCTCTATGACCGCCGTTCTTGAGGGTAAGGTGGACGCTGTGGTGCTGACCGGGGGACTGGCCTATGATCAGATAATCGTGCCGGAACTGAAGCGAAGGATAGGCTGGATAGCGCCCGTAATGCTGTTCCCGGGCGGAGACGAGATGAGCGCGTTGCGGATAGCCGCGGAAACGGGGCTTAAGCACTCTAAAAAAGTCCGTAAATATTAGCAGTCCGCCCCCGGAATTTGTCGGCTATTATTGTTGAGGTTATGAAGATTTGATCAGAAATTTAAATTCTAGAAAAAGGAGACAATGTATGAAATTCCGGAACTTTGACGAACTGCTGAAAATGGTGAAAGGCAAGACCAACCGCATAGTCGTGCCGGGCGCCAACAACGACGAGGTGCTTGAGGCATGTAAGATGGGGGTGGACCATAAGATCATCTCCGGAGGTATTTTGATAGGCCCCAAAGCGCAAGTGGAGGCTATGGCCGCCAAGGTCGGCCTTCCTCTCAAGGGCTTTGAGATCCTGGATATGGCCGATTGCGCTGAAATGTGCAATAAGGCCGTGGACCTGGTTAAAGCCGGCAAAGGAGACTTTCTGGTCAAAGGCCTTGTTGACACCAAATTTTATATGAAGGCGATCCTGCGCAAGGAAGTGGGCGCGGTGGAAGAGGGGACGGTGCTCAGCCATTTCGTCCTGTTCGAGCTTTCCAATTACCACAAATTGTTCGCAGTGACCGACGCCGCCATTATGATAAAACCGACGCTTGAGGAGAAAGCCAAAATAATCCGCAACTCCGTTAATATGATGCGCCAGTTGGGCGTTTCCGTTCCGAAAGTTTCGGTCGTTTGCCCGGTTGAAAAGCCCAACCCTAAGATCCCCAGCACGATGGATGCCGTGGAACTGGTAAACATGTCTAAGGACGGGAGGATAAAGAACGCGGTGGTAGAAGGCCCTTACGACGTTTATATTACTTTTTCAAAAAAACTGGCGGAGGAAAAAGGGATCAAGGGCGCCCAGGTGCCGGGAGAAACCGATATCGCCCTGCTGCCGGATCTGGATTCAGCCAACCCCGTGTATAAGACGCTCTCTTTCTTCGGAGCCGGCATGAAGTCCGCCACGCTGCTGGCGGGTTCCAATATTCCCGTGATCCTGCCTTCAAGGACGGATTCTCCGGTGACCAAGCTTCACTCTATTGCGCTGGCATGTTTTCTTAAAGACGCGAAAGTTCCGGCGTAACAAGAAGTAAAAGACAGGAGAAAGACATTATGTGGGATTTTATAAAGAAGTTAACGAAGACCGTGCCCCAAAAGACCGTCGCGCCCGTAAAGGCCCCCGTGGCTGAAAAACCGGCGCAGGAACTAAAACAGGCGGCGCCTCATGTTCCCGCCGCGTTGGGGGAGCCATTGCGGCGGCCTGCGGCGCAATCCCCTGAGAATGCGGCCGCGAAGATAGAAAAACCGCACGCTCAGAAGACGGATGACGAACTGGTGGAAGAGCTTAATAAGATCTCGCCCGAAATCTTATCCCAGGCTAAAAACCCGCAGATGCGCAAGCTTGTAATAGACTTATACCGCAAGATGCTGGTGGAGGGCGTGGATGTTAACAATGAGAAAGAAGTCGGTAAATGGCTTAAAAAACATCCGGAGGTCGCGAACGGAGGGGATGTGCAGAAAGTGGAGACCGTAAAACGGGCCGGGCCCAAAGTCGGACGCAACGAGCCCTGTCCCTGCGGTAGCGGCAAGAAATACAAGAAGTGCTGCGGCGCCGGTCTGTAAGGCCGGGATAACCTGAAAAATCCACTCGCTGTTTAGAGGGCGCTCGCCGGATTGAGAACTGATAACAACAGCCCGGCCCCTCCTATGGAGGGGCCGGGCTTGTTGTTATGGGGGCAATCGCTTAGGTCAGTTCCATGATACCGCGGGAACATCGGCGACCTGTTGGGGGGCGAAGAGGTCGTTGTTGATCGCTTTGGTCTCTCTGGTCAGGTCCTTAAAATTGCCTTTTCCATCCACCGCGTAGGTCCATACTCCCCTGTTCTTTTTGAAGGGGGTTGAAAGGGCCCACATAAGGTCGGTCTGCAGATATGCTACGGGATCCGCTACCGTACCGATATTCATGGGGTTGGATATAGCGACGTCCAGGTCGAATTTAAAGCCCCATTTTATTTCGACTGAGATGGGTTTTACCCTTAAATTAGAGATATAGCTGCCTTTGCTTTTCGTGCTCTCTTCGCATTTTGCGGCTATGGCGGGGCAGGTGGCGGCGCCTCCACCGCAACCGGCGGCTATGATGCAATCGGCCGCGGAACCGCCGCTGCCGCTGGTGCCGCCATAAAAAAAGCTAAGCATGTACTTCACATCCACCACGGTCATCCCCAGCAGATTCTTAATTTTAACGCCGTATGTTACTTCTTTAGGGCCTTTCCAACCCGCTATAGTGTTCCAGTCAACCCAGTTGGGCATGGCATTGGCGTAATTGGAGGAGTAATTGCCGTTTGGTTGGGCGCTGTTGATAACGCCCCAGGCCGTAAGGCCGGCGTTTACGATCGCTCCGGCAGCGATCGGAGCAACCTTTTCGCTCTTGCCGGGCAGAAACTCCAGTTTCGCGGGCGAATTATTATCGGTTTCCGTGACCGTGATGGAAATGTCTGCGATAGTGGAATAGGCGGCATCATTGATGTCCGGCGCGGGGTTAGCGAATGAAAAGCCGTGTGGCAGCAGAATTATGGAAAGTGCTGTTAGTAATATTTTTTTATTGGGCATGGGAACCTCCTAAATTTCTATCGCTGGCATAGTGTATAGTGTGGCGGGGATTATCACAAGGGAGTAAAGGCCTATGAGTTCCTGGGTATTATGGTCCGATATGTGCGGAACGCACAAAGCCCCTAAGACCCTTGACAAAATCTGTCTTTCCTTTTATCCTATTGTATAAGATAAGTACATAACTGACTGAACTGAAACAGGACAACTATATGCCCGGTTTGCTTTCGGTTTTGCGTTTGTTCGTATTCGGTCTGATTTTTCCGGGAATTTCCGCTTTTTGCGCGGATGCTCCAGCGGACCGGAGTACTGATGGCGCGGGCATAGCGTCCGCTGCCGCGTTACCTCTCCCTCAGCAACCCGCCACAGGCGTTTCCATTCCGGCGAATGAGCGCCCGCCATCTTACGGCAACTCGGATTACAGGATTTTTAAAGACAATATTAATAGTTATCCGGATATTTCGGCCCAGGCGCTTGTCAGAATTCTAAGCGGGATTCCTCCCGACAAGAGAGAGGAGTTTGTTTCACGCCACTATGTCCGGATCGCGGAGATGCTGACCCGGTTGGAAAATGCGTCCGCCTCCGGCGGTATCAATACGGAATCCTATACCGACATTACTTCCGGCCTCGCGCCTTTCCAGATAAATACCGTCAAGGGGCGCCCCGGCCGTCATGGTGATAACGGTCAAAAATCGGCGCTGAAAAAAAACCCGTTGGACGAGGTGGTGGATGCCCGCCGAACGCTGGACTCTGAGGATCGGCAGAGAACGGAAACCGTTTTGAAAAAGCTTAAGGAAAACTATCCGAATCATTCCGGCGTGCAATCCGCCGTCGCCCAGTATTATAACGACATACGGAATTATGACATGGCCGCCGATGCCGCTACCGACGCCATAAGCCTGGATCCCGGCAATTCCGACGCTTACAAGGCCAGAGCCTTGGCAAAAGTCTCCCTCCAGGACCGCAAGGGCGCAATTGAGGATATAAATAAGGCCCTGGAGATAGATCCCCAGGACGAATCGGCTAAGATTCTTTCCGCGCTGGTGGACAGCAAAAAGGATATGACGGGTCTTAAATCCCTTTCCTCGCTTCAGGAGATGCGCAAAGCCTTGAGCGGCGCGGAAGTTCCCGGAGCGGCGAAGCCCGCAGTCGGAGATTCCGTTGACGGGACTTCGGACGAAGAAGGTTCCTTGGAAACCGGCTCTCAGGCCCCGGACTACGCTAAGTCGAATAGCTACCTTAAAACGGCTTCGTCAAAGAACCAGTTGGGTGATTACGAGTCGGCTTTGAAGTACGCCGCATTGTCCATAGAGAAAAACCCCGCCAATCTTGAGGCCTATCTTGAGAGGGCGAATGCCTGCAATTTTCTGGGCCGTTACGACGAGGCCATAAAGGACGCGACCTATGTTATAGGCCGCGATTCCGCCAACGCGCAGGCTCTGAATATGCGGGCCTGGGCCCTGAACCGGAAAGGCATGTCAAAAGACGCAGAAACTGACGCCAATAAAGCCATAGATATTAATCCCGATTTCGCGGACGCCTGGTTTAACCGCGCCCTTGCCTATGAAAAGCAGGGCAATTATAAACAGATGCTGGAGGATTTTCGCCAGGCCGCCGCGTTAAACAGCGCCTATGGCGCCCGTTTCCAGGATGCGGTAGCCCAATACTCCAGCCGCGTTCCCGGGTTTGACTATAGGCAGCGGCCTGGTTCGGGCGGGCCGTCCGGAGAAAAATCGGGTTCGGGCATGACCAGGTTTATCGTCCTGCTTGGGTTTACTTTGACCGGCGGTCTGCTTGTGGCCCTGGGGCTTCTGCATATAGTAACTTCCTCTAAAGAAAAAGTCCTGGTCACAGGCAAGCAAACCCACCCTGATACGCTTTCCCCTTCCATCTTTTACGAGGGCGTGGCCTCAGGCAAGTACAGGATAGAGCGCAAGATAGGCGAAGGGGGAATGGGAATCGTTTATGAAGCCGTTGACCAGTCCCTGGAAAGGACTGTGGCCATAAAAAAAATGAACGACGAGATCAAGGTTAACGAGAGGGAAAAACAACGCTTCCTGGAAGAGGCCCGCACCGTGGCGGTGCTTCACCATCCGAATATCGTGGAGATCCACACTATCTTTGAGGAAGAGGATAACATCTATCTGGTTTTTGAGTACGTGAACGGCATGACTCTGGATAAAATGCTGGATAAAGAAGTGCGTGTGCCCTTTGATAAAGCGCGGACCATCTTCGACGAAGCGGCTAAGGCTCTTTCCTATGCCCACTCGAAGAATGTGGTGCATAGGGACATGAAACTTTCCAATATTATGATCTCGGTAGACAACGAGGTCAAAGTCATGGATTTCGGCCTAGCCCGGCACGCGAAGGAGTCCCTTGCCCGCGCCACCTCAAGCCGGGAGGTGGTGGGAAGCCCGGCCTATATGGCGCCTGAGCAGGATCTGGGCGTTTCCTCCAAGGAATCCGACATCTATGCGCTCGGCGTCTGTCTATACGAAGCTTTGACCGGTGAGCTGCCGTTCAAGGGCCCTGATTTCCATTACCAGAAGGAACACAGGCTTTATCAGCCTGCCGGCGCCGCCGTCCCGGGCCTGCCCCCCGCCGTGGATGAACTTATCGCCAAAACCCTGTCCCCTGATCCTGATAGCAGATTCAAGACCGCCGAGGAGTTCCGCGAAGCCCTGGTGCGTATAGCTTAGACGGCCAGGCGGCGTGTCCAATTTTTATATTTTTTCTAGCCGGTGGCTTGGAAACACTTTTTATTTGCCAAGCCGGGTTGCGCATTAGTCCGGACACACTACTCCCTCAATCATTCCTCTGAACCCGTGGAGCCTTTTTTTGTAGAATAGCTCCGTATGAGCAACCACCTCCGCGCTTTATTGATGCCGCTTGTTTTCGCTTTTTCTCCGGTTTTATTCACCGCTGTCTGCTGTGCCGGGGGGGCTGTAAAGGATGCGTCTCCGGTGGAAATCGCGCTGCCGGCGGCGGTTTCAACTTCCATTTTTTCATTGGGCCCGCTGGTTGATGAGAAATACGACCGAGGTATCGCCCTTATGTACCGTCTGGAGTTCGACAAGGCCCAGGAGCAGTTTCAGGATATTATAAAGGCTGACACCGCCAACCCCGCCGGTTATTTCGCGCTGGCGGCGCTCTCCTGGTGGAGATACTCCCAGAATTTCGACGTGCAGGCGGATTTTAAGGATCTTGAAAACGAGTTCATGAATAATGTCGATGCCGCCGTAACGGTCTGCGAAGGGCGCTTGAAAAAAAAGGAGGCGTTGGATCAGACCTATTTTTTTATGGGCAGCGCTTACGGTTTGAAAGGGCGCTGGTACGCCGTGCAGCGGCGCTGGTTCAAGGCTTATACGAACGGCAATAAGGGCCGGAAACTGCTGAACAAGGCCGTTAAAGTAAATCCGGAATTTTACGACGCTTACCTGGGCTTGGGGATCTTCGACTATTTCGCCGACACTCTGCCCGGAGTGCTCAAGATCCCGGCTCTCCTGTTTATTAGCGGCGATAAAGTCCGCGGTATTTCCGAGGTGAGGCTGGCGCTGGAAAAGGGGCGTTTTTTTTCCACGGAAGCCAGACTTTTCCTGGTAGAGATCCTTACTCGTCATGAGAAAAATTTTGAGGCGGCTCTTGAGGAAGTCGCGGCTTTGAAAGAAGAAGATTCGTCTAATCTGTTTTTCAGGCTGGGGGAAATTTTGACGCTGGTTCATGCGCAGTACTGGCAAAAGGTTTTGGATGAATGTGATAAATTTATTGCGGAGTACAAAAAGGCGCCCTCCCCCGGTATAACCCAGCAGCTTTCCCTGATCTATCTCTCGGCCGGCGACGCCTATCTGGCTCTAAATAAGCCGAGGGAAGCGTCCGCCTGGTTTACCGGCGGTATAGCTGAGACGGTTTTTCCGAAGAAAGGCTGGATAACTTACTGCTATCTTCGGCGCGGCCAGGCCATGGACATGATGGGTAAGCGGGAAGAGGCCGTGCCGGACTATACCGTCGTTATGGGGCGCGATAATTTCTGGGACTCTCAGAAATATGCCAAGGCCGCCATTAAAAAAGCCCCGGATTTTAAGGAAGTCTACCGCCAGTTGATGGAAGATTAACGGCGCCCCTGTTATCAATTTGCGAAGAAGAATTTTTTTATGCCGTCCAGCATGAACTGCATGGCCGTGGCGGCGAGGATCAACCCCATAAGCCGGGTGGTGATGTTCATGGCTATGGGGTTTATTTTTTTGGCTTTTTTGATGGAGAAACGGAAAGTCAGATAGCAGGCGAAGCCTATGACTATAAAAAGAGCGTAAAGCACGGTGTTTTGTAATACTGTTTTGGCCTTGGACTGGAGCAGGATCGCCGTGGTTATGGCCCCGGGGCCGGAAAGCATGGGGATAGCCAGGGGAGTGATGGAAATGTCGTCTTTCTCTATGCCTTCCTGCTTTTCCTCTTCGGTTTCCTGGACCGCGGAGCGCTTGGCGCGCAGACTGTCCAGGGAAACAAGCAGGAGTAATAGTCCTCCGGCCATCTGGAAGGCGGCTATGGTGATGCCGAAGATGCCGAAAAGCCTGTTGCCTGTGGCCGCGAACAGGATAAGGACGCCGGAGGCGGTTATGGACGCCGTGCGCGCCATCTGAAGGCGTTCGGTTTCGGTATTGTCGGGAGTCATGGCGAAAAAGGTGGGAACGGCCGCCATTGGATTTACTATGGCGAACAGCGCGCCCGCGCTCATGAGTGCAAAGTTCATTAGTTCCATAAGATCGCTTCAACGAAATTATAACACAATAGGGCGGCGGCTTCTAACGCTTGCCTTTGGAGCGTTTTAAAGACCCTTGACAAAATAGTTATACGGATGTATAATTATACAAGTGAATAAGAAATCGGAGGAATTATGGGCAGACCGCCTTCAGGAACAGATCTTAAACTTAAAACCGCCGGGCGCAGGCTTCTGCGGGAGAAGGGGATAACCGGCTTGAGCGTGCGCGAGGTCTGCCGCCTGGCCGGCGTAAATACCGGCATGTTCCATTATTACTTTGGTTCAAAAGAAGAATTCCTTAAGACCATACTCAAGGAAATGTACGCCGGATTTATGCTTAAATTGCGTACAGAGACGGCCGTAGCGGGGGGACCCAGGGAAAAACTTAAAAGCACGCTGGTAGCGGTGGGCAGGTTCGCGCGCGAAATAAGGAAAGCGGCTCCGATGCTGCTGGCCGATCTGGCCCACGGCAAAAAAGAGGCTTTCCTCTTTGTGAGCGGGAACTTCACCGAACATGTGAAGTATCTGTCCGCGCTGGCTAAAGAATGCCGGCCGCGCAGCGCCGTTAAGGACCATTCTATTCCTTATATCGTGGGTGCGCTGATCCCCGTGATGGTTTTCCCGGTCATCATGGGCGGCATAATGGAACGCAACGGCGTTAAGGGGTTGGGCGGGATCAAAATGGAAGATCTTCTGGAAGAATTCCTCTCCGAGGAAGGCATAAACGCCAGGGCTGAAATAGCCCTGAGGGGGATAGGCTTATGAAAGCGCTTCGGCTCGGTTTTAAAATCCGCAATTTTGTTTCCAAGGGTGTTTTTGTGGCCGGTTCCATATTATTCCTTTTAGCGGCGGGCCCGGTTCTGCCCATGCGCGCCGGAGAATTCAGCGTCACGCTGAAAGCCGCGGAAGACGGCGCCCTTTCTTCTTCCGGCCGGTATAAGAGCGCCAAACTCTCCGCGGAAGCCGCCCGCGCGGCGGCGGACGCCTCGGCTTCGCTGCTTTATCCAAGGCTAGCTCTTGAGGGGAATCTTAAATACGCCAAGCTCATCCCTACGATTGCTCTGCCCGCCGTTTTAGGCGGCCCCAAGGCGCTGGGCGACAATTGGAATTATTCCATAGGCCCCTCCGCCTACTGGACGCTGGACGGCGGGATATTGCGCGCGGGGCGGGATGCCGCGCGCAAGACGGCTTCGGCCCGGTCCGCCGAGGCGCAGAATGTCCGCAGGCAGGTCCTGCTTGGCGCCCGCGCGGCATATTTCGGACTCCAGCTCGCCCTGGAGAAGGTGTACCTGATAGGCGAAGACCTACAGCTTTCGCTGAGCCAATTGAAAGATATAGAACTCGGGGTGAAAGCGGGGTCCCGCAGCCGCCTGGACGGCATAAGGTCCAGGCAGGAAGTAACGGCGCGGCGCCGCGACCTGCTGCGCGCCCGCGTCGAACTATCGGGCACGCTGCGGGATTTCAGCTTCATAACCGGGCTGCCGCTGCCGCCCGGGAAGGGGCTGCCGCTGGATGCCCGCCTGGCGGCCAGGGATTACGCCGCCGCCGGCATGCTGGTACGGGCGGAGCCCTACGTGGAAATACTCCGGCGCTTTCTGCCCGCCGCCGGAAAAACGCCGGGCAAGGCCCTTCCCGCGGTGACGGCGTTCGCCGATTCCGCCGGCGCTTACAGGGCCGCGGCCGGCGGCTATAAGGCGGAAAAGCTTCCCCGTCTTACCTTCAGCGCGCGCAGTTCCATAGATTACCCGAATGGGCCCAACCTTTATTCTTTCCTGCAGAATTCGGCCGGCCTGTCGCTGAGTCTGCCGCTTTTTGAAAGCGGGAGATTAGCCGGGCGGGAGAAGGAGAGCCGTCTGAACGCCGAGGCCGCGGACGCGAAACGGGACGAGGCATCCGGCGAGGCGGGCAGGGATTTCGCCAAGGCGCTGGACGAGTACAACGCCCTGATGGAAGAACAGCTCTTGAACATAGAGGCCGTGGACGATGCCCAGGAAGCTTCCAAACTGGCTTATGAAGCCTATAAGGCCGGCGGCGGCACCTGGCTTGAAGTGGAAAGCGCAAATTTGAAGGCCCTGCAGGCCAAAACCACCGCCGCGTCGGCCGACGCCGGGATGCTTATGAAACTTGCCCTGCTGGACAGCCTTTCGGACTGACCGCGCAGGTAAAGGTGGAGGCAAGGTAATGTAATCGGTAAATACCGGCTCTATCTTAACTTTTACCTATATCTGTTGTTACAAGGAGACGATATGAAAAAAATAATGCTGGTAATTGTGATCCTGGTAGTCGGCGGCGCGATTTTTATGAAGGTTCGTTCCGGGGAAGATTTCCGCTACAGCGGCACGGTGGAGGCGACCGAAATAGACCTCTCCGCCCGCATCTCAGGCGTTATTGAGTCTTACGGGGCGCACGAGGGCGAGCCCGTGAAAAAAGGCCAGGTCGTGGCGGCGCTCGACTGCGCCGACCTCAAATTGGCCGCCGGTATAGCCGGTGAGGATTTCGAACGGGCGGAGGAGCTTTACAAAGGCGGTTCGGTTTCAAAAGAAAATTATGACCGCCTGAAATATAAGCGGGATGACTCCGCCCTGAAGGTCGATTGGTGTTCCATTAAATCCCCGGTTACGGGCCGCCTGCTTTACTCTTACCGCGAGAAGGGGGAATTGGTTGCTCCGGGCGCCAAGCTGGCCACGGTCGCGGACCTTTCGGAGGTCTGGGCTTACATCTATGTGCCGCACGACCTGCTGGCCGTACTTAAAACCGGAATGGAAGTAAAAGGCTTCCTGCCGGAAGCCGGGGACCGGGAACTTTCCGGCCGCATCTCCGTAATCTATTCAGAAGCGGAGTTCACACCCAAGAACGTGCAGACCCGCAAGGAGCGGACGCGGCTGGTTTTCGCGGTAAAGGTGAGCTTCCCCAATCCCGGCGAAACTCTGAAGCCGGGTATGACCGTGGAAGTGAAACTGCCGGAACAGGGGCAGAAATAGCGGATGACAGGCAGGGTAATGTATGGAGAACTTTTCGATACGGATGGAAGGCCTGAGGAAAAATTTCGGCGCTGTTAAAGCGCTGGACGGGGTTTCTATTGATTTTGCGGCGGGATTATTGCACGGGCTTATAGGTTCCGACGGGGCCGGTAAAACCACCACCCTGCGCCTGCTGGCGGGGCTATTGAGGCCGTCAGACGGCAAAATGATTTACGCCAGGGCCGGCTCAATAGTGCCTTTCGCGGATTTACGCCCCAGCTTGTCCTATATGCCGCAGCAGGCAAGCCTCTATCCGGACCTTTCCATAAGCGAACACCTTGAATTCTTCCGCGAACTTTACAGGCTGGACGCGCAGGTTTTTATGCGGCGTTCGGAGGAACTGCTTGAAATTACCCGCCTTGGGAAGTTCAGGGACCGCCGCGCAGGCCGGCTCTCGGGCGGCATGTACAAGAAGCTCGGTCTTATGTGCGCGCTGCTGCAGTCTCCCTCCGTGCTGCTGCTGGACGAGCCCACCAACGGCGTGGACCCCATAAGCCGCAGGGAATTCTGGGAAATGCTCTACGGCCTGGCGGCGGATAAAGTACTGATCATCGTTTCAACGGCTTACATGGACGAGGCCGAACGCTGCTCGCGAGTGCATTTGCTGGATTCGGGCCGCCTGCTGGCCTCCGGCGAGCCGCGTGGCGTGCTTAAAGAGATCGGCGCGGCCGGCTTCGAGGAGTTATTTATCAAAAAGGGGGCTATGAAATGAATATCACCCCTGCCCTTGAAGTGAACAACCTGTCGATAAAATTCGGCGATTTCACCGCCGTGGATAATGTCACTTTTTCGGTGGCCAGGGGGGAGATCTTCGGTTTTCTTGGGGCGAACGGCGCGGGCAAGACCACAACTATACGTATGCTAACCGGACTTCTTGTGCCCAGTTCCGGCTCGGCGCGTGTGGGCGGCCTGGGCTTTGAGGACGGCGGGCGCGGAATAAAGAAAATAACTGGTTACATGTCCCAGAAATTCACGCTCTATAATGATATGACCGTGGGCGAGAATCTGGACTTCGCCGCCGGGCTGCGCAAACTGGAGCCGGGTTACGCCAAGAAGCGCAGGCGGGAACTGTTTGACCTGATAGGTTTCACCCGCCCGCTCTCCACCATGGTGTCCTCATTGCCGGGCGGCATAAAACAGGAACTTGCGCTGGGCACGGCCATGCTGCATGACCCGGAGATAGTTTTCCTGGACGAGCCCACCTCCGGAGTGGCTCCGGTTTCCCGCGTGCGGTTCTGGGCGCTGATAGGGAAGATCACCGCGATGGGCAAAACCGTGATAGTCACCACGCATTACATGGACGAGGCCGAAAATTGCGCCCGCATAGCCCTGATGCGGACCGGGAAACTGATAGCGCTAGGCACGCCTGCCGAGCTTAAAGCCTCCGCCTTTCCCGGACCGATGGGTGAAATTGATTTCAAAGGAGCGGCGCCAGGAGCGTACATTAAAAAACTTGAAAACGCGCCCGGCCTCCTTGAACTTTCGCCGCACGGCATGCGCTGGCACGCGGCTTTTAAGGACCGGGCTTCCATGGACGCCGCGCTGGAGCAAATCCCCGCCGGCGCCTCCGTGGCGCTGATAAAGCCGTCGCTGGAAGACGTGTTCATAAGACTGGTGGAAGGGGAGCGGTAAGAACGAAAGGTTTATATGTTTAATATTCACAGAGCATATTCTATCGCGCGCAAGGAAGTGATGCATATCCTGCGTGATCCCTTTACGCTGGCGCTGGCGCTGGGTCTGCCTGTCATACTTGTGGCCTTTTTTGGAGTGGTGATAGATTTCGAGGTGAAGAATATAGGCATGGTCTCGGCCGACTATGATAATGGCCCCGCGGCGCGCCGCCTCAGGGAGATCTTTTTAAGTTCCGGCTTTTTCCGCGAAATTCCGGCGAATCCCGGGGCGAACCCCATTGAAGCCGTGGATTCGGGGCGGGCGGCGGCGGTACTTTATATCCCGCCTGATTTTTCGCGCGATCTTCGCGGCGGGAAACCGGTCGCGGCGCAGTTCGTGGTGGACGGCAGCGACAATTCAAAGGGGGCGGCTATACTTGGCTATCTGCCGGGCATACAGCGGGCGGCCATAAAAAAAATAACCGGCGCCGCTCCGGCCCAGGGCTGGGAGATAAAAACCCGCTTCCTTTATAATCCGGAACTCAATAGCCGCTGGTTCACGATACCGGGGCTGGCCGTGATGGTCATAGGGCTCCTATCCATACTTCTTACGGCTCTGACCGTGGCCAGGGAATGGGAGAACGGTTCCATGGAAATGCTGCTGGCGACCCCGGTGCGGCCCCTGGAAATAATGGCTGGGAAGATAGCGCCGTACGCGGCCATAGTTCTGGCGGGAGTTTCCCTTATTTACCTGGTCGCCAGGCTTGGCTTCGGCGTGCCTTTCGCCGGGAGCCACCTGCTATTTTTGCTCGCTTGCCTGCTTTTTATCGTGGCGGCGCTTTCGCAGGGGCTGCTTATTTCCGTGCTTACCCGCCAGCAGCAGGTTGCCATGCAGTTCTCCATGGTAACCGGCCTGCTGCCGTCGTTGCTGCTGTCCGGGTTCATTTTCCCGGTGGAGAGTATGCCGGTGTTTTTCAGGTATTTCACCATGATACTCGCGCCGCGCTGGTTCATGGAAGCCGCCAGGGGGATTTTTCTGAAGGGAGCCGGGCTTGCGGAACTGGCGGTGCCGTTCGCCGCGCTGGGGTCTATCGCCTTCATATTGCTTGCCGTGGCCGTGGCTAAATTCAAGACGGACGTGGAACCTTAGGGGGCGGTCGGGCGAGGATAGAATAAGGATCTATGAATAGTACGCTGATCGCGTTTATAAGGAAGGAACTGGTGCAGACCCTCAGGGATAAAAAAATGAGGGCGCTGGTCTTTGTCGTGCCGGTCGTACAGATGGCGGTTTTCGGCCTGGCCCTTTCCACCGAGATACGAAACATTAAACTGGCCTCTTTTGTGCCTCCGGGGGATTACGCGGCCGGCCGCCTTTCCGAAAAATTTATGGCCTCCGGCTGGTTCAAGCCCGTCAGTTTCGTCCGTGGCGAGGACCCGTACGAACTTATCGCCTCCGGCCGGGCGGATGCCGTCCTGATCCCGCCGCCGGAGGGCCTTGAGCGCGCCGGGGAGCGGGGACGCGGCGGCATACAGCTGCTGGTGGACGCCTCCAACGCCACAAAGGCGCGCGCGGTGGAAAATTACGCCAAAATAATCACGGCCGCGGCCTATTCGGAAAAAGGCGGGGCCGCCGCGCCGCCGCTCAAAATAAGCGTGCGCGTGCTCTACAACCCGGCTATGGAGTCGGCCATGTTTTTGGTGCCCGGAGTTATGAGCATGATAGTCTGCCTGATAACCATAATACTTACCGCCATGTCGCTCACCCGCGAGCGGGAGATGGGCACTTTTGAAACCATAATTTCAGCGCCGCTTGAGGACGGCGAGATCTTGTTGGGAAAGACCATCCCCTACATAATACTGGGCCTGGTTGAGACGGGCCTTGTAATAACGGCGGGTTTCCTGCTTTTCGGCGTGCCGGTGCGCGGGCCCTTGTGGCAGCTGGCGCTTTCCTCCCTGATCTTCGTTATCACCACGGTCAGCGTCGGAACTCTCATTTCCACCATTTCCCGCAACCAGCAGCAGGCCATGTTGGGCGGTTTCCTTTTCCTTTTTCCATCCGTGCTTATGAGCGGCATCATGTTCCCGGTGGAGAATATGCCCGGCGTTTTTATAGCCGCGGCCTACCTGGACCCGCTGATGTATTTCGTGCGCCTTCTAAGGAATATAATGCTGAAAGGCGGGAACACGGCCGTTTTCTGGCAGAATACCGGGGTTATGGCGTTGATGGCCGCTGCGGCGGGGGGACTTGCTTTCAAGAGGTTCAGACAGACGCTGAACTAGCGAAATACAATCAGGGAGAAAACTATGAAAAAAGAAAACAAAGAAGATTTAAGGGGCAAAGCGCTGAAGGTTAAGGACCTGGCGGCCTACGGCAAGGGTTCGGTGGTCAGCCGCACGCTGATAGATAAGAAAGTCGGCACGGTGACGTTCTTTTCTTTCGACAAGGGCGAGGGTTTAAGCGAGCATACCGCTCCGTTCGACGCCCTGGTGCAGGTCCTGGACGGCGAGGCGGAAGTATCCATAATGGGCAAGCCGCTTCTGGTTAAGGCCGGTGAGCTGATCATCATGCCGGCTAAAAAACCCCACGCCCTCCGTGCCGTAAAAAAATTCAAAATGATGCTCGTAATGATCCGCGCCTGACGATGCCGACATAGATGGAGTTCCTTACGCCGGCGGCTGCCGGTTCAGGGTCCTGCCGGGGTCAGTCTTTTTCGCGTTCCCTCGGCAACCTGCGGGGGCGAAAAAGCCTGACACCTGTCACCCCTCCAACTATATACCCGCCGGCACCCATTCATTATTCACTTATCCTGTGATACCCTTAAAATGTAATTATCCCCGTCCACATCGCAGATAAATCTTATTCCACCCCCATGCATCCGAATTACCTATCCCGCATGTTCCCCAATGGCCCTTGGTTTCCCGTCGCATTTCTCGCATAATTTTGCCGGAACTATCGCCAGGGAAACATTAAGTGCGGAAGTTTTATAGGGGCGGCGGCGGGGTTCCCGCGCGCTCCTTTTAGGGTTTTAAGCCCGGGGGCTGGCGCGTATTCCTCCGGGACGGTGAGGATGTTTGAGGCCAAAAGCATTGTCTTTTGGCCGAGTTCCGGAGCCGGCGAAAGACCCCGGGCTTCTTCCCCGTAAAACCCGGTCTCGGAGCGCGCGGGAACCCCGCCGCCGCTCCGACCGTACGGGTATCGGGGACGGTTCTTGATAACTTAATAATCATGATTCCCGGACAGGGGGATTGACTTTTTTATATTTTTATGTCATACTATATGTAATGAATACTACACTTTCGCTTATGCGGAAAAGCGACGGGGGGCTGTTTCTGGAGGCCGGGGGACGGACTCGGGAGGTGTGCACGGTGGCGCAGGCGGCGCGGATTCTGGGGCGCACGTGCAGGCAGGTTTACCGCTACATTGAAACCGGCCTCCTTAAACCGGAGACGAAATTTCTGGGCGAATGGCTTCTGGATGCCGCCGAGGTGGAGAATATGGCGCGCAGACCGCTGGCCGTACAGCCTTTGCCGAAAAGGCTCGGGCCGCTTTTTCCCGAATACGATATTTCAAAGATCAACGCGGGAAGGGATAAAACCCTGGTAATCTCGCGCGTGCTGGAAAACGGCGGGCTGGACGAGATAAAGTGGGCTTTTAAGCGCTACAGCCGGGGGGAATTGTCTGATTTTATAAAGGAGGACGGTGGCCGGCTTTTAGGTTCACGCTCGCTCAGGCTCTGGTCGCTTGTTCTGGGAGTAATGCCAAAACCCGTTACGGCGTGGCGGAACGCCGGGATCTGGAAGAGGTAAAAATGGTCTGGCACGAAAAAGTTCTGGATAAATC
>Ga0208953_1000438_pt1 | contig 35785 bp, 23 predicted proteins | sample RifOxyB2_FD_184033 | JGI IMG/M metagenome (GOLD analysis project Ga0208953, IMG submission 184033) | Groundwater microbial communities from Rifle, Colorado - Rifle Oxygen_injection B2 (SPAdes) | ecosystem: Environmental > Aquatic > Deep subsurface > Groundwater | place: USA: Rifle, Colorado...
TGCCAGCGCGTGGCGGTGGCCCGCGCGCTCGTAAACGATCCTCTTGTGCTGCTGGCCGACGAACCAACAGGGAACCTGGACGCCAAAAGCCGCCAGGAAGTAATGCGGGTAATAAAGGATCTTAATGACCGCGGTCTTACCGTGGTAATAGTCACCCATGACGAAGAGGTCTGCGCGCAGACCCGCCGCGTGGTGCGCCTGAAGGACGGAGAGATAGTTTCCGACGAAATCCGCGTCCCGGCGCCCTGTTTTACCCCGTCTCCCGGCAAGCCCGCCGGACGCTCAACCGCTCTCCCCGATGCCAGGCTCGGATTTACTCCATCGGAGATAGTAGAACAGCTTAGAGTGGCCTTCAAGGCCATCTGGAACCACAAGATGCGCAGCGCCCTGACCATACTGGGCATCTTTATAGGCGTAGGCTCCATCATCGCGCTTATGACCATAAGCGAAGGCTTTATGAAAAGCCTGTTAAGCAACAGCACAGAGGATGACGCCAAGAAAGTCTATGTCATGCCGCGTCAGGAACATCTTAAGGCAAGCCGGCGCCTCACATATGGCGACGTGGAAGCAATAAGGTCCGGCGTGCCGCTGGCGGAAAAGATAACGCCCATAGTGCAGGGAAGCGCCCAGGCTTCGGTGAGCAATAAGCATGTGGACGCCAATATCCAAAGCAGTGAAGGATTCACTCTGGAAGCCCAGAAATCCAATAAAAAGTTTTTTGACAACCGCAGCGTGGAAGGCCGCTTTTTCACTCCGGCCGAAAACCTGAACCGCGCGCGCGTAGTGGTTATAAATCAGACTCTGGCTAAAAAGATGTATGGTTCGGAATCGGCGATCAATAATGAAATACGCCTTAAAGACATCACCTTCACGGTGGTGGGAGTCACGGAGGACGAAAAAGCGCAGCAGATCTTTGGAGGCAGGCCGACGGCCTATGTCCCCATCAACACCGCATCCAAGCGCATGTTCGGTTCTACCCGCCTGGATTATATTGAAGTGGCCGCCCAGACCCCAGCCGACGCTCCGGAGACGCGCAAGCAGATAATCCTGGCCCTGCGCAAAGCGCACTCCCTGCGCGAAGACAAGGATGATGACTTCGAAGTCAAAACTTTTGACGCTCAGATAAAAATGTTCAAAGAAGGCATGGGCAAACTTTCACTGGTGGTCTATGCGATAGCGGGGATTTCGCTTCTGGTGGGCGGCATAGGGATCATGAACATTATGCTTGTCAGCGTTACGGAGCGCACCCGGGAAATAGGACTGCGCAAAGCCCTGGGCGCCAAGAACTCCGATATTCTAAGCCAGTTCCTTATAGAAGCCGTCGCGCTTTGCCTTATAGGCGGGGCGTTGGGCGTGGGCCTGGGATTCGGCCTGGGCTGGGCGGCTTACTTTTTTATAAAAGTGCCGCCGGCGCTGGGGCTTGGAACCATTTCATTCGCTTTCGGTTTTTCCACCATTATCGGAGTAAGCTTCGGCTTCTGGCCGGCGCTTCGCGCCGCCATGCTCGACCCCATAGAAGCGCTGAGGTACGAGTAGCCCGAAGGGTTTTTCGGGCTATCAAACTGTTAATCAACTGTTATAGATTTACTGACATTTTTCGGCGAGTCCGGATGGACGCCGTGGTCCATTATGTCGAGCCGGTCAAGAAAATCCATTTTTCTCACGCTCATATCAAGCGCCAAAAGCTGCAGCACTACCGAACTTGTGAAAAAAACGAGCAGGTCATCGCCCGTTTTAGGAAGAACGATATAACCCGATCTATAGGTTTTTGAATACATGGAAGGAACGCTTTTCGCGGCGGCGTCGCGCAGGGCGCTATTTTCCTCGGCTATCACATAGACGTTCGCGCCGCGGATCTTGTGCGTGTTGATCTGGGAAATGGTCAGGTTAACGTCTCTGGAATTAGGACCGGTCACGAAAACAAGGGGATAATTCGTATACATGCTCTCAAAAAAATTATGCTCCTTGAAAATGCCGGCGAATATTTCCGACTCATCCCTGGAAAGGCCTCTAGGCTTGAGGTTAAAGAACGCGTAGTTCGATACCGCATGGAAAACATTGTAAAGACTCTCTTCCGACAGGGTCTTTCCGGATCTTTTATCCAAAGCGTACTTGATCGTGTCGGAAAATTTATTAACAAGTCCGCCCACGCCTTCCATTCCGAAGATGGTATTAACGCCGAGAATGGTATTGGGCCCGTGCTTGAATTCGGGAGCTTCGAATCCCTCAGTGTGATTTAAAACCACTTCGCGCACCTTCAAGGCCCCTTCCCTCGCTATCCCCTGCATCCCCGTGGCCAATATATGCATGCTCGGTTCAAGGAACAGGTCCAGGCCGGCCCGTCTGACCGGCCCCTTTGCGTTTTTGAGCGTGGTTTTTATCAGACCGGGGATCCGATAAAGATTATCCCGGTATTTTTTGAGACGCGCCTTTGAAACGGCCTTTATCTTTTCCTCGGAAAAATGCCAGCCCAGATAGACGGCCAGAACATACAGCACCAGCAGCTGATTGATAAAACTTTTTGTCGCCGGCACAGCGACCTCCGGGCCGCAGTGCAGGGGAATAAAAATATCGGATTTTTCCAGGGCTATGGTGGAATTGACATTATTCACAATGTTGATATTGACGACCTTTTTGCCGGCCTCTTTCACCTGATTGAAAACATCTATCAGGTCTTTTGTCTCCCCGCTTTGGCTGATCCCTATAATAACGTCGCCGTCCTTTACCGCTCGCAGGCATTGGGACCGGAAATCCCCCGGGAAATAGGCCGTAATATTGATATTGGCGATATTATTAAAAAAAACGGAAGCGCATTTAGCGGCGTTATATGAAGTCCCGCAGGCCACAAAATAGGCCGTGCCTCCGTTTTTATAGCATTCGGAGAGACTGTTCACGAACGCGTCGACTTTCGCCTTCAGATCCTCTATCTCAGCCAGCATGAACAGGGCATCCGCGAACCTTATCGTTGGATCATTTTTCGGCCGCCCCAGGACGCCGCACAGTTCCTCAAAGGAGTCCGCGAGAACGGACTCAAAAGCAACGTCCTTGCGCAGAAACCGGCAACCCGCTAGAAGAGTTGAAACTTTTTTTATCGTTTCCGACCCCATGAATTCAGACGCGGCTTTTTTCAATTCGTCGGCTTCGTTTATAGAAACAAGTTTAAGGACCGAACTCTTTATATCCCCGGTCATTTTCGGATATTCGGCCGTCATTTTCCGCGCCAAAGCGATCAAGGGCGATTTATTGGCAAAATAATTCAGCACTTTTTCCGAAGCGTCAATTTCACCAAAGATTTCCTGCTCCATGAAATATTTAAAAGGCTTTTTAAGTTCGGTTTCCTCTACCTTAAGATGGCTTCTGACCCTGTCCTTCCCTATCTTTTTTCCGGTTTGAAGATCGTAGAAATCGGCCTTTTCAGCCGTATAAAGGGCGAACTCGTTTTCTTTGACGGGATAAAGCATTTTTGTCATTGAAAGGACGCTGGCAAGATCGGATGAGGCGATAATGAACCTGCCTTGCCCGTCGTGCGCCCCCTCTCCCATATAGAGGCTGCTGCCCGCCTTAATACAGGCCATCAGTTCCGTGACCGGGTCAACCACGATGGCTGCGAAGGAGCCTATCGTTTTTTTAGAGGCCGCGAGTATCGCCGTTTTAAGGGCGGCATATCTTTGATCCTTGTCCTTTGTGTTCTTAAGCTTTTTAAGTTCTATAGCGAAGAAATGTTCGATCGTGTGGATCAGCATTTCCCCGTCATTATCGCTCTTAATATCGTGCCCGCAGCCCGCGAGCCATTCTTTTAACTGATCGCAATTGGTGATATTACCGTTATGGGCGCCATAAATATGCGTATGGCAGCGCATCTCGTGCGGCTGGGCGTTTTCCCTGGTTACCATTCCGAAAGTGGCCCAGCGCACCTGGCCGCAGAACAGTTTTCCCGCAAGTTTATCTATCCCCAGTTTTTTAGTGATAATAGTCGGAGCGCCCACGTCTTTCTTCAAAACGATATGTCCGACGGAATCCTGAATGATCGCGCCGGTAGAATCGTAGCCTCTGTATTCAAGCATCCGTAAAAGCCGGGAGGCCGTCATTCCGAGATCTTTCCTGTCTTTCTCACATCGCAGGCCTATAACACCGCACATAAGATCACCTCATTAATCCCCAAATTGCCGATTGAACCGTCTTTTTTGTAAATCGTGTATTAAAACACGCGCAGTAATTCTCTGTTCTACGTTCATTCATATGACGGCTATTGCCGGAAGCTTCACCGACTGAATCCTGCAATTTTTGTTTCGGCATAGGAATAAGCAGGCAAGCCGGCTTTACGATACACCTTTGCGCATCCGGCTGCTAAGGCTTCGCCGGCACTACGCGCAAAAACTCCATATTTCTCCGCGCAGGAATAAGGCGCATTCCCTGCGCCGCAAGAAGGTTATCCAGTTCCAGCTGCTTGCCATACGTCCACTGCATATCGAATTCATATACGCCCTTGAGTCCCGTCTCATCCACTACGGGTCTATCCAGGCTCATCCACAGGGCTCTCGCGATCCGGGGCATTTCGGCGGTGCCGAGCAAATGCCCGCCGCCATACCGCATTAAGCCAGACTTATCACCGGAAACTCCGGGTTTCGGAAGCGGAGCGCCGGAAGCGGTGGACAGGGTCAGGACAAAAACATCGGTTTCACGCTGTTCCGGCACGACCCGCACTCCGAACGCGGACTGAATGGCGGTTTTGAGCAGTTCGAGGCCCTGGTCGGAACTTTCCTTCGGAGTCCTCAAAGTGATATTAAAGGCGGATACCGGCTGGGTGTCCATGATAACCTGTTCGACCTCCACATCCCAAACCCGCGCTATGTTATCCGCAAAAGGAGTGGACTGTGTAGCAAACAAACCGGCGCCTGTTGACATTTGCCTCTTGCCGTATGCCGAAGTAATCCGCGCTTCGAAAAATGTTTTTCCGTTCTCAACAGGCACCATAGAAGCTTTCGGATCCTCCCATTCTATCGCTTCAGGTGTAAAACTCCCAGCGATCGCGGCGCGCAAAGCTTTCTCCTCCAAAACTCCCGGGGAGATCCGGGCGAGGAGCTTTCCATCCTTGCCGATCAGATAACCATCCGGACGTCCCACCACTTTAAAGGCTTTCAGAGAGGATTTCTTCTGATCGATTCCGATCCACGACTTCATTTCATGAGTCTTCAGGAACGTATTTATTGTGGCCGTGGATTCATCGGTCACCGCAATAAAGACCACCGGCTCGCCCTTTACCGCTTCAAGCAGACGATTCATGTGCGGAATACTTACCACACAAGGCGCGCACCATGTGGCCCAGAATTCGATAAAAACAACCTTGCCTTTAAGATCCGAGAGGCCGTTGACTTTGGAAACAGGCGCATTGAGCAACTTGGCGATCTTAAAATCCGGAGCGGCCGCGCCTAGCGCGGCTTCGGCCCGCACGGATGCCAAGACAAACATAACTACAAGTACGATCAGAGTTCTTTTCATGGATCATTTTCTCCTTTCAATATTTGGCGCCGCTCCAAGGGCGTCCAGCAAAAGTCCCGGCGTCAGCAGTTCTGGAAGCAGAACCGCCGGCCCGCCTCCCGGATGCACTACATAAAGCGGAACTCCGTCGCGTCCGTATTTCAAAAGCTCCGAGGCGATACGCTTGTCCCGGCTGGTCCAATCGGCGCGAAAGGCTGAAACTCCGGGACGGGAAAGCGCGGCACGCACAGCCGGCGCGGAGAGGGCTCCGCGCTCATTAACCTGGCATGACAGGCACCACGCGGCGGTAAAATCCACGACCACGGTCTTGCCGGCGGCGCGCGCCTCCGCGACAGCGTCCGGCGACCACGGGCGCCAAATGGCATCGTGGGATATGGGCGGAACCGCGAGAAGCTGCCAAAGGACCCATAAAAGCCAAAGACTTGTCGCAAACATCGGCACCGACAGAATTCTTTTCAACCAAAGCATCCAACCACCAGGGCGCGGAAGACGCCGTATCAATGCCGGCCAGGAAGAAAGACCTGCGTATGGGGCGGCAGCCCCCAAACCGAGCGCGCCGAATACGGCGAGAGTTTCAGCCGCGGGACGGGTAACCGCCCAGCCAATCGCCGCCCCCATAAAGGGGGCGGTACAAGGCGCGGCGGCGACTATCGCGAACACCCCCGAAAAAAACGCCCCCACACGGCCTTCGCGCGCGGAGAGACCGGATCCTACTCCTATCCAGCGGGCGCCAAACTCAAAGACGCCGAGCAAACTCAAGCCCGCTGCGATAAACAACACCGCAAGGACCCCAACCAGCCAGGCCGATTGAAGCTGGACGCCCCATCCAAGAGATCCTCCCGCACGCCGCGCAACTATAAGCGCCGCGGCCAGGACCTCGCAGCTGAGCACCACTCCCGCGGCATAATATATGGCCTCCTTACGCGTCTCGCCGGGATGGTGTCCTTTGCGATTTAGCAGCCCCAGCGCCTTAAAAGTCAGCACGGGAAAAACGCACGGCATTAAATTCAGCAGGAGTCCCCCCGCAAAAGCGAGGATAAGAAAACGCATTACCGTACCTCCGGAACGCACCGGCAGTGAGACTTGTGCCGGCGGGAATCCCGGACGGACCAGCACGCCCTCGACACGCTCCGGCATTTCCGCGCCGGGAGCCTGTTGCAAGCTTATCTCCGTTTCTATAGGACTAACGCTGACCGGAGAACGCTTATTTTCAAAAACGCCGGCCTCCGTAGGAAAAAACTCAGCCAGCGGATGACGGCCTTTTACCCGCAGGATTACGCGTGTTCCTTCGCGCGCCGCCTTAATATAGCCCTCTTCTTCTGGACGGGGAACCGTTAATAACGAAGCCGCGAGAGCCGCGGCGTCGGCCGGCCTCTCCCGCGATGAATCATCTATTCCGACGTTAAGTTCCAGGGCCGCCGAACCGGGCACGCATGTTTCGCGGCACTCAAGCCAGTCCGCCTGAGCGCGAAGGCGCGCGCGCGCTCCCGGCCGGACGTCAGCGGGGGCGACAAGGCTCAACGGCAGAATGACTTCGTTATCATAACCATAATTGGTCAGCGGCGGAGACTCCAGGCGGCGCGGAACGGGCCACTCCAAAGGACCGGTTTTCCAGGAAAGCGGCAGACTCCAAGCCAGACTGGGCGCGATCCCGGCATCGCCGGGATTACGCCAATACACGTGCCAGCCATTTTTCAACTTAAACCGCAGCCCCGCGATAAAACTCTCACCCGGCCGCACGAAATCGCGCGATGAAATCAAAGAGGGCTCAACATGGCCCGCATACGCTGAAAGAAAGGGAACGACAAACAAAACGGCTATCAAAACCCTAATATTTGTTGCCATGTTTTTATGCTTTTAGAAAGATATTTTTTATTTTGTATAACGGCACATCAAAGATTATACTACAATAACTTACGCAAGCTCCGTCCCAATCCGGCCTACCTACAGGCGGGGAAATGAAAACGGATAAAAAGTTTTGCGGCCTTGAAAGCTGGATTATGGCCATTACTTCACCGATATCACGGAAAACATTAATTCTGTCGTTATGCCTTTTGCCCGCTCCCGGCATTCCTGCTTTAGCTCAGGAGAACAAAGATAAAAAAACCACGGTTGAAATTGAACTGGACCCATATTATACCAGCGCAGGCCTTTACAACAGCCTAACCGGCAAACCTATCCCCCACATGGGAACTGTACCGGAAGCGGAGATTTATCGGGAACTGATAAAGAACTTCTACAAGCCCCGCACTTTAGTGATGGAAGCCAGTATAAACCCCCTACCTTATGCCGGAACGCTTATCCGCAGGCACCAGCCGGATCTTTACCGGCACATGAAAGTTTCAGACAACATGAACGCCATCGAGGCTCTGACCGCGGGTTTTGAAGAGCCTTGGGCGCTGTCCCTCTTCTTCGGCAACGTAATCACCTTTGATTCGATAAACACGGCTTTGCAGGGCAAGCGCACCGGTTACTCCGGCATCCTCCTAAACACCGGAAATTTACATATAAAAAACAATGTCCTTATCCGGGATAAATGGTTAGAGATGGAAGGCAAACTCAAAGGCGAGCAGTATCTGGCTGACCGCACTTTACGCTGGAGTTTCCGCGGCGGCTTGAAAACGCATAAAAACAAGCACATCGCCGATTCTTTTTACCTTGGCTTCAGGCGCAGCCGGACCGACTTCGGCGCTTCAAACAGTTTCTGGCTCAACAACAGCGGCTTTGAATACGTGGCCGACTTCTCCCGGAAGAAATTAGAACCCCTCAGGCACTTATTTCTTATAGAAAAAAAATTCTCCGCCGGCAAACGCAGCGTATTCTCGCTTGGCACTGGCTTCGTCTGGACATCCAATAAAAAGTATTCCGGCCCCCTCTCCGACAGGGACGCCGAGCACAACTCCTTCCAGTTCATCCTGAGGCCGAATCTGGAATTTTAAAACGGAAGAAGGACAGGCATGGGGTTGGCCATTCCGCCGCGCGGAAACCCCGTCGACGCCCCGACCGGCATCTTGCGGCTCACCCGCCCAAAGTTCATCAGCCGGCGTCACACTTCCTCAAGCGCGGGTTAGCAGTCTGCTGAAAAAACCCCTTTCGGGGCCTTTTGGCCGATTTTTGCCTGTGCCTTTGCGCTGCTCAACTCACAGTCCCTCGTCGAGAATGCTCGTTTCGCATCGCTTCGGCTCGGCTTCAAAATCTGCTCAAAACATCTCCGAGTAGGGTTTTTCAGCAGACTGTTAGTATTTCTCTATAAGTTCCAGCAGGATCTGTTCGTGCAGGCGGTCTATGTCGGCGGCGGGCGCCGTGTAGTTATTAAGAATGGAGGTAAAACTTAAAAGTTTGCCTGTCTTCGTGGTGAGGTAGCCGGCGTAACCCCGCACCCCGTTCAGAGATCCCGACTTTATCTTAAGGAACTTTTCCAACTTGGTATTTACACCCATCTTTTTGATATGTCCCGTAGCGTCGGGGTCGGACGGGGAAACAAGCGAGGCCAGATAGGAACCGAAGAACCTTTTTTTTGAAATTCCACTCAGGAAAACCGTAAAATCGTCCGCTTGCACCATATTCAGGCGGGATAAACCGGAAGCGTCCGCCAGCTTCAGCTCCGAAACGTCCACCCCGCTCCCTACCATGTATTCCCGCAAGGCGCTTATGCCGTTATCCGCAGTGCCGGGCTTTCCCTTCGCCAATGCCAAATGCCGGAGCAGCATTTCCGCGTATAGGTTAAAACTACGCTTATTGGTGACAAATACGATGGCGCTTAGAGGAGCGCCCTCGGTTTCGGCCAGAAATCTGGCGGCGCCATAATCTTTGACATCCTTGAGTTTTAAAGCTTTGCCGCTCACCTTAACGCCATGCGCATCAAGATAATCGGTAAATTCCTGCGCCGTAAATAACGCCGGGTCCGGGATGGAACCTTTTATGGAGAACTCTGCCGGACCCTTTGGTATAGTGCCCCGCAAAGTGGCGGAATACTGGTCGGGGAAATTGAAAATATAAGCATTATCTCCCGATCCTTCAGGCCCGGTCTTCATCAAATTCGTGAAACGCAGGCCAGGGATCTTTGGGTCGGTGCGCAGAACTTCAGCCGCCTCTCCGGCTTTGGCGCCGGGCTTAAAGTAAAGTTTATATAGATTGTCATTCATGGCCACGGCGGTGGGCTGGGCGGCATAATAGTTGCCGATATCTTCCCAGGCCCAGGATCCCGGCAAAGACGGCCCCTCGAAAAGAGAATCGTCCGCAACCACGGAACCGATTATTTCCGTCACGCCAGCGGCTTTAACCGCCTGCGCCCATTTCCCGAATTCGACCTCCGTGACCGGAGCTCCTTTTATCAAGCTTGAGCCGAAAGAGGGATCACCGCCGCCCCTTATATAGACCATCCCGTTCAAAACGCCTTTCGTGACCGAGCCGTCCAGGTAAACGCGCGTCCTGAATCTGGTTGCGGGGCCAAGCAGGTCCAAGGCGGCGCCGGTGACGAAAAGTTTTAAAATGCTGGCGGGGACCAGATTTTTGGAATTATTGCAGGAGACCAGCGCGAGGCCGGTTTCCGCATCACGCACACTCAAACCCCATAGAGCGTTTTTAAAGCCGGGGCCGGAGACTTTGTCCTGAAACTTACACGGCGCCGCGGCCTCAGCCTGAACACAAAAAAAGAGAACTGAAAAGAACATGATAATATGATTTTTTTTCATGATTTCCCGGCTATAAAATTCCAGCCTCCGAATTTTGCATTCTCCTTGTCTATCACCCGCTTCTTATCTTTTTACTGTTTCTTATCCGACCTCGGATGCGTCTGATCGTACACCCGCTTCAGTCTCTCAAGAGACACATGTGTGTAAATCTCTGTGGTTTGAAGATTTTTATGCCCCAGCATTTCCTGAACCGATTTCAGATCGCAACCATTATCCAAAAGATGGGTGGCGAAAGAATGTCTTATAAAATGCGGATTGACCGGTCTGGCAAAGCGGGCGCGGCGCGCCAGCTTTTTTATTATCAGAGCCAGACCATGATCCGAAAGCCGGCTTTTATTCTGATTTAAAAACAGCGGCATGGCGGAAGCCTGCGGCTTGGGCCTTGTATTTAAATAAGACCTTATAGCCTTCAAAGCCTTATCCCCAACCGGGACCAAACGCTCTTTGGATCCTTTACCCATGGCCCGGACGAAACCGCCGTAAAAGTCCACGTCGCCTATGTTTAAACCTGCGGCCTCGGAGCGCCGCAGGCCGCTGGAATATAAAAGTTCGAATATGGCGTAGTCGCGCTCGGCGAACTTATAACCGGCGTCATCCCGCTTAACCGCATCCGGACTGTTGTAATCGGCCATTTTACCGACTTCACCCTCGCTGAGGAATTTGGGCAGACGTTTCTCCTTTTTGGGCACGGTTATAAGATCAAAAGGGTCGGCCTCCATAATGCCTTCTGCGATCAGGTAAGTTATAAGCGAATGCACGGCTGAGATCTTGCGCAAAAGAGTGTTCCGCGAGACTTTTTTTTCACTGATATAGGCAATATAACCGCGCAGGAGCATGCGGTCCCAAAGCTTTGGAGCGTCGGAGTTGTGAACCGACGCATAAGCCGCAAATTCCTCGATATCATGCTTATAGGCCTTTACGGTGTGTTTTGAAAAATTTCTCTGCGATTTTATATGCAGCAGAAATCTCTCTATCAATAGATTCATAAATATGATTTTAGCAGATATACGGCGGGTGGCGGGACCTTTTTTCGATAGGCCCATCGGGTAATTCTGCGGGACAAATGGCGGGAAAGGAATAAGCACTTTGTACCATGCGCCGCATCTTTTAATCATCTAAAATATTGAGCAGGAAACAACCTTTATAGAGGAGACACAAATGACGCTCAACAAGTTGACAATGATAGTACCGCTGTTATTGGTTCCCGCCGTAATGGTGTCCGCAGCGAATATTTCCTGGGAAGAGTCGCTCACTAACTCCAAGATCACGAACGCCGCAATTTATTTACCGGCGGCGCCTGAACCCTGCGCGTCCACCGTATCAGAGACAAAAGATCTCTCCTCGGTCCGAATGGAAGACGGCTTCAACAAGTTCAAGGCGACTATCACCGCATCCGCGATCCACGAAAGCGACGGCAGCCTTTCATACACGATTACCAACAAAAGTTCTTTATCCGCGCCCGACATGGTGAAAGTTAAAATCGGAAACGAAAACACCCCGATCGCAACGGATGCCGGCGTGGGCAATCCCACGCCGCGCGAAATACTTGCGCGCTACGGCGATGCCGCGGACAAACTGCTTTCCACAGGAAAATATGGTTCCGCCGGACAGGTCACCTATACCTTGAAAGCTAAATCCGCCAACGCAAGATTGGAATTGGCCCTGATACTGTTCCTTGTTGACGAATGGTTCTATTACGGCTGATCCCGCTCCCTGCCGCCGGCAGTTTCATTTTTCTCCGGCGGCTTTATCTATGCGAGAACGCACACTAACGATACTTCCGGCTTCCGCAAAGCCGGCTTTGCCACGGCGGGCATTCCCAGTTCAAAATTAGGGACTATGTGCACAACTAATTTCCGTCGCTTCTGGATTACGCCGGCTGTATGGGACTTTAGACCCATGCCAGACTAGTCCTTCGGGCACTGGTATGGCCAAGTAATATTGGTATATTATAACTACAGGTATCTATATTTATATACGCTGGATCCGGAGATATAATAATGGGGACAGGCAAATTGTGGCTTGCGGCGTCATTTCTGATTGTTTCAAGTTTCCAGATCTCAGCGCAGACGATAAACACCTCCGCCTCGGAAGAATTAAAAGCAACGGCAAAGAATATTTCGGTTTCCTTTCCCGAACCCCAGGCAAAAAAAGCGGAAAGCGCGGAAGCTGTCGCCGCGCATAGCAAAGCACGCGCGGACTGGTTCCGCGCCGTTCAACTCTATCACGACGATTTTTTCACTCCACGGCCGCAACGCCGCATAGACGTTGAAGGCAGCCCCGTGGTGATGTTGCAGGGTTTCCACTGGTACGCGGACAATTATTGGTATCACCCGCCCAACGGCTGGTGGGGCGTACTAGCACAGAACGCCCGCGAAGTAGGGGAATCCGGCTTCGGCCTTATATGGTTTCCTCCGGTTTCCGACGGCAGCTATTACCCGAAGGAATGGTACAACCTGAATTCCCAGTGGGGCGGCAAAGATATGCTGGCGCGGGCCATAAACGCCATGCACTTCGCCGGAGTTAAAGTCGTGGCGGATATCGTACTTAACCACCGTAACGGTACGACCAACTGGCTGGATTTCAAAAATCCGGACTGGACCAGCAACGTGATAGTGCGGGATGATGAAGTGTGGAACCAGCCCGCCTACTCACAGATGCCGCGCAGTCCGAACTATGACGAGGGGCAGGGTGAGTTAGGCTGCCGCGACCTGGATCATAAGGATATGCGGTTACAGCAGGACACAAAAATTTTTATGCGCTGGCTGCGGAACACCATCGGTTTTGACGGTTGGCGCTACGATATGGTGAAGGGCTATGCCCCCCTACACATCCAGGCCTACAACGAAGCCTCAAGCCCGGTTTTTTCCGTAGGAGAATACTACGACGCCAATCCCCAGCTCATCGCGGACTGGATCGACGGGACCGACGAATCGCCCGGCAAGGTTAACGCCTCAAGCGCTTTTGACTTTGCCACACGATTCTCGCTCATCGCCGCAATCGAGGGGGACCGATACGAACTGCTGAACGATAACCACAAACCGTCCGGCCTCATGAGCTGGTGGTCGTCCAAGACCGTAACTTTCGTTGAGAACCATGACACTTCTCCCCGCGACCCCAATTTTCTGCCGAACGCCCCCAAGCAATACCGGGACCAGCGTATGCTGGGCTACGCCTATATCCTCACGCATCCCGGCATCCCTTGCGTATTCTGGCCTCATTTTTTCGATTGGGGAACTCAGTACAAAACCCAGATCAAAACGCTGATCTCCATTCGCAAAAACGCCGGAATAACGTCAACTAGCGCGATTCAGATACTATCGGCCACAAACGGGCTTTATGCGGCGGTCATTACCGGCAAGGCCCAGTGGGTTGTCCTGAAAATGGGGTCCGACATGAGCTGGCAGGCCGGCCCCGGCTGGACCCTGGCCGCAAGCGGCGAAAAATACGCCGTCTGGACTCAAAACCGAATAAAATGATATTTTAAAAATAAAATTGCCGGGCTTTCGGCCCGGCAATTTTATTTCATTGAGTTATCGGTTAAGAGCCTACCCGAAAAACGCGGTTAAAAGAAGGGCGCCGCCTACCGGGAGAATTCTGCGAAACACGGATATTTTTCGCCCCTGCCCTTATCCTCAAGCCTTCGGGGTCGCGCCGTTTATTATCTGTTCCACTTCGGGATCGGTAACCTTTTCTATGTTGCGGCACTTTGGAAAACCGGAACAGGCCAGGAAATATCCGCGCGCGCTTTTGCGCAGCAGCATTTTGTTCTTATTACACTTGGTGCAGATCTTTTCTATAGGGATGGGTTTGAAAACATCTATCTTGTTTCCTTCCCTATCCAACGGTATCTTTCCCTTGCATTTGGGAAACCTGGAACAGGATAGATATTTGCCGAACTTGCTCTCACGCATTACCATAAGGCTCAGACAGAGCGGGCATTTCTCGTTGGTTTTGACCACAGTGGGACGCGACTTGACCATATCGGTCTCAGCTTTACCGAGGTTTCGGGCGAATGGACCGTAAAAATCCGATATCATCTTGACCCAGTTTATGGTGCCGTCCGCTATATCATCCAGTTTATCCTCTATGGAAGCGGTGTAGGAGATATCCATTATGTCCGGGAAAAAATCCTTAAGTTTTTCGGTGACCAGCGCGCCCAGTTCGCTGATAAGCAGCTTCCTGTCCTTCTCGCGCTTGATATACCCGCGGTCCACCACATTCTTGATGATTACGGAGTAGGTAGACGGACGGCCGATCCCGTGCTTTTCAAGGGTTTTAATGATGCTGGCCTCGTTATAGTTGGGCGGAGGGCTGGTCCTGTGCGCCTTGCTGATAACGTCCTTAAGGATAAGCTTGTCGCCTTCTTTCAGGGGCGGGATTATGGAATCCTCTTCCTCTTCGTCGTCCGTAACCTCTTCCTCTTTCTCTTCGCGGTACACCTTCAGATAACCCTCGAACTTCATGGTGCGCCCGCTGGTCCGCAGGACGGCTACGCCGTTCTCGTCGGTTATCTCGATGCTCACGGAATCGAACACGGCCTCCTCCATCTGGCTGGCCAGGAACCTGCGCCAGATAAGGTCGTACAGTTTGGCCTGGTCGGGGTTCAGGAAGGAGTTGACCTCCTCCGGCCTGCGGTATACCGAGGTCGGGTGGATGGCTTCATGGGCTTCCTGCGCGCCTTTGACTTTCTTGAGGTAGACCGGCGGCTTGGCGGGGACGAATTCCTTTCCGTAAGTTCCGGTCACGAACTTGATAGTCTCGTTCTGTATCTCGGTGGAGACATTGAACGAGTCGGTCCTCATGTAGGTGATGAGGCCGGCGCGCTCTCCGCCCAATTCCACGCCTTCATAAAGACTCTGGGCCACCTTCATAGTGCGGTCCGAGGAGAAACTGAGCTTATTGTAAGCGTCCTGCTGCAAAGTGCTGGTGATGAACGGCGGCTTGGGTTTCTGCCTGACCGCCTTGGACTCAACCTTGGAAACCGTAAGGGTGGCATTCCTGAGCAGCGTGGCCGCCTCCACGGTATCCTCCAATTTTTTGAAGACGGAGGTTTTGTAACGGTAATCCTCGGCGAACAGCTTGAGCAATATCGTCTGTTCCACGGGTTTGGCGTGCCAGCGCACTAGCTTGGACTCAAAATCCTTCCCCTCCGCTTCCTTGGCCAACCTGGCATAAAGCGTGTAATAATCCTCTTCGGTGAAGGCCGCGATTTCCTTGGCGCGCTCGGCCACCAGACGCACGGTCACGGATTGTACGCGGCCGGCGGACAGGCCGCTCTTTATCTTGGACCATAAAAGAGGCGAAAGCTTGTAGCCGACCAGGCGGTCGATGATGCGCCGGGCCTGCTGGGCATTGACGAGGTTCATATCCAGTTCGCGCGGGGACTTAAGCGAGGCCTCGATAGCGGCCTTGGTGATCTCGTGGAAGCTAATGCGCTGAAACTTGGACTTATCGGCTGCGATAGCCTCGCGCAAGTGCCATGAGATAGCTTCGCCCTCCCGGTCCGGGTCGGTGGCCAGGTAGATGGCGTCTGAATTCTTAGCGAGGCCGTTGAGCTCCGGGATAATCTTCCTGGCCCGCTCCACCAACACATATTTTGAATTGAACTCGTGGTCCACGTCCACGCCAAGCTCGTCCTTGGGCAGGTCCCTCACATGCCCATAAGAGCTGCGTACCACATATCCGCCGCTCAGGAACCGGCCTATGGTCTTTTCTTTGGTTGGAGACTCCACGATCACCAGGATCTTTTTGAGAGTTTGCGGATCGGCGGACTTAGCGGTTTTGGGGGCTTTTTCCGGCTTTTCGTTTTTTTTAGTTGCCATAATAAATAAATCCATAACCCCCGCGCTTACGGGACGGTGTTTTAAGATACGGAAGTTATATTTTATACTTTTTTGCTGGGCAAGGGACAGGGATTAATATTAAACGGTTGTTTTATATTTGTCGGCGCTCTGGGTAATGATCGATGAAGTCTCAAGTTCAAAGAGCGCCGCGGCGGCGCGCTGGACCGGCCAACCGAGGGTATGAACAAGACCGTCCATGTTAAGTCCGCCCTCGCTGCCTGTGATAGCGGCGCAAGCGGATTTAGCGTCCGGTGACAGATCGGATAGACGCCCGGCGGCGGCCTTTTCCGCCCTCCGGCCATGCCGGACCGGCGCGAGACCGAAAAGGGCTTCCGGCGGCAATGAGGCTATAATATCAGCCGCGTCCTCCACCAGGGCCGCGCCGTTTTTGATCAGCATATTAGGCCCCCGGCTCATAACACTGTCCACTGGACCGGGAAGAGCCAGAACCTCCCGGCCCTGCTCCAATGCGGACCGAGCGGTTATAAGCGAGCCGGATTTAAAATCCCCCTCGATCACCACGGTGGCATAGGACAGGCCGGATATAATACGGTTACGCCTTGGAAAATTAGCGGACATGGGGCCGGTATCCATGGGGAATTCGGAAACCAGCGCCCCGTCTCCCTCCAGGATCCTTTCGGCAAGTTTTTTATTTTCGCGCGGATAACAAATATTCAGACCGGCGCCCAGCACGGCCCAGGTCACCCCTCCGGATTTGACCGAAGCATCGTGAGCCACGGTATCTATACCCCGGGCCAAGCCGCTGACAACGGTAAGCCCGGAAGCGGACAATTCTCTGGCTAGGCGCGCCGCGCTCCTTATTCCATAGCCGGTAGGTTTACGGGTACCGACTATCCCCACCGGCGCGCGGCCAAGCGCCAGGTCGCCTTTAACATAAAGTGCCAGAGGAGGATCGTATATTTTACCTAGCAGTTCCGGAAAATCTCCGTCGAGAGCGGTAAGAATCCTGGCGCCGGACTTGCGCGCGGCTTCAAGTTCTTTATGCGGGTCCGTCGCAGAGAGGTGAGAGACAAAGTTACCGGCGGTTTCCAGGGAAAGACCGCCGTCCGCGGAAAGTTCGCCGGCGCTTTTGGAGAGCACCTCCTCCGCGCCGCCGTAAAGCTCGATCAGCCTTAAAAGCCAATCGGTCCGCATGCAGGAAACGGCATTTAAACGGATGCGCGCCAGTATTTCTTCTTCTCTGTTAGTCATTTAACTATCACCTGCCCGCTATTCACGGAAGTGATGGCTTCAATGATGCGAGCTTTAACGATCGAACCTTCCACGCCCACCACTTCAAGCATTCCGGTCTTCTGCAACTCACGGCCCAGTTCTTTGCCGTTCTTGTCCATGGCAATAGAACCTTTCATATATGCGGTAATAATATCCCCGGACTTTAAGACGCCGGTTTTATTGGCTTTGATCCTAACCATTTCACCATTGATTGTGAGACTGCCGGACATGGTATCGCTTTCAGATTTTATTACCCCGGTTATAACACCATCCGCCACCCAACTGTCCGGAGCTATCTTAATGTCATCCGCCCATTCCTTCAAGTCTTCGGGCATTTCTTCCGACAGGTCTCCGGCATAAAGATCACCCAGTGTTGCTTTGCTCAATAATCCGTCCTTAGATTTTCGGCTCCCGGCCGGAGAAGACCCGGTGGATCCAGAACCGGTCGCTAGGCCGGCTTTTTCGTCTGGCGATGCCACGCCTTCTTCGCTTCCCGGAGCATCCATATCGGTAACAGCCTCAGGCTTAGGAATAGGATTTACAATCTCGCTCATCTCGGGTATATCTATCTCATCCCTGGGATAAAGGTGGTCGGGGTCCGCTATTTTATCCAAGTTACCTGTATAGATTTTGCCCCATTTGAACGGATCCTTATAGTACTTATTGGAAAGATCCCATAATGTTTCACCCTTGACTACGGTATGCTTTTTGGCGACCGCGAACCCACCCTTAGGGCCGGCAACAAGCGGCACGACCTCTTTTTTAGTTTCAGCCTTAGGCTGGGATACTTTCACCGCGGGCGCGGCCTGAACAAGCGGCTTCACGTCCTCTACCAGTTTAGCGGAAACCGCGGCCGACGGCTTTGCCGATGGTGAAACCTTTTTCAGCTCCGCCGCGGGTTTGGGTTCGACTGGTTTTGCGGACGCGGTTGCGGCAGTCTTCATTTCTTCGCTCGGTCGTATAACAATAACTCCGGGAGCGGCATTGGGAACAGCTGTCTTAACAACGGTTGAAGCGGCAACGGCGGCGGTGGTGGAAATACTTTTACCCGCTTCAGGCTTTACCGCCGGCTGAGCTTCCTGGGATTTAACCGGCGTATTTGAAATCCGGGAGACTTTTTTTCCCGCTACCGGATTGAGGATTTTTTTATTTTTGGTGTCTTTCTTTACCGCGCTGACGGCGGCAGTGCTCTTGGCGGCTTCCGCCTTTGCCGGCGGTTCCGTAACGGCCGGACCGGCTTCAGAATCCGGCACAGGCGGGATGGCGGCGGAGTTCACGCTCTGAGATTCACGCCCATACTCATCACCCCCTCCCAGAAGCGTTACCTGCTGTGCGCTTACAGAAGCGCCCAGCGAGAAGATCATTCCGGCGGTTATAACCAGTTTCATCGTTCCTCCAAATTAGACAAATGCCGACAATTCCGCATAAATTACCCGCACATAACTGACGCCCCCACCTCACCGCAAAGACTCTTTTTGTCGGGCGTCCGGATAGTGAGACTTATCGCCCCACATGCAAATCAAGCGGCTATTACTTCGCCACCAGCTCGGTGGTTTTATCCAGGGCGCGGTATTGCATGGCTTCTATTATATGCTCCTTTTTAACTTCCGGCGAACCGTCCAGATCCGCCACGGTGCGGGCGATCTTAAGTATTTTATCCAGAGACCTTGCGGAAAAGCCCAGTTTATTCATGGCGGTCTCAAGAAGGCCGGCGGCTCCTTCCGGCAGGCGGCAATGTTCGCGCAGTTCTCTTACTCCCATGAAAGCGTTGGCGCGGATGCCGGAATCCTTAAACCGTACCCGTTGCGCCGCCATTGCCACGGCCACCCTTTCACCCACCGTCCGGGAAGTCTCGCCGCGCGGCAGAGCCTCCCAATCGGCGAATTTAATCGGGCTTAGCTGCAGGTGCAGGTCTATGCGGTCCATAATGGGCCCGGAGACCTTGGCGCGGTACTTATGGACCTGAAGCGGAGTACACGAACATTCGCGCACATCATGGCCTAAATATCCGCACGGACAGGGGTTCATGGCCGCCACCAGCAGACACCTGGCCGGGTAAACCACGGTTTCCTTTACGCGCGAAACCGTAACCTTCCACGATTCAAGCGGCTCCCGAAGGGACTCTATAGCCGGCCTGGAAAATTCCGTAAATTCGTCAAGGAACAAAACCCCGTTATGAGCAAGCGACACTTCCCCGGGCTTGGGATTAGTACCGCCTCCAATAAGCGCGGCATCCGAAATAGTATGGTGCGGCTCCCGGAACGGCCGCTCGGTAACCAGGCGCGAAGATTGTATCAGGCCGATAACCGAATAGATCTTGGTGACTTCCAGCGCTTCTTCATCCGTGAGCGGCGGTAAAATAGAGGCGAAGCGCCGCGCCAGCATGCTCTTGCCCGTTCCGGGAGGGCCGATCATGATAACGTTATGCGAGCCCGCGGCCGCTATCTCAAGAGCGCGCTTGGCGAAAGCCTGATTTTTAACTTCTGAAAAATCTCCCAGAGCCGTGGCCCGGCGTTCCCGCTCCGCGGGACGGCAAGGCGGAAGCGCCGCCGCGCCGTTGATCCAGTCGAGCGCTTCCTTAAGACTTCCCGCCGCCAGGCATTCAAGGCCGCTCAATGCCGCTTCCGCCGAATTCTCAACCGGAACTATTACGATCTTCCGTGACCCGCTTTTCTTAAGCGACAAAAGCATGGGCAGTACGCCTATCACCGGCCTCAAAGCCCCGTCCAGGGCCAGTTCCCCGATAAACATCGCCGTCTCAAGCCTGGCGGCTGCTTCTTTCTTTACTTTGCCGGAGGCGGCCAGAACACCGAGCGCAATCGGCAGATCGAAATGGGTACCGGTCTTCTTTACTTCGGCGGGAGCCAGATTTACAGTGATCTTTTTCACCGGAAAATCAAAACCTGAATTCCTCACCGCGGCGACAACCCGGTCTTTTGATTCTTTTATGCCGGCATCGGGCAATCCAACCACGGCATAGGTAGGCAGCCCTTTCGCAACATCCACCTCCACTCTGATGTTGAAGCCGTCTATGCCCCGAAGTCCCAATGTATGCAACTTTGACAACATGCTCCCACCCCTCTGTCGCGCACCCACCTGTCGCACCCCGCGCTTAACATATGCTCGGGGCGGATGACCGCCGGGCTTTATAAGGTGGCGCCCGGTGCTCCACAAGGAGGGCTCTGCCCTCCATTTCGTCGTCGCTTACTCCCTGCGCTTCGCTTGGCGGGACCCCTTCCGGGGATTTCCCCACAGGCGGACACCGCTATCGCGGTTTCCCCTACGTTACGCTGAACCTCCCGAAGAGGAAATCGCTTTAACAAAAAGGAGTCGGATATCCCTGCTGTCGCACCCCGCGCGCGACATACTAAGTTGTGTCCCAAGATACGACTTGCGACTCCTTAAGTCCACCCGAATCCGACCAAGAGATATGTGTTATCTGTGGTTTGTCAGGAATATTATATACCGACACCCCGACAGCGTACTGTCGCGTACAAAAATAAATTTAAAAGCCCCCTTCATCCCATTTCACGCTTTACGGATTACGGCGTTATTTCGCCAGCCTGCAAATATCTTTGGCCTTGGGCGCCCCGCCCGCGGCATTGACCATCCTGGCTATGGAACAGTCGCCTGTATCCCCGCAATAGCGCTGAATTTCCACCACGCCCAGATATTCTTCCCTATGGCCGATTACAAGGTTGGAACGCGGGTCGAGTATCTCCCCGCGCTGGCTGAAACAATCCAGTTTCATTCCGACGCGCATACCGGAATCCTGGCCGGCATTCAGATAGATCTCGTCTCCGGAGGCGTCCGCTATCATACACGACCACGCCTTTTTGTTCAACTGACTGTCTATATTGGTCACGAACTGCACTATGGCGGCCCGCAGGGCCTCGCCTTCTATCGTCTCGTCATAGCCGCCCTTGGTGCCCATGCCGAGGAAAGAGCCTTTCTTGGACTTGGCCTGCCCTTTACCGGAGTCGGCCATGAGGACCTGGCCGCTCTGCACGTCCACAAGCCGGATATCAACGGTAACGTCGGCCACCTGTTTTTTGGTCTGGCTGATAAGATAATCGGACCCCTCGGTTTTGACGCCGAACTGGGAAACAGCCCCGACCACGATGGCTTCAAGGCCGAGGATGCGTCCCACTTGAGCCGCTGTCTGGGGATCGGTCATGCCCTGGCTTTGCAGTTTCTGCTCCTCCATTATTTTTTCCATGCGGTCACGTTCCACCACTATAAATTTGCCTGACTTGGTGAGTTCGGTCACCAGGATATCGGTGGCGGCCCCGCCAAGACGGCCCTGGCCGTAGGTGGATTTATTGACGAACTCAACCACGCCGATGCGGCGTTTGGGCCCGGTATATTTGGATTCCACCCTTTCGGTTTTATCCACGCTTAACGCCTGCTGCATTTTAACCGTTTTGGACGGGGAACAAGCGGCCGACATAACGAGCGTTACCCCCAGAACCATAAGCTTGTTTTTGTTCATATTAAAGTCCTCCATCAAACTAAACTCTTCCTCCGGTCCGGCCGGCACACGCTGTACCGGCGGTGAATTATTTAGCGACACAACATAAGCGCCGGCATAAACAAATTACACATTTTCCGGCCCTTTCCGTACTCACAACTTAGCGCCGCGGCAGCCGTTCAAAGGCCTGATCCATGGCCTTTTCGGATTCCGCCCGGAGCGGATGCTTAAACATGTTTTCAGCCAGCTTCCGCAGTGAATAAACCACAAAAGCCGCCGTTGCCTCATCCCTGTTCAGGAACACCTTTATATTCCTGCCTTTCCCCACGGCATCAAAAAGCGTTTCACCGGTCACGGCGGAAACTATCCTTATCCGGAGTCCGACCGATTTTCTAATAACAAACCCAAGGTTCTGAAAAGTAAAATCTTCCAGCGATCCGTAGCAAAGGAGACTTACGCCTAAAGCGCCGCCTATGTCCTCAGGCTTGACCGAGGGAAGCTGGCCGCCATCGGTAATACCCATAGCCCTAAGCTTCGCATCCGTCTCAACGGTGTCCAAAGGTGAATAGCCGCGCAGCATGAAACGTTTTGTGATCTCCCCCCGCATAAGCTCCGGGGCGGAAACGTCGTTGGAGTAGTTTTCAAAAGGTAACAGAGCGATACGTCCATCAGGAACCGCTTGAAGAGAGGGAGAAATAAGGTAATTGCCTGTGCCGGCGCAGGCACTGAAAAACAACGGCGCCAGCAAAGCCGCACGCAGCCATATCCCTGCGTCGTTATCTTTCAAAATTCCGCCTCATCCCTTAATAACGGAGCAACCGTGCGTGACTACACGCTTAATCCGTTGTTACCTAATGACCGTAAATACCGCCTCGAACTGGCTTACGCGTTCAAGTTCAAGATTGAATACTCCGGTCCGCAGCAAAGCGCTGCAAAACTCCTGCGAATCCGGCCGCGCCGGATAAACCAGTATAACCGCTTCGCCTTCGGAATAACTTTCAAGGACAGCCCCGTTAACTTCCATACGCTGGACCGCCGCCTTCAACTTATTCACATCCTCTATCCCGTTCAAACCCTTAACGCGCAAAGTAAGCGGAGTGGCCGGCCGGATAAATTTATCGGCCTTTGAAAAAGCCTCCTGGCCCAACAATTCCCCGGCCGAATAAAGAGCCTTCCGGAAAGCGCCCTCTTCAGCGGAGTCAAGGGCGTTGGACTGGCTGGATATCTCCAGCAACAGTTTTCGGGTGCCGGCTTCGTAGATCTTAAGTTCGGCCTTGGCCCTGGCGGGATAAAAGCCGGCCTGCGGCCCCTGCGCGGCCCCCATAGGAGCGGCCTCAGCCTTACCTATGAGCACCAGGTCCGCGCCTGAAGCGCGGGCGGCCTCAAAGAAAGTGTTTTCATCTCCGGAATTTTTCAGCGCCGGAGTATCCAAAAAACTAAGAGCGGTCTTGCGGCCCAGGTACTCGGTAAAAGCTTTGCGCGCGTCGCCGTAAGCCGAGGCGGCGGTTATAAAGTATTCATCAAGCATCAGGGCGCCGGCCGCGCCGGGTTTAGCCGTCTCGAAAATGGCGAGGCCCCGCAGGACGGAGGCGATTTTATCCACATAAACATAAGCCCGGATATTGACGCGGTAGAAATCTCCTTCGCGCCGCTCGGAAAGGACTTTATACTTTTTAACGTATATGCCGGGGTTCTTGAGAAGGTTCTGTTTTAATACATCGTATTTTTCGGCCCTGGACTGGGCGCCCATGAACAGGCCGGCCACGGACTCTACGGCATTTTTCTGCGCTTCAGCGCAGGCGGAGTTCGTGGTGGCCGCCATGTCTTTCTCGTTATATGGAGCCAACCCCTCCGTTTCCACGGCTTCCACAGTGGACTGAGGGGCCGCATGTTTTGTCTGACCGGCGCAGGCGGCCAACAGACCGGACACAGCTATTACCGCAAAGATCCTCACAGTATTTTTCATAAAATCTCCTTCACTGATGACCGCTGAGCTGATAAAATCAACCCCGCTAGTCCCCCGGAACTTCCGTAGGGGCCGGCCCGTGCTTGGTTTTGGCCACCGGCAAGGCAAATAAAAACTTAGAACCGGTGCCGAACTTAGATTCTATCCAGATCCTGCCGCCATGTTTTTCCACAACGGACTTTGAAATAGCCAACCCAAGGCCTGTGCCGGGCACCTGTCTGGCGCTCGCCTTACCGCGGTAAAACCTGTCAAAAATGCACTTTTGCTCTTCGCCCGGTATCCCCGGACCGTTGTCCGCGACACAAATCACGACAACTTCGCCCTTATCATGCCCGCTGACGCTAACCTTGGCGCCGGGACCGGAATATTTTATCGCGTTAATCAGCAGATTATCCAATACCTGGCTTATCCATCTTATATCGGCATATACCGGCGGCAGGACTTTATCCACGGTAGAGGAAATAGAAACATTCTTCTCCTTGGCTTTGATAAGCATATTGGAAACGGAATTACGGACAAGTTCCCCAAGGCTCACCACCGTGAATTCCATCTCAACCTTGCCGTTGAGGCGGGAGAGATCAAGAAGATCCGAGATCAGATGCGTAAGGCGGTTGACGGACTTATCCACCACAGTTAGGAAATTCATCTGCTGTTCGTTCAGGGGACCGACCTCGCCGCTCAGGATCACTGAGACGAAACCTTTGATAGTAGTCAGAGGTGTTTTAAGCTCGTGGCTGACTGTGGAAAGAAATTCATCTTTCAGCCTATTAAGCTGGGCCAGTTCCGCGGCGGTCTTGGAAAGGTTTTCATACAGTGTTACCATCTCAATAATAATAGCCAGTTCGTCTGCGATAATGGTAAGGAATTCCAATTGATCCTGAGTGAAAAAATTCTGGCGGCGCGACCCCACGCGCAATACGCCGATAACACGGCTATGGAGCGAAATCGGAACCAGCATCAGCGAGCGGATGTCCCAGTGTTTTATATATTGGGCGATTACCTCGGGATCGTTCTGGGCGTCCGGGGTTATGAAAGGTTTGCGATTAATAAATGTACGCACCGAAGCGGAGGAAACATTGCTTAGCGGAACGCTGTATTGCAGGCGTTCCTCTTCCGGGATACCGAATGAACCGGGGCTGATCACCAGTTCATTCTTGGCTTCATCATAGATCATGCAGGCCACCATATCGGCATCAACCATCTTGGCGACCACGTTAAGGATGGCGGTGGTGCCGACCTTGACGTCTTTTTCCTCTCCGGTGACTTTGGTTACAACCTCGTATAGCGCTTTGCGCTCCTTGGCGCCCCGGATCAGGCGGGAACCGGCCATATCAAGTTCCTTGACTACGGCGTTAAGTTCGTTCTTAAGCTGTTCATTCTCCTTCCTGCCGGAGAAAACCTTTTCCGAAATCTTATAGATGGCGTTTAATTGTGACGCGACAAAACGCAGATACTGCTCGGCCGGATGGCCGTTGCCGGAATTTCGCTCCGAATCTGCGCAGGACAAATCATCTTGATTCTGACGGATGTCGCCGAACAACAGCGCACGCTTAGCCCGGCCGCCGGCCTGCATAAACGGGGCCACAATGGCGGACCTGATGGCAAAGATGCTCAAAAGCTCCGCCGCGCCGGGGCAGGCTTCCAGGGCCGCGGCATCCAGCCTTATAACCCCTCCGTCAGCCGCACACCTGTCAAGAACCTCCCATTTATAACCGGTCATTAATTTGGGCTCGGTCTTGAAATTTTTCAGGTAATTGATAAGTTTCCACTGGCCGTCGCTGGATTCGAAGACCAGGATCGAACTGTCCGGGAAAACTTTATGGATCTTTATGAGGTAATAGTTAGTGATCTCGCCATAATGTTCCAGGGATTCAGGTATATAGATATGTTCCAGAACTTCCCGGGAAAAAGTTGTAAACCGCTCGTAATTTTTCTCAAGTTTGCGCGCGCGGCCCTCAAGCGGCAGAATATGCCTGAACTTGATGTGCCAGTAAACCGCGAACATGACCACGGTTGCAATAATAAGGGAAAAAGCAAGTTGATCCATTTGATTATACGAGGTCCATAAGGATCTTTACGTATGCGGCCGGGGATTTCAACTGTCCTGATTGTATCCAGGCGCCTTTTACCAAAAAACTGTCCAGGATCTTCATGGTGATATTCCGGAATTCCATCTCCTGAGCTCCCAGGGCCGAGGTCGGCTGGGGCCCCAGGATGATGACGCCGTTGGCGTTTTTTTCACTCGCAAAATTAGCTATTTTAAAAGGGATACCGTATAGTTCGTCGGGAGTGTATTCTTCCATAAAAAGCTGCTGCCACTCCATACGCAGCCCCATCTCTACGGAATGTTCATGAGCCTTGTAAAGAACATATTGCGCTTCCTGCTTCATGCCTTTTGGATAGAAGAGGCCCCACTTGAGCCAGGAATTGGATACACCGGGGTTCCAGGCGGCGGCCTGGCGATATTCGTCCTCCGAGATCATAGCGCCGCTTCCCGTCTCTTTTAAGCCCAGCAGATTATCCAGCAGTTGGACATGGGAGGAGGGCGACATGGCGTTTACGGTAAATTTCTCTAATTTCTTCATACTTCCCAATATCCGGATAGCTTCGCCCAAGGGTACGCTTCTATTCGCGAAAACGTTGCTGAGATCTTCGTCTGAAAGCTTAACTTCCATACCCTGCAGAAGCTGATTCAGGATGACCTTATAGACCTGCGGAGCCGGCGCTTTTAAGTCCACCATCCAGCCCTGCGTTAATTGAAAACCGACGGCCTCCTCCAGCCCGCCCAGCGATTTGGGAGGAAACACTGAGGTTACCACTATCTGTTTATTCCTGGTCATGCACTCATTCAGCAACTTTGAAATATATTTCGTATTATTCTCGTTCAGCATCAAAAGATGAACGTCGTCTATAATAAGCACCTTTACCTTGGCAAACACTTCCTCAAGTCTGCCGATACTTCCATCTTTCACCGCCACATCAACGCCTTTTGAAAGTTTTATGCCGTCCGTGACGAAGATGTTATTCTGGCCTATGGACGCAGACAGGCCATAAGAGATGGCATGCACAAAATGTGTCTTACCGGTGCCGGGCACACCGAATATCAGCAGCGGATTATACATTACTCCCGGATTTTCAACCACGGCTGTGGCGGCCGCATGGGCGAAACGGTTATGTGAACCGGAAACAAGCGTCTGAAAACTGTGCGTGGGGATAAGCGGCAGTTCCACAGACCATTTTGCCTTGGTCCGGGAAGAGACGGATGGTTTGGGAGCTTCCAGATGGATGAGGGATTCCTTGGGTTTATCCCCGGGCTTTGGCTCCTCGGCTTTTACCCTGGAAGCGGCGGATGGGACAAAAGGTATCCCGCGACCTGATTCCGTTTTGGGCTTTTCAAAAACAGGCGGGGCGGCGGCCGGCGGCGGAACCGCTTGCGGCGCTTTAGCCTGGACGACCGGGATCTGCGCCGGTTTAGGATCCGGGTTAGTATAAGGGTTCGGCTCTGGAACCGGCAACGGCGGCGGTTCGTCAAAAGTTATCTTGATCTTCGGGCGCGGGGGCTCAAAAGGTTCCGGCGCCGGAGCCGCGGCTGTAACCGGCGCGGGGGCCGACTTCGCGGGAGGATGCGTCTCCGCAAGATCGCTGAGTTCCGATGTCAGACTTTTTATTTTAGCGAGAGTATCCGGCTCCAACCTGGAAAGATAAATGACAAAATTGAAATCGCCGGTCATTTTTTCCGGCCTGGAACAGATCCCGCCCAACTTCTTAACCACCAGGAAAATATCCTTCATCTCCCCTTTTATAAGAAACTTATGACGGGTAGGATTTTTTTCACTGGGTGAAGGAGCCACCTCCCATTTCTTTATCATAGACGACCTATTTCAGAATAAACTCAGTCACAAGGTCCAGTACGGCGGAATGAGAGAATCCTTCACGGGGCAGATGTCTGAAGAACACGCCGCCGGCGGTAAACACGTTCTCTATCTCATAAATGCTCTCCTGGGGCACATTGCCCAGGACCACAAGGCCCACCGCTTTAAAATCCGTTACTTTCTGCATGACTACGTTGCCATTGATCCCCGGTTCGCAGATATGCACGAAAGCCCTTTTAATGAACATGGGTTTTGATGGAGACCGCAGGCAGATAGAGTCCAATTCCGAGAGCATATCCGAACAAAGGGCGGCATCCTCCTGCGCGTAGAGGAAGCCCACGGTCCGCACGCGTTCCGGAGGTATGCTTTCAGGCGCGGATTTGGCGATCAGAGAACCCAGATCCTCCCGGTGGCGAGATGTAACTCCGGGATTAGTGCCGGCTTCGTAAATAACCGTCTTTTCGTCATCCGAACCGGAAGACGCCGGAGGAATAACCATGGTCTTGTCTTCGTCGCCCGCAGCCGCGGCGGGAGCATTTATCTCTAAAGAGGAATCGGTACGATCAAGCACCAGCCCCGGTTCAGGCGCAGGCTCTTGTATTTCAAGCGTGAATTCCCCCGGTGAAGAACTCGCCGGCTGCGGCTCGACCGCAGACGCCGCGGTTTCTGAAGTCTGCTGTTCAGGATCAACCGGCTTAGGCTGTTCGGAAAGGGTGTTCTCCAAAGCGTCCTGCGGCCCGGAAGAAGGCGGAGCAACTATCAGGGTTTTGTCTTCTTCATCCGGAATCGCGGCGGCGGGAGCGTCGATATTGAAAGCGGAATCTGCATTATCTATCACTAGACCGGGGGCAGGCGCTTGCTCGTTTATTTCAAGCGTGAATTCCTGAGGTGAAGAGCTCTCCGGCTGCGGCTCGATCTCCGGCGCCGCGGTTTCGGGAAGCTGCTGTTCAGGATCAACCGGCTTAGGCTGTTCGGAAAGATTGTTCTCCCCGGAGTTTTCCTCGTTAAGGTCCATTACTCCCCCTTTTTCTTCTACTATGCCGGAGGCAGGCTCGATTATGATGTTTCCAAGGCCCAACTCAGGATCGGTATCAGACTCCGATCCTGATCCCTGCGCGGGATCAGAAGCGGACTCAAGGACCGGTTCCGGTTCCCGCACGGATTCAGTCTGAGGCACACTTTCCGCCGATGGCCCCACATCCGGAACCGGACCGGCCTGCCCGGCGGAAGCGTTTTCCAAGGGCACGGCGGCATCTTTGACCGGCGGGACCTCTTCTTCCTGGTAAAGCCTCATCATGGCGTCTATATCCGGCACGCCGAAATCCTTGGTATTATCAAGAGGATTAACAGTTTTTTCTTCTTCCATATTTTCTGTCCCCCCCACAAAAAATTTTTCAATATCAGCTTCCTCCGCCATCGGGGAACCGCTGTCGGAAGCATGGTTTATTTCCACGGCGGGATTATCCGTCCGCCCCTGAACCTCCGGCTTTATCTCCGGTAACGCGGGAGCCGAATCCAGCCCGGCAGGTTCCATATGGAAAGACATGGGTTCAGGCTGAAGCGGGGTGCGGCGCACAACCTTTTCCGGCTCGGGTACCGGAGCGTCGGCCGAGAACATGTATTCTCCAAGAGACTGAAGCACCATTTGTTCTTTTTCCCCTGGAACCATGGCCGGGGGCAACGGACTTTCGTCAAGTTTTACGGTTTTGTCAAAGGCATCCTCCGCAGCCGGAGGGGCTTCGCGTTCAGGGACCGGGGCGGGAGTTTCTCTTAGAACGGCGCTGAAATCAATGGGTTTTATATCGGGTAATTTAATACCTTCCAGAATGGCCGGCATCTTGTTCAAAAGACCGTTCAAATCGGAAAGAATTTCATCTATAGACTCTTTCTTTTTCACTTCTTTATTCTCATCCATGTTAAATCCCCCGGACTCTCGCCCTTATACCGCGGTTCAGGACCGTCCAAGCCGGACAAAACGACAAAAAGCCGCTTTATATATATTCAAGTGATATAAATAAACCCGCTTATCTGTCTTTAATTATAGCAAGTTGTTCACACAAGTTTACCTAAAATTGCAGTTACAGACTATGCTTCATCAAGGTACGATCGGTTAAGAAAACCGGACTCTGCCTGGAGATAATTAAGCCAGCCGCCATAAAGGCTTCATCCCGGACAGGTCACGGTTGTACAGGCTCACCGGAACAAGAACCGCCTGAAACGCCCAGTATCCTGACCTTAACGAATGAACCGGGGTGAAATTTCCCTTTAAGACTGACATTTAGGAAATTGGAGGCTAGACCAATAGTCTGGCGGCTCTTATTTTCAGAATCGGCCGCAAAAACCACTTTTGGACCGCAATCACCGCCTTTTGCCTGCAACCCGGTTTCAAGATCCGGGATTTCGCCTTCAAGAGCGCTTTTGTGTCCGGTTCCAAGTACCAGCACTTTGAGCGAGCGTCCGCACATGGAAGCGGCATACGAGGCGCGCATCCTGGCGTCCAGGACGCGCAGACGTCCGGCGCGCTCCCTGACAATTTCCGTGGGAAGAGGCTTCAAAGCGTATGCCCTGGTACCCGGCCTCCTAGAAAACCTGAAAACATGAAGCCCCGCGAAGAAGCAATCCTCAACAAAAGCCAGCGTCTCCGCGAACTGTTCTTTGGTTTCAGTGGGATAGCCCGCGATAACGTCGGCAAAGAGTCCCGGCTCCTTAAAATTCTTCCTCAGGATATCGAGTTTTTTCAAATATTCCCCGGCGGTATAAGGCCTGCCCATAGCCTTTAGGACGGCGGCGGAACCTGCCTGCAGCGGCAGATGGAAATAATCGCAGAACCGTTCTCCCCCGCCCTTCAAAACCGCGGCCAGTTCTTCCGAAACTTCGCCCGGCTCAAGCGAGGAGAACCTTATTCTGAAATCTCCAGGAAGGCCGAATATCTCCAGCATAAGTCCGGCCAGATCTTTTGCGGTCTCCGGGCATTTATACATGCCCAGGCGCGTGCCGCAAAGAACTATTTCTTTGAAGCCGGCATCGATAAGATTTTTAATTTCGGCCAACGCGGCGGCGATGGTCTTGGATTTCATTTCGCTGCGCGCAGACGGAACAAGGCAGTAAGAACACTTAAGGTTGCAACCGTCCTGGATCTTTATAAAGGCACGCGTACGGCCGGTGAATCCACCGACGCTGAAAAAGTCTTCTTTTGGGGGAAGGCCGGCGAGTTGATAAGGGATTTTTTCTTTATCAGCGTTGGGGAAGACAGCTGCGCCGGGCGCGAGTTCGAGTATTTTTTTGGGGTTCAGGGTGGCTATGCAGCCGGTCACTACCAGCCGCGCTTTGGGATTGGACGCCACGGTTCTTTTTATAAAATTGAAAGTATCGCGGTCCGCGTATTCGGTCACGCTGCAGGAATTGACCACTACGATATCGGCCTCGCCGGGAACGGAGGCGGTTTCATAGCCGAGCGAAATAAATTTCTCCGTAAGGCTCTGGGTTTCCACCTGATTAACCCGGCACCCCACGGTCTTAAAATAAACTTTCACACGTACATTCTACAATTTAACTCTGGATGAGGTAACGCCGGCTGGTGAACTTTTGGCTAGTGAGCCACAGGACAGCAAAGTCGGTGCGTCGGTGGGTTTCCCTCGCGCTCCGGGTTCGGTTTTTATGGGGAAGGAGACCGGGGTCTTCCGCCGGCTGTGGAACGCAACGGCCCGCATAGCGGTCCGTTTTGAACGGTCCTCGCCGTTCCTAATGATAGGAATGCGCTCCAACCCCCGGTCTCAAAACCCTCCAAATGGAGCGCGAGGGAAACCCACCGACGCACCGCCAGTTTAGCTAACGTCTATAACGTTTCTCTGGCGTTTAGCCCGAAGTTCTTTTAACCTAACAACAAAATTCCCCGCACTTACAATACATCTTAATGAGTAACCCACCCGATTGTAAACAAACACCTTAAAACAAAACCGAAGAGTTCTAAAGCCCTTCGGTCATCAAATCTAACCAGCCCCAATTTGCATTTAGTCACCTTAAAAAGGCTACTGCCTTTTGTTGAGAACCTGATCCCCGACTTCTCCGGGGGGAAGAGGAAGAAAAATTCGTTTAGGCCGGGAAAGTGGCGCCAAGGACTATCAACGACGGTTAACCTGGCTCGTAACCTGGGGAACCCAGTGGCCGCCATTGCTTTCAAAATGAATTTTAATTTCTTCACGAACTCTTGAATAAATAGATACTAAACCTTTAGCGTCGTAGAAGACTTTGCCATGTGAATGGCCGACATCTGTTTTCATGGAAGCATAATGTCCATTGAACTTTTGAACATAATACTTTGAATTGGACTTATTCGAACAGGAGCTTTTTAGATCGTCCAGTCGAACGCTCCCTCTTTCTTCTAACTGCAAATACGCCTTTATGATTTTGTGGTTAACTTGATGTGCGCGTTTCGCCCACAATTCGATTCTATTAATCTTTCTAAATTCTTCAGAAGATACCTCTAATTGTTTGGAACTTTTCCTTGATGCTTTAATCGAGTTGGAATCGTATTCAACATGGCATTTATGACACAGGAATTTAAAGTTATTTTTGATAGGAAGATGCGCCTCCATAATCTTTTTTTCTATCTCCCTGATATCACATCTTATTTTTCCATTAATTGCGCTGGAGGATAAAACCTTTTCGATAATAGACCGGCGTCCTTGCCCCTGCACATGAGCAGAGTGAAGTTCTTTTTTTTCTTTACCACAATTTCCTTCACATATGCCATTTCGCTGATTTCGATATGACCTAGTAAAGTTATTAATAGCATTTCTAATTCTTGGCCCCAGGAAATGGTGAAATTCTTGGATTGTCCCCTCAAAAATAGCCATTCATATTCTCCTTTATAGCCTTCCTCATTGCCTTGCAACTCCTGTATGATCACAGGAGTCGATAATTATCTGCGTTTGCGGCGGACTGCGTGACACAAAGGCACAGGTACCTGTTACCTTTGGTTCCCCTAACGCGCCGCCCCCTTTGGATATTATGCGACAAATACTATTTTAGCGCAAATATTAAGAGATCCATAACCGGGTGGGGAATTACACCGTATCGTGAATGGTGGGTCAAGATATTTTAGTTATAAGGGAACGCCGGCGGGATAGTTGGAGCGGGTGCCGGGGGTTTGGGTGGAAAAAACCGTACCGGAGCTCGGCGCTTGCGTACGCGCGCTGAGCGAGGTCCGGAAGCGCGGCCACGGTGTGGACGACGCTGGTTTTTGGAACCCAACCCCCGGCAGGCCCCGCGAACCGGCAGCCGCCGGCATTTCCTTGATTTTACGCCTTTTTCGGCCGAATATCATAACTTACGAAACAGTACGGATCCCCCCGCGTCGGCGATTTCGATAATCTTTTCCGCCTTGTCACGCATAAATTCATTAACCGCCCGATTACATCCCCAGTTTGATTCCGGACTATTGTAATCATGAATTATCAAATATCCGCCTTTTACCAAACGGCTATAAAAAAAACCAAGACTACTTATCGTAGGCTTGTATAAATCCAAATCCAAAAGGACAAATGCGAATTGCTCGTGTTCAAGCCCCTGGAATGTATCCGGCACGCGCCCTTTTTTAATAATAATGTTTCTCGTATCGCCTATATTCTGAAGGACCTCTTCCACTGTCGTATCTTTAAATCTATTATCTTCCGACGCATCCGGATCTAAATCCTGCCTGGGAAATCCCTCAAAAGTGTCGAACAGATAATAGGTCCGTTCAGGCGCGAATTGATGAATAAATCTGCTGATGTCGCCCCGGTAAACCCCTGCCTCAGCCAAACTTCCCTTAATCTCGTCGGACAAGATCCTCTGGATTGCCAACCCGATAGTGGCGTATCTGAAATAGTCTCTCTCTGAAACCAATAAAGTATTTATATTGGGACTATAGGTGGGAAACCTCATCATTGCGGCCGGCACGCGTCCATTATCGGCCAGGATTCTTATTTTTTTAAGAAAAGATAAAACACCAAGTTTGGAAAGCAGGTATTTTGTCAAAGGATATAAAAATTTTACCGGATTCATAATGACACTCCAGATAGAATATTGGACGGCGTGAATATTTAAAACTCGCGCTATATGCGAAGCGAATCCGCGCCCCGGCGGAAGCCCCCGCTCTTCTTCCCCATAAAACCCGCTGACTTGCCGACTTTACCATCCCGGGGTTTTTAGCCAAAAGCCAACCAGCCAACTTCATGTTTTTTCTGGGATTTTCAACCGAGACTATCCAGGATTATGGCGGCGGCGGCCAGGGCGGCTGTCTCCGCTCTCAGGGTATGTTTCCCGAGCGAGAAACTTTTTACGCCTTTTTCGGCGGCATATTCCATCTCGCCCCTGGTAAACCCACCCTCCGGCCCGATGAACACCTTTACCTCAGACGCGCCTTGAAGCCCCTTGGCTACGGCCTCAAAATTCCGGCCCGCTTCTCCGGAAGCGATTATGGCGGTACAACCTGATCCCAAAAGATCGTCTAATTTCTGCGGCTTAAGAAGTTCGGGAAAAGAAGCCCGTCCGCATTGCTTGCAGGCGGCAATAAGGAGCTGCTCGAACCTCCGGGCTTTTTCGGACCAGGATTCAAACCAGTCAAATTGCGTGCGCGAGGTTAAAACAGGCTGAAAAGCCGCGACTCCGGCCTCCGTACAATGTTCAATAATGGCTTCAGCGGAACTACGGGAGACCGGGGCAAAACACATGACCAGCCGGATCTTATAAACCGGGGAATCAAGATCGCCTTTCAGCTTCCCTGACACAATGACTCCGGCAGTGTCTATAACCCCCAGGTAGCGCCGCCCCTTGCCATCGAAGATCTCTATCTCGTCCCCGACACGCTTGCGGGCAACGCGCGTGATATGATGCGATTCTTCTTCATCGGCTGAAAAACAACCGTCGCGTATATTATCGGGGTGGATGAAATATTGAGGCATAGCGTAGTTGGTGGGGAGTTGTTGATTGTTGGTGGTTAGTAATTGATAGCAGGGGATAAAGAGTTCCAATTTCCCCATCTACTAATTACTAACCACCAACAACTCTCTTACCCCAATATCTTTTTAAAAAAACTTTTCTCTTCTTCCTTTTCAGTCGGCGGAGGCTCATGGCCGAAGGTTTTCCCCAACTCCTCCAGCAACTCCCGCTGCCTGGGGGTAAGTTCGGTAGGGACCTCTATTTCGGTTTTGACCAGCAGGTCTCCCCGCTGCTTGGAGGCGGCGTGCGGCATTCCCTTGTCGTGTATCCTGAACACCTTCCCGTGCTGGGTGCCGGACGGGATCTTTATTGTCATCCTTAGACCATCTATGGTGGGGACCTGAACGTCGCCGCCAAGCGCGGCCTGGGCGATGGTCAACCGGCAGTTATAAAGAAGATCCGCCCCGTCGCGGGAAAAATGATGATGATGCTTAAGGCGCACCTCCACATAAAGGTCGCCGGAATCCCCCCCTTTAAGACCGGCGTCGCCCGCGCCCGAAACGCGCAGCGTGGTACCGTCATCGGCCCCCGCCGGGATCTTAATATTCAGGGAGGCCGCCTTTTTTTCCTGGCCCGAGCCCCCGCATTCCTTGCACGGCGAGGTAACCACTTCGCCCTGGCCGCCGCAATCCGGACAGGTCTGGCTGAAGGAGAAGAAGCCTTGGGCGTATTGCACGCGCCCCGCTCCCCGGCAGGTGGGGCATTTTTTGAGCCCGGTCTTAGGTTTGGCGCCGGTCCCTCCGCAAACCCCGCAGACTTCGGTCCTGTCAAAATTCACCGGCACTTTTATTCCAGAGAAGGCATCTTCCAGCGAGATCTCCGCGGAGTATTTAAGGTCGGCTCCCCGTCTTGAACGCGGCCGCCTGTGTCCGCCGCCCGAATCCGTGAAAAGGTTATCGAAGATGTCCCCGAAAATATCGCCCATGTCTGCGCTCTGGAAGCCGCCAAAGCCTCCGGCCCCGCGGCCGCCGCCGGCTTTAAGGCCTTCCGCGCCGAACTGGTCATAGATGCGCCGTTTATCCGTATTGGACAGAACCTCGTAAGCCTCGCCTATCTCCTTGAATTGGGCTTCGGATTCCGCATTTCCGGGATTGCGGTCGGGGTGATATTTAAGCGCAAGTTTTCTGAAAGCGCTTTTAATTTCCTGTTCGGAAGCGTTGCGCGGCACGCCCAAAGTCCTGTAATAATCGTTTGTTGCCATAAGTTTGGAGACCTCGGACCTG
>Ga0208953_1000439_pt1 | contig 35780 bp, 29 predicted proteins | sample RifOxyB2_FD_184033 | JGI IMG/M metagenome (GOLD analysis project Ga0208953, IMG submission 184033) | Groundwater microbial communities from Rifle, Colorado - Rifle Oxygen_injection B2 (SPAdes) | ecosystem: Environmental > Aquatic > Deep subsurface > Groundwater | place: USA: Rifle, Colorado...
CCTGATGAAGCGGGCGGCCTTGTCGCTGGCGTTTATATCCAGCGCTCCGGCCATGTGCGCCGGGTTGTTGGCCACCACTCCCACCGTCTGTCCGCCAAGCCGCATGAAGCCGACGACTATATTTTTGGCGAAATCATGGTGTACTTCCAGGAACCTGTGGTCGTCCGACAGCCACCAGATGATGTGATGGACGCGGTATGGCTTGCGCGGGTCCACTTCGCAGAGCTTTTCCAGGAGCAGTATCTTGCGGTCGACTGCGTCCTTGGTCTCGTGCGCCGGCGGGGCCTCGTAGCGGCTTTGCGGCAGAAAACTGATGAGCTCTTTGAGCTGTCTGAAACAATCCGGTTCGGAATTGGCCACGAAATGGCATACGCCGGATTTGGAAGCGTGGGTCATGGACCCGCCGAGGGTTTCAAAATCCACTTCCTCTCCGGTCGCGGCTTTTACCACTTCCGGGCCGGTGACGAACATATTGCTGATGCCCTTTACCATGAAGACGAAATCGGTAAGCGCCGGAGAATAGACCGCGCCGCCGGCGCATGGCCCTACGATAACTGAGATCTGCGGGATGATCCCGGAGGATTTGGTGTTGCGGTAGAAGATCTCTCCGTATCCGTCCAGACTGTCCACGCCTTCCTGGATGCGGGCGCCGCCCGAGTCCAGGATGCCTATGACCGGCATGCGCGCTTCAAGGGCCATATCCATTATATTGGCTATTTTGTCCGCGTGCGTGCGGCCGAGGGATCCGCCCAACTGTGTGAAATCTTCAGAGAAGAGGGCTATTGGCCGGCCGTTGACCCTGGCGAAGCCGGTTACCACGCCGTCGCCTTTTATATGTTTGTCTTTGATGCCGAAATCTGTACAGCGCGATTCCATCAGCAGTCCGATCTCCTGGAACGAGCCTTCGTCCACCAGGTAGCTTATGCGCTCCCTGGCTGTGAGTTTGCCTTTTTTCTTCTGAGCCGCTATTTTTTCCGGCGGTCCGCCGGCCGCCGCCAAGGCGGTGATATCACGGAATTTTTTAAGGGAATCAGGCACGACCCGTATCCTCTTCGGGTGGTTTTTTTTGCCGGGTTCGGGAATGCTTGTGCCGCTTATCGGGTCGTTGATTAAATCCGCCATGTTGTTCATCCTCCCCTATCGCACCCCGCGCTAAGTAGCTGCGCGGGTGAATCATCGTAAGACGCTCAAACGTTATAACACTTCCTAATTATAATGTAACCGGGCTTTCTCTGAGTTCCCCAGGGCCGCGGCCATGTCCAGTTCATGCCGGTATGCCCCCGGCGTTTATAAAAGATGTTATTTATATTAGCAAGTTTAGACTTGTTTTGGGTTAATCGGTTCGATTTTCAGACTTTTATGGTTTCGCAGGCGGTGGACAGGTAGTAAGCTGGTTCAGGAGTCAGTGTGTTCAGGGTGAAGGGAGGATTGGCGAGCTCGTTATAGCGGGCGAGCGCTAATCGTGAAAATTCCGGCTTGCTGCCGGATAGGTTTATGTCCAGCAGGTCGGCTTTCAGGCCAAGTCCAAGGGCTTTAAGCAGGGCTTCTTTCTGCGTCCAGAGGCGGGTGGCAAGGGCGCAGGGCAGTTTGACAGCTGGGCAGCTGGGCGGCTGAACAGCCGGAAATGAGAGCGGTTCAGCGTTTCGGCTGCCTCGCCGCCCAGCTACCTCGCCGCCTAGCTGTCCTGCCAGTTCGCTTTTATGAAAGTAATCCTCATACCAGGCGGTCGCGCGCGGCTCCGTTTTTTCAAGGTCTATGCCTAGGAACTTGGTCCCGGACGCGCCGCAGGCTGCGGCGCAGAACGGGCCGCTGTGGGTGATGGAGATGAGCCGGTCGGTCCAAACGGGTCTGCCAAAGGGGTCGTAGGATATTTCTATAGCTGAAAGCTGGATTTTTAACGCTAGAGATTCTTTGAGGAGGGTTTTGGCGGCATATCTCCCCCCCAGCCAGTCGCGCTTCCGCTTTTCCATTTTTAAGGAAGCAAGTTTTGCCAGTTCGCCGGCCGAAAGAAAGGTTTCCGGCGCCGGGACCTGGTCCGCCCGGATAAGCGTAAGCCGTAGTTCGTTTTCTAAAATTACAATAGTGCCTATCTTTATTTCAATGGTCATTAAATTTGTTGATGCTTACCGTTAAAATGTAATTCCGGCTGGTTGGCTTTGGGTATTGAGCCGCGAGATGCCCAGTCGGGGGCCTGGCAAGGGATTGCCCTTGCGCCGCGTAGGAAACCCTCCCGTGGTTTCCCCCCGAAACGGGGTCCCCCATCCGCTATGCGGCTCCAGGGCAATCCCTCGCCACCCCTCCATGAAAACTTACGCACTCGATGCTTCTTTGGCAATAAGCCCGGCAGTTCTTTAAACTAAAATTTGCCCCGCCCTTTTGACGACACATCTTATTTACCCGCCCAGTGGTAAACAAATATTCTTATAAATCGCAAGCTGAAACCGGCTGATGATTTATGGTGTGATTTCCGGATAGAAAGAAGGCACACTACTCGTATAATTAACTATTCGTAGCGGGGTTTCACGTTGAAATAATGCTATCCTGGGGGCTCCGAGAGGAATCAGCATAACGCGCTCGCGTTCGTAGCGCGGTTTCTCAATAAACAGGTCAGCAGAAATCTCGGTGTCTAAATAAAATAAATACGGGAGAAGCCAATCCAAAAGATAATCCTGCACATTAGAATATATGCTTTCTAGACTTGAGAAGGAAAGGTTTCGACCATCCTGGCTGAAGAGCCGGATTTCTGCCGTATTAAGTGGAGTTCCGTTGTACTCGAGAATGGTGTTCATTTGCCCGTCTATCATAACCCACTTGCTGAATTGTGGAAGAAAAGCCTCTGTAACGACGTGGCCCGCTCCACTTTTTATAGTATCGGCCCCTTTCATTTTTAAAGCCAAGACCCGTGCCGAAAGGCCTGCGGATTGAATCATACCTGCAAGAAGATACGAGTATTCCACACATCTAAACGATTTTCCGCCCTGCTTAGCCTCGCGAAAGATGGTCAAAGGATCATCCCGAGAGGGTGTGTTAGAACCGTTATGGGGAAAAAGGTGGTGAACATAGTTAGTAAGCGTCTTAATGCGGTCGTAATCCGTCACTTTCCCAGCAAGGAGTTGTCCGAGTTTAGTTTCCTGGGCAAGCGTTGCCAGCTGAAGATCAGTTTTTGAATCCGGAAAAGAAAAAGAGATCGCAGGATTATTCAGGACCAATGAGTATTCGACGCGTTTAAGAAACGGTTGTGAGCAACCGGCTAGCGACAAGATGGCGATTCCAAGGATGCATCTTTTCATTATTGCGATTGGGGACGATTCTTAATACCTTAAGTATCTTCCAAATATCAAAATAGAGATAGCGACTATTTATTTTGCGTTTGGGCGGTGCAATTGGTATAACGAGTGTAGCCCCTTAAGATAGCTTTTCTGTTTCGCTTATAATCCCGCTTATAATCCCCTTATTGATTCTATTAAATCCGTGGCGAACTTGCACGATGGAATCATTGCTATGCGTTAGTTTAACCGGAGGGGCGGCGGCGGGTTTTCTGCGCGCTCCATTTGAGGGTTTAAAACCGGAGTCTGGAGCGGTATCCCTCCGGGACGGCGAGCATGTCTGAGGGCAAAAGCTTTGCCTTTTGCCCGAGTTGCGGAGCCGGCGGAAGACTCCGGTTTTCTTCCCCATAAACCCGGTCCCGGAGTGCGCAGAAAATCCGGCGACACCCTGACTTCGCTACCTTGCGGCTCCTTAGCCCAAAGCCAACCAGCCCAGAACTCGGGCGGAACCCGGGGGCATAATGCTTATTTCGCGGTTTCCAGTTTTAGGATGCGGGTTTCGTGGTCCTGCAACTTGTCTTCCTGGGTCATCAGTGTATGGCCCCGATCCAGGTCCTTTCTTCTATAGTCCTTGGCTTCTCCCGCAAAAGTGTCTATGGCGCTAAGTACCCTGCCGATGTCGCTTTTTGTGGCCATGGTTTTCCGGATATCGCGAATATCGTCCTTGATGTGTAATATGTCTATGGTGTTGGTTTTTACTATGTCTTCCAACCGGTTAATGTCGGACTTCAGTTCCGTTTTGACAAGCGCTATGTCCCCCTTGGTGGCTGGCTGGTTTTCTGATTTATTGTCGGTCATATAATTTCTATTCCTACTTTACAGGATTTTGAGGTGTCGCGTAAGGGTTGAAGGACCCACGTGCCTGTAATAGTATGGCAGGCGAACCCGACAGCGTACTGTCGGAAAGAATATTAATTACTATCCAAACCCCCCACTAACCAATATCCTTAGATCTGTGTCGGTATCCCCAGGTAATCTTTCAACTCGGCCACGGGGTTCATTTCGCTGTCGAAGGCGTAGGCGTCATAGCGGGTTTTGCCGTCTTCGGTGGTTCCTTTGTAAACGGCGTAGGTGTATAGCCGGTCGGGGTCCGGGTTATTGTCATAGACCATGGCCTGGCCTACGGCGTCCGGGAGCATCATCTTCCGGTCAAAGTGGATATCGCGCCAGCCGCAAGTCTGGAACATGGCCTCAAGCACCAAGGGATGGATTAGAAGGCCCGGGGTTTTAACGCGCCACAGGGCGGCCGAAGGTTTTTTAAATACGCCCAGTACCGCTTCCTTTTCGATGGAGAGTATCCCGTCCAGCACGCGGAAGCTCGGGCCGTGGAAATAGATCTTATATATCTCCTCGGCAGTGATCTTATACTTGGCGTGCTTGGGCAGGTCGGGTTTTTCCAGTTCCTCCCAGGCGCTTTTCGGGGTCCCCGGTTCAAAACGGGCGGAGAAATGCGTCTTGGTAGAACCCAGTTTTACGCCCTTGGCGTTTACGAAGTCCGATTCTAGCCGGAGATCATAGCCGCCTCGTGAAGCGTTAGCCCTTATTATGGTGTTCATCGGTTTTCCGCGCAGAAGTTTTACCGGTACGGTGAACCGTAGATCCTTGATGGCCCTGGGCCTTTCTCCGGATACGGCCGCGGCCGCTTCGGCGAAAGTTTCTATACCCATGACGCCCGGCAGATAAGGCGTACCGTTGATGGCGTGGTCGGCCAGATATGGGTCCTTTTCTATGGATAATTCCTTGGAGGCTTCAAACTCCAGGCCCTTGACGTTCTTTACTGCGCGTTCCAGGAAATGGAATTCCGAGCCGCCGGCGTCGGGGAAGTTGGGGTCGAAACGCAGCTGCTTGTCCCAATCCAGCTTGCCCAGGCTGCCCGCAAGTATGATCTCCGGCACCCTGCCGTAAACCAGTTCGTCGGCAAGCGCGTTCATGCCTTCCTCCGGATAGAGGAAGTCAAGTTCCTGTGATTTCAGGAAGGCTTCCACCCCGGGCCTTATGCCCATGCCGATATTGGCGTAGGCGGTCATGTCCACGCTGAAGGCCCGTACGCCTTTATTGGTAAGACTGATGGTCAGCTTTGCCATGTAGTCCGAAGCGGCGGCATAGTCGGATTGGCCGAGGTTGCCGAACTTGCCTGCTATGGAGGAAGCCATCACCCAGAAGCCTTTTTCTTTCACGATCCCGGACTTCATCATGTTGACGGCGCTCTCGCATTTAACGTTGAAGATGAGAAAGAACTCTTCCAGCGTCTTGTCCACCACCAGCTTGGAGCGTTCCAGGCCGGCGAAATGCACCACGCCGTCCAATTGGCCGAGGTCGGCCTTAATGTTGTTCATGACCGTGTCAAAAGATTCCTGGTTGGTGAGATCGCAGCGGTAATAGCTTACTTTTACTCCCAGCGCTTTCAGTTCTTCTACCGAGCGGTAGAGCTGGGCCGAGTCCTTGAGCTTGGTGAACTCCCGCTCCAGGATGGCGGGCGTGGCTTTTTCCATTTTCTGCTTAAGCTCCGCCCAGAGCGTGCCGGTCTTATAGGCCTTAAGTTCTTGCTCGCTCATAGCGGCGAAGCGCGCGGAGTCTGCGTTCAGTTCTATGATGTCCAGGATGACGATATGCGGTTTATGCTGCGCCGCTATCGTTTTAGCGAACAGCGCTCCGAGGCCTCTGCCCCCGCCGGTGACCAGGACTTTTTTGCCTTTGAGCGGGGTGCGTTCCTTGTCTTTTTCAAGCAGTTCCGGTTTGCCTATCAGCGTCCAGCGCTTATTGTCGGCGTAACCCGCCGCCAGGCGCTTGTCGGAATAAAGTATCTCGTAGAAGGTCTTCTGCACCAGGGTCTGAGGCGAGGCGTGGGGCTCGAAGTCCAGGAGCTTCACTACACATTTGTCCAGTTCTTTTCTAAGGCACAATGTTATGCCGTGTATGGCGCCGTATATCGGGTCATAGACTTCCCGGGTCTTATAGCCGAAGCCGCCGTCCAGGGTGGTCACCACGGCCAGGAAAGTGGTATGCCCATCCTCCAGTTTGTTGAGGCCGCCGTTGAAGTGTTTTCCGGCCAGGAATAGAGGCATAACGTAGCGCTTTAGATCCTCGAACGCGTTAGTCTCCTTCCCCAGGCCTTTTATGACGCAGCCCATGAGATAGAAGATGCCCTGCACGTTATCATGCGCGGCGGCGAATTCTGAAACGGCTTTTTCCACCGAGGCAAGGTCTTTGTAATCCACGTGGATCGTGTCTTTCAGCTTGGTTTTGGCTGAGGTGAACGCGAACGACTCTATCCGGTGCTTGTTAAGTTCCGATCTGAAGGCTTTTATGAGATCCAGGTCTTCACCGAAAATAACCACCGGCCGCTTGGAAGACAATTTGGTTATTATTTCATTTTCCACCGGGGCCGCGATAATGGCCGGAACATAGCGGATATGCCGTTTAGGATACGGAAGTGCATCCTGGACGGAGTCCTGGTTGAGCCCTGACGGCTGGGCGGCCGGAGCGACAAACTGCTGGACAGCTGGGCGGCTGGACGGCTGGACGGCCGGAGCGGAAAACTGCGTGGCGGCTTGAGTTGTCTGGCTGTCTAGCTGCCTAGCTGCCCCGCTGCCTAGCTGTCCCGCCGTCCCGCCTGTCTCGTCCAACACATATTTAATGCAATGGCGGATGGTCGGGTAATCCTTTAGGGACAGGTTCTCCTTCCTGGCGATGCTGTAATGTTCGCGTATGGCGGCGAACAATTCGGCCTGCTTGACGGTATCAATGCCGAGGTCGGCTTCCATGTCGAGGTCGAGTTCCAGCATATCCTTGGGATAACCGGTCTTGTCGGCGATCATTGTCAGGACTTCAGCCTTAACCGAATCCTCGTTTAAGGCTGAAAGCTGGGCAGCTGGGCGGCTAGGCGGCTGGGCGGCCGGAGCGACAAACTGCTGGACAGTTGGGCGGCTGGCCGGCTGGGCGGCCGGAGCGGAAAATTGCGTGGCGGCCGGAGCTGTCTGACTGTCTGGCTGACTAGCTGCCCCGCTGCCTAGCTGCCTCGCTGTCATCCCTGTCTCTTCCATCACATATTTAATGCAATGGCGGATGGTCGGGTAATCCTTGAGCGACAGGTTTTCCTTTCTGGCGATGCTGTAATGTTCGCGTATGGCTGCGAACAGTTCGGCCTGTTTGACGGTGTCAATGCCGAGATCTGCTTCCATGTCGAGGTCGAGTTCCAACATCTCCTTGGGATAGCCGGTCTTGTCGGCGATCATGGTCAGGATCTCGCCGCGGACTGCGTCCTCGTCGAGCCCTGACGGCTGGGCAGCGAGGCGGCTGGGCGGCTGAACGGCCGGAGCGGAAAACTGCGTGGCGGCTTGAGTTGTCTGGCTGTCTAGCTGCCTAGCTGCCCCGCTGCCTAGCTGTCCCGCCGTCCCGCCTGTTTCGTCCATCACGTATTTAATGCAATGGCGGATGGTCGGGTAATCCTTGAGCGACAGGTTTTCCTTTCTGGCGATGCTGTAATGTTCGCGTATGGCGGCGAATAATTCGGCCTGCTTGACGGTATCAATGCCGAGGTCAGCTTCCATGTCGAGGTCTAGCTCCAGCATATCCTTGGGATAACCTGTCTTGTCGGCGATCATGTTAAGTATCTCTGCTTTTACCGTTTCTTCATTTAAGCCGCCGATAATCGCCGCCCGCAAAGGGGCTGTCGCGGATTTGGGCTCGGAATAATGTTGGTGTGCGGGAGCCGGTGCGGCCGCTTGACGGACCGGGGCGGCGATGGGAGCGGCGGCCAGGGCCGGTTCCTTGGCCGGCGTATGGGGCGGTTTCCCGGCGGTCTTTTTGTCTTTGATCCGCAGAGTGTTGAACGTGACTTCCAGCTCGGGATGGTCCTCTCCCGATAAGGCTTTCAGCCAGGCTGTATGTTTGGCCGCGTCTTCTATCCTGGCCTCGCCTTCTTTATAGACCCGTTCGGTGAAGGACATCGCCATGTGCGAGCCGAAGCCGGCGGCAAATCTTAAAACATATTGCAGATCGTATTTCCCGCCCTTTGAGAGCGTGATGCCGGAGAGTTCCGGATCCGGCTCCTTGTAATTGGCTATAGGGGGTATGATGCCCGTGTTCAGAGCGCGTATAGCCACCGCTTCTTCGAGCGAGGCTCCCATGGTGTGCCCGGTGAAGCCTTTAACATTACTGATGATCACGTCTTGGGCGTGCGCGCCGAAAGCTTTCTTAAGGGCTTTTACTTCCGCCGAAGCGCTGCCGCCCCTTGCGGGCGTGTAGGTCTCGTGCGACATGAAGAAGGTCTTTTTGGCGAACTGACTCTTGTCCAGACCGTAAATGTCTTCTATCTTTTTCACAAATTTGGACATAACTTCCGCCACATGCTCGGTGTCCAGCCTGCTTACGTGGTAAGCGCTGTTGGCCGATTCGGTCAGCAGCAACCGTGCAAGCGGTTTCATGCCCCTGTTCCTGACCAGCGTTTCGTCCTCTATAACCATGGCTACGGCGCCGGCTCCGACTATCAGGCCGTCCCTTCTCTTGTCGAACGGGAGCGCGGCTTCGGCCACGTTCTCTTTGGTCGAGGCCGTGCCGGAGGCGAGGAATCCCGGCATGGTCCATTCCTGTACGATATCGTTGGTTATGTCGTCGGCGGCTATGACGACTACCCGTTTAGCTTTGCCGGCCCTCAGCCAGCATTCCGCGGTATGCACGGCCTGGGTCGTGGAGGCGCAAGCAGCGCTTATGTGCATCGCTGGGCCTTTTGCCCCCACCCACTGCGCGAACTGGCTGTCCGCTATGGGTATCACTTTCATCAGGAAGTTCTGGCTGAACGTGAACATGTCCTTCTCGGAGGCGGCGTGGTTTTTACCGAAGTTGGCTTCCACCCAGATCCTAAGGGCCTGTTTATCCTCCGGAGAATGTACTTTGTTTATCAGCGCGTCATAGACTTCCCACATCTCAGTGGGACCTTTGCCCTTGTGCTTGTAATTGAAATAACCGGCGACTTCGGAGATTAGCGATTCCATGGTCGGGAAGGCGGAGGCGAATACTACGCCTGTTTCGCTAGCCAGCGGTTCCGGCAGGGCCCACTTCTCCGGCAGGTAGCTGCCGGTGGTTGTCTTCTTGTAGTAATGGATCAGGGGCAGCCCCGCGTCCTTGAGTGCCAGTACTCCGGCGGCCATGGCCATTTTGAACGTGGAATCAAGCGCCTTGGCTATATTGTTCGGTACCCCGAATTCTTTCTCTATGTCGAATTGTCCGGCGCGGGCCGAGAGCTTTATGGCCTGGTCCACGGAATCTATCTTAGCGATACTGTGGTTGCCCGTGGGGGATTTTATGACGCGTATGATGTTCTTGTTTATCTGCTTGGCGCGCCAGTCCGCGGGGATCGGCTCTATCATATTGGTGCCGGCGAGGATCTCGTCCAGGTTGTGTTCGCGGAACAGCTTGCCCCAGGTTCCAGGGGCGCCGCCGGCTATGCCGGAGACCGCGATCGGGTTGAAGTTGAATCCGGATCTCTCGGCGAAAGAGGCCTTGTCCGCCGGCAGAGTCGTGCTCGCGCCCTGTGGTTGCCGATCCGCAGCCCCGGCGGAGCCGCCGCCGGCGGTCTTCTGAAGGGCCCAGTTCCGGTAATACGGGTTGAAGAAGACCGCCGGCGGCGGCGGCAGTTTTTCGTCCCAGTCCAGCTTAAAGCCCAGCGCCATAAGGTTGGCCAGCAGATCGTTCAACTCGGTGATGCCGCCGCGTTTGGGATGGTTGGAGGATAGCACGGTGATATCCTCTTTACCTTTCAGGGTGGAAGCGGCGAAGGCGCTCAAAACGCGTTTTGGGCCGCATTCTATGAAGGTGCGCACGCCGTCCGCGTACATGCGCTCAAGCTGTTTTATGAATTCCACCGGGCTCGTCATCTGCTTTAGCAGCAGGTCATAAGTCCCCTGTTTGTCGGCCGGGAAATAGTCGGCGGTAACGTTAGAGAGGAGCGGTATGGTCCACGGGGCTGTAGGTATGTTTTCCAGGAATTTCCTGTAGGGCCCGATGGCCGGCTCTATGATAGAGGAGTGGAAAGCGTGTGAGACGGCTATCTCCTGGGCCTGTACGCCCAGGGATACAAAGCGGGCCACGGCTTTTTCCACGGCGGAGCATTCACCCGCGATCACGGTCTGGAGCGGACAGTTTTTGTTGGCGGCTATTACATAACCGTCTATTTTTTTAAGTTCCGCTTCCACTTTTTCGGCGGGCCAGCCGATGGAGGCCATTTTGCCTGGATCTTTGACTTTTACGCTGGACATTTCCTTTGCCCTGCTGGTCACCGCCCTTAAACCGTTTTCCAGAGTGAATACCCCCGCCGCGGTCGCGGCGGCGTACTCGCCAAGGCTGTGGCCTATGACCATATCCGGTTTTATGCCGAAGGAAGTCAGCAGGCGGAACATCGCCATATCGGCCGTCATCATGGCCGGTTGGGTCATCTGGGTCTGCTTGATGGCGGCTTCGCGCTTCTCAAGTTCCTCTTTGGATTCTCCAGGCCTGGACCAGAGCGTGCCGGTGAGGTTCACGCCTATCATTTTCTCAAGAATACGGTCGGCCTCGTTGAAGGTTTCCTGCACCACATCGTACTTGGCGGCGAGGTCGCGCATCATGTCCACGTACTGTGAACCTTGCCCGGGGAACAGAAAACCTATCTTTGCGTCGTGTTTCTTGCGCCTGAAAGTGTATACGCCTTTAAGCCGGAAGTTGAGCGGCGGAGTATCCCAGGTTTCCGGTTTGGCGTTCGCGTTCAGGAATTCTATTTTCTCACGTAGGTCGGCCGGGTTCTTGGCGACTATGGATACTCCCCACTCTTCCTGCGGCCTGGCATTCATGGGCTGGGCGAAAAGCGCCATCGGGTAAGTATCCGGCCAGTGTATGAAAGTTGAGGCGGAGAGCGATTTTGCCTCGGCCATGACGGCCTGGGGCGTGGGCGCCGTGAAAGTAAAAGCTTCACCCTGGAGTCCGGAGAAAAGCGTCTTGGGGTTCTCTTTCACTTCAACGGCGGTTGCCGGCGCCGGCATGGATGTGGCCGCGGTTTTTAAGGCGCCGGGCTGGTTTTTACCGGTATATTCTTCCATGGTCACGTGAAAATTTGCGCCGCCGAAGCCGAACGAAGAGACATTGGCCCTTCGTAAACCGGTCGTTTCCCAGGGCTCGGTTTTGTCTATCACCCTGAAGAGGTTCAGGTCTATTCCGGGATTGGGCTTGGCGTAATTGATGGAGATGGGGTAGGTCTTATGGTGAAGCGCTAAGGCGGTCTTAATCAGGCTGACAGCGCCAGCGGCAGCTTTGGCGTGTCCTATCTGTGATTTAATGGAAGTGAGGCCGAGCTTCTTTCCGGCCTTTATGTGGGGGCCGAAGATATCCTTAAGGGCTTCCACTTCGGCGGCGTCTCCGACCTTGGTGGCCGTGCCGTGGGCTTCCACAAAATCCACTTCTCCCGGACCGTAATTAACCTGGGCGAACGCGTTCTCTATGGCGTATTTCTGTCCCTTGGGATTCGGGGCGGTGATGCCTTTCCCTTTTCCGTCGGACGACGCGCCCACCGAATTTATAAGGGCGTATATCTTGTCCCCGTCGCGCTCGGCGTCCGAGCGGAGTTTGAGTATGTAAATCGCCACGGCTTCCGCCATCACAAAGCCGTCGGCCCGCGTGTCAAAGGAGTAGGAACCGTTGGCGGAGAGGGCGCCTATCTTGCAGAATTTGACGAAAGCCGGGGCGGACATCATCTCGTCCGCGCCTCCGGCCACGGCCATGTCGATCTTGCCGGTCCTGAGACCCATCACGGCATAATCAAGCGCGGCCAGGGAAGAGGCGCAGGCGGCGTCCATGGTCATATTGGGGCCGTTGAGATTGAAAACGTTGGCGATCCTGCCGGCGGTAACGTTGGAAAGCTCGCCGGGCATGGTGTCTTCGGTGATCTTCAGGATATTCCGGTCTATCTGGTCCTCATACTCCGTCATAAGGCCCTTCTGCTGGGCGGGCGTCAAATCCGCGTAAGCTTTGGTCTTCTTTATCAGGTCCTCGTTATAAAACTTATAGACGCGCAGGTCGGTCAGTTCCTTGCGCATGGCGCCCATGGCGTTGCCGATGATAACGCCGGCTTTTCTGGGGTCAAAAGTTTTCTTGTCGTAGCCGGAGTCCTCAAGTGCCATGCGGACCGCTTCTATGGTTATCTGCTGCAGGCGGGAGATCTGTGAGGCCGTCTGGGGCGGGATCTTGTATTTTATAGGGTCAAAGGTGAAATCTTTGATAAAGCCGCCTATCTTGGAATAGGTCTTATCCATGGCTTTTTTGTCTTCTGAATAGTAGAGTTGCCAGTCCCAGCGGTCTTTTGGGACCTCGCTTACGCAGTTCCTGCCGGAGGTAATATTGCGCCAAAATTGGTCTTTATTTGGGGCATCCGGTGCTATTATCCCCACCCCGACTATCGCTATTTGCTCATTGTTCATCTTTGGTTACCTCGCTCAGTTGTTTGGATGAAAAGTAAGGAAAATCTGATTTTCGGTCAGTTTGGCCGGTTAAAGGCCATAGGGCCTGATACGGCAATTACCCAAGTATTGGACAGGTGGTTACATGTATTGATTATATTAAAAAAAGAAAAGGGAATACAACCCGGATAAAGGGCATGAATAGGGGCGGGAACGTGATATCGGGCCGATTAAATGAATCTTTATAATATAAATAGGCTAACTTGCAATTTAGAAGCCATCCAGATCAGCGGCAATCTATGTCCGCTTTGGCGTTCGGCGAATCAGGATTAACGCTGCTTTTCCTTCGCTTGCAGCAGGTATATGACCGCTTTCCGGGAGGAAAGCGGCGTGTCGTATTCCCGGCTGTCTATGGTGGTGAAGTCGTCCCGTTGTGCGAATGAGATCATCGCTTTGTAAGGGGTAATTTGCTGCCATTCCCATTCTCCTATAAGCTTAAGCGGCTTCATGGTCTTCAGGTAGGCCATGTTCTTCTCATAGTTGAACCAGGCTTCGTAATCGAAGCCGTTCCTTATCTCTCCGGGCGAAAGGCCCGGCCTGGGTTTTGCCGCCAGTTCCCATTTGGCCAGATTCCACTGCAGATAGTCCTTTACCCCCGCCCAACTTACCGCCGCCATCAGGACCAGCGCCAGCGCGGCCGCCGGTTTTGAAAATTCTAAAGCTTTTACCGAGAAGAGCGCGGCCAGAATTAACCAGGGAAGCAGCGTAAGGAGATAGCGGTCAAAGAATTTTGCGCCCGTAAGCGAGATCCCCAGATGGATAAGCGCGCTTATAAAGACGAATTTAACGGCCGCATCTCCCAGCTTAAAGGCGCGGCTGGAGGCGCTAATAAGTATTGCCGCGGAAACAGCCGCCAAAGCGGTAAGCGTGTACCAAAAATACCGGTTTGAGAAGAAGGCTGAAGGTTTAAAGCCGGCCCCCCCCAAAGTCATAGTGCCCAGACCGTCGCGGCTCAGGGTATTCTCAAGATACGGGAGCGGTCCGTTCAGCAGGATGAAACCGGCTAACGCCGCCAGGGTCAGTCCCGCGCCCATGGTAATCAGGGCGAAAGGCTTGGAGGTTCGGTCGCGCAAGGCGTTTTTTTCTTTTTTCCGTTCCCGCGCCCCGATGAAATAACAGCCCGCGGCTAACGGTAATAGTATAAGCCCCGTTTCCATCATGACCGCAAAAAGCCTGTAGAAAACGTTTGCCGCGAAGGCGCCGGGGCTGGAAATGTATTTAATCGTCGCCGTAAACACATAGTTTTCGGAAGCCCAGGTGGGGCCGTGGGCATATTTGAACCAGAGCGCGTAACCGGTTATGGCTGTAATCGGGGCCAACCATACGATTATCATGTTTTTTAGGTCAAGTTTTCTTTCCCGTGCCAGGATCAGGGTATAAGCGAGGGGCAGGGCTATTCCCAATTGCCTCGTCAGGCAGGCCGCCGCGGCGCAAAGCCCGGCGCTTATTAACACGGCCGGTTTGGCATACTTCAGGTGCCGGATATAAAAATAAGACGATAACATCATCCAGAACAGGTAGGTCATGTCGGTCATGAAAGAGTTGGCCAGGACCAGAAAAAATGGATTCAGGGCCAGGACAAGCGCCGCGAGAATCCTGTCGGCAGGCGGTATCTCAAACTCTTCCAAAATCTTTACGAAGACGAATACCGTTCCCGCCGCGGCGGTCAGAGTGTAAGTTTTCAGGACCGTAAAACTGAAACCAAAGAGCTTGGCGAACAGGGCGCCGAACAGCAGATGCGGCAGCTGTGTGGACGCGCCCCAGTCGCACAGCAGGAACCGCCCGTGTTCAAGCAGGTTCTTTACTCCTATCGCGTAAGCCCAATCATCGTTCAACGGGAAGTTATAAAGCCAAGGCGACAGCGTCAGGGAGAAAACAACGAATATCAGCGGCGCGGACAGTCTGCCGGCTATACTGATGCCATATGCCGCGCCGGTACCGCGCGTCGTACACGGTTTTGCTACGGCGTCTGCGCTTGTGTTCGCGGCTCCTTTTCCGGTGGATTGAACCGGAGTCCGGCGCGGTTGCGGTGGTTTCCCCCACGTCTGTGGGGCATGATGTTTTTTCATGCTATACTCCTATCGTTTATTTTACCAATTCACCGCGGCAAATAAATCTTTTAATTCTTTGATGTTAAACGCATCGGTCCGGTTGAATGCTTTATCTGTTTTATATTAATATATACCTTTGCGCGTGGAGGCGGAGGATCGATGAAAGTAAAATTTTGGGGCGCCAGGGGCAGCATTCCCGTTTCGGGCCGACGGTATTTAAAATACGGCGGCAGTACCACTTGCGTTGAGGTACGCTCTAAAAAAGACGACCTTATCATAATCGACGCCGGTTCCGGTATCCGGCTTCTGGGTAAAGAGCTCATAAAAAATTCTCACAACGCTTTCACCATGCTTTTCACTCACGCGCACTGGGACCATGTGCTGGGCTTTCCGTTCTTCGCCCCTATTTACAGCAATAAGACCCGTATCAAGATAATGGGTTGTTCTTTTTCTTCCGACCCGGTCAGGGAAATAATAGCTAAAACCATGCAGCCTCCCGGTTTTCCGGTTAAATTCGAGGAGATTTCCGCCCGGTTTGAATTCGATTCTTTTTGTTCAAGCGGTTGCGAGGTCGGCGGTATACAGGTGCTGCCTATGGAGCTCAGCCACCCTAACCATGGGCTTGGCTACAAATTTTGCGAAGCCGGCAGGACATTCGTTTTCCTGACCGATAATGAGCTCGGATTTGTCCATCCCGGCGGCAGGACTTTTGACGATTACCTTGCCTTCGCGCGCGGCGCCGATCTGCTGGTGCACGATGCCGACTACACGGAGGCGGAGTATCCGAGGCGCAGAACCTGGGGGCATTCTACATGGGAGCAGGCCCTCGATCTGGCCCTCAAGTCGGAGGCCCGCGCTTTCGGCCTGTATCATCATAACCAGGACCGTTATGACTCGGAAATAGATAAGACGGTGGCGGAGTGTTCACGTCGGGCCCGCAAGGCGGGATCCAGGCTGAAGTGTTTCGCCGTTAAAGAGGGGCAGGAAGTCCGCTTTTAATTCACTCAAACAGGTGCATATAATATATGAAATTCAATATCTGGACGAACCCCGCTTTTTATACCGTGGCGGCCGTATTCGCGCTCGCGTTGTTCCTGCTGGTGTTTTCCATAAGAAAATACCTGGAGTTAAAGAACGGTTCCGATTTTGAAGAGTCCGGCGGAGAAGCCGAAGAAGTTCAGGGCGAACTTCCCCTCCCGGCGGTTGATGAGGCCGCGCAGGAGTATGACGCCGCAAATCAGACGCCGGCCGCCGCCGCGGAGGAATATTCCGAGCCTGCTCCCGCTCCCGGAGATAATGCCGAGCCTTCGCGCGCTTCGTCCAGGGCCGAGGAATTCGTCAAAGGACTTTACGAGAATATGGCCAGTTTCGACGGCAGGCTGAAAAATATAGAAGCGGCCTTTTCAAAGATGGGAGTGAACAAGGATTTTACCGTCACGTTCCTGGAAGATATTATTTCAGACTATGATTCCCTCAATAAGGAAAAAATAAAAGCCCGCATACAATACCTGGTGGCTGACCTTAAAAAATAACTCTAAAATCGTCGTTCTGTCCCTTTTTTATCAGACAACTGTACCTTAAGGGTTTTGCCGATAAAAGCCTGCGATGTTTTGATCTTCGGCCAGGCAAGGCGGCCGGCGGGCGCCCGGTCTTGAATAGCGGGCGTGTTCTTTTGAAACAGGAATATCGCGATATAAACCGAATAAGTGAATACAAAAACGCTGACTCTTCTCATGCTGCTCGCGCTTTCCGGCGCGGATGTCTGCCGCGCAGGACTGTTTCCGCCGCGTATTTTTTCCGATGATGCGCGCGGTACGACTTCTGCCTCATTTCTTAAATCCCCCGCCTCCGCCAGGTTTTCCGCTCTCGGTTTCGGCGGCGCCGCGCTAATGGCGCCGGACGCTTTTTTTTGCAACCCCGCCGGCACCGCTTATCTTTCGCGCGGAGCGTCCTCGGTCCTGATCGGCTATGAAAGCCTGCTGGAAGGGGCGGGCCGCACCGCTATAGCCGGCCTTAAGGGGCTGTCGCACGGCGCAGTGGGGTTGGGCGCGCTTTATCGTTATGAGAGCGGGTTGAAAAAATACGACATTTATGGCGATTCCGCCGGCGGTTTTGAAGCGTATGACGCGGCTTTTATCGGTTCTTACGGCGCGCGATTTGAAAGCCTTGACGCCGGCCTGGCGGTTAAGTATATCCGCTCAAAGCTTTATGACCGTTCCGCCGGTTCCGCCGCGCTGGATCTTGGCGTGATAATAAAAGGCGGTGAGAACGGCGGCACGGATCTCTCATTCTTTGCGCGCAATTTCGGTCGGACCCTGAAACTTGGTTCCGAATCCGCGCCGCTGCCTTTCGAATTCGGCGGCGCTTTGAACTGGCGTCTTATTCCGCGGCTGAACTTTTTTATAGACGGGCGCCTTCCCTCCGACCATTCCCCATACCTTATAACAGCCGGGGAATACGCTATTCCGTTCGCGGCCGCGCCCAAAACTTCCGCCGTAACTCCCGACTACGGCGCGGCGGTCCGTTCCGGTCTGTTCCTGCGCGGCGGCTTGAATTTTAAGAATAAGGAAGATCTCGGGTGGATGGGCGCGTTTTCCGCCGGCTTCGGGGTCAAGTTCCGGGAAACGAGTTTCGACTACGCTTTCGTGCCCTACGGGGATCTCGGCGTTACGCACCGGTTCACGCTTGGCTGGGGCTTTGGGACCGGCGCTTCTGCGGCCGCGCCGGTAGATGTCGGGGGAAGGTTCGGTGCGCGCGTTGAAAAGCTTTCTTTGGCCGTGGCCGCTTTCGAGCCAGGAGATGGAGTGTCCGACACTCTGGCCCGGCAGGTTTCAGATATGCTGGAAGCCGAACTTGTCAAGACAGGGGTTTTTAGGCTGGTTGAGCGGACGGAAATGGGTTTTATACTGGCTGAGAAAAAAATAGACTACTCCGGTCTTTCGCAAAAGGATGGGGCCGCCGGTCTGGCGCGCCTTGTCGGGGCCCGCGCCGCGTTGTTTGGCGGAGTTTCGAAGCGAGAACATGGGTATCTCATCACCCTTAGTATGGTGGATTCGGAGACCGGTAAGATACTGTCCTCCGACAGCAGGGTTGTAGAGGAAGACTATCTTTTCAAGCAGGCCGCGCGGGACCTGGCATTAAAGTTATCCGCCCGCTGACCTGAGAAATTTAATTTTTTCTTCCCGGATTCAGGGGCAGCTTCGCTACGGATACCGGTTTTATATCCCTTAGCCTTCCCGAACGACTGAGCTAATTTTTTCGGGCCGACCTTTCTTCAAGTTCCGATTGCAGCGTTTTCACCTGCCACCTGTTTTTTTCTATGGGGTCCATCCGAAAAGCTTCTTGCGCGTGCAGAAGCGCTTTTTTAAATTCCCCAAGCGTTTTGTAGAGTTCGGCTAATCTTTCACGGCAGGCCGTGTTCGCCGGATCTTTAAGGAGTGCCGCTTCCAACGCGGCCGCCTCGTTTATCCGTCCCCGCCGCAGTTCCTCAACTTCTTCTCTGTAAGATTTTTCCTTAAGCCAGAGGAAGGCGCCCAGCAGCGCCAGCATGGCCAGGTCTAACCAAAGCACGTATCCCGCGCCACGGGTTAAAAAGAGAAGGAAATTCGCGAGATAGGTGGAAAGGAACGTTATGGCGGCGGGCAAGAGAGAGTCTCCCTGGTATCCGCCGCCCAGGCGGTAGCGGTGTTCCCGCCTTTCCAGCGTCCAGACCAGGATTCCGACGCAGAAAAAAGAAAAACATGTGATGTAAATTATCAGGACCGTCATTTTGCGCCGGACCGCATAAGGCCTTTGATGATCGTCAGCATTTCAGAGTGGATCCTACCGTTGGTTGCCAGGGTACGCGGTCCGTAGTCTCCGGTTTCTTTCCAGGGCCTGCCGCAAAAATCCGTCACTTTCCCCCCGGCTTCTTCTACGATCAGGGAGCCCGCGGCCACATCCCACGGTTTAAGGCCGAATTCCCAGTAGCCGTCGGTCCGTCCGGCGGCAAGCCAGGCCAGGTCCAGCGAGGCCGATCCCATCCTCCTGACGTCATGGGAGATTCTTATGAATTTTGAGAGAAAGGAACAATAAAAATCCGCTTTTTCAGCCCGGTCGTACGGGAATCCGGTTACCAGAAGCGACCGCGCGAGCTTCGGCGCCGCGGAAACTTTTATGCGCCGGCCGTTCATGAAAGCGCCCCGGCCCCGTTCAGCCAGAAAAAGTTCCTTCCTGAAAGGATCAAAGACGCCCCCGGCCATTATTCGCCCCCCGGCCATGAAACCTATGGAAACGGCGGCGACCGGGAAAGTGTGCGCGTAATTGGTGGTGCCGTCCAGCGGGTCTATGATCCAGAGCGGTTTTTTCCGCTCTTCAGGTCCGCGGCCAAAAGGATTAGGAGTATCCGCCTCTTCCGCCAGGAAATCGTGACCGGGGAAAGCTTTTTTTATGATCGCTATGACTTTTCGCTGGGAGCTAAGGTCAGCCTTTGTAATGAGGTTCGCCCGGCCCTTGAGCTCATAGGTGACCCGTCCGAAGCAGGCGCGCAGCACGGCGCCGCCGGCCAATAACGCTGTTTTAAGTATTTTTATTTCCCGCATAAAAACTCCCCATGGCCAGTTCAGCGGCGGCATTTTCCGCCGGCCGCTTAAGCGCGATGAAAGCGAGACGGACCGTAATCAGCCGTTCATGCGCCAGTATTATGAAATTCTTTCTAAAAAAAGCGTTCTGCATAAGACCCCCGGTAAGCGCCACGCTGAGCGGCTCAGGGGGCGCGCAGGACTTCGCAGCGCGCGGCTTTGAAACGGCGCCCAGGCAAATACTTACAGCCGCGGCCAGCAGGTCAGAAAGGTGTTCATGGGCTTCGCGGATAAGTTTAACGGCCGTTTTATCTCCGGCTTCCGCTTTCCGCACGGCTTCAGCGGCGTAAGCCGCCCTGGCGCGGCGGGTTAGCCGTCTTTTATCAGCTTTTATCCTTTTAAGGAACCGGGTGCCGATCCACAAGCCCGAACCGAGGTCGCCTCCGGTGGGGTTATTTCCGCCTATCTTTTTGAATCGGCCGTTCCGGCACTTCAGGAATATAACCGAGCCGGTCCCAGCTATGAGCAGGATGCCGTTCCCGGATCCGTGTGCGGCGATGTAGGCCGCTTGCGCGTCGGAAATGACGTCCAGCAGGTTGATACGGTCCTTAAGCTTTTTAAGGAGGAACGGCTTTTTCCACTTTCGGGTCATTGCGCCGCGCGTGGCTATAATTACCGGGACATGGGGCTCAAGCCGCCACGCAACGGCTGTCTTTATAATGAGTTCCGGCAGATGTTTGATGTGGGAAGTGGGGTGTACCAATCTCTTTAACACCGCGCCTCGGCCGTTTATCAGGACTATCCTGGTGCGGGTTCCGCCCCGGTCGATCCCTACCGCCAGACGTTTCTTAGCCCGAAAATCGCGACTGAAATCGTTTTTCATGGAGTAAGGTTGCCTATAAAAATATCTATGCGGTTTCCGTATGCCATAAACAAAAATAGTTGGGGGGCAGGTATCTCAAGACACAAGTATTAGCACGAAAAACATGACGTTATAGCCCTTATTCCGTCCGGTTGTTGACGGGAACCATCGGATAATGATAGCATATGCTTAGAGAAGCTTTTAAGCAGTCCCCTTATGATAAGACAGGAAGAAGTTCCCCTAGCCGCCATACTCCAAAGCGATTATGTCTTTTTTCTGAAAGGTCAATCCACCAAAGAAGAAGTGGTCAAATTGCTGACTGACGGTCTTTATCCCCAGGTTAAGGATTTTGTCGCCTCCCAGGTCCTTTATTCAAAGATCACGGAAGTGGAGAAGCTTAATAATGTCCTGGAAACGGGTTTTTATATCCCTCATGCCAAGCTGGCTGAAATAGACCGCTTTTATACCGCTCTGGCCATAATTCCTAACGGTTTCTTTGATCCCAAGTCGGGGATAACTGTAAAGGCCGCGCTCCTGCTTCTTACCCCCAATAGACCCATTTTCTTTCAGCAGCATCTCAATATGCTCTCCAAGCTCTCCCGCCTGTTCCAAGCCTCGTTTATCGAATCCCTTGCCGCCATGACAAACGGCGCGCAGATCCGCGAAGCTGTCAGAAAAGCTGAATAAGGCGTTAAATCCCCTATCTAAATATATATAATTGATATCTGTGCCTATGAACCCTCAGCCCCCCCGCTTTAAACAGGTCCTAGTGCTCAGCACCGCCATGCTGAGTTTTATTTCTTTCTGGAAAGCCGCGTCCGTGGTGTTGTGCGACATGGGGTCCAGCGCTTATTATGCCGGCGGCATAGCCATGAACGCTTTTGGTCCGGCCTTTCCATGGTATGTGCTGGCCGTTATGGTTTTTTCGGGTCTCATGCTCATGGTCTATGTGGAGTCCTGCGCCATGTTCGTGCGCGGCGGCGTATATAAAGTGGTCAACGAGGCCATGGGCCATTCTATGGCCAAGATCTCGGTCTCGGCTTTGATGTTCGACTATGTGGTCACCGGCCCCATAAGCGCGGTAAGCGCCGGCCTTTATGTGTCGAGCCTCCTCTATAATGTGCTGCCGCTTATGCATGTGAACTGGCATGTCCCGCACAAGCTTTTCGCCGTCCTGTTCGCGGTGACCGTGACGATTTATTTCTGGCGTGAAAATATTAAGGGCGTGGAGGAATCCAGCGACAAGAATTTTAAGATCATGGGCGTTGTTACGTTAGTGGGCGCGGTGCTTATGATCTGGGCGTTGGCGACGGTTTATATCCGGGGCTTTAAACTGCCGCCTTTTGAACTTAAATTCAGCAAAGAGTCTCTCGGTTGGATGGTTAATTTCCCTTACCTTCAAACCATCGGCCTGATTGGCGTTTTCATGGCCTTCGGCCATTCCATCCTGGCATTGAGCGGCCTTGAGACCCTGGCCCAGGTATATCGCGAGATAGAGGACCCCAAGATCAAGAACCTTAAGAAGGCCGCCTTCGCGGTTTTCCTTTTCAGCATCATCTTTACCGGCGGACTGACTTTCCTTTCCTCCTCCATAATCCCCCCGGACTTGATCGGAGGAAAATATCTGGACAATCTTTTAAGCGGTCTCGCACTGGAACTGGAAGGCCCCTACTGGGCCAGGCTTATACTCCAGTCTTTCGTGGTCGTTTCCGGCAGCCTGATGCTGGTGGGCGCGGTCAATACTTCGCTGGTCGGTTCCAACGGGGTGCTTAACCGGGTGGCTGAGGACGGTATACTGCACGACTGGTTCCGCCATCTGCACAAAAAATACGGCACCACGTACCGGATGATAAACATAGTGGCCATGATCCAGATTATTGTCATCATACTGTCCGCCGGAGATATTTATCTGTTGGGCGAGGCTTACGCCTTCGGAGTTCTCTGGAGCCTGGTCTTTAAGACGATGTCCATGATAATACTGCGCTTTAAACCGGATTTCCCCAGGGATTGGATGTTCCCGGGAAATATGAAGATAGGCAAGGTTCAGTTCCCTGTAGGCATGTGTGTCACCTTTATCTTTCTGATAACAGCCAGTGTGATTAATCTGTTTACGAAACGGGTGGCCACCATTTCAGGCATAGCCTTCACAATTGTCTTCTTCGCTATCTTCCAGATCTCGGAGAATATGAATAGAAAAAAAGCGCGGCTTTACGCCCAGGACGATGATTCCGAGGAAAAGCTCAATATGCGCAAGGAAGCGGATATCGCCACTATTCTGCCCGAGCTTGATAAGCCGAGGAAGATCCTGGTCCCGGTGCGCAATCCTAACAACCTGGTGCATCTTAAACAGGTTCTTGAGACCGCGGACGACGAGAGCACGGATATTATAGTGCTGGCCGCTAAAATTTCTAAGGGCATACAACTTGAGGGCGAGACCGGAGAGATCGCTCCTGAAGACAAGGATCTTTTCACTTCGGTGGTTTTGCTGGCGGAAAAATACGGCAAGACGGTAAAGCCTATGCTGGTTTTCTCCAACGACCCGTTCTATTCCATCGCCCAGGTAGCCCAGGCCGCCGGCGCGGAGGAGATCGTGATGGGGGTTTCCGGCGCGGTCGGCGCGGAGGTTCAGTTGGAGCGTCTGGCCATGGCCTGGGGTATGTTGAAAAAGACGGAAACGGCCCGTCCGGTCACCGCCAAGGTGGTATGGGAAGGCCGCCAGCTGTCGTATAAGCTATCATAAGGGGTTCAATTTATGGCGATAAGACGGATCTGCAAATACGGCGAAAAAATACTGGAAAAAAAGACCCGCAAGGTGAACCAGAAAGAACTTAAGAAGGATCTGCCTGACCTGCTAAAGGATATGTTCGAGACCCTGGACGCTGTCGGCGGCGTCGGCTTGGCCGCCAACCAGATAGGCCTGGACCTTTGCCTGGCGGTTATAAAAATAAAGAAAGATGACGAGGAAGCTCTCCGTATCGTCCTGGTGAATCCTGAACTGGCGGAGAAGTCCGGTTCGATGACGGAAGAAGAGGGCTGTCTTTCCTTGCCCGGCTTGTTCGCCCGCGTCAAACGTTTTTCCAAGGTCAAAGTGCGCGCTCTTAATGAAAAAGGCCTGCCTATAGAAATAAACGCGGAGGGTCTTTTTTCCAAAGCTCTTCAGCATGAATTGGACCATCTCGAAGGCGTAGTATTCATAGATCGCCTGCCGTTCCTTACCCGTATGAAGCTTAAGCCGCTGCTGATAAAGCTCAAACGGCAGTGGCGTAAGCTGGACGAGAGCAAGATGAAGGGAATAGAGAATAGGGAGTAGTAAGTTGTTGGTGGATGGGACCTGGGGAATTGTTGAAGGCAAAATAGAAAACTCTTTTATCTCCCCAACTGCTAACAACCAACCGCCGGCTATTCTGTTTGCTATCTTATGTCTAACTTGAAGATCGTTTTTCTCGGCACTCCGGAAATAGCCTGCCCGTTCCTGAACCGGATCACCGAGAGCGGCCATTCGGTTTGCGGAGTTGTGTCGCAGCCGGACCGGCTCCAGGGCCGGGGCATGAAACTCTGCTGCCCGCCCGTCAAGAACAGGGCCGGGGACTTGTCGCTGGAAATTTTTCAGCCCCGCACGCATGAAGATCTGTCCTTTGCGTTGTCCGAACTTAAACCCGATCTCGGCGTGGTTGTGGCTTATGGCCGGAAGATAGATGCGTCTGCTCTCGCTATTCCCAGAATCGGGTTTATTAACGTGCACTTTTCCTTTCTGCCCCAGTACCGCGGCGCCGCCCCTGTTCAGCGGGCGCTCATAAATGGAGAGACCGTTACAGGCGTAACCGTGTTCTGGCTGGACGAAGGTATGGATACCGGCCCTGTGTTCGCTTCCCGCGGGGTTGCGATCGGTCCGGATGACTATGCGCCCGAACTTTTTAAAAAGACGTCGGAGACCGGCATGGAACTGCTAAGCGAATGTCTCTCCGCAATAGCGGCGGGGCGTATAGTAAAGGTTCCGCAGGCCGGCGGGGCTACGCTCGCGCCCAAGATAACGGCATCGGATACCCGGTTGGACTTTAACTGTCCGGCCGCGGCGGCGCGCAATCTGGTCCGGGGATTGGCGGCTGGACCCTGCGCTAGATTTAAAATACCGGTCAACGGCCGTCCGTCGGAGGTGCAGGTTATTAAATGTTCCATTCGCCGCTCCGTGCCGGCCGCGCGGCCGGGTATAATAACCGGGATTGAAAAGGAAAAAGGCTTTTGTATACAATGTAGCGACGGGGAGCTGCTTTTGGAAGAGGTCCGGCCGGAGGGTAAAAAACCGATGAAGGCCCTGGATTTCATGAACGGAGCCCGTCTTAAACCGGGGGACGCTGTTTTGTAAAAACAAGTCGGGTATTAAAGATTTTATCCGGGTCATAGAGGAGAGAACGTGAGCATAAAAGAATTTTTCGACAGGCATTTTTCCAACACCGAAGAGTCGTTCGTTAATCCGAGTTTTATCCTGAAGATCGCGGGCGTAGCCCTGGCGCTGTTCTTCCTGACCTACTTCCTGTTTTCATGGACCATGGACACCGTTATCCACAACCGTAAGGAGGTCATTGTGCCGGACATTCAGGGCAAGTCCGCCGCCAACGCCCTTCAGCTTATAAGCGAAGGCTCCCTGGCAATGAAGATAGACGGTTATGAATTTAATGATTCCGTGCCGATCGGAACCGTGCTGAGGCAGACCCCCGCCGCCGGCTCTGCCGCCAGGGAAGGGAAGATAATAAAAGTGGTTTTCAGCCAGGGCGGTGAATCGGTCTTCACCCCCAACCTTATCGGTCTGCCGCTTCGTAACGCTGAGCTTCTTCTCCGACAGCGCCAGCTTCTTCTGGGCGAAGTCAGCCAGTCTTATTCGCTGAAAGCCGAAAAGGGAACGGTGCTCTCGCAGGAACCAAGGTCGGAGATGAGCGTTTCAAAGAACACCATGGTCCAGGTTGTGGTGGCGGCGGGTATTCCGCCGGCCGGCATAGTGTTGATGCCGGATTTCAGGCAGAGAAAGATAGCCGAGACGTACCAGTGGGCGTCCGACAATAAACTTGAAGTGAAGACTATCGAGGACGCCGGCTCCCTTTTTCCCGGAGGAATGGTTATAGACCAGTCGCCGCCGGCCGACACGGTCGTATCTCCGGAATCGCAGATAACCCTCACGGTCAGTTCGCGCAAGTCCACGGCCGGCCAGGAGGAAAAAGAATTTCATATCAACTACGAGGTGTCCCAAAGCGGTTCCCAGCGCCATATCAGGATAGTCGCCGTGAGCAAACAGGGAGACCGCGAGATCTTTAACGGTCTCAGGGAACCCGGTTCCAAGATAGATCTGGCGGTGCCTTATGGCGGCGCCGATAAGGTCCGTATTTTCGTCAATGGTATTTTGGTCGAAGAGCGTGAGGTTAAGTAACCGTCCGTTTCTTACAAAGGGAAGTTTTATCCTTTGTAGTCAGGTTTAAGCGCGGGGTGCGACAGAAGAGGTCTTGCGGATGAACGACAAACGCTGTTTGCCGGCGCCCTGCGGGCGGCCCAGCATAGTGCCTTCGGTGCTCTCGGCCGACTTTACATGCCTCAAGAAAAGTATGCGCGGGCTTGAGCGCTCGGCCGGCTGGGTCCAATTGGACGTTATGGATGGCCATTTTGTGCCGAATCTCAGTTTCGGCCCCCATGTCGCCGAAAGCCTTAGGGCCGCCACCCCGCTTGCTCTTGACGCTCACCTGATGGTGGAGCGTCCCGACCTGTTCATAAAACCTTTCGCCGGCGCCGGCGTAAGCCTGATAACCGTGCATGAAGAAGCCCGTGCGGATATCGGCGCCTGTCTTGAAAAAATACGATCGCTGGGCCTTAGATCCGGTTTGGCTCTGCGGCCTAAAACTCCGCTTTCCCGCGCTTTAAAATATTTGAAAAAACTGGATCTTCTCCTCTTGATGACGGTTGAACCCGGTTTTGGCGGCCAGGATTTCATGAGCGGTCTTCTGCCCAAGATCGCGGCCGCCCGACGCGCCATCGATGAAGTAGGCAGACCCGTCTGGCTGCAGGTGGACGGCGGCATAAATGCGCGGACGGCTCTGTCCGCGGCGGAGGCCGGAGCCGATTCTCTTGTTATGGGCAGCGCGGTTTTTTCCAGTTCAGATCCGGCAGATTTCGTTCGGAGACTGAGCAGGCGGCTTTATTCGCGATACCAGTGTTCTTAGGAGGTTTATTTTTTATGTCCAAAAAAATATTGATAGTGGAAGATGAAGAGCTTATAGCTAAAGTGCTCTCCATCCGCCTGGAAGGCCTTGGTTACAAGGTCGCGGTTGCTAATGACGGGGAGGAAGGGCTTGATATGGCCAAGAAAGAAAAGCCGGACCTGGCTATTTTGGACATCGGCTTGCCCAGAATAGACGGCAACACCCTTTGCGGCCTTATAAAAGCCGAACCGGCCACCAAAAATACAAGGATAATCATGCTAACCGGTAAGAAGCTGGTCGGGGATATGGAAGTCGCTTTCAAGTCCGGAGCCGAAATTTACGTGAACAAGCCTTATGAGTGGCCGCGTCTTCTGGGTCACATAAAGAAACTTCTGGGCGAAACCGTCTGATATATTAAATTCCGTAAAAATATCGTATAATATCTTAAATACGCGTTCTACCGCCATTATTTCCAGGCGGTTTAATGACGTTTGTGGCGTGCTTTTTGGTTTGGGGCCCGCGAGCGGGCTAAGCCGCTGTTAAGTTTTACCTTTGGATACGAATAAGAGGAGGACGAGTATGGCAGTAGTTCTACGGCTTCAGAGATTCGGCAAAAGGACCCAGCCGCATTACAGGATCGTCGCGATCGAAAAAACCCGCGGTCCGCACGGCGCGCCGCTTGAAATTGTCGGGCATTATAACCCGAAAGCGGAAAAGGACAAAGAGAAGGTTAGTTTCGATATGGTCAAGCTGGACCGGTGGATGAAAGCCGGCGCGAAAGCTTCCGATACCCTTGGTACGCTCATTGTAAGAGCCAAGAAGTCCGAAAAGGCCCAGAAGTAAACAGCGGGGAAAAATATGAAAGAAGTCCTTGTTTATCTGGTAAATTCTTTGGTGGACGAACCCGCCGCCGCCAAGTTGTCTACTTCGGAGGACGGTAACATAGTGCGGTTCAAGCTTTCCGTGGCGCCTTCGGACCGCGGCAAGATCATCGGCAAGGAAGGCCGGGTGGTTAAATCCATCAGAACTCTCCTGCAGGTAGAGGCCGCTAAGAGCAACAAGAAAGTGTTCCTCGACATAGTCTAGCCTACGGCGGCGCCGTATCAAAGGGCTATGGATGCCCGTTAAACGGCCTAAGTTTTTTATGCGCATCGATGTCGTCACACTGTTCCCCGATATGGTGGATATTCCGTTGTCGGACAGTATCGTGGGAAGGGCAAGGGAAGAGGGGCGTCTGAAACTCGGTTTTGCGAATCCAAGGGATTTTTCCGAAGACCGGCGCGGGACGGTGGACGACAAACCTTACGGCGGCGGAACAGGCATGGTCATGATGGCCGAGCCGGTTTATAAAGCCCTTAAACGGGTAAAGAAAAAGGGTTCGCACGTAATAGTTCTTACTCCCAAGGGCAAAAAATTAGACCAGAGGACGGCGCTTGAGCTTGCGGCGCATAAGCATCTGGTGTTGATTTGCGGGCACTATGAAGGCATAGATGAACGCATAAATAAGTTTGCCGACCTGGAATTGTCCATCGGCGATTATGTGTTGACCGGCGGCGAGCCGGCGGCGGTGGTGATAATAGACGCCGTTACCAGGCTTCTGCCCGGGGTCCTTAAAAAAGAGGATGCCACGGTGAACGAGACTTTTGCGGAGGGGTTGCTTGAAGCCCCCCATTATACCAGGCCCGGAGTCTGGCGCAGGATGAAGGTGCCGGAAGTTCTGTTGAGCGGCAATCATAAGCTCATCTCCGAGTGGAGGCTCTCCGCCGCCAAAGATCTTACGGTAAGGCGAAGACCGGATCTTATTAAGAAAGTAAAACTGGAGGAAGTATGAAGATAATAGAAGACCAACTCGGCATGAAGAACGAAAAATTTAATTTCAGGACCGGTGACACCATTAAAGTGTTCACCAAGGTCGTGGAAGGCGACAGCGAGCGCGTTCAGGTGTTCGACGGCGTGCTCCTGGGCAGGAAAGGTTCAGGCATCTCTGAGTCCTTCACCGTCCGCAAGATCTCCTACGGGGTGGGCGTTGAAAGGGTTTTCCCCGTGCATTCCCCCCGCATAGATAAGATAGAACTGGTAAAGACCGGCAAGGTCCGCCGCGCCAAGATTTATTATCTGCGCGAACTCTCCGGCAAGTCCGCCAGGCTTGAAGAAGTGGTCACCGGCGAGGCCGAAGCCCCCGCCGCGCCCGCGGCACAGCCTGCCGCCCCGGTCCAGGCGCCGGCCCCCGCTGCCGAGAGCAAGTAAATTGTTATAACGGCCCGGCGGTCGTTTGCTTAAAGCCCGCGTGCGGCCGTTCGGATTGCCCATAATAGGATACGGCGTACCGCTATAGGCTTGATACGGCAAACTACACAGGTATTGGCGAACTGTGCCACTTTTAAAATTCGACCTTTCGATCATAGAGCGGAGCGGTCCGGCTTATCTTATAGGCGTTGACGAAGCCGGCAGGGGGCCGATGGCCGGCCCCGTCACCGCGGCCGCGGCTTTCATCCCCCCCTCAGCCTATCCGTTTCTCACAGAAGTAAACGATAGTAAAAAGTTAAGCGAAAAAAAACGCGAGATTCTGCTGGTCCGCATGCGGGCTTCCGGTGTCCGGTTCGGTTTCGGTTTCGCCTCGCCCCGTGAGATAGACGAGGTGAATATTCTCAACGCGACTTTCAGGGCTATGTCCCGCGCTTGCGTCCGGCTGGCGTCGGCGCTCGGCGCCGGGCCTTCGGATATTCTGTTACTGGTGGACGGTCCGCACAGGATACGGAATTTTTCTTTCCGGCAGGAAGCGGTTGTGAAGGGCGACGGTAAGTCGCTTGCCATCGCGGCGGCCAGCATCTTCGCCAAGGTTGTCAGGGACCGCTGGATGACGGAATTGGACCGGCGCCGGCCCGGTTATGGGTTCGCGATCCATAAGGGGTACGGTACTAAAGACCATATGTCTTCGCTTAATCTTTTGGGCCCGTGTCCCGAACATCGCCTGAGTTTCGCCCCGGTTCGGAAATCTATGACCGTCATAAGGTCCGCGTAATGAGTTCCTCCGACCTCGGCAGGCTGGCCGAAGATAAAGCGGCTGAATATCTGAAAACCCTCGGTTACAAGATCCTGGCTCTTCGCTGGAGGTGTCCGCTGGGCGAGCTGGATATCGTCGCTTCCGAAGGTGGAACCATGGTATTCGTGGAGGTGCGGTCCCGTTCCTCATCCGCCTACGGTTTCCCTTCGGAAACGGTGACTAAAAAGAAGCAGTCGAAGGTTATAAAGGCCGCGCTGAGCTATCTTAAAGCGAAGAATCTGAAGCCTGAAGCGCTCAGGTTCGATGTTATAGGTTTCGCGGGCGGCGCAGGCGAACCGGAGCATATTATTAACGCTTTTGAAGCGGGCGGTTATACATTCTAGGAGAGGTTGTTGGTAGATAGTCGGCGGTGCGGTAAAACAATTAACGACCAGTTACTGTCTTATAGGAGCTACACATCATGCGTTCAGAAAATCCGGTTTCTAAGGTTCGCGCGACCGCGGCCTGGCTTAAGGCCCGGACCAGGCAGTTTAAGCCTGTGGCCGCCATCATCTCCGGCAGCGGCCTGGCCAATTCCCTGCCGGAACTTACGGACAGAATATCCATTTCTTATTCCAACATCCCCAACTTCCCCGGGACCACGGTCAAGGGCCACAAGGGCGAGCTTGTCTTCGGCCGCATGGGCGGCAGGGATGTGGTCATTATGCGCGGACGATTTCATTATTATGAGGGCCGTCCGCTCAATTTTATAGCGTTTCCGGTGCGCGTTCTGGCGTTCCTGGGCGTCAAGACGTTGATCGTAACCGCCGCCGTAGGGTCGCTGAAACCCTCCATACGCCCCGGAGATTTTCTGGTCCTGAGGGACCATATTAATTTCATGGGAGGCAATCCGCTTATAGGCAATTACGACCCGCTTTTCGGCGAGATGTTCCCCGACATGAATGAACCCTATGACGCTATCCTGCGGCGCGAAGTCCTGGCGGCCGCCCGTAAACTTAAGGTGCGCGCAAGTGAAGGCGTGTATCTGGCGGTGACCGGCCCATCATACGAAACCCCCTCAGAGGTTAAGTGCTATAGGATGCTGGGCGGTTCCGTGGCCGGGATGTCGGTTGTGCCTGAAGTTATAGCGGCCCGGCAGCTCAAAATGAAAGTGCTGGGAATATGCTGGATCTCCAATTTTACCAGCGGTATCTCCAAGACCGCGCTGGACCACGCGGATGTGCTCAAGCTTGGCGAGAAAGTGTCGGTCAAGATGAAAGTAATTCTGGAAACAGTTTTAAGATCAAAAAATATTTAGGGAATTTAATTACTTAAAAGTATCCACGAGATTTTTATACCAGGGGGTCAGTGCGGCTGCTGAGAGCCTTGGCGAAGGAAGCAAGCGCGAGATAAGGAGGCTGCCCATAATGCGAATGCTTGATCTGCTCTTAAAGAAACGTTCCGGCGGAGAACATGATTTTAAAGAACTTAAATTTATCGCTGACGGCGCCGCTTCGGGCGCGATTCCCGATTATCAGCTTTCCGCCTGGCTCATGGCCGCGTTCTTAAACCCCCTCTCCAAAAAAGAAACGGCGGACTTCACCAAAGCTATGGCGCTGTCCGGAAAAAAACTGGACCTTAAAGGCCTTAAAGGCGGCAGGGTGGACAAACATTCCACCGGCGGCGTGGGCGACGGCGTATCCCTAGCCCTGGCTCCCGTGGCCGCGGCCGCTGGCGTTATTGTGCCCATGATGAGCGGCCGGGGCCTGGGCCACACCGGAGGCACGCTCGATAAACTTGAGGCTGTGAAAGGGTTCAAGGTGCGGCTTAGCGCCGGCCGGGTCTATAAGCAGCTAAAGGCCACCGGGTTATCCATGTTCGGCCAGACGGCCGAGCTCGCGCCCAGCGACAAAAAGCTTTACGCCCTCCGGGATGCCAGCTGCACGGTGGAATCGCTTCCCCTGATCGTGGCCAGCATCCTCTCCAAAAAATACGCCGAGGATATAACCGGCCTGGTCATGGACGTAAAATACGGCTCTGGCGCGTTCCTTAAGGATTTTAAGAAAAGCCGGGAACTGGCCGTCGCTCTTATAGATACGGCCAAACTTCTGGGGATACGCTGCGTGGCCGTTTTAACAGCCATGGACGAGCCGCTTGGCCTGGCGGTGGGCAACGGGATAGAGATGGAGCAGTCTATAAATATACTACGGGGTGAAAAGGGGCCGGCCGATTTTATGGAAGTGCTGGAAGTCTTGTCCGGCTGGATGATTTACCTTGGCTCGAAGGCCGAAACGCCTGAAGAAGGCATGGCTAAAGCCAGAGGCGTCATAGCCGATGGTTCCGCCCTTGAGAAAATGCGCCAGATGGTGCGCTGGCAGGGCGGCGACGTACGCGTAGTTGACAACCCCGAAAAATTCCTGCCTAAGGCCAAACTGGTCACGGAAGTGAAAGCTGTTAAAGCCGGTTATATTGTAAAGATGGACGCCCGCACAGTGGGACATGCCAGCGTGGTGTTGGGCGCGGGACGCGCCAGGGCCGAGGATGCCGTGGATCTCGGCGCTGGATTGATCCTTTATAAAAAAGTCGGCGACAGGCTGGTTCCGGGAGAGATCATCGCAAGGCTCTATTCTTCGGGCGCCCAAAAACTCAGGGAAGGCAGAAAAACGTTCGAATCGGCGCTTAGTACGGATTTCCGGCCGGGCAAAAAAACGAAGTTGATAAAAGAGATAATCTGTTAGTGCAACGCGGGTGGCGGTCCGGGGGATGAATATCTGAGGTGTCATTATGGATAAAAATGTCTTTATTTCAAAGCATCCTCTTGTGCTGGATAAGATAGCTAAGTTACGTGATAAAAATACTTCCACCGCCGATTTTAGGCGCGGTATGGGCGAGATCAGCATGCTGCTGGCGCACGATGTGCTTGCTAACGCCAGGGTGAAAGCTTCCAGGGTAAACACGCCGCTGTGCTCATGCAAAGCCATGAGGCTCTCGCACGATATCATTTTTGTGGCTATTCTGCGCGCCGGCCTCGGTATGCTGGAGGGCCTCATAAAAGTCCATCCGGAAGCCCGGCTTGCGCATATCGGTATCTACCGGGATGAAAGTACGCTTAAACCGGTTAAATATTATGTCCGTCTGCCTGATAATATAAATAACAGCCTTGTGGTTCTGGTAGATCCGATGCTGGCTACCGGAGGTTCCGCGGCCGAGGCCGTGGAAATTCTAAAGGCGCGCGGCGCAAAAAAGATCATCTTCATGGGCCTCATCGGCGCCAGGGAAGGCGTAAAGCGCCTGGCTGCGGCGCATCCCGATGTGCCCATTTATATCGGCACAGTTGACGAGAAGCTTAATAATGACGGTTACATCGTGCCGGGGTTGGGGGATGCCGGCGATAGGATGTTCGGTACGAACTGAAATTCGCGGCTTGCGGCCGGGATCACTTTCTTAGATTCGCCGGCCCGAACATAATTTGTGCGAGCTCCCGGATAGTTTTTTGAAATACACAACTTCTACCCGCGCGTATAATTGCCCGCGATCGGTGAAATTAAAAAAGACAGCCATTAAGGCTGTCTTTTTTAATTCAGTACTGACCTGAAAAATTCAGTTAAAGCTCAGGGGGTGTTAATCCATGGCGCCGGAAAGTTTCATCAGCGAGTGATAATCCAGTATTTTTATAGCCTTCGCTTCTCGTTTTATGACTTTCTTTTTTTCAAGTTCGGCCAGCGCGCGAACCACCGTCTCAAGGGCCAGGCCGGTTATCTCGGCTATCTCGGTGCGTTTCAGGCCGTGGATGGCCGGCGCCGGCGTGTTCTTTGATTTATAGGAAATGGCTTTTATCAGCGCCATGGCCACCTTGGACTTGGCCGGTTTGTAGGCTGTGTCCTTGAGTTTCAGTTGTATCCCTCTAATTTCGTTAGAGATAGTATGCAGCAACAACGGATAGGTTTTTGGAAAAGTGCTAAGGAACTTGTTAAGCGTCTTTGTGTTTATAAATGATATCGTGGTTTGGCCCATGGCCCGGCTGTTGCAAAGGTAATCGTTCCGCGAGAAAAGGGCTATATGGCCGAAGATCTCTCCGGGGTGGCGTATCCAGGTGATCAACTGCTGGCCTCTGGCGTCCGCGGTAAAAATCTTAGCCCGGCCATTGCAGACCACATATATGCCTTCCGGTTTATGGGATTCGGAATAAACCTCCTGATTGGCCGAGAAAACGGCGGCCAGGCGGATATTGTTCCAAACTTTCTGAGCCGGCGGTTCCAGGCGATCGGCAAAACAGGTCGGTTTGAATTTGCAGGAAAAGCAATCAGGCGCAGCTGTTTTTGTAAAACTGGTCATATTTCCCCAATTGGCGCACTATACCGGTGCCTTGTCAGGCAAGGCGTTTATAAAGCGGCCAATCCCCCAAATATCCCAAATCTCAATTTACTGCTACCTGCATTATACATTTTCGAGGCTGTAATGCGCAATAAAATTGATAAAATAAGTTTCACACATGTTCAAAGATCTCAAATCCCTCGGAAAGGAATCGATAATCTACGGCTTTTCAACCGTTGGCGCCCGGCTTCTAAACTTTCTCCTGATGCCTTTCTACACGCATTACCTCCTGCCGGCCGAGTATGGCGTGGTGACCACGGTTTTCTCTTATATCGCTTTCCTTAATATTTTCTACCAGTATGGAATGGATCAGGCCTACATGCGCCATTACAGCGACAAGGAAAAAGCTTTCTCAACGGCTTATTCCTCGGTACTTGTAACCTGCGGCCTGTTTTCTCTTATTCTGGCCGCCGCACCGGGTTTTTGGGCGCAGCTGGGCGGCATAGGCGCCGGGCGGTCCAACCTGGTCCTATACGCCTCGGTTATACTTTTTCTGGATGGCATCAATGTCCTGCCTTTCGCGGACCTTAGAATGGGCCACAGGCCGTTCTATTTCGCCGGTGTGAGGCTCGTTTCCATCATTCTCAATATAATTCTAAATATCGTTTTCCTTACCCGCTTTCATATGGGGATAGAAGGCATCTTTATCGCCAATGTCGTCTCATCCCTGTTTTCCGTGGCCGCCGTGCCTAAGCGTTTTACTTTCACCCTGGACCGCGAGATGCTGGCCAAGCTCCTGAATTACGCCCTGCCGCTGCTGCCGGCGGGCCTTGGCGCCATGGCGGTGCAGGTAATAGACCGGCCGATACTTCTGCGGTTGTCCGGAGAAGCCGCCGTGGGCATTTACCAGGCTAATTACCGGCTGGGCATTTTCATGGTGTTGCTGGTGAGCATGTTCGACCAGGCTTGGCGGCCTTTCTTTTTAGAGAGGGCCGGGAAGCCGGAAAGCGTTAAAGTGTTTGCGCGCGTACTGACATATTTTGTGCTTGCCTTGGTCTGGCTTGGTCTGGCTCTTTCCTTTTTTATTCCCGATCTGGTCCGGTTCCGGATAGCCGGCAAGCCTCTTATCCATCCCAGCTATTGGCCGGGATTGAAGATCGTGCCGGTGGTATTGTTTGCCTATTTAGTGAACGGGATCTATGTGAATTTTCTCGCCCCCGTTATCATAGCTAAGAAAACTAAGGTCATCATGCTCGCCACGCTTTCAGGCGCGGTGGTCAGTGTTGCCGTGAATTTTGCACTTATACCGGCTTTAGGTATTTCCGGTCCGCCTTGGGCCGCTTTCTCCGCTTACTGCGTTATGGCGCTGGTGGTTTATATTGCCGGTCGCCGGATTTCCCCTGTGCCTTACGAGTTTGGACGCCTTGGTTTGATCGTTATTACGGCTTTGGCGCTTTCCTTCCCCGCCCTGGCCGGTTGGTTGGATGATGGGACGTCGGCGTGGTTAATCTATCGTCTGGCTGTACTTGCATTTTTCCCTTTGTGTCTTCTGGCCATGGGGTTTTTACTCCCGGAAGAAAAGCGGAAATTACGTGAATTATTTTCCTACTGCGTGTGAATTATATCAGTGATTATACCGCCGGTATGTTTTTCCAGTATTAAACCGCTAATTGTTGAAATTTCGTTATTTCTTCAGGACTTTAGGCGCCTCCCATGTTATATTATCTATAATATAAATAAGACTGCCCAAATATTTGCTTTCTTTCAAACTTGATTCGCCTATGATCAGGTGTTTGGTGTCGGAGGGGTCTGCGAGTGTGGTTTTTAAATATAGTCGCTGATAGACGTTTTTCGATCAGGAAAAGTATGGTTCCAATAAAGCCGATACGGTATAAAAACATGCGCGCTTACGCACGCGTTCTTTCCATTTTGTCCCGTTTTGTGTTTTCCCTGGTTTTTCTCTCCATATTTTGTCCACTGTTTTCGGACGTTTGCTTCCTTACGCCCATTGTCTGCGC
>Ga0208953_1000441_pt1 | contig 35597 bp, 28 predicted proteins | sample RifOxyB2_FD_184033 | JGI IMG/M metagenome (GOLD analysis project Ga0208953, IMG submission 184033) | Groundwater microbial communities from Rifle, Colorado - Rifle Oxygen_injection B2 (SPAdes) | ecosystem: Environmental > Aquatic > Deep subsurface > Groundwater | place: USA: Rifle, Colorado...
TTAATCATCTTTTTCATCGGCTACCTTCCTTTCAATTTGTGGCGCCTAGCGACCACGTTTAATGAAACGACCTTTGAGGTCGGCTTAATAAGGAAGGTAGCTTTTTTATTGCATAACATAGTAACTCAGCACAAGTAATCGGGCAACGGTTCTTCGAGGGCGGGGAACTTAACGCAGATTTCGGGCGGCGGTCTTGGCTGAGATCTCGCCTCGCTTTCGCGAGAGCGAAGCGGGTCTTTCCAGAGGCCACAGTGCTTCAGGATACGCTCAATTATCTCGTCCTGGTCTATGCTGATGATTCTGGCAAGGCTGAATGGACAGCGGCCAATGTATTGCGCAAGGCGCTTGATTGATTCGCTATCGCCCGCCGCTATTTTAACGCTGCAATCAATGCTGAAACCCGAATGTTTCCACGTGCGCATGTCCCGGACAACATCCTCGCTTATCTTCTCCTCGCGCATCAGCAGGTCGAAAACCTTGTCTTGCCACAAGGAAAGGTAATAGGCCTTATCCATTTCCGGCACACGCACAAAATGGCCGTTCTCGGTAAACCCGCCCTCAGATACGAGCGCATGTATATGCGCATTCCAGTGAATTAGATCGCCAAAAGTCTGTACGGTTGCAATCATGCCGGGCGACACAATATCATCACCTGTTTCGGCAGCCAAAGCCTCGCGAACCGTTTCATACGCTGACCGGCAGAGCTTGCCAAGCAATGAACGATCAAACCGGAAATAGATGCGCAGCCGCTTGGGGATTGTGAAGACCCATTGCCGGTGGGGGATGGGTGCAAGAATTACTTCTGCAAGCCGGATACCCAGTAAAAGAGCCCGTTTCTGGTCGCAGGAGGGACAGCAAGACCTCTGGCGGCAGGAATAGGCTACGAAGAATTCCTCGCCGCAATCAGGACAGCGGACGCGGGCAAAGCCTTCTTTCAGGTCCCCGCATTTCAGGAACTTATCGAGGGACGAACGTATTACTGGACGCCAGAAGCCGTACTTTCCCTGAAACCTCTCCGGATACAGCCTTTCAAATGCCTCAAAATGGCTGGTTATGACTTTGAAGAAAGGGGAGCTATCGTGTTCGCGGGGATGGTAAACTTTTTGTACGACCTGGGTTACTTCACATGGCACTGCGCGCTTTCCCGCGCAGACATTTCAGACCCAGCTGTCAGGGGCATCATTTAACGAGCGCACCACGGGCCCGATCTGGCCGGCACTGGTGTCATCAGATTTTTAAACAAATGGGATAGTTTTTTCGACAATTTTTTTAACTGTTTTTGCCAATTCCGAACACGAGAGTGCCTCATCCATTTCAGGAACAAAAAAATCGTCAGGATAGCGGACATTGACAGCGAAATCAGCCAGGCTTTTCAGATCCAATCCTAAAAAAGCTGCTTGGTCTATTTTAACACATTCGCTCAGAAGAAAATCAACGTCATGGGTTGGTCTGAAATCATTCTTCCTGGAAGCAAGGAAGGCTTTGAGAAATTTCTCAACAGCTTGCTGAGAATGAAAGCAGATGGCACCCGTCACCTCTTCAGGCTTGGATAAAAACAATCGTTCAATTACGGCAATATCTTCATTGGCTTTTATAAGCCATTGGGTAACGTATTCCCGGATTGGTTCTGTCATATGGCAATACCTTCTTCCATCGCTCGCCTAACAATATGACCGGGAAGTTCATTTTTTGCCACTACTTCATCTTCATGCTGTATAAGAATATCGGAAAAAATCCCCATCGTCAATAACTGCTTCCGTATGATTGTTTTATACGGCAGTTTTTCATGGGGGGTAAGTTTTAAGGGTGTAATCACAAGGACGTCATAATCGCTGTTTGGTCCGCTGGTTCCACGCGCCTGCGAACCAAAAAGGATGATTTGTGACGTCACTATGTTGTTTTTCACAACCTCATGAATTTTTTCTTTTGCCAGATTATTATTCATAATATGTTTTCCCGTATTTTGGATCCTTGATTAAAAATACCCTTTTTCCTATGACACTGCAAGCTATGGAAGGCCCCCGGTGCGTCCGCCGCCTTTTCTGCTTACCGATTCAAGAAAAGTTTTAGAGAGCGTACCACGGGCCCGGTCTGGCCGGATCCGGTGTCGGGCAGCGCGCAAAAAAAGAGCGCGTCTGTTTCCTCCAGCGGCCGGGACAGGGCAAGCGTACCCTCCCTGATTCCGTTTATATACAGCACCGCTTCTTTGCCGCGCCATTCGCACACCACGCGTACCGGGACCGTGATAGGAGCAAGCGGAGTTTTAATCGACACTCCCTGAGCGGAAAGAGAGAGAGTTGTTCCCTGGTCTGTTGCCGCAATGGCAAAGAGCGTTCCTCCGTTGGCGCAGGGGTCGTTCGCGGTATCGCACAGGCCCGCGAGCATGCCAGGATGCGCTCCCAGTGAAAAGATGTCGAATTCAAACGCGCCTTCGGAAAACGGGCCGGGGATGAGAGCGCCGGCACGCGCGCTCTTGTCCGCACCGCAGGGAAAGAAGGTCCCCTTCCAGACCAGGCTATCGCCGTCGTTGTCCATCACACAGACCATGCGGCGAACCTCCTGTGCTTTGGCCGCAACAGGACCTTTTTTTTGCTGTTTGCTTTGGAAAACAAAGAGGACAACGAGTACGGCGAGGGCAATGCCCGGAAGAAGATAGGGATTTTTCTGGATCATGGCAATTCCTTAATTAAAAATTCCGTGTAATAATAATGATAGGGGCGCGAACCGATGCGTTCCTGATATCGAGCTTGGGACTGTATGTTTTCATGAGCGCCATGGCGGCAAAGGCAGATCCTGCGCCAACGGCGTATCCGGCAACAACGTCGAGGGGATAGTCGGCGCCTTCGTATATGCCTGCCCAGCCGTTGAGCAGCGCAAGCGCCACCAGCCAGCGCTGCCAGTCAGGATAGGCTGTTCCCCAGACAATTGCCTGCGATGCCGCAAGCGCGGCTGTTTGTGAGGGGCACGAATATTTTTCAGGGGGGAGAAGAAACGCGAGCAGGCCGGGAGCATAGCTGCCGCGCACATGACGAAGCGACACTGCGGGACGTTCCCGTTGGACAACGTATTTCATGGTCTGCACCAGAACCAGAGAGGAGGCGGTTGAGGCAAGACCGATTTTTCCAAAGGTCCGGGCGCCCTCGTCCTGTTTGAAATGGCCGTATCCGAGCGAATACGTATAGAGAACAGGCGACAGCCACACCGCATCGTAGAGAACAAGTGACGCGCCGTTGAAAAAGGTGTTGCGGGTGCTGTTAATGGCATAAAATACCCGTGCGTCAATGCCCGGAACGGCCGCGGCGCAGTGCGCGTTCAGGCAAAACATACACACGGAAATGAGACTCACCTGACGGAGTGTTCGCGTTCCCACGTACAATAAATATAATTGCATGCCGACCGCCCATAACATATCTTATTTCCTGAAAATGACCTTTCTTGCCCATCTCGCAAACCTGGACAGGGCGCTCTTTTTGGCGCTCAATCGGGATATTGCAAACCCTATTTTTGACGCATGTTTCCCCATTATCACCAATGGACGCTACTGGATAGCGCCGGTGCTCGTGGCCCTCTTTTTTTTCCTGAGGAAAGAAAAGAAGAAGGGGCTTTGGGTCATTGCGGCCGCGCTGGTGCTGATCGCGATAAGCGATCCGTTGTGCGTCCGGGTACTCAAACCGTTTTTCAAGCGGCTGCGGCCGTGCGACCCGGCGGCCCTGGTTGAAGGCGGCAGATTTCTTATAGGAACGTACCGGTCGTATTCCTTCCCTTCGGCCCACGCTTTCAATATTTTCGCTCAAGCTGTATTTTTTTCTTCCCTTTATACTAAATATAGGGTATATTTTTCTTTCTTGGCAGCGCTTGTGTCTTTTTCGCGCATTTATACCGGGGTCCATTATCCCGGCGATGTGGCGGCAGGGGCTCTTGCCGGAGCAATCCTTGGTCTTGTTTTTTTTAAAGCAGTGAACTATGCGGCAACGCGATATGGTGAAAAAAAAGAGAGCAGCGCTTAATGACATCGTTGTCCAGTGCGAAGGACGCGGTAAAATCTGCACCTTGCGCGCCAGGCCTTTCCTGATCCGCTGCTGCAAGTCTGTTCTCTGTATGTCCGTTGCCGGATACCTTCTCCTTGCTTCCCTGGCACTTTTTCTTGGCATCGCTAGAAGCGTCACGTTTTTCTCCGAATGCAAAAACACCAGACTAATGAGCGAAATACGGGAGATGCGCGACTTTGTCTCCTCCCAGGAGGAGTATATTACCAGACTTTTCTCAGACGACGACTGCAGGCGCTCCATGTACGGCGCCGTGGCTGTTAGTGATGAAGTGCGGCAGGTGGGCGTTGGCGGTCCAGCCACGGACGACGACATTGAGTCGGTCTTTGCCACACGGCACGAGATCGAACTGCGGCGTCTGGCGGAGCGCGTTGATAAACTCCTGCGCCAGTACGATTTTCACGACTATAGTCTCACTGATTTCAGCGGATACCTGAAAGACAAGAAATACCGGATGGACCATGTTCCCTCAATCGCGCCAATAAACGGCTGGCTCCTCTCTGGATTTGGCGTGCGCACGCATCCTATTTTTCATGAAGCCCGCATGCACGAGGGTGTTGATATCGCTAATTTTGAAGGCACGCCCATCAGGGCGTCGGCCGCGGGCGTTGCCAAGACCGGCCGTTCAGAAACCTATGGAAACTATGTGTTCCTGGACCATGGAAACGAGTTCACCACGATTTACGCGCACATGCGCGCCACGGGAGTGATTGACGGACGGTATGTGAAACGGGGGGAAATCATCGGATATGTGGGAAGCACGGGGCTTTCAACCGGTCCGCACCTGCATTATGAAGTCCGAAAGTACCGGCATCCTATTGATCCTGAGACCTATATTCTGCCCAATGATTTTATCGTAGACTGAATTTTTCCGCTATTTGCCGCTTGTCCGTATCTTTGAAGGCACAATCCAGGTTTCGTAGCCCATTTCGCCAAGCGTCTTTTTAAGGTCTTTTACCTTGGCTTCGGTCTCGAAATTTCCCACCCGGATTTTATAGAACGGCGCTTCGTAGACCACATAGACCCTGTCTTCGATACCAAGCTGGAGATCTTCTTTTTTACGTTCCGCTTCTTTAAAATCCGTGGTGGCATAGACCTGGATGCGGAACCCATTGACTATTTTGAACTCAGTCTTTTCTTTGTCCGTTAGTTCCTGGCCGTTGCTTTTCTGGTCAGCGCCTTCGATCACATTCTCACTCTTGATCTTGGCCGTTGAAAGGAGTATCTCGTTTCCCATTGAGGCTGAATCAACCGCTGTGAGGTGGAAATCCCCCTTTTCCCGCTTTACTACGGCGACAGGTTCGTCTTTTTTTTGTGCGGGTTGCGTGGCCGGCCGCGGTACGGATCCGGCCTGCGGGGCGGGATTTTTATTCTGAGCGCTTGTTGGCACAGGCGCCTGGGTTGCTGCGGGCCGTGCCGGAGAACAGCTGGTCTGCAGGAACGAAACAAAGGCGCCAATGATAAGGATAAAAAAAGTTTTCATAATCTGGATAAATATAATAAAAAACGGTTCAGCGTTGGTTTTTTTCGAACAGGTAGATTTCGATACCTGTGGTCCATTGGGTGCGCGTGTATTTCAGGACTTGAAAGGTCTTTTTTCCCGCGATCCGGTACAAGCGGGCCAATGCAGAGACCGGCAGGCCTGCCGGTCCTTCGGGATGGGCCACCACCAGCCAGAGCCGCTGCTGGTCAGACATTTTTTTGGCAAATGCCTCCACAACGGGTTGCGTCGGAGAAGCGCCTGCCGGAGGAAACCCCATGCTGACAAGATCGCGCCGCTGGGAGTAGTACGCGTATTCCTCTTCGCCGTACCAGGCGTGGAAAAGCAGGGTCTCTCCGGGCAGCGCCCTGCTGTCAATATAGGCCGCGGCATCGCGCCATTGAGGTTTGTGCGCCGCCGTATAATAGGGGTGGAGCGCCAACGCGGTAAAACCCGCGAACGCAATGGTGAAATACGCTTTGAGCGATTGCCGCTTGATGGCCGACACGCCAATGGCGACAAGCGCATACCAGGCGAGGGACGAGGCCATGCATGCTTTGGGGATAAAGACAGGGGTTGACATAAAGGAAATTACCAGCGGTGCCGCAAGGGGCACGATGAGCCATGCAATGACGAGAAGGGTTTCGGGCGCCTTGTGGCGCGCCAGGGCAACGCACCCTGTAACGGCAAGGAGTGCCAGCAGGCAAAACAGGGGGAGCGAACCTGAAAACTCGATACCGGCCGCGGGGAGCGACAACAGGGTGGGCGGGGGAATCCAGAAATCGCCCTGGATGGCCTTGATCTGCTGGAGCAATATCTTCGCCCAGGGCAGAAACAGCGCCGCAACAGCGCCGTTCATGATAAGCAGCTCTACGGCCCGTTCCCTGACACGCGGGACGTTAAGGAGCAGCAGACCGGCAAACGCGGCATCGTGCGCCAAGAGCACAAAGAAGCCAAACGCGTGAACATAGGTCAGAAGCGAGGTTGTCATGATGAGCCCGGCGAGAGGCCGCCAGCTTTTTTTACCATCGAGCAGGTCCATGAACAAAAGAAAGGAGATGCAGGCAAGCAAGGCCATGAGTTCGTATCCCCGGGCTTCCTGCGAATAACGGATGTGGAAGGGCGACAGGGCCACGCAGAGCGCCATGCAGAGGCCGGCCGCGGCGCCCGCAAGCCGCTTTCCCAATAAAAAAGAGAAGCCGATGAGCAGCAGTCCGGTGATGACCGAAAAGCTTCTGACGCCGGCCTCGGAAACACCAAAGCCGCCTGACCAGTATTTCAGCAGGAAGTAGTAGAGCGGGGGGTGCACGTCGCGCGATGTCTCTTCAATTATTGACGCGAGAGGGAGGGAGGCCAGTTTGATTGAATAACGCTCATCGAGCCAGATGCTTTCGGTCCCCAGGTGGAAGAACCGCAGGAACGCGCCTGCGACAAGAATGAGGGCGAGGATAGAGAGGCTTTTTTTGTCAGCCATGGGAATAGATGGTTGATTTCAGACTATCGTATTTGCGGATAAACCAGGCGTTGTCGCTGATGTTTGCCTTGATTGAAGCCACGAGCGCCATGAAACTGATGCGTGAGACTTTGAGCGAGGAGAGCGGTTCGCTGTTGGGATTGGGTTTGAACACCGCGGGGTTGTTTTTTACCCGCTCAAGCGTTTCAAGCGCAAGGACAAGTGAAATGCCGCAGAACATGCGTACGCTTTCCTCATTTTCCGGGATCGCGCAGAAGTAGTCCATGGCATTGTCCACGTTGGTCCGGCTGTGCAGTATTATTTCATCGAGTGTTTTAAGGGCGGCCGGAGCGTTGTCTTTTTCCGTTATAGTGTTAAACGAGACCCCGTGCCGGACCAGGAGGTCAATGGGCCAGAAATGGCGGCCGTGGGCCAGGTCCTGGCCAAAATCCCTGATGATATTGACTTTTTGCAGGGCAAGGCCGAAATGGCGGCCTTTTTCCATGCGTCCGTGATCCGCGTCGGGCACATGGCCGTTGGTATGAAAGAGCTCGGTGAGTGCGTATCCAATAATGCCCGCGACCGGATGACAATAGGCGTCAAGATCGTCGAATGTCTGTATGGATCGCATTCCAAAGTGGTGCATGCCTTGTGCCATTTCTCCTGCATATCTGCGGATGATCTCCTTTGCGTTTTCGGGCAGGGTGGTGAATACACCGATGATGCGGCCTGCGTTGTCCATGAGTTCGATGTATCCCTGGTTTGTGGACAGGATTGAGGAATCGCTCAATAATTTGTGGGCCTGATTCTCTTGTTTGAGCGCGTCGAGGAATTTGTGATAGAGCGATTCCTTCCCGGCGTTAGGGATGCTTGAATCTTCTATGGTGTCGAGTACGCGGCAGACATGGTAGAATACCATGACCGAATCGCCGATTCTGGATTTTGTGTCCCGTGACAGGTATTCGGTCACAAAGGCGAAGCTGCGCGAAACTTTGGGCAGAAGGCTCCAGGCATAGAGAAGGTCGTTGTCCATAATAAGACTCTCAATAACAAAGGCACGAGGCCCGAGGAATGAGGTCCGCGTACGATCTCCTGTCTCGCGCCTCGATCCTCGCGCCTTTTCTAAGACATATTCACTTCGTTCACTGACTGTTGTACCGCATCCACTGTTTTTTTTAGCGCTGCCGCCTCTTCGGCGGTCAGTTTCACTTCCAGTATTCTCTCGATTCCATTTGCGCCAATGACTGCAGGCACGCCCACGTACAGGTCGCGGATGGCATACTGGCCAGTGCAATAGGCTGCGCAGGGCAGCACGCGTTTCTGGTCTTTCAGGTAACTTTCGGCCATGGCAATGGCGCTCATGGCAGGACTGAAAAAAGCGCTTCCGGTTCCATATAGTTTGACGATTTCCGTCCCTGCTTCGCGTGTGCGGTCTTCAATGGCTTTGAGCCGGTCCGCAGGGATAAGCTCCGTTACTGGGACTCCGCCCGCGGTCGCGAGCCGGGAGATGGGCACCATGGATGGACCATGGCCGCCCAGGACCAGGGCCTGGACATCTTTGACCGAGATACCCAGTTCCATGGCCACAAAAGCCCGATAGCGCGCAGCGTCGAGTACGCCCGCCATGCCGCAGACTTTGTTGTGCGGCAGGCCCGAGGCTTTTTGGAACGCATAGACCATGGAATCGAGCGGATTGGTTATGATGATGCAAAAGGCCCGTGGTGCGTGGCTTTTTACGCCATGCGCGACAATTTCTATGATTCCTAGATTTATTCTTAGCAGGTCTTCGCGCGACATGCCAGGTTTTCGCGGTATGCCCGCCGTGACAATGACAACATCGGCGTTGGCGATTGCGTCGAGACTGGAGGCGCCAACGAGCGTTGCATCGCAGCCGTCAACCGGCAGCTGTTCAGCGATATCGAGCGCCTTGCCTTTTACCAGCCCCTCTTTTTCAGGGATGTCGTAGATGACAACATCGCCCAGTTCGCGTTGCGCCGCATAGAGCGCCAGGTTGCCGCCGATCTGGCCGCCGCCGACAAGCGCTATTTTTTTCCGTGCCATGGATGTCTCCTTGTGGTTCTAAAATTCTATTAATATAAAATAATTGCATCAAAACAGCATTAATGATATTTTAGGTATCTAGAAAAGGGGGCATGCATATGAAATCAACTATACTCATGGCTGGAATTCTGGCCATTGCCTTTTTTGCCGGACAGGCGGACGCCCGGATCAGAAACCCGTGGATTCTTGTGGACCACGACCTCAACACCTGGAGCGCGGGCAAAAGTACCACTACCCACGACAATTGTCCGTCGTTCCCCGTGTACAATCCCGCTGATCCCTCCGCTTTTTTCAAGGCGTTGCACGATTCCGTATGCGCTGGCGAGCACCGGTGCGATATCTATGTCTATTCCGACTGGGGCGGTATCTGCACCTATGCCAGAAAGAACGATTATATTTTCCACGGTCCGACAACATACCAGGAATTTCCCAAAGGCCAGCGCGGCCGTCTCATGGATATTTTTGATCCGATGAAGTATTTCAATGTGTTCGGATACGGCTACTGCGGGCCGGTCGCGGGGAACATGTACAATTATTACACCTTACTCGGTTATCAGGCGCAGCGATGGCAGCTTTCCAACAGCGCCCACCTTGTCTGCGAGGTGAACTACAACGACGGATGGCACTATTTTGATTGGGACGAAGGCGGCTGGGCAGCGGACGCCAGCGGCAATGTCTATGGCCTTGCCTATGCCACAACCCATGGTTCCACCTGGGACCAAAGCCCTATAAAATCCGCTTATTTTTGGAGCTACGGCAGTGATCTTGCTTTTATCAAAGGCGCTCTTGCATCGGGCAATTGCAGTATAACTCCGGCACCGGCCAACGGCGGGGGCGCTGATATGAGCTTTTGCCTGCGCATTGGCGAGAAGATGGAGCGGTTTTACGAACCGCTGAACGCGTCGTATACCCATCCGCATGCAAATACCCCGTTCTTCACTCCCGCTGTATTCGGCAACTCACGTTTGACGTATGCGCCTACCTTGCGGAGCGGGTATGCCGATTACCTGGATGGCATCTATGACGAGAGCAACGCCACTCTCGAATCGGACGGCGTGCATCTCACCAACGGGTACGTGATATGGGCGGTCCGTTCACCGTATCCCATCTATAGCACAAACGCAACGGTCACTGGTACGGGTACTTTGTTGAAAGAGGTCCATTTCAACGCGGGCAATAACCTGTACAGCAAATGGGAGCTTTACGACACCCTTACCATACAGGAAAACTATGATTATCTGCTCAGGGTGTCGGGCACTGGCGTCATTTCAGGGTTGAACATCGTCACCATTGGACAGCTGCGGCCCGGCGCTTTGCCCACATTGCGTCCGGGAAACAACAATGTCAGGTTCAACTTATACGACAATGACGAGACCCTTACCATGACCTATGTCTGGCCCAGTCATAAGGCGTCTTCCGCTGACGCTGTCGCCGCCTCCCTTCTCGACAACGGCAAGGCCATACCTGTTTCGGTGAGCGGATATTGCATAGGAGCGGACAGACCAATCAGTTTTGAACGGCAGAAGGTGGCCGATGGGTCGTTTTCGCGGAAAATCGCCATGGCCGCGGAGCACGATGCGAGTTTTCTGTATACCCATTACCACACCTGTCATCTTACGCAGGATTACCTGAACGATCTGATTGTGAAGCATGTTTTTAATATAAGCGGCGGGGGCAGGGACTCAGTAACGCGCACCTTTACCGCGGAGGATATCGCCGGCAACGCGGGAGTTATTGACTATACTGTCAATGCGGGGAGCGCGCTGGTGCAGGATCCAAACTATGCGATTACCATGGAAGTGGCGGGCGGCGTGCTGCTGACCGATCTGCAGAACCATCCCACTTACAGCGACGTGTCAGCGGAAAAAGGCAACACTTCCGCTTTAACGGCTGGTCTGGTCATCGGACCCAACGAACCCAATCCCTTTGGCCGTTCAACAACGATCAATTTCACCATTGGCGGCCTTGGCGCAAAACCGGTGACTGCGGCCGTATATAATGCAAAGGGAGAGCTTATACGGGTGCTTGAGCGAGGCGCCTTTTCCCCTGGCGCGTACCGGACCATATGGGACGGGGTCAACAGCCGGGGCATCGCGGTCCCCTGTGGCGTCTACTATGTGCGGCTCTCCACGCCAATCCAGAGCGCAACGCGCAAGATCGTGATGCTGCGGTAAGCACTTGTCCGTGACGGTCGCTGAGGTCACATATTCCCGGCGACCGCTTTGCCAAACTCACTGCATTTTATTTCATGCGCCCCCTCCATAAGGCGGGCGAAATCATAGGTCACTTTTTTTTGGCCAATGGTCTTGTCCAAAGCCGCGACGATCAGGTCAGCGGCCTCGGTCCAACCCATATAGCGCAGCATCATCTCACCCGAGAGAATGACCGAGCCGGGGTTTACCTTGTCCAGACCCGCGTATTTTGGGGCAGTACCGTGCGTGGCCTCGAAAATGCCGTGGCCAGTGGTATAATTGATATTGGCGCCCGGGGCAATGCCAATGCCGCCCACCTGGGCGGCGAGCGCGTCAGAAATATAGTCGCCATTGAGGTTGGGTGTGGCGATAACGTCGTATTCGCGCGGCCGCGTGAGGATCTGCTGTAAAAAGGCGTCGGCAATAATGTCCTTCATAATGATCTCCCTGCCGTCCTTTTTAATGACTTGCCATGGACCGCCCTGGTAATAGACAGCGCCGTATTCTCTTTTTGCCAGCGCATAGCCCCAGTCGCGAAAGGCGCCTTCGGTGTATTTCTGTATATTGCCCTTATGTACAAGGGTAATGCTTTTCCGGCCATTGGCAATGGCATACTCAATGGCTGCGCGGGCAAGCCGCTCGGTCCCCTCGCTGGACATGGGTTTAATGCCGATACCGGAGGTCTCCGGGAACCTGATTTTTTTAACGTTCATCTCTTTCAGCAGGAAATCAATGATCTTTTTCGCCTCAGGCGTTCCCGCGGCCCATTCAATGCCCGCGTAGACGTCCTCGGTATTCTCACGAAAAATGACCATATCGATAGCGCCAGGGTCTTTGACTGGGCTGGGAACGCCCTGGAACCAGCGCACTGGCCGCACGCATGCGTAGAGGTCGAGTTCTTGGCGCAGGGCCACGTTGAGCGAGCGGATACCGCCGCCGACCGGCGTGGTGAGCGGCCCCTTGATGCCCACCAGGTATTCGCGGAACGCGGCAAGGGTCTCCTCGGGCAGCCATGAATTGGTTTTCTTGAAGGCCTCTTCGCCGGCAAACACCTCTTTCCAGGCAATGGCGCGCTTTCCATTATAGGCTTTTTTCACGGCAGCGTCGAACACCATCACCGAAGCGTTCCAGATGTCAGGACCTGTGCCGTCGCCCCGTATGAAAGGGATGATCGGGTTGTCCGGGGTCAAGAGCGCGCCGTTTCTGATCTGAATTTTTTCGCCTGGTGCCATGTGGTGCTCCTTGGTTATTTAAGAATATGCCTGAGTACGTCCGTTGACCGCTGCATGATATCCATGTGAAGGGAGTAGCCGTGCGAATCCATGGTCACGACCGCGGGAAAGTCCTCAACCGCAAGTTCCCAGACCGCCTCGGGGCTGCCGAATTCAGACAGGTAGACCTTCCCCACCTTTTTGACGCACTGCGCGTACACTTGAGCGGCGCCGCCAACAGCGTGCAGGTAGACCGCGCCCTGCTTCTTGAGGGCCTCAAGTGTGGCCGCACCCATGCCGCCTTTACCGATGACCGCCTGGACGCCGAATTTTTCGATGATCTTTGCCTGATAGGGCTCTTCGCGGATGGATGTTGTCGGGCCCGCGGCAAGGGTACGGTAGCCGCCGCCTTCCTTGATCATGATCGGACCGCAGTGGTAGATGACGCCGTTTCTGATCGCGTCAAGTTCGCCGCCCTCGGCGAGGTATTTGTGGACCGCGTCGCGACCCGTGAAAATGGTCCCGCTGACCAGCACCACGTCGCCAACCACAAGGGACCTGATGGTTTCAGCTAATGCGGGAAACATGATCTTTTTCAACGCGCTCGCGGCAAGGACGGACCGGGGAACAGCAACGGGTCTTTCAAATTCGCCGGGCGCCTGGTACAGCCATTCCCGCACAGTGCCATCGGGATTCAGCGCCACGCCCCGCCTGCGGAATGCCCAGCACATATAGGCCGTGGTGACGAAAAAACTCGCGGGCACGCGGTTGAGACACCCGATTTTGCAGGAGAGGAGCGTTGTCTTGCCGCCAAAACCCATGGGACCAATGTCGAGCTGGTTGGCCTCGGTCAGAATGCGCGCCTCAAGCTCCGCAAGTTCGGGAACAGAATTGACATCGTCGGTTGGGCGGAGCATCTGTTGTTTGGCGTGATCGTATCCCGCGGCCCGGTCACCGCCCACGCATACGCCGATAAAACCCGGGCTGCACCCTTTTCCCTGGGCATGGTGCAGCGCATCAAGAATGCAGGCGCGCACGCCCGCAAGGTCGCGGCCGCATTTTTTCCCCTGGATGGACGCGGGCAGTGAATACTGGGCGCTGACGTTTTCCGACCCGCCGCCTTTCTGGATCATCCGTATGTCAATGAAATCCTGTTCCCACGCTTCGGCGTGAATGGCCGGACTGCCGGGTCCAGTATTGGTGCCGGAATTTTTTCCCGTTAGGCTGTCCACGGAGTTCTGACGCAGAAATCCTTTTTCCGTTGCCGTAACAACAGCGTCAATGATGGCTTTTTCCAGCAATAGAGTATTGAAGCCAACAGGGTGTTTTATATAAAATGTTTGGAGGCCCGTGTCCTGGCAGATAGGGAGAGCGGCCTGCTTTGCCATGCCGATGTTGTGGAGCACAAGATCGAGCGCGAACGCGGCGCGCGACCCTTCCTGCTCCAATTTTCGGCCCGCTGCAAGCGCCTCTGCCACGTCAGCGGACAGAAAAACCGAGGTGCGGCGGATGAGTTCGAGGATGTTTTCCGTGAATATATGGCGATCCATGACGGCATAGAAAATACTTTTTTATCAGGAGAGATTCTTAGAAAATAATAAAAAAACACCCATGACCGCGTGTGCGGCAGGCCGCGCGCCTTATCGGGTAAGAATGATTCTTTTTGAATAGCTCATATTATCAATCACTGTCCGTATCGTATATACGCCTGATGCCATGCCTGTCGCGTCCCAGGTCAGGTACGCACCGCTGCCAGCGCGGATTGCAAAGACCTTTTTGACCAGTTTTCCCCGGGCGTCATACAATGAGCACAGCGTAGTTCCCTTTCCCGTGGGCCGTTGACCATTGACCGCTATTGTCACAACAGGATTAAAAGGATTGGGCCAGACCGCAATGCCAGGGGTTTGCGCCGCGGGCGGGTTTTGTTCAACCGTTACCGAGGGATCATATTCATAGGCGCCGATGTCGTATACGTTGTTATAGGGACTTGAAAGACCTTCTATGTCAGCGGTTACATCGGGATAGGGAGTGGCGTTCGCGGCAGTGCCATGGTCAATGACCGAGGCCCCTGCGGCAGTGCGGCACTGGCGTATAATGAGTTTTTTTAAGGAATCGAGCTGCGCCCACGTATGCGATGATATGGTGACATTGGGCAGCGCGGGGATGTCCGGCGCGCCTGCCGCATAGGGGTTCGCGGTCACCCGGTTGCCCTCGGTGGCAGGGTTGTAATCCACGGTTGTCAGGATGGATCCTGTATTGTAATACGCGTTGTAGTCATGGTTGACGTTCAGTGCGGTCACACCCTGCGTACAAAAAATGTACACGTTTTTTTGCTGGTTGTTGTAAAACGCGTTGTTGTAGATATAGAAGTTTTCACTGTTCGCCGCGGCGCCGCCGCCGTGTTTCACATGGATGATACCCAGGTACTGGGGGCTTCTGTCCGTGCGGTGGGCGCAGTTGATGAAGGTGTTGTTATAAATCCAGAAATCCTTGCTGCCGAACGATCCGACCGCGCCGCTATGGCAGTCGAAAAACACGCAGCTGCGTATGGTTTCACGCTCCACATTGAAGCCCGATGTCACGCTTGCGACCCCGCCGCCCACTGCCGGGTCCCACGCAATGGTTGACTGCGGGCCAAAGAGGCAGCGTTCATAAATAATGTCCTCGCACCCGCCTTTGGGATACGAGAGCTGGTTTCCGCCCGTATCGGTGAGGAAGAACCAGCAGTCCGTTATTAAAGCATTGCGCGTGTACATCATATCGAAGCATTCCTCGAACTCGGTCGACGACGTGTGGCCGGGTGAATGAATGATGCAGCCCTGAATGGTTATATTTGATGTCATTGTATTGTCAGCCCCGTGCTGGGTTGCCTTGATGCAGTCTCCCTGGTTTGAGGCGTTGTGGATATAGCAGTCCTTGACAAGGACATTGGTACATCCTCCGAATTTGAGGATATTGTCGCCGCTCTGCCGTATTTCAATCCCGATAATGGAGACGGTTGAGCATTTTTCAAAGACTATTGATTCCGCATTACTGGCTGGTGTTGTTCCAATAATGACAGCCTTGCCAGGACCGTCGCGGGAAATGACAGCAACATTTACCAGGTCTGACAGCTGCGCACGGGACGATAGATAATAGGTCCCAGCGGGAAGCATGAATGTATCGTTACTGGCAAGCCTGCTAAAGACCGAATATATATAAGCGACAGTCGGTGTTACCTGCCTGGCGCTCACGGTACTTGGAAATAAAACAAAATACAGCAGGAACAATACAGGTGTTATTCTCATAAAAAGCCCCCTTTTTATTAATACTATAAAATTACTTTAACGCTTAAATTAATTCAATGAAATTTTATTTCCTGAATGTTGCCATGACTGCCCTGCGGAGCGAATCGAGTCGATTCCAATTCCATGTTGAATCTAAAGCGGGCATTTTGAATAGGGGCGGTCTGCCGTTGAATGGATCCGCCCATGTTGCATGTTTTTCCTGCTTTGGGTCATACTCGGACGAAGCGAGGACATTGGCGTTTTTATTGAAATAAGAATTGCTGTCATGCTGCATACCATTAATCAGAACGCCTTGTGCGCACAAGGCATAGACGTCCTTTCCTTTGTCATTGTAAAAGATGTTGCCGGAAATGCGGAAATCCACGCTGTTCCTGGCTGCGCCGCCGCCGTTTTTCACGTGGATAATTCCCATCTGGGGAGGGCTTTCACGAGTCCTGTGGCCGCAATTGAAAAAAACGTTGTTGCGGATCATGTAATTTTTTGTCCCGAACGATCCTATTGCGCCATGGGGGCAGTCGATGAACACGCAATTAATGACGGTCTCGTTTTCGACATTGTATCCCTCTTTTACGTTCGCAACACCACCGCCGACTGCCGGGTCCCACGCAATGGCCGACTGGGGGCCAAAGAGACAGTTTTCAAAAAGAATGTCTCTGCTTCCGCCCTTTGCATAGGCCAACTGGTTACCTAGTGTGTCGATATGGAACATCCAGCAGTCGCGTACCACCGCATGCGCCGTATGCATAAAATCGAGGTTTTCCTCGAATTCCATGGCGCCAACGCCGCTATTGAGCCCGGGTGAATGGATGATGCACCCGGTTATAAGGACGTTTTTCGAATATCCGCCCTTGCCATCGCTGCAGACCTTTATACAGTCGCTCATGCCAAAGGCCGTGTGCAGGTAACAGTTCCTGATCACCACGTTCTCGCATCCGCTCGTCTTGAGGAGGTTACTGCCCGCATTGCGGACTTCGAGGCCATCAACCGTGATGTTTTTGCATTTAAAAAAGGAGATTGGTTCCTTGACATGGTCTTTTCCCATGGCGCGGATAATGGCCTTTCCCGGGCCGTCCCGTGAAATCAAGGCTATGTTCTCCTTGTTTTCCATCCACCCTGCGCCGGAAATGGCGTATACACCTTTGAAAATGAGCAGGGTATCGTTGCTTTCCAGGGACTTCATGGCCTGCCGGATGTCGGAACCGTTGAATTCGATTTTACGGCTGTGGACAAATGTGGAAAGGAAAATCAACAGACAAAGGAAAAAAACTAATTTCCGGACCATACGACGGCCCTTTCTCCCCCTAATTAAGATTAAAATATATTTCATCAGTGACAGGATCAAGGGCAATTGAGCGTTGCATCCCGCGTATGCACGAGTTATTTTAGTGAAAAGAGCGAAGGGAGCTTAATTATGAAGGCGATGATCATAGCTTTCGCTGGGTGCGTCTGTTTTGCAGGGTGCGGGCTTATGCCTGGTCAGAAGCTGAGGACCAGGGACGTGGAAATACCGCTTACAGTCACGAACAGCACGCCGTATGTACAGGGCCGTCCCTGGATTCAGTCGGGCATTCCCTTTGCCCCTTCAACCATAGCGTCCGCTTCCGATCTTCGTGTGCTCGATCCTCGCGGCGTTCCGGTGGCCGCCCAGATCATACCGCTTTCATTCTGGAAAAACAAAGGGGTGCGCTGGGCCCTGGTGGAGTTTTTCGGTCAGCCATTTGCCCCGGGAGAGACAAGGAACTATACGCTGGTCTCCATGACTGTGCGTCCCGCGCACCAGATCCTTTCCCTGACAAGGGACAATGACAGCATAACAGTCAATACTGGCGCCGCGGTTTTCACCCTGGACGCCTCCTCATTTTCCCTGTTCAGGAAGGTGTCAATGAACGGCCGCACCATCATGGATGAATCCGGGAGAAGCGGCTTTTTTCTTGTGGATACGCTAGGCAACACCTGCCGCATGAATGGATCCGCCTATATCGTTGTCGAGGATTCCGGAAGCGAAAGTGTGACACTCAAAGCCACGGGCGGCTACCTCGATCCCGAGGGAAACACCCTTGTGCATTATGTTCTCCGCATGCAGTTTTTCGCTGGTTCGGCGACTGTGCGGTTGTTCCATACGCTGAAAAATCCCCGCCCTGAAAACCACAAAGGAAACAATTGGGACCTTGGAGCAGCAGGGTCCCTTTTTTTCAGGGATATGAGCCTTGTGTTGCGGCCAACAGACCCGGCTGCATACACCGAGGCGCTTATCGGCAGGGATACAACAGAAGTGCCGCTGCCGGTCACCCTTGCATCGGGTCTTAACACGCCAGTACTGCTGCATCAGGAATCGAGCGGTGGAAAGAGCTGGAATGCGCAGACGCATATGAACAGGTTTTACAGGGTGCCTATGCGGTACCAGGGGTTCAGGCTTTCGCAGAGCCGGACAGTGCTGGCGCAGGGCGATCAGGCGCGCGGTGTGCTGGTTGTTTCATCAAAGAACAGCGGCATTGGCCTGGGCATGCGCCATTTCTGGCAAAATTTTCCCGCAGCGCTTTCCATCGGCGATTCAGCGTGCGCCGCACATCTGTTTCCCGGCTCGTTTGGCGACTGGTACGAACTCCGCGGCGGCGAACAGAAAACGCATGAGCTTACCGTCACTTTTTTCAATCCCGCAAAGAGCCCTATCGTGGACATTACCCATTTGCTGACCGCTGCGCAGTATCCGCTCTTGCTTCGAGCGCTGCCCGCCTATTATATGTCGACAAAGGCCTTCTTTCCCTTTGGGCCTGTTGATACAGTGCGTGCAAAAAATTATGAACATACCAGCGCATCGGCCATTGCCCCCACAGGCCCTGTACAAAGGACCTATTTTTCCCAGCGTTGGGTTATTGACGAATGGGGGTGGCGTGATTTTGGCGACGCTTTTGCCGACCACGAATGCGACCACACGAAAAAGGGAGGATATGATTTCCCCGTTTCCCATTACAACAATGAATACGATGTCGCGGATGGGGCTTTTGGACAGTGGGTCCGTTCCGGGGAGCGCGCGTGGTTCACTCTGGCGGAGGAACAGGCGCGCCACAGCGCTGATATCGATATTTATCATACGTGCGGCGACCTTTCGCCCTACAACCACGGCATGTTCGCGCATACGACGCACGGGTGCGCTGCCTGGCGGTCCGGTCACCGGTCCTTTCCCATTGAAGGGACAAAATTCAACATCACCTACGCGAGCGGCGGGCCCGAGACAGGCCACCAGTATACGCATGGATTGTTCCAGTATTTTTACCTTTCCGGCATACGGTTTGTGCTCGACGCTGCACTTGAAAACGCGGAATTTTCCCAGGATGCTCGGCAGCGATATGTCTGGCTCAAGAAAAAAGGACTCGACAACAATCCACGGGGATATCCGAACCTGCTGCTGGGCCAGATGAACGCCTATCTCATTACCGGGGAGCAGCGTTACTATGACCAGGCAATGGAACTGATACGCATGGTGCAACCAGGCGGCAGGAAGCCGGGCGTTGACATGGGCATGGGCATGCTGGGAAGGAATCTGGACTATTTTCTTTCCTGGAAAGAGGCTGTTGACGGACACGATCGTGATTTCTCAGATGCGCGCGCGACATTGCTGGATGTGGGCGATCTTGTGCTTCGTTCGGACAAGTCGTCCTGGTGGAGCGTGGACTTTATGGTCTCGGACGCGGTACTGGCCGCCTATTCATGGGCCAATGACAAAGATCCTAATAGGGACGCGTACCGGAAAAAAGGCGTTGAGCTTTTCGAATCAGCCGAGAAACAGCTACCCTCTACCTACTGCGGACAGAAAACGCTTGTGCAGGTATTCGGGTATGGGGGGAAGTATTTGCAGGTGATGAATACTAAAGGGAGATAGGCGCGAGGCCTGTACGGGCGCCTATCTTATCAAGACGCCTTTAATCGTATGTGTACGGGCGTCATTCTGCAACTAATGACCTCAATTGATGAATGCCTTGTGTGTACGGGCGTCATTCTGCAACTAATGACCTCAATTGATGAATAGCCTTGTGTGTACGGGCGTCATTCTGCAACTAATGACCTCAATTGATGAATAGCCTTGTGTGTACGGGCGTCATTCTGCAACTAATGACCTCAATTGATGAATGGCCTTGTGTGTACGGGCGTCATTCTGCAACTAATGACCTCAATTGATGAATGACGCCCCTACACACACAATTATTTCACCAATGATATTTTTTTGCTCAGAACCTTTCCATTTGCCCGAACCTGTACCACATATACACCCGCGGTGAGGCGCGATGCGTTCCAGCTAATACCCTGTGCAAGCGCTTTGTTGCCCGCAGCTAGAGCGCTGATCAGTGCCCCGCACATGTCGTAGATCCGGACGCTAAAAAGCGATGCAGGCAGCTGATCAACGCCTGATACGCTTATCTGTACGCTGGTACGGAAAGGGTTGGGAGAAACAGACAGTTGTTTGTCTGAAAGCACAAATCCCTTTACCTGGCCCTGGGTGGCTGTGGACGCCTTGATATAAACCATCATATAGGGAACGTCGGCGCCGCCTTTTTCTCTGCTGAAAAAGTCATTATTGACGCCGCTGCTGCCTTGGTCGTATAGGGCAATGCCCGTGGCCGCTCCGGTCGCATACGCCTGTATGACCGAAAAGGCAATGGGGAAGCGGTATTCGGTGAAGTCCGTACGCGGCCCATTGTAATTCAGGCTCGTGGCCTCAACGCCCGATCCAATGTTGCCGCTCAGGTTGTTGGTCGCGCCTGTCCAGACGGAGTTTTCATCCCACGCCACTGTTATGGCACGCGCCATGGAGGTGAAGGTATAGTTTGTCGCGGAACTCCAGGTGCTCATTTTGAGACAAATGCATGCTGAATCCGGGACAAAGGTCACGCCGCTCATATTAAATCCGAACATCATAACGCCCTGGTTCCAGGACTTAAGCCTCACAAACTGGTTGGCGCCCTTGATGGTGGGATCAACGCTTTCGAGGTAGGTGTCTTTTACTATCTCAACGCGCATGCTGTCGTCCTGGGCTGTTCCGGTTGTGGCCACTGCCTGAGGAACGCTGGAGAGTGCGCTCCAATTATACCGGTCGCTGGCCTTGAGGGCGAAATAGTATGCGGTCCCCGGCGTAAGGCCAAGCACTGTCATGGATTGTGATGTACCCGGGCTCTGGGGTGAAGGAACGCCGGTAATCTGGGTTGCTGATGAAAAATTACCTTCAGTGATTGCATCTGTGGAATAACGGAGATCGTACTCATAGGCAATGCCGGTAGCGCTATCGTCACCAGTCGCGGTCCAGCTCAGGTCGACTGTTCCCGAATAGGCGCCCGGGGATGCGGCCAGGTCAGAGACTGCCGCGGGCGCGGTCACGTCAGCCGTGGGATTTTCACCGTCGATTACGTATCTGACAATATCGTTTATAGCCATGATGAGCATGTAGTGACGCGCGTTCTGCACGCCGCCGCTGACGCCGCCGTCGAGGCAGTTGTCCGACAGGCTGGCGTTGCCGTCGCTGCAGCTGATGGGATGCGCCCAATCCGCGAGCAGGGGCGCGGCGCCGCCATGGTCCTCGCACCACTGGTGCAGGTCGATCATTGGCAGGTTATTGGTCTGGGCAAACACTTTCAGCTTGTTGACATAGGTCAGTTCTTTGGCTTTCCTGTTCTCCCGGGGCCACGAAGGATCATCATAATCTATGGGAGGGATGGTGGTGATGATGGGAATGACCCCAGCTGTGATCAATTGACTCGTGATCAATCGGTATTCAAGCGTGTCAGGATAGCAGTCAAGGGCGCCCACATTGACCACCGGATCAGCGCACCCGTCGGTCGAATGGTTCTGCTGGATATTGTTGGTGCCGATCATGATTGCCGCGATCATGGGGTGCTGGGCGGAGAGCGCGGGCCCCACGTTGTTGGCCACCCACTTGATGGTCTGGCCCGACTGGCACATTTTGCCATTGGCGATCCACGTGCTCTGATCAAACGTGGAATCCTTGAAGGTATTAATGGCGGCCGCGTTTGAGATGCCGGTCACATTGCCGTCAAGCGGTAGCCAGTGGGAGTTCTGGTCTGTGATGCTATTTCCAAAGGTTGTTACACGATATTTGTTCCACCCGGTGTTCCAGGCGCCGTGGATAGTCCGGAGATTGTCCACCATGTCCTGGGTGAACTCCGCACAGTAATTGTCGATGTTAGTGCCTGAACCGCCATGAAGGTCTTGAGACGCGGGATAGAGCGCGCTACCGAGGCATGCGATAAGACAGACGGTGAGTGATGATTTGACCATATTCCCCCCTTTTTAATTGTATCATTATAAAAATAACCACTGTTGTCGAAAAATACAAGCATAGTTAAAAAAGAACCCTGAACATTCAGCGAAGAAGCCTTCGGGTCATGTCGCAAGAAGTTTTCTCAGCTTATCCGAATTCAGGGAAATATTGCCCACGCGGGGCGGGCCGTTTTTTTCCTCGCGCCGCATTAAACCCTTTAATAATTCAGGCTGATACCCTTTTTTTTGCACATGCTTCCCGATATCATGGAGACTCCATGAGGTCTGGCCTCCAAGATGGAACAGGCCCCTGAGATCGCGTGCCAGGACGGACGCTATCGCTTCCCCGATTTCCTCGCACGAAATGCAGCTCCTGAATTCATCGTAAAACAAACTGGCCGGAAGATTGCGTCTGAACCTTCCTTCAATCCAATCAATCGCGCCCTTGTCTTTATTGATGGATGTTCCTAGTGGCAGCCCCAGCCGAACAACGCAGTGGTTGAGGCATTTCATGACCTCATGTTCAGCCTCTGTCATGGTTTGGCCCACAACGCTTATCGGGTCGGGTGCATCTTCCTCCGCATACCCCTGGGCAGGCGGATTGTTTCCGGAAAATACCAGGTCTGTGCTCATATAGAACAATGGCATGTCAGTCCCGAATATTTCGATGATGTTTTTGGCGCCCGCAACATTTATTGCGCGCGCCCATCCAGGCCGTTCTTCACAGAGATCAAGATCGCAGACGCCCGCACAATGCACTATACGGTTGGGTTGAAACCGGTCCCTGATTTGCATCAATGTTTCGCGGTCTGTCATGCAGACGCATGCCACATTTTTCAGATCCGGCAGCCTGGATTTGGGCGGTGCAATGCCAAAAAGGCGCGACTCGGGCACCAGTTCCTTTAATTTCAGGAATATGGGCCAGCCATGGATAGAGGTGATGCCTGTGATAAGGATGCGCCACGATGCGGGCAGGGAAATAGTTGTATTCATATAAAACAACAACCATGTAATCCAATGAATTTTAAAAAGATACGATTATATATCCTTTATCTTTATTTTTCTTTGGATAAGCCTTTGTTTATTGGTCCGGGAAAGCTGTTTCACCCGGTATTCTGTCCGCAACGCCAGGCTACGGGCACCGATTTTTTTCTTAAAGACCAGCTGCAATGGTCCTTTTCCGCGTAAAAACCTGGCCGCTTTTTTTGGGACATGGCCATGCTCGTGGAAACGTCTTTTAACGTCCGTTGTGATGCCCGTATAGAGGCTTTTGTCCCGGCATTGAATGATGTAGAGGAACCAGGGTTTCATTTTATTATCGTTTTGAATACACGTACAACACTCAGTGTCTGTGTTGGCGCTACGTATTGCCGTGAGGAATCGTTTGCCTGAATGACGCCAGTACGGGCCGCTGCAAGCGGCCCGCGCATCTTTACTTTCTCGTGAGCTGCCGGTATTTCATCCGGTGAGGCTTTGCGGCCTCTTCTCCCAGCCGTTCCCTGCGTTTTTCCTCGTATTCCGAGAAGTTTCCGTCGAACCAAGTGACCGTGCTGTCGCCTTCGAAGGCGAGAATGTGCGTGGCGATCCTGTCCAAAAACCAGCGATCGTGCGAGACAACCACGGCGCAGCCGGCAAAATTTTCAAGCGCTTCCTCGAGCGCGCGCATGGTATTTACATCGAGGTCGTTCGTGGGTTCGTCGAGCAGCAGTACATTGGCCTCGGCCCGCAGCATGAGCGCCAGGTTTGCCCGGTTGCGTTCACCGCCCGAAAGCATCTCGACTTTTTTCTGCTGGTCTGTTCCATTAAAATTAAACTTTGCCACATAGGCGCGCGAGTTTATGTCCTTTTTTCCCAGCTTCATGAAATCCTGGCCGCCTGAGATTGCTTCCCAGAGGGTCTTTCCCGCCACAAGCGCACTGCGGTTTTGGTCGCCATAGGCAAGTTTCACGGTCTCGCCAATGCGGATGGAACCTGACGTGGGCGTTTCCTCGCCAGTGATCATTTTAAAGAGCGTGGTCTTACCCGCGCCATTGGGGCCAATGACGCCCACGATGCCGCCAGCAGGCAGTTTGAACGACAGGCCTTCGAAGAGCATGCGGTCGCCAAAGGCCTTGCTGACATTGTCAGCCTCAATGACCACATTGCCCAGCCGCGGCCCAGGCGGGATGTAAATCTCCAGTTCTTTGACAGCCTGTTCAAAGTCCTTGTTCAACAGGTTTTCGTACGCGGAAATACGCGCTTTTGACTTTGCGTGGCGGCCCTTGGGAGACATGCGGATCCAGTCCAGTTCGCGCTCAAGGGTCTTTTGGCGGTCGGTCTGCTGTTTTTCCTCCTGCTGCAGGCGCGTGCTTTTCTGGTCCAGCCACGAGGAGTAGTTGCCTTTCCAGGGAATGCCGTGGCCCCGGTCGAGTTCGAGTATCCAGCCAGCCACATTATCAAGGAAGTAGCGGTCGTGCGTGACGGCGATTACCGTGCCTTCGTATTCCTTCAAATGGCGTTCGAGCCAGGCGACTGATTCAGCGTCCAAATGGTTTGTGGGTTCGTCGAGCAGTAGAATGTCGGGTTTTTTCAGCAAAAGCCTGCACAGGGCCACGCGCCTGCGTTCGCCGCCCGATATTACGTTCACGGGCATGTCCGCGGGCGGGCAGCGGAGCGCGTCCATTGCCTGTTCCAGCCGGGAATCAAGGTCCCACGCATCCAGAGCGTCGAGTTTTTCCTGCACCTCTCCTTGGCGCTCAATGAGCTTGTTCATTTCATCGTCAGGCATGGATTCCCCGAATTTCTCGTTGATCCGCTCAAACTCTTTGAGCAGATCGACTGTGGCCTGCACGCCCTCTTCGACCACCTGCCGCACCGTGCGCGTTTCATTTTGCAAGGGTTCCTGTTCCAGCAGTCCCACGGTATAACCGGGCGAGAGTATTGCTTCGCCGGAAAAGGCCGTGTCGAGTCCCGCGAAAATCCGCATGAGCGAGCTTTTCCCCGAACCATTGAGGCCCAGCACGCCGATCTTTGCGCCGTAGAAATAGGAAATGGAAATGTCTTTGATAACGGGCTTGTTGTTGTAGGCCTTGCTCACCCGTACCATTGAATAGATGATTTTGTTTGGTTCTGGATTCATGGTACTTGTATCTCCTGTCAGGGTTGGCTTCAAATGCCTGTTTTACCAGGTATTGGGAGCTTGTCTTTGTCCTTCTCCTCCAACGCAGGCCATGAAAAGATACCTAGTCAACTGCTGGAAACACAAGACGATTTCGTCGGTCGCGCGGCGCGCTGCCCTGTTTCCTGGCAAAAGACAAGAATAGTGCCAAGTTTGTTGGCACATGGCATTGAACGTTCCGGTAACGCACCAGTGATATATGTTGATAAATCAATAGTTTTGGGATATATTACGAGTGGCATATAATTTGTATGTAAGTTTAGGGGCCTATGATAGGAGAGGGAATGCGTCTTTTTACATTGGTCTGTTTTATCTCTGTAGTGAATATGTACGCCCAATACGAGTATCTTGATCCGGCCAATTACCCCAATGACATGGCGTGCGACACCATGGGTCTGGGCGCCGCGTTCGAACAGCATTGGCGCGGGCTCCAAACCTACAAGGTCCATCTGACACCAACTGATCCAGACAACCCGAATAGATACCTGTCCCCGGTCATTGACGGCACCTTGGAGCCTGAAATTTGGTCCTATTCGGACACGCTCATTATTGGCAGTTGGGAAATGGCAGGGCTTCAAGCCGCGTGCGTTGAAAAGAGTTTTTACGGGACCGAAGACTTATTTGCGATCTGGCGCTTCATGTACAATCAGGACGGGTTGTTTGTGAGTTGTCAGGTACATGACGATGTACACGATATTGACAGCATTGGCGGATGGTATTCGGACGACGGCCTTGAAATCATTATTGATCCCTATGATTGGGGTGATTTCCAAAGCGGAAACTGGGCAGCGACGCCCCCGTCTTTTTATCGGTATAATGACCCTGACTGGATAATCGATCCGGGTCCAGTGCCCAATACGGATCCCCGAGACACGGTGTTTATCTATCTGATGAAACGATTGAACGAGGAACCGTACGTGGCCGGCCTTATCCATGAGGTTTTTCGGACCAATTGTGACAAGGGGCAGGAAGCGACGAATTTTACAAAAGGCAATCTGGACATCCATGGTATTGATTTCGCGGCCGCATGCCAGAGTATAGACGGCTATTTTCGTGAAGTATGGCATTTTGAGATGATGTTTCCATTTCCCAGGGCCCTTGCGGCGAACAGTTCAGACCTTTGGCAGTCTCTTGCCGGACCTTCGGTTGGTTTTTTTGACCAGAATGGCCTTCCAAAAAGGGGCAGTGTGTTTAAAATGGCTTTTCAAAACAATGACGATGATATGCCTGGGCCTGATGGTGAATATGCGGCTATCAGCTGGAACAGCACCAAGCGGTGGCCGGAATTCTATCAGGAGGCATCGGGTCATGATGGCTGGCGCGATACAAAATATTCCATGGTTTTTGAATATGAGGATCATATTGGATCGCTGGTTGCCAAGCCTTTTGAAGGATGTTCCAGTCATGGAGACAGGCGTATAATCGGACCATGGGTTGTAGATGGGGCTGATTCCCTTCGAATATATTTTACAGGCAGTGGCACTGTGCGGTTTGACACAGTCTCATATTGGTATGATTCAACAAGCAGCGAAGGCGGCGTACTTCTGGCAGGGAATGATTCCATGGCCTCGTATGTGTTAAGAAAAGGCAGGAACCGTTGCGCAGATACGCTTTTCCTGGATGGCGGTATTGGGTCTTGGATCCTGACCCGGTATATATCTAAACCCTTATGCAGTGTATGTGTACAAGGCCGCTGGGTTGAATCACAGTGGGTTGAATATCGCGCTCTGTGTAGCGACAGCGTTTTTTACGGTTTTAGACCCGTGCCCGCTGCCAGACAAATTCTTTCTAACCCTGCTTCTGAGGGATACACGGATTCGTTGTATATTGCTGATTCCTTAAAAACGGTCCTGGAGGCTTTTGCGTATGACTACTGCGATAATATCTTTATTTCTGGTTCTGACACACTTGAAATGAAGCTCTCCAAACTTGTTGATCTCGAAGACTCCTATGCGCCTGTGCAGATTATTGCATATTGGCGAGGGGGTGATTCCGTGGTCTTTGAAAAGATTTTACCTTTCGATCTGCGGAATATTGGTGAAACAAATTACGCGACGCGGGTAAACAGCGCTATTGTCTGTTCCGGATCCAATACGATTACCGTCAATCCCATTACGCTCGTTGTTATATCAAAATATACCCCGGATTTCCGCATGAAGGTCAATGGAACGCTCCGCAGTTACCTGGTATATCCGGACATACTGATCGATAAAGCGGACAGTGCTTTATCTCCTTGGCAAAAGCCTGCGTACTATTTCGCTTCTACTGCCGATAGTTTTGCGTTTGTGGATTATAATCCCATTACGCGCACGGGGAGCGGACATTACACGCACGATTCCCTGCATTCTTTCGCGGATTCCTCCTGGGTGGTCACCACCGATTTTATATATATCACGGACACGTTAGAGAGCGCGACAGATACATTCTCTTTCACGGATACGGTACAGGTGCAAGCCGCAGACCCTTTTGCGCCAAACTTTATTGACACAAACGTGTGCCCGGTGAAAACAGAAATGTTTTTACACACCAAGTCGCGGGAAATCCTGCTTTCTGTATTTCCCAATCCATTCAATCCATCTGTTAATTTCACCTTTTCACTGCCGCCTGATAAAGCTCTTGCTGCCTATGCGTTACGTATCTACAATGCACGGGGCCAGTTGATTAGAACGGCGCTCTCTGGGACTGTTGGACAAAATGGGTTGGTTAATAAACAGGTGACCTGGGATGGAACTAACAGCCACAGTGATGCAGTCGGATCAGGCGTTTATTTCTACGTTTTAAACTGTGGAGCGGGAACAAGACGCGGCAACATTGTATTGCTGAAATAACGCGGCTGCTTTTTTACTCTTGTTTCTCTTTTTCTTCCTCTTCCTCTTCCTCTTCTTTTTCTTCGCGCATCATACGAGCTAGTTTTGTGCGTCTTCGTAGTACGCTTAGGAGTATGCCGACAATCGCAAACAGGGCAAGCGCAAGCCAGAATAGGTATGTATCAGCCACGAGAAATACTAGACGGTAGCGTTCCGTGAGATAGCTCCGGTACAGGGTCTCGAATTCCTTTTGCGATAGTCCGATCACCGTATCGATCCCTGCCCAGATATTGCCGTTGGACCGGGTTGCCTGCAAAATTTCGACCAGCGAACCCATGCTGTATGTTTTTACCAGAAAGGCCAGTGCAAGGTGACTTTGCGCATAGGCAAGGTCTGCCCGCACCCGTGGGAACAGATTGACCGAATCAATAGCGTCAAGCGGCAACAGCGAGTGTGTGACAATGGCCTTGGACACCACCAGGTGCTCGTCCACCGAGACTTCGCCGGAAAGCATCATGGCTAGGCCTTCGTGCATCCACCGGGGAATAGCGATTCCCGGATAAGCGCGTTCGAGTATGCAGTGCACCAGTTCATGGACTGAAATTCGGAAAAAGTCCTGGTTTAAAAACGGGTTGGGGTCAACGCGCACCACGATAGTGTCCTTGCCAAGGCAGCCGCCGCCGCCCCATTCAGGCAGCCGGAAATTGTCCCCGCGCCTTTTCTCAGAATAAAAAATGGCGGTAATTGTGGCGGTGTCAGGGTTTTTTCCAGGCAGGATAAGCCGGTAAATACTGTCGTATTGAGACTCTAGAAACTCGGCGGGCATTTCGCTTCCCGTAAATTCTCCTTCTACGCGTACCGTGGCAGCAGACAGGGAAAAAACGGGAAGAAAGAGGCCAATGATCAAAGCGTTCATGAGGTAATAAGATAATTTATTAGAGAAGGCGCCTGCGGTTTAGTATATTTACTGTCTTTTTCACGGAGACCTATGGACCAAAAATCTATCCGCAACATCGCCATCATCGCGCACGTTGACCACGGCAAGACAACCCTTGTGGACCAGCTGTTCAAACAGAGCGGCATGTTCCGCGACAACCAGGCGGTCGAAGAGCGGCTCATGGATTCCATGGACCTTGAGCGCGAACGGGGCATCACCATTATGTCCAAGAACGGTTCGTTCAAATACCATGATTACTGGATCAACATCATCGACACTCCCGGCCACGCTGACTTTGGCGGACAAGTTGAACGGGTGCTCAAAATGGCTGACGGCGCTCTCCTGCTGGTTGATGCGCAGGAAGGGCCTATGCCCCAAACCTATTATGTGCTTAAAAAGGCCCTTGCCGAGTTTCTGCCCATCATTGTCGTGATCAACAAAATAGACAAGCCCGCGGCGCGTCCGCAGTGGGTGGTCGAACAGGTGAACGATCTGTTTCTTACCCTCAACGCCGACGACAGCATCCTCAATTTTCCCATTGTCTTTGCATCGGCCAAGCAGGGGATTGCCACTGACCACATGGACGAACCCGGTGTTTCCATGGAGCCGCTCTTTCAAAAGATCATTTCCCACATTCCCCCGCCCAAGGGCGACCCTAACGCGCCCCTGCAGATGCTGGTCAGTTCCATCGACTATTCAACGTATCTGGGCAGGCTGGGCATTGGAAAAATCACCTCAGGCACCATGAACATCAACAAGGCCATTGCCGTGGTTGACCGCAACGGCGCTGTAAAACCCGCGCGAGTCACCAAGATATATCATTTTGAGGGAACTGTGAAAAAGGCCGTGGATATCGCGTGCACCGGCGAGCTGGTGGCCATTGCGGGTATGGACGAGGTTACGGTGGGTGTTACCTACACCGATCCCGAAAACCCGCTTCCCCTGCCACCCATGGAAATAGACCCGCCTACGCTTTCAATCAATTTTATCCCCAACGATTCCCCTTTTTCGGGCAGGGAAGGGCAATTCCTCACTTCAGGACATCTGAAGGAACGGCTTTTCCGCGAGGCACTGGGCGACGTTGCGCTCACGGTCGAATTTCTCACCGAACGGGTGGGATTCAAGGTCTCGGGACGGGGAGAGCTGCACATTTCCATAGTCATCGAGAAAATGCGGCGCGAGGGCTACGAGTTCCAGCTTACCCGGCCTGAAGTGATTCTTCACCAAGAAGACGGAAAGATACTGGAACCCTACGAGTTTCTGGCCATTGACGTGACCGAGCAGTACGTGGGTGCGGTCATTGAACGGCTGGGGCCGCGCAAGGGGCAATTGATGAAACTGGAGCAGGAGAACGGCCTTGCCCGGCTCGAATACAAGATAACCACGCGCGGGCTCATGGGCTTCCGCGGCGAGTTTCTTACCGTGACCAAGGGCATGGGCGTCATGAGCTACGCATTCGCCGAATACGGCCCCTATGCGGGCGACATCATCAACCGCAAAAATGGGGTGCTTGTGGCCATGGAGGCGTGCACGGTCGCAGCCTACGCGTTGTGGAACCTTCAGGAACGCGGCATCATGTTCGTCAATCCCCAAACAGCCGTGTACAAGGGCCAGATTGTGGGCGAGCATTCGCGCGATAACGACCTTATTGTAAATCCCGGACGGAACAAGAAACTCACCAATATGCGCGCATCGGGTTCTGACGACGCCATTGTGCTTCAGCCGCCGCGGCTCATGAGCCTCGAGGACTGTCTTACGTATATCAACGACGACGAACTGGTCGAGGTCACGCCAAAAAGCATCCGCCTGAGGAAAAAGTCAATAGACAAGATTTCCCGCAGGGGAGGGCCGTTGCAGGAAGAGGCATAGGAGTGCGTGTGTGTAAGGGCGTCATTCATGAAAATCCTGTCCTCCATTGCAGAATGACGCCCTTACACACACGCACCTAACACACACTACGTCGCCATCTTGTATTCGGCGCCAGTATAGCTAAGCTGGTACGTTCCTTTCTCCCGGATTTTTCCCTCCAGCATCTGTTTTGACAGAAAGTTCTCCACTTCGGTCTGGATAAGCCGTTTGAGGGGCCGTGCGCCAAAGACCGGGTCGTACCCTATTACTGCCAGCCGGTCGACAACCGACGCATCAAAAGACAACACAATGTCCCGGGCAGCGAACCGACCCGCAAGCCGGCGCAGCTGAATCTCAACAATACCTCTGATGTCTTCACGCGTCAATTCATTGAAGACGATGATATCATCGATCCGGTTGATGAATTCGGGCCGCATGCAGCGGTCGATTTCGTTTTTCTTGAAGTTACCGGTCATAATGATGATCGTGTTCTTGAAATTGACCCTGCGTCCCTTGCCATCCGTGAGCACGCCATCGTCAAAGACCTGGAGAAGGGCGTTGAGCACCGCGGGGTGGGCCTTTTCCACTTCGTCAAAAAGCACCACGCTGTAGGGCCGCCGCCGCACAGCCTCGGTAAGCTGGCCGCCTTCATTGTAGCCCACGTAGCCGGGAGGGGCGCCAATGAGCCGGGCCACAGCGTGCTGTTCCATGTATTCGGACATGTCCATGCGCACCAGGGCCTTTTCGTCGCTAAAGAGAAAACTGGCCAGCGATTTGGCCAGTTCGGTTTTTCCCACGCCCGTGGGTCCCAGAAAGAGGAAAACGCCAGCGGGACGGTTTTCATCGCTTATGCCCGCGCGTGAGCGCCGCACGGTGTTGGCCACGCTTTGTACTGCCGCGTCCTGGCCATTTACCCGCGCGCGCAGTTCGTCCTCCATGGCAAGCAGCTTATCGCGTTCGCTTGAAAGCATCTTGGTCACAGGAATACCGGTCCACGAAGAGACCACGGCCGCGATGTCCGCGTCGTCCACTTCCTCTTTCAACAGGCGTTCGGCAGGATCAATGGCCGCGTATTCCCTGTTCAGACTGTCCAGTTTTTTCTCGAGCCCGGGAATGGCGCCATACCGGATCTCGGACACCTTTGAATAATCACCCGCGCGCTCAAGCGAAGCTTCCTGCGTCTTGAGCGTCTCTATTTGTTCCTTCACCTGTCTGATACCCGCAATGATTTCTTTTTCCTTTGTCCATCGTTTGTTTAGAATGTCGAGTTCCTGGCCAAGGACGCTCATTTTTATCCTGTTTTCATCGAGCCGCGCGCGCGAGGCGCTGTCATGTTCTTTTTTAAGCGCCTGTTCCTCGATTTTGAGCCGGGTTCGCATACGCTCTTTCTCGTCAATGGGCGTGGGCATTGAGTCAATCTGCATTTTCAGGCGCGAGGCAGCCTCGTCCACAAGGTCAATTGCCTTGTCGGGTAAAAAACGGTCAGCGATATACCGGTCCGCAAGCGTGGCCGCGGCCACAATGGCATTGTCCTGGATGCGCACGCCATGATGTACGTCATATTTTTCCTTGAGCCCGCGAAGAATGGATATTGTGTCGAGCACGGTTGGCTCGCCCACATTTACCTTTTGGAACCTGCGCTCAAAGGCAGCGTCCTTTTCCATGTGTTTCTGGTATTCATTGAGCGTTGTGGCGCCAATGCAGCGAAGTCTGCCGCGCGCAAGCGCGGGTTTGAGCATATTGGCCGCGTCCACGGCCCCCTCTGCGCCTCCTGCGCCAATGATGGTGTGCAACTCATCGATGAAGAGAATAATTTCACCGTTGGACTGCTCCACTTCGTTCAACACAGCTTTGAGTCTCTCTTCGAATTCGCCCCTGAATTTTGCTCCGGCAAGCAGAGAGGCAAGGTCCAGGGCCATGAGCCGTCTGTTCTTGAGCCCCTCGGGAACGTCCTTCGATATAATCCGCAGGGCCAGTCCTTCGACAATGGCGGTTTTTCCCGTACCAGGTTCTCCGATAAGCACGGGATTGTTCTTCGTCCGGCGCAGCAGCACCTGGATGATGCGCCGGATTTCAGCGTCGCGTCCAATGACTGGATCGAGTTTGTGCGCTCTTGCTAATTCTGTGAAATCTATGGAAAAGCGCTTGAGTGCGCTTTGTTCCTGGGATTTGTTCTGTTCCATGGTTTGCCTCCAAAGAGCTAATACAAAAGAAGTGCCTGTTTGACCGGTTGTCCTAAGGCTTTGTTTTTCAAGACATTACTTTTTTCCGGGTCCTGGGAAGATTTAATATTCTGTTTCAAGACGAAACAGGTGTTTACTCCCTATCTTTTGCACATTGAATTTGTTATTTTATACAGTATCAGCACATGGAAGAATATAGCATCACCCGGATAGACCGGGACGTATCGAGCGAGAATTTTACTGAATTCCGCAATACGCTCCGCACTGCCATTGAAAAAACCAATGGCCATGTGGTGCTCGATTTTACCAGCGTCAACCTTGTGTACAGCTTCGGCATCTCTCTTATGATCAAGGCCATGCGCATGCTCAATGAAAAAGGCAGGAACCTCTATGTCATCATCAATTCACCAACACTCAACGATGTTTTTGTGGTGAACAACCTGAACAAGCTTTTCCACATATTTCCCGATATTGAGGCGTTTGAGTTTGAATTTTACCGCCAGCATGCTGACGGCCATTCAGAAGCTGAGACTGAATTGTTTGAATCAATCTCCCTGACCATCAATGTGCAGCCCGTGAGCAGAACCCAGTTGGTGCTCGAACTCAATGGCATCATGGCTTCGGAGCGGGACTACAAGCTTTTCCGCGATACCTGCGACCAGAACAAAGACACCTACCAGAAAGTCCTTGTCGACTGCAAAGAGCTCTCTTATGTCGACAGCCCGGGCATCTCGGCCCTGGTCGATGTCAACAAGCTTTTCCGTCAGGCAGGCGGCCAGCTCTACCTCTGCAGCCTCTCGCAGTTTTTGCTCGAAATTCTCGAGACCGCCCATGTGAACGAGTTTATTCCCATATTCCAGAACCGGGTCGAAGCGCTCAATAAATGGTGATTGACCCATGCGTTTTTTCCTGAAAGCACTCTGTCTTGCCTGTGTCATTGCGCTGCCTGTTTCTGCGGGTTTGCGGTACGGTGGTTCTTTTTTTACCGCTGATCTTGCGGGCAAACGGGGCCTTACCGATCCCTCCGCCCTCTGTGTCAGCCCGGACAACAGGCACGTGTACATTGCGGTATCCGGCGATGATGCGCTCACCTTTTTTGCCGTGGATTCGGCAACAGGCGCGCTTGTCAAACCATGCACCACGGCCGTGGATAGCTCAGGATCCTACGATTCATATATCCAGAATATTTTTATCGACGGCCGCGATGGTCTCAATGGTCTCAATGGCGCCAGCGGTATTGCCATGAGTCCTGACGGCCGCAATGTCTATGTGGCAGGGTTCGACGACAATGCTGTGGCCTGTTTTTCGCGCGACACGCTCCATGGTTCACTGACCCAAATCCAGGTCATGGTGAACAACGCGGGTCTGGTGCGCGGGCTTTCAGGCGCCTGTGACGTGGCAGTGAGTCCTGACGGCGGCCGTGTCTATGCGGTGGGTGCCCGGAGCAGCACGCTCGCGGTTTTTACCCGAGATCTCCTGACCGGAACACTCACCTTTGAACGCATGGCAAAGGATGACTCTGCCAGCGTTGTTGGCCTCGATTTCCCCATTTCGCTCTGCATTGCCCCTGACGGGCTCACTATTTACACGGCATCGTTTGGCGACAGTGGTGTGGGTGTTTTTGGCAGTCCTGCGAGTTTTCTGCAGATTATGCAGCGGTCCCTTTGCGGCGATACCTGTCCGGTCGTGGGTATCAATTGCGTCCGGGTAAGTCCCGACAACCGGCAGGTATATGCGGTATCAGGCGATGACAATGCAATCACGGTCTTTACCCGGGACGCGCAAGGCCTGCTGTCACTTGTTGCGACGCGCCCGGACACAATGGCCGAAGATTCTCTGGTATTGTCCCCCATTGTGCGCGATGGCGCGCACGGGGTTGACGGTCTGCGCGGCGCAAGTTCCTGTGCCCTGCTTCCGGACGGCTCTGGCATGGTGGTCGCCGGGACGCTCGACAACGCGTTGGTCTTTTTTTCCCGCGACAGCGTCGATGGACTGCTCCGGACCGACAGCGCGGTAGTTGTCGCTGATGGGACCGGAGGCATTGACGGGCTTGGCGGGGTGTGCGCTGTTGCCGTGGGCCCGGATGGCCGGACAGTATACGCGGCAGCGGCCGGAGACGACGCCGTCTCGTGGTTTGTCTTTTCAGACAGCACAGCGGTTGAGACTGCGCCTGGTGCATCAGGTGAATCAGAAATGCTTTCTATTGCGCCTAATCCGTTTAATCCTACCACAGTGATCACTTTGAATAATTACGAATTTCAAATTTCAAATTACGAATTAAGGATTTATACTATTTCGGGAAAACTGGTCAAGGATCTGACCTCTGATATTCGATATTCGATATTCGATATTCACTCGCCTCGCATCGCCGCAGGCGAAGCGGGTAATTCTATTACCTGGGACGCATCCTCCTGTCCTGCGGGCGTGTATCTTGTCCGCGCCGTGGTTGGCGATAGGGTGGCGGTTAAAAAAGCGGTTTTAATAAAATGAGGGTCTGAATGAGTGCGTCAAGAATAAACTGTCCTGTGCAAGTTGAATAATTCAACCCGGTCAAAGGCTAACCACCAGACCGGTACGGAACCCCGCATGGACTGGCGGTAACGCCTACCATGGTGCCGGGGGAAAGGAGACTGCCAGCCGTAATCCGTTGTGCGCAAACGGGTGA
>Ga0208953_1000445_pt1 | contig 35506 bp, 36 predicted proteins | sample RifOxyB2_FD_184033 | JGI IMG/M metagenome (GOLD analysis project Ga0208953, IMG submission 184033) | Groundwater microbial communities from Rifle, Colorado - Rifle Oxygen_injection B2 (SPAdes) | ecosystem: Environmental > Aquatic > Deep subsurface > Groundwater | place: USA: Rifle, Colorado...
TGCGTTATACGCCAGCGCGAGATAGGCCAGCACACCAAGTCTTTCAGCAACGCCCTGCGGGCGGCGCTCCGCGAAGACCCCAACGTTATTCTGGTGGGCGAGATGCGGGACCTGGAAACCATTCAGTTGACCATCACCGCGGCCGAGACCGGGCACTTGTCGTTCGCCACCCTGCATACCCAGGACGCCCCTTCCACCGTGGATCGTATAATAGACGTTTTTCCGCCGCATCAGCAGACGCAGGTGCGCGTGCAGCTTGCCAGCTCTCTTCAGGCCGTGGTTTCGCAGATACTTCTGCCCCGCAAGGACGGCAAGGGGCGCGTCGCGGCGCGCGAGGTGATGATAATGACGCCCGCCATCTCGAACCTTATACGCGAAGGCAAAACCCACATGATCTACAGCGCTATCGAGACCGGCGCCAAAGTCGGCATGGTCCCCATGGACAAGGCGCTGGCCAATCTTGTGAAACAAAATCTGGTGGCCTTCGACGTCGCCGCGGCCAAGGCTCATGCCCAGGAGACGTTCAAGGCGCTCTGCAACCAGGTGTCGCAAACGGCCGTTTAGTCGCGGGGCTGTGGAATAGTCGCCGGGCGGTTCGAAACAGGAGGCGGGTATATGGACAAGGAGATAGAGATTCTTAAGAAGATCTTGATGTTTAAGAATTTTTCCGAGACTATGCTGGAAGAATTCAGCCGGACCTTTAAAAGGGTTTCCTACAAGGCCGGTGATATTATATTTAAGGAAAAGAGCGAAGGCGACACTCTTTTTATCATTGCGGCGGGACAGGTGGTCATAGAAAAAGGTCTGGACGAGGCCGGCAAGGAATATAAACCGCTGGCCATACTCACGGACGGGGAGTTTTTCGGGGAGATGTCCGTGCTGGAAAATCAGACGCGCTTTGCCCAGGCCCGCGCGGAGAAGGACTCGTTACTCTACGAGATACGGCGCGCGGAATTTTTTAAATTCATAAAGGAAAATCCGGAAAACGGCACCGCCATTTTCACCGAACTTGTGAAGGTTATAGCCAAGCGGCTGCAGCATACCTCAAGCGAACTCACGATGCTGTTCGACATGAGCAATCTGGTCATGAGGGACTATAAGTCTGCGGCGGAATTCATAAAGCTGACTGTTGAGGATATCTCAATTTATTTTGAAGGCGCCTGGAACTTTCAGGGGTATTCATACAACCAGTTCAACGAAGAGTTAGAGGAAGTGGTCTCCAAAAACGCTTTCGCGAGGGAGTCCGCCGGCATGGAAACGAAAGGGGCGCTCAAGAGCGGCTGGATTAACGACTTTTCCTATCTTATGGTTTTCTATGCGCACGGCCGGCCGGCCGGCTATATAACTTTTTCCAAGTCTTCCGGCGTCTCCAACTATGAAAAAAACAATCTGACCACTATATTTAATACAATATCCTCAATCATGGGCTCCGCGATAGAGAACATCGAACACAGGACGGAAGCCGCGCTCATGCAGCAGCTTAAAACGCAAAAGTATACTATATGACAGACAATCAACCGGTTCAACAAAAACTTAAAAAGATCGCTATCGCGGCCGCCAGGCTGGCGGACGCTAAGAAGGCCGAAGCGGTAGCTGTTTACGATATGGACGGCCGCTCGGCGCTTGCGGATTATGTGGTAGTGGCCACAGTGGACAACCCCGCCCAATTGGACGCCGTGGACGAAGAGATCTCCATCAACCTGAAAAAGGAAGGCCTTTACGCCCTTTACAGGGACGGGATGCGGTCCAAGAACTGGAAAGTGCTGGATTACGGCGGAATTATCGTGCACATCTTTGAACGCAAGGCTAGGGAGTTTTATTCTTTCGACAAGGTGTATACCGGGTATAGCGAAATAAAATGGCAAGAAAAGCCCGTTCCAAGCCTAAAAAAGACGGAACCTAAAGCCGCGCGCAAAAAAGCGGCGCCCAAAGCCGCAGTCAAAAAGGCCGGGAAACCGGCGGCTAAAAAAGCTCCGGCGAGGCGGACCAAAGCCGGGAAAACCGTCTCCAGGAAAGCCGCGCCAAAGAAAAAAATCTCTAAAAAGAAAAAATGAAACTCTCCGCGCTTGAAACGGCACTGAAGGCCGAGGTCAAGGCCGCTTTTAACCTGGACGATGCTCAACTGAAGCATTTTACCGTCTCCGCTCCTCCCTCCCATATCAAGGCCGATCTGTCCGTGGCCTGGCCGATCGCCGCCGCCAGGACGCTTAAAAAGCCGCCGTTAAAGATAGCTGAAGAACTCAAGGCCGCTTTGACGGGCCAATATGACGCCCAAGTCCTGCCTCCCGGCTTCGTGAATATCAACCTGAAGGATCGTGTTCTGGTGGACGCCGCCGGGCAGATATTGTCCGACGCCGTTTATTTCTCCAATCCCGCTTACGCCAAAGAGAAGATCAATATAGAATTCGTTTCCGCCAATCCAACCGGCCCGATGCATCTGGCTTCCGGCCGCGGAGCCACGCTGGGCGATTCGCTGGCGCGTATTATGCGGTTTTTGGGGTACAGTGCGGCGGAAGAGTTTTATGTGAATAATATGGGCAAGCAGGTGGAACGGCTTGGGGCTTCGCTCAAAGCGAGAGCCCTCGGGGCCGAGCCGCCCGAAGACGGTTACAAGGGCGGGTATCTCAAAGACATCGCGGCCGGCCTGCCGGAAGACGCCTCGGTCTGGACGGATCAACAATTTTCAGAGTACGCGGTGAATAGTATGCTGGCCCTTCATAGGGCCGACATGAAGGCTTTTGGGGTGGAATTCGACCGCTGGTTCCTGGAGTCGGAACTGCACGATGACAAAAGTCCCGAGAGGACGCTGGAAGAGCTGAAGAAGCGCGGCATGACCTATGAAAAAGAGGGCGCCGTGTGGCTGGGAACTTCGACGGTGATGGATTCCGACGACAAGGACCGCGTATTGGTGAAATCGGACGGCCGCAACACTTATTTTTTGAACGATATCGCTTATCACCTGAATAAATTGGACCGGGGCTTCACAAAGCTGATAGATATCTGGGGCGCGGACCATCACGGCCATGTGCCCAGGATGGAAACGGCGATCTCCGCGCTGGGCGTGGAGAAAGAGGTTTTCAAGGTTATCATTCACCAGATGGTGGCTCTGAAGCGCGGGGCGGAAACGGTGAAGATGTCGAAGCGCGAAGGTGATTTTGTCTCACTGAAGGAACTTCTGGAAGAAGTGGGGTCCGACGCGTGCCGGTTTTTTTTCGCGATGCACAGTCCCAATTCGCACATGACCTTCGATACGGATCTGGCTAAAAAGCGAACCAACGATAACCCCGTTTTTTATGTGCAATATGTGCACGCGCGCATTTGCTCCATTTTCAATAACGCCAAAGATAAAGGCGTGGATCCAGAGAGATCTTTTGACGCCGCGAAAGTCCTATTGAACGCCGAAGAGCGCGGGATGATATTGAAGATGATGTGGCTCGGCAGCGTCCTTGAGGCCTGCGTGCGTGATTCGTCCCCCCATCACTTAACCACCTACTTGAGCGAATTGTCCGCCATGTTCCATTCTTTCTATGACAAACACAAGGTCCTGGATGCTTCCAATCCCGGAACCACGGCCTTCCGCCTGTTCCTGCTGAAAGCAGTAAAACACGTGATAGCGCAGGGCCTCGGCCTCCTGGGCGTCACCGCCCCCGAAAAAATGTAAAAATAAGCGGAGTTGCTTATGCGTAAAAAGCAGGCGCCCCGCTTTTGGCGGGGCGCCTCTTGTGAGCCGTAATACCTTATTTAACTTCAGTTTTTCGTCACGGCGAGGAAGCAGCGGTCCGCGCGTACGGGCGCCTGATAGAAATCGAATATCGAGGAGCCGTTTCCGCCGCGGTACATATTGTTGGCGGTGTTGCCTGCCGATATCAGATTATTAAAGGCGTCATAATAGTAGAACGTGGCCTTGCCGTAGAAGGGCATGGTATTTTCTACGATAAATCCTTTGGCGTATGCGCCCTGGTTAAGATTGCAGACGGTGCGGTATTGGGAGTAAGGATGGCTGTCGTTTGCCCACCACCAGTTGTAGTTATTCCACCAGTTGTTGTGATCCGGACCGTGATTGTTCCAGCCGTTATGTCCCCAATCATTGTTCTCCCAGTTGGGATGTCCGTTGTGATGCGGATGCCAGTTCGGCTGCGGGTTGGGTTGAGGCCCGTGATTCCACGGATTCGGCTGAGGATCGTTATACCAGGGATTAGGCTGCGGGTTGGGCTGGGGTCCGTGATGCCAGGGATTAGGCTGCGGGTTGGGCTGAGGCCCATGATGCCAGGGATTAGGCTGCGGGTTGGGCTGGGGTCCGTGATGCCAGGGATTAGGCTGCGGGTTGGGCTGAGGCCCATGATGCCAGGGATTAGGCTGCGGGTTGGGCTGAGGTCCGTGATGCCCGGGATTAGGCTGCGGGTTGGGCTGAGGTCCGTGATGCCCGGGATTAGGCTGTGGGTTGGGCTGGGGTCCGTGATGCCCGGGATTAGGCTGCGGCCCCGGGCCGTTATGATGTCCCGGGCCGGGATTCTGGTGCCCCGATCCGCCGGTATGCGGCTGTTGGACCGGAAACGGTTGCGGGTTATGATTTGAATGTCCGCCTCCGAAACCAGGGCGATTCCCGGCTTTTAAATCATTAATAACGGTGTTGAGGCTGCCGGGATTGTCGAATGAGACGACTTGCGCTGAAACAAAGCCCGTGTAACATATAAGCGCTATCAGGGCGGTAAAAGCGCTTCTGCTTGATTTAATCATGAATGTCCTCCTAATAAAACTTTCCCACAAATAAAGACTATCACTTTCCCCAGGCTTTGTTTGAGGTTCAAAGGTCCCGGTATTTGCCGGAAAATGACCCATATCTAAATAGGACTTATGGGTAAAATTTAAATTTCCTGCATTCAACTTGGAAATGCAACCGGTAGTAAAATACCAGTACAACGGTTTCGCTTATGGGAAAAGCGGGTAGCCGCGTTATTTACCGTTAGACAACAGGAAGAGGTAATCGGAGAGGCGATTCAGATAAATGGCCGGGAGTTTGGCTTTAAGCCGCCAGGAGAGGAGTTCGCAGAGGCGAGCTCTTGACCGCGAGAGATGTATTAAAGCCTCGATTCGGTTTTTACCGGGTAGGATGAATGTTTTTAAGGATGGCAGGTGTTTTGAGCGGCCGGATATAAGGATTTCAATGTCGGTAATGGACTCTTTTACCTGGTTGGAAGTACGGGCCCCGGCGATAAATCCGGAGGCGGCTGTTAGCGAGCGTTGAATATCGGTTATTTCCTTTTTATCTTTTTCGGCCTTGAGCCCGGCCTTAATGACGCCTAAAAGCGAGTTTAATTCATCAATGAGAGCGTTGGTCTTTATCCGCAAATCCGTTTTTTTAATTCTTTTACCCCCGAACAATTCGGTAAATCCGGTGTCGCCGGAGCCTATAGCGGGCTTAAATTTTTCAGACATAATTTTATAGATCTTTTTTGAACTCGCGGATCTTTTCCAGCACCGTCTTACGGATGTCCTGAGGCAGTTCGCCGCCGGCCGAGGCAAACTTGGCGGCGATATCATCCGAATTAAATATCCCGTCCGGTACCAGGATCGGAGAAGATTTATGCGAACCGTCCGGCGTATCCCCGTCGTCTATTCCGTTGTGGGTATAGCCGCCGCGTTTAAGCCAGGTCAGAGCCCGCGGCTTGAACTCGCGGTCATAGCACAACTGGAAGCCGGTGACGGACCTGTCGGGGGCGAACCAAACGATCAGGTCGAAAAACTCGTCCGAGAACCACCGCCTTGGCGGATCTCCCGGTATCTGACGGACATTAGCGTTCTCGCGCAACATATGACGATTATTGTATATATATTTTGGCTAAAAAACACTTTTATACAGAGGGATATATAACTTCGTGGTATAATTTATATTATTGTTCCTGAATAAAAGCGGAGATTCTATAAATTTAGGAATGACCGCATGACTTTTTATACGGCACAGCCCTTCAGGACTGGCCAGGGAGTATTTATGAAAGACAAAGTGCAGAAAACCATTGAAAAGATAAAACCTATGCTTGAGGCCGACGGCGGATCGGTGGAACTGCTGAATGTGGACGAAAAAAGCGGCATCGTAAAAGTGCGGCTTACCGGCGCTTGCGGCTGCTGTCCGCATGCGGCCATGACGCTCAAGGGCGTAGTGGAACGCATGATCAAGGAAGACGTGCCGGAAGTTAAAGAAGTGGTGGTCGGCTGACAGTCCGCTGAAAAGTCCCCTTTCGGAGCCTTTTGACCGGGACTGCGCCTTTGCGCCGCTCAACGCGCAGTCTTGCAGTGCTTCGGCCCGGCTTCAAATGCGCGCAAAATACCTCGAGCGGGTTTTTTAGAGGACCGCCGGCCCTGAAATTGCGGTTGTCGCCATTCTTTGTTGGAGATCTGAAAATAATAAGATCCAATTTTAGGCTTAACAAAGACATCATCTGTGATAATCGGTGTTTTTACAGGTATTTATTACGTCTTTAATAAATCTTCACTCCCATTCCAAATATTCGGACGGTACGCTTTCGCCCGCGGAGCTGGCCTTAACGGCTTCAAAGGCGAAGATAGATTATTTTTCTCTTACCGACCACGACGTCTGCCTGGGCTGGGACGAGCTGGAGCCGCGGCTCAAAGAACTGGGAATACATTATTTGTACGGGATCGAACTGAGCACAAGTCTCCATGATAATTTGCATATTCTGGGCTATGGCCTGAACCTGAAAGACCCGGTTTTTCAGGAGAGGATCTGGAATTTACGGGCCCGCCGCATCGAGCGTGTAAAAAAAATAATCGCTTTGCTTAAAGAGCAGGGGTTCGCCGTCACTTTCGAGGAGCTTAACACTCTTGTGGACCACGCCTATGGCCGGCCGCACATTGCGGATCTGATGAAAAGTAAGGGTTTCGTTAAAACCCGGCAGAAAGCCTTTGAGAAATATATCGCCTACGGCAAACCCGCCTATGTCGCGCCATGCGGGCCCGGAATAGAAGAGGCTATAAAGACCATAAAGGACGCCGGCGGTTTAGCGGTGTTGGCCCATCCCGGAGTTGTCCGGAACATCCTTGAGCTGGGAAAGTGGGCGGAGATGGGGCTTGACGGCATAGAGGCTTTTTATCCCGCACACAGCAACGTCCTCACCCGGGAATTCCTCGCTATGGCTAAAACGCACGGGCTTCTGGTCACGGCCGGTACCGATTATCACGGGCCCGACACCGGGCGGGGAGAAATGTACGGTTTTGAATTTCACGACGAATTCTTCGGGCCCCTGAAAGGAATGTTCTTATGAAGATAATAGCGCATCGGGGCGCCTCCGGTTACGCGCCGGAAAACACCCTCTCCGCTTTTGAACTTGCCATGAAAATGGGCTCAAAGGCCTTTGAATTCGACGTCCACCTCACCAAAGATAAACAACTGGTCGTTCATCACGACTACGACCTGAAACGCACGGCCGGCAGCCCGGCGAAGATAGCCGGGCTGGATTATGCCGAACTGAAAAAGATCAATGTCGGGAACAAATTCGGATTCCCCGTGGAGAGGATCCCCCTTTTGGAAGAAGTGGTGGAGCTTATTTCCCCGAAGGCCGAGTGGATAAATTGCGAAATAAAGAACGACGGCGGCGCCTATCCCGGCATAGAGGAAGTCCTGCTTGGTTTTATCCGCTCAAGGCCCGGTTTGTCCGCTAAATCATTATTCTCAAGCTTCGACTACGCGGCCCTCAAAAAACTGCGCGCGCTGGATAAACATATAGCCCTAGGCTATCTCGGCCATAATCTTAGAGCTGTTTTTCTTCTGCCCGCGATAATGCGCGCCCGGGCGGTAAAGGCCGTTAATTTCCATATAGCTTTGCGTCTCGCTTTTAGACTGAATGTCGCATTGCTGCGAAAGGCGGGATTTAAGGTGTGCGTTTATACCGTTAATGAGAAGGCCGATGCGCTCCGAATGCAGAAGATGGGGGTAAGCGGTATTTTTTCCAACTATCCGGATATACTTAGCAAAGAGAACAGATAAATCCATGATCACCGGAACTGAATTAAACGGGGAAATAAAACGACTAATGGCCAGGGGGTTGCGCGCTGGTTGTATGGCAAGGCAGTTCCCGGATGTTGCCGCGCTTACTTTCAAGATAAACAACCTGAAAAAGGAAAAAAACGCGGTAATTTGCGCGCATGTTTACCAGACGCCGGATATTATTTACGGTGTCGGTGATTTTATCGGGGATTCCTATAAACTCGCGGACGATTCCCGTAAGACCAAGGCCGATGTTATAATTTTTTGTGGCGTGCATTTTATGGGGGAGACGGCTAAAATACTTAATCCCGGTAAAAAGGTTTATGTGCCGTCGATTAATGCGGGGTGTTCTTTGAGCGAAAGCATTACCGCGGAGGATGTGCGCGAACTTAAAAAGCGATATCCCGGCCTGCCGGTGGCCACATATATCAATACTTCGGCCGATGTTAAGGCCGAATCGGACTGCATCGTGACCAGTGCCAATGCGGAGAAGATCCTGCGTAAGCTTTATGAGAAACATGAACGGCTTATTTTCATCCCGGACCGGTTTATGGGCGCGAATTTAGCCAAGGTTCTTGGGAAGACTCCGGGAAAAGATATTATACTGTGGCGGGGATCCTGTGTGGTGCATGAGAACTTCAACGCGAAGACCATAGCCGTTTATAGTAAGAATTATCCGGGGCTGGCCGTGCTGGCGCACGCCGAATGTCCATCCGATATAATAAACGCGGTGGATTTTATGGGCGGGACGGGCGACATGCTGAACTATATCGAGAAGACGAATGCTTCGGGCTATTTACTGGTGACGGAATGCGGTTTTGGCGAACTGGCGCGTATCAAATTCCCCGAAAAGAATTTTATAGCGATGTGCCGCCTATGCCCCTACATGAAATCCATAACACTAGAAAACATTTTAGAAGTCCTTGAAAATCCCCGCCCTGAATTAGAAGTGACAGTCCCTTCCGATATCTCCGTCCAGGCCAAAACCTCCATAGAAAAAATGTTCGAACTAGCCGCCTAAACAGCAAAGGCAGCAAAGGTCCCTGTTACCTTTGGTTCCAGAGAGCCGCGAGAAGCCCAGTCGGGGCGGTGAGGGTATTGCCCTTACGCCGCGTAGGAAACCCTCCCGTGGTTTCCCCCCGAAACGGGGCCCCCCATCCGCTATGCGGCTCCAGGGCAATACCCTCACCGCCCTCCATAAAACTTGAGCACTTGATGTTCCTTTGGCGATAGTCTCAGTGGCAGGTACCTGTTACCTTTGGTTCAGTGGGGCGGGGATATTACTTTTTACATTTAAAACGGGTTTTAAAAAGAGTTTAAGGGCGATGGCGGGTTCTCTGGGCGATCCATTTTAGGGTTTAAGCCCGGGGTCTGGAGTGTCTCCCTCCGGGACGGCGAGGACCGGTCAAGCCCGAAAGCATTGCCTTTCGGGCGCGTTCCGCAGCCGGCGGAAGACCCCGGGCTTCTTCTTTAAAAACCCGGTCCCGGATCGCCCAGGGAACCTGGCATCGCCCATGCGGCGGAATAGTGAATAGGTGGAAAAGCTAGCGGCTACCTTTTCCTATGCCAAATGAGCGGGGCTGGAAATCAGGACTGGGGGAAAAGGGGGAACCGTTGTATGCATTTATGGTCAACCGCGGGTGCGCTCCAGGAGGAGAAGCATCATCAGGCTGACCAGGATACGGGTCTCTTCAGCCGGGGATAGGTCTTCGTGCTTCGTTATTTCAAAGCGGCCTTCAAGGAAGGCGGCCTTTTTTTGCAGCCGCATCACCAGGCGCCCATCGCTGGTTTTTACCGTATAGGCCGGGTGGAAAACGTAGCCGCTGAAGAGGCCAAGCAGTGGAATCATGTTCATCAGCGTGTCGAAAACCTTAACCCAGGGTTCCTCCTCGCGTATTTGATAAACTGGCGCGTCCCCGTAGAATATTTCATAATGCGCGCGCCACAAAGAAGCCATGCCGTGCCGCGCAAGCCTGCCTATTTTCTCCCCTTCGGGCCCGGCAAGGGCGTAATTGGCTGAAATATCCAGTACCCTGTCCGCGTCTATCTTGCACACGAGTCTGGATTGGGCCTGATCCGAAAAGATCTGCACCGATTCTTTAAGTTTTAACGGCGCCTGCCGGACATAGCAGACCGGGGAGCCTGCCGAGTCCGTGACCGGGATCTGGGTCGCGAAAGTGAAAACTTTAAAACTTATATTAAGCGGATATTCCATAGGTTCCCTTGTTTAGTGTGTTGGTTTTTTTGCGAGAATGATCAGGCGGTTGGTTTTGTCGGTCAACGGGGCGCCGGAGAAACTGCCCCAGAATTTTATGGGCTTTAAGCCGGCTTGGAGCATGGCGGCGCTCATCCGGGCTTTTGAATACAGACGTGAGAAGAAGCTTCTTTTCTGAACTTTGCCGCCCTTTATTCGCGTCCACGCGCTTATGACGCCGTCTTTTGTCAGGTTGGCTTCCTCAAGGTGGAAGGAACCGTCTTCCAGTTCCATCCAATCCTTCGGCTTGAAATTTTTTCTGACAAAATCTCCGTGAACTATGTCTATCATGAAAAGTCCGCCCGGCTTCAGCGCGCGATAAATCCCCTTAAGCGTCTTTATGTCATCGGAGAATCTTTGGAAATAGCCGAAGCTTGTGAATAGATTGATAACGGCGTCAAACTCGCCTTTAAATTTAAGCCGGCGCATATCGCCGCGCACAAGCGTCAGCCTTGCTTGCGCTTTCTTCGCTTTGGCCGCCGCTTCCCTCAAATAATCGTTGGAAAAATCGTAACCCGTTACCTTCAGGCCTTTTCTGGCCAGCAGTATCGAATGCCGCGCCGGCCCGCAACAGAGATCCAGCAGCTTCGACCCTTTCTTCAGATGCAGCTGTTTCAGCACGAAAGCCGTTTCCATCGGCGCTTTAGCCACAGCCGCCGGGGAAGCCGGGTTGTAAAAAGAATTTTTAAAGAAATTTTTATGCCACTCGCGGGGTGCGTTCACGGTGATCAGCCTTTTATCATGTTCCTGTATATGCCCGGCTCGGAGTCGGGAATTACGGCGGCGCCTACGGCTTTTTTAAAGAAATCTACGGGCCCCGCCCAGCCTATGATAGCGTAACCGTAGCCGGCCTCGCGCATGGCTTCAAGCGTCCTTATGAGCAGACCTTTGCCCACACCGGATTTTTTTGCGGATTCATCCACTCCGATGGGGCCGAAAAAACCCAGGGCGGCCGCGTCATAACAGGCAAAGCCGATGATTTTTGTGTCTTTTACGGCCACAAAACAGGAACAGGGCCGGCGGGCGAAAGCGGCGCCGCATTCTGATTCCCAGCCGGCGGAAAAATTTTCACCCACCCAATTTAAAACAAGATGTTTTTCGGGCGCTATGGCGCGCTTTATCTTTATCCCTTCGGCGCGCAGCTTGTCCAGGGCCTCGCGTGAGTCCGGAAGTTCATAAAGCTTTACAAGAAGGTCAGACATCACTCGCCTACCTGCTCCTGCGGCTGTTCCTGGTTTTGTTTGGCGCCGCCCTTTGGAGTCTGCCCTCCGCTTATGGGAGGCGCTGGTTTAAGTTTCTGTATGGGCTGGTCGGCGGCCGGCTTTTTGTTCGGAACCGTTTTTTTTGAGGTTTTCCCCTTGCGTCCGGAGGTCTTGATTATCGGGTTGGTCTGTTTGTCGAATTTATAAGCGGGGACGGAATCTATCTGGTTGAATCTGTATTCCGAAACCGGCTTCACCGTGGATTTTTTTGGTTTTTTCTTGGCGGGGGATTTTTTTTTGACCGGGGCTTTTTTCTCCGACGGCGCGGTTTCTTTAGCGGGTTCAGCGGAGGCTTCCGAGTCCTGAGCGTGAACCGCCAAAGCCGCGCCCAGGAATACCGCCAGCAAAAATAAGAAGATGCCTTTAATTTTCTTCATAAATGATCTCCTCTTTAAACCGAAAACAGCGATTATTCAGAAATTTTAATTGATCTTTCGGGTTATAGCGTTTTCCGCCGCTTTTACGCTCGCTTCTATAAGGCAGGCCATAGTCACCGGCCCGACCCCTCCCGGCACGGGGGTTATAGCTTCGACTTTGTCTCTTAAGTCTTCAAAATCCGCGTCGCCGCACATTTTGCCGTCGGGCCCTATGTTCGTGCCGACATCTATGACCGTGGCTCCGGCGGCCAGCATCCCGGCCTTAAGCCAGCGCGCTTTACCTGTCGCGCTGACTATAATGTCGCAGGCCTTAAAGATGGATGAAATGTCGGGGGTTTGGGTATGGCAGACGGTCACGGTGGCGTTTAGGTTGGTAAGCATATGGGCCAGCGGCCGGCCCACCACGGCCGAGCGTCCGGCTACAGCTATCTTTTTGCCTTTAACTTCTATGCCGTGGTATTTAAGCAGCCGCAATACCGCCAGCGCCGTGCAGGGGACAAAAAAACCGGCGGTTTCCATGTCAACGGCTTTTGAAATGAAAAGGCGTCCCATATTCACGGAAGAAAGCGCGTCCACGTCTTTGTCGGGCGGAACCGCGTCCCACATAAGCGGGATTTCGAAACCGTCGGGGAGCGGGCGCTCAACCATTACGGCGTCCACTTCGGGATCGTTTTTTAGTTCGCCCAAAACCTTTAAAAATCCGGTTAATCCATGCTGTGGCTCCGGTTGTATAATCCGGACTTTTATCCCCAGTTTATCGCAGGCGGCCACCTTCCTTCTGACATAAACGCCGGAAGGGGAATCGTCTGGATAATTAATGATGGCAAGCGACGGCGGACGGCCGGCGCCGGCGGCCGCCGCCGCGATGCGCGCAGGCAGAGCGCCCAGAATTTTCCCGGAAAGTGTTTTTCCTTCCAGCAGCGGTTTCATACGTATATGGTATAAAAGTAAAACGGGAAGCGCAAAAATGCTTCCGGGAATTTGGGCTAACTAAGGATGGCGGGAATAAAAAACCGCCGGGTTTTGAAGCCAGGCGGTTTTTATATTGTTAGAAAAAAAATTACTTCTTCTTTTTCTTGCCCATTTTGGCGTTTATCATTTTGGCGCGGGCAACGTCGCCGGCCTTGTCGAGATAATAAAGGAAACCGGATTCCTTTTTAACGCCGACTTTGGTGACTTTCTGGGGCTTGCCGCCCTTTTTGCCGCCGCGGGCCATCTTGGCACGGGAAACATCTCCGCCTTTGTCTATGTAATAGAGAAAGCCGTCTTCTCTTTTTACGCCTACTTTTTGTACTTTTTCACCCATTGTGAAGCCCTCCTGAAGTGTGTGTTTATAAATAAATTTTACACTATATCGTCGTGGAATGCAAGCTTATAAATTTTCCATAAAAAACTGCGTTACCTTGTTTTTGTAGATCTCGCCTCCGACTTCGGCGCATTTGCCGTGCGAAGCCCCGGTTATGACCCACATCTGTTTCTTTTCCGTCCCGCACATGCCGTACAGGGTTTCCGCGTCGTGGAGCGGTACGATGTCGTCGCGGTCCCCGCAGACGAACATTACGGGCATCTTAAGTTTGTCCACGTTTTGCGCGGGACTGAACGGTTCCGGATCGGCGCCCAGCTTCAGCTTTACGAACGCAAGCGTCATGGGCACCATGGGATAATAGGGGACTTTCGTGCGGAACCAGCTCCAGTTGGCGACCACGCGCCGGTATGAGAGGAAGGTGTTCTCGGCCATTACGCACTTTAATTCCGGGTACTTGGCGCCGGCGAAAATAGCCACCGAGCCCCCCATGGAGGAACCGAAAACCGCCGCGTGTTCCATGGCGCGCGGACGGTGGGTTTTTAGAAAGTCATAGGCCGCGTCGAAGTCGCGCGTTTCGAGGTATCCGACGCTTGAAATAGAGCCGCCGCTCTCTCCGGAGGCGCGGAAGTCGAAATAAAAAAGGTTAAAGCCCTTTTCCGCCAGGAAATGAGTGTCGCGCAGCAGATCGCCCCGGTTCACGCCCCAGCCATGACAGAGGATGATGGTTTTTTCCGTTTCACCGCCCACCGCCGGAATGAACCAGCTTTTAAGGGTCAGGCCGTCGGCGGTGGTGAAACTGACGGTTTCGTAAGCCAGGCTATACTGGTCGGGATGAAAGTTCACCGGGGTACGGCGTTTGGGAGGTTGAATGATGGAATAGCTTTTAAAGTAAGCTGTCGCCACGGCCAGCGCGGCCAGAGCGAGCACCGAGAATAAAAACCAGTTGAAGATTTCCATTGCATTCATTAAAGTTCCCTCATTTCCACTTCATTGCCGAGATTCTTGCCGCGGCTTCCTTTATCTTTTGTTCCGGCGCGGTCAGAGAGAAACGGACATAACCCTCTCCTGAGGGGCCGAATCCCGAACCCGGAGTGATGAGTACGGAGGCTTGTTCCAGTATGCGGTAAACGCAGTCCAAAGAGCTTGTTTTTACCGGAGGCCGCGCCCACACGAAGAAAGTCGCTCCCGGCTGGAAAACGGCCCAGCCGGCTTTTTTCAGAGCGCCGATGAAAAAGTCCGCCCGCTTCCGGAAAATCTCCCGGATCGGAGAGACCAGTCTGTCGTGGTTCTTAAGGCAGAAAACAGTTGTTTCCTGGATGGCGTTGAACTGGCCGGAGTCAAGGTTGTCTTTGAGTTTTGTCAGGGCGGCTACGGCCCCGGCATTTCCTATCATCCAGGCCAGGCGCCAGCCGGTCATGCAGTAGGTTTTTGAAACCGAGTAAAACTCCACGGCCACGTCTTTCGCGCCCGGGATCTGGAAAATGCTGGGGCTGGGTTTGCCGAAAAAGATTTCGGAATAGGCCGCATCCTGCGCTATCCAGAACCCGTGTTTTTTCGCGGCCGCAACGGCCTTGGCGTAGAATTTAAGGTCCGCCGCCGCGCCGGTGGGGTTATTCGGGTAATTCAGGAACAAGAGTTTTACGCCTTTAAAAAAAGACGCCGGTAGTATGTCAAGGTCGGGAAGGAAACCGTTCCGTTCGTTTATGGGCAGTCTTTTTATCTTCCCTTCGGATAAAAGGACGCCGGTTTTATAGGCCGGGTAGCAGGGATCGGGCATAAGTACCGTGTCGCCGCGGTTTATAAGGGCGAAAGGCAGATGCGCAAGCCCTTCTTTTGAGCCTATGAGCGTTAGTATCTCGGTTTCGGGGTTCAACGTTATTCCATGGCGTTTTTTATGCCATTCGGCTATCGCGCGCCGCAAAAGCGGGGTGCCGCGGCCCTGCGGATAGCAGTGATTCGACGGCTTGAGCACTTCTTTGGCCGCGACCCTTGTTATGGCCGCCGGGGTAGGCAGGTCGGGGTCGCCGACAGCCAGCGAGATCACATCTTTTCCCTTGTTTACGGCCTCCTGGCGCTTTTTATCCAGATCCCTGAACAGGTAGGGCGGAAATGCGCCTGGTTTCTTGCCTAAGACGATTTTTTTCATAAATTTTCAAACTTATGGCCGTGCTCCGCATCGGGCGCCATGCGCAGGAGGACGCCCAGGTCCAGGAGATCGAAATAATCGTAGATCCCAGGCTTTTGATCTTTAAGCCACAGGGCGGCGCGTATGGCCCCTTCCGCGAAAACATCCCGGGAATGGGCCCTGTGGGTGAGTTCTACGCGCTCATGCGGTCCTGCATAGAGCACGGTGTGTTCCCCGATTATATCGCCCGCCCGCGTACTGGTGACAGGCACCTCCCCCCGGTAGATTTCTTTTATCCGCGCCTGATATTTAAGCGCGGTGCCCGAGGGCGCGTCTTTCTTGAATTTATGATGGGTCTCGCTGATATGAATATCGAATCCGGGTAGTTTGGCCGCCATCAGGCGGGCCACGGCGATGGTAAGGTTCACCGCCGGGCTCATATTGGGAGAAAGGAAGATGGGGCAGGTTTTCGAAAGTTCCCGGAGGAGCGTTAATTGATCTCCGTCAAAACCGGTGGTCCCTATGACCAGGGGCTTTTTATATCCGGCGCATAGTACGGCGTGGGCGGCGCTGGCCGCGGGGGCCGTAAAATCTATTACCGCGTCGGCGGATTGCAAGGCCGATTCCAGGTCCTGAGCGATGGGCGCGCTCCCGGAAGTTTTCAGATCGAACGCGCCTGCGAGGGCGCAATGGCTGTTGTTCCGGATCTTTTCAACTATTTTGACGCCCATCTTGCCTGCCGCGCCAAGCACTATGACGGCGATTTTTGAAGAGCTCATGATATCAATTATATTTATTTAACCGCTCCCTGACAAAGATAAATCCGAAAATTGTCCGCGCCTCCGCGGGGACATCGGTTACGCGTGGCTCAGTAACCGCGGGATTCGGGTTACGGTTGCCCATTTGGAAATATTTTTGCTATTGTTGTAAAGTAATGACTTATATATTGGCCATTGTTATAGCGCTGCTTCTAGCCGTCATAGGCTGGCTGCTCAATAAGGTTTACGCTATGAAGCTGGATAAACCCAGCTCGGAGACGGAAGAAAGGGACTTGTCCCTTAATAACACCTGGAATAAATTTGACGAGCTTTTAACCAGCCTTCTCACCATTCATGAAATAGGCATAGTCAACGCGGGCACTATAAAGAAGGAGGATTTTTTTCAGACCGTGGTGGACAGCGCCTGCGAACTGATACATTCCCCCCGAGGTTCTATGATGGTTTTTGACGAAGCCACCAAGGAACTTAAGATCGTCGCCTCCAAGAATATCTCCAGGGAAGTCATGGAAAACACCCACATCAAGCCGGGGCAGGGCATTGCCGGGCGGGCTTTCGAGACCGGAGAAACCATATTTGTCACCGATCCTGAACATAATACCCAGTACAAGGATTTCATCGGCAGCGAGGAACAGAAAGATCCTTTCATAGCCCTGCCGCTCAAGGTCAAGGATAAGCCGTTCGGAGTTCTGAACCTTCATCTCTTAAGAAAAAAGGAATCCTTCACCGATTACGACCTGAAGTTTCTGACCCTGTTGGCCGGAGAGTCGGCCATAACCCTTGAAAACATAAAGCTTTACGAGAGCATAGAGAATTTTTACCTGGAAATGGTGCAAACCCTGGCCCGCGTAATCGACGCCAAGGATGCCTATACCGGCGACCACGCCGGCCGCGCCCGCCAGAAAGCCCGCGCGCTTGCCGAAGAGCTGCACATGCCGGACAAGATGATAAAATACGTGGAATACGCCGCGCTCCTCCACGATATCGGAAAGATAGGCATAGACGGCGGGATACTTTCAAAACCCGGCCGCCTGACGGAGGAAGAGTACAACGAGATAAAGAAGCATCCGGCTATAGGCTACCAGATCCTTTCCCCTATACACTTCCTGGGCCCGGTGGCGCAGATGGTCCTTTACCATCAGGAGTGGTACAACGGCATGGGTTATCCGGAAGGCCTGAAGGGTGAAGAGATACCCCTGGGCGCCAGGATCGTGGCCACCATTGACGCCTGGGACGCTATGATGAGCGACCGCCCTTACCGAAAAGCCCTCTCCCGCGAGATAGGGATCTCGGAATTGAGCAAGGGCGCCGGCAAACAGTTCGACCCGCTGGTAGTGAGCGCCTTCCTTAAACTTGAAAATAAGGAATGGCAGGAACCGAAAACAGGGGCATAATGCGGCGGGTGATAATGGTAGAGTGAGGCAAGCGGCCCCCCTCCCCCCGCAATTTTTATCCGTTGCCCAACCTTTTTAACCCAATAACCGTGATTACCATCGTTCCAACTCCTTTAGGCAATCTGGAAGACATTACTATACGCGCGCTCAAAGCGCTGCGCGCCTGCGACCTTGTGCTTTGCGAAGACACCCGGCGTACCGCCAAACTGATGGCCCGCTACGCCATAGCCAAGAAATTGGTCCGGTATAACGAACATGACGAACGCTCGCTCTCCGAAGCGGCGGGTTTTCTGAGGGCCGGCAAGAACGTCGCTCTGGTTTCCGACGGAGGCATGCCATGCATCTCCGACCCCGGGCGCAAGCTTGTCGCCCTGGCTCGCGCCGAGGGGATACCCGTTCTCGTGCTGCCGGGCCCTTCGGCCGTGGTAACGGCGGCGGCGGGCTCCGGTTTCCCGTCCGATTCTTTTGTTTTCCTGGGATTTTTGCCGCGAGCGCGCGGGAAGATCGTGAAAGCGCTTAAAAAAGCCTTTGAGCTGGAGAAGACGGTCATCCTTTATGAGTCGCCTTTCAGAATAAAAAAATTTGTGGAACTGGTCTGCGCCGAATTCGGCCCGGATACCAACACCGTGATCGCCCGGGAATTGACAAAAGTTTACGAAGAATGGCTGACGGGGACGGCCGCCGAAATCCGGGACAAGCTGGCCGCCGTCAAAGAAGTGAAAGGCGAGATCGCGGTGCTGTTGCGCCCGGCGTTTTTTAAAGAGGATGCCGATAAGCGGGAAAGATGCGCGTCCGCGGCCGTGATGTTTGTCTGCACGGGCAATACCTGCCGGAGCGTGATGGCCCAATATTACGCGGCCAAGGCGGCCTCAGACCTGGAACTTGACCTGAAATTCACCTCCTGCGGCCTGGCCGCGCAGGGCGCCGCGGTTATTCCCGCTCCGGTGAAAGTGCTGCTCAAAAAAGAAAGCGTGCCGGATTTCGAGCATGTTCCAGTCCAGATCGCCGCCAAACTGGTGGAAGAGGCCGATCTCATCCTGGCCATGACGCACGCTCATAAGGCGGCGATCCTGGAAAAATTCCCGGCCGCGTTCGATAAGACCCATACGCTGGCGGAATACGCGGGTTTTGGAAACGGCGACGTCTCCGACCCCTGCGGCCTGGAGGAAGCTGTTTATTTTGAAACTTTTCGCATGATAAAGAAAGCCGTGTCTGTTATGCTGGACAAAATGAAGAGTAAAATAGATAATAGATAACAGAGAACAGAGATAGAGGCCCTTGGCTCCGCCGCTTATTATCTATTTTCTTTTGGCTATTCTCTGGTAATTCTCGCAATCGTATAAACCCATAAAGGAGATAATTCCCGCCATGTACGAAGAAATTAAAAAAAACGACCCCCAGCTTTATAAAGCCGTTAAAGGCGAAGTACTCAGACAGCAGAACAATCTTGAGCTTATAGCCTCCGAGAACTACACTTCCAGGGCCGTGCTGGAGGCACTGGGTTCTGTTCTGACCAATAAATACGCCGAAGGCTATCCCGGCAAGAGGTATTACGGCGGCTGTGAGTATGTGGATATAGCGGAAAAGCTGGCTATAGACCGCGCCCGGAAGCTTTTTGGCGCCGAGCATGCCAATGTGCAGCCCCATTCCGGTACCCAGGCCAATATTACGGCCTATCTCTCCCTCATAAACCCTGGAGATACCGTAATGGGCTTAAATCTCTCCCATGGCGGCCACCTTTCACACGGGCATCCCCTTAATTTCTCCGGCCGCTACTTCAAGATCGTGACGATGAACGTTCATAAGGACACCGAACTTCTGGATTATGACGAAGCCGCCAAGCTCATAGAGAAAGAGCGCCCCAGGCTTATCATGGCCGGCGCCTCCAATTATTCCAGGATCTGGGACTGGAAGCGGCTTAAGCGGATGGCCGATAACTGGAAGGCCTTTTTGGTTACCGACATCGCCCACTACGCCGGCCTCATTGCGGCAGGGGTCTATCCCTCTCCTGTGGAATACGCGGATGTGGTCACTACCACCACGCATAAAACCCTGCGCGGACCTCGCGGCGGCCTGATACTGTCCAAAGCCCAATACGCGCGGACAATAGACCGTACTAATTTCCCAGGCAACCAGGGTGGGCCGCTCATGCATGCCATAGCCGCCAAGGCCGTCTGCTTTAAGGAGGCTCTGGCCCCCTCGTTCAAAGAATATCAGAAGCAGGTGATCAGGAACGCCCGTAAACTTGCCCGCGAGATGCAGTCCCGGGGCTATCGGATAGTTTCCGGCGGCACCGACTGCCACCTGATGAGCCTGGATCTGCGCGCCAAGAACGTGACCGGTAAAGAGGCCGAGATCGCCCTGGATAAGGCCGGCATAACCGTCAACAAAAACACTATCCCTTACGATCCCCAGCCGCCCATGGTTACCAGTGGCATCCGGATCGGCACCCCGGCGATAACCACCCGCGGAATGAAGGACCGTGATATGGCCGCCATTGCCGATTTCATGGATGACGCTATAAAACATAAGAACGATGATAAAGCCTTAAAGGGTATCGCGGAAAAGGTCAGGGGTCTCTGTTCCAGATTCCCCATGTATCCCTGGGCCGTCTGATAGCCATATCCGGATACGGCTCAACCATCGCTTGGTACGGCGCTTGGCGATTTTTTTGGTGTTTTAGCGTCTCTAATTGTTGTAATATTCATATTAAGGGCTGGAAGCGGCTTTATACCGTTTTACCCAGAATCCTGAGATTTGAGCCGGTTTTAGGAAAAGTTCTCCGGACTGGCGGTTGAGGTTTTCGGATAGCGGTTGGGCGAAGATTTTATAAGGAGCCGGAATGATCAAGAAACCTGTTGCTGAGATAGCTGTTATAGGCGGAAGCGGGCTTTATGCGATGCGGGAGCTTAAAGGCATCAGGGAAATAAAGGTCAAAACCCCCTTCGGCGAGCCCTCGGACAAGGTCGTTCTGGGCGCAATTTCCGGAGTTCCCGCGGCTTTTCTGCCCCGCCACGGACGTAAACACGTCATTTTGCCCTCCGAGATAAATAACCGGGCCAACATGTGGGCCCTTAAATCACTTGGCGTTAAGACTATAATTTCCGTCAGCGCGGTCGGTTCTCTGCGCGCCGAGCTTCCCCCCACCCATTTCGTGTTTCCCGACCAGTTTAAGGACGAGACCAGGGGCCGGGTTTCCACTTTCTTTGGCGGCGGCATAGTGGGCCATGTGCCGCTGGCCGAGCCCTTCTGCATGGCGCTTGCCAAAATGATGTATAAAGAGGCCGGAAAACTGGGGATTCGGTCGCATTTAGGCGGGACCTATGTCTGCATGGAAGGTCCGGGCTTTTCCACCAAAGCCGAATCCCATTATCATAGGAAGATGGGATATTCCGTGGTAGGCATGACCGTGGCCACCGAGGCCAAGCTGGCCCGCGAAGCCGGCTTCCACTACGCTCCTATCTCCCTGGTCACCGACTATGACTGCTGGAAAGAAGGAGAGGAAGTGGACCAGGAGAAAGTGACCACCACCCTTAAAAAGAACATCGAGAACATCAGGCGCCTGCTGGTGAAGGTGATCCCCCTGGCCGCTAAAGCCGGGTGTTATGCCGATTGCGCCGGATTAATCAAGACCTCGGTGTTTACGCACAGGGAAAACTTCCCCCCGAAACTCTATAAAGCCCTTAAGCCGATAATCGGATAGAGAGGGTATAAAGTGATTTTATGAAAAAAGAATCCAAAGGCCGTAAGCCCGGCAGAAAGACCTGGGCCAGCGCTATCCGTAAAAAACTCATACAGGCCGCCAAGAACGCGCAGAAAAATTCGTATTCCCCCTATTCCCGCTATCCGGTGGGCGCGGCTGTGCTGGCTGAGTCCGGCAGGATATACGCCGGCTGCAATGTAGAGAACGCCTCGTTCGGCTTGGCTATCTGCGCGGAGCGCGTGGCCATTTTTAACGCGGTGAGCCACGGAGAAAAGAAACTGCGCGCCGTGTGCGTTGCGGCAAAATCGGCCAGGCCTTGCGGCGCCTGCCGGCAGGTTATCATAGAATTCGCCCTTAAAGACGCGGAAATCATCTGTGTTGACTGGCAGCCGCTTGAAAAGAAAGAGAAGGTTACCTATACCAGGGTTTCACAGTTGCTTCCCAAACCCTTTAACCCTTCGGAAGCGGGGCTGTAAAGCGTCGGGATCCGTGAGCGATATAGTACATTAACGCCGCGGGCAAAATTTACGGAGGTGTATAACATGGATGTTAAAACGCTGAGTAAGATAACCAAATGGATGGAATCCACCGACTTGGAAGAGATAACCTGGAAAAACGGAGGGGATAAGATCAGTCTTAAAGTTAACAATTCCCCCGAGTCCCACAGTAAGTTCTCTTCCACCATCGTGCCGGTTTCCGCCCCTTCCATAGGTATTTTCCGGTTCACCCGGCCCGGCAAGGCCAACACCCTGAAACAGGGGATGTCCGTGAAAAAAGGCGCCGAACTGGGGGTGGTGGAGGTGGCGAAAGAATTCAAATCTGTTGTCGCTCCGGTGGACGGGTATCTCAAGATCATCTCCATTGAAGACGGAAAGACCGTGGAATACGGCCAGCCGCTGTTCTTCATCGAACCGAAATAAAACGAAAAGTGATGGGTTGCGGGCAGCGGGATCCCCCGACCCCGCAACCTGTCAACTGACCTCTGACCACTATGCCGCAGAAATCCTCGGTCATAAAATGCCAGAAGTGCGGGTATGTCTCCTATATCATAAGCGATACCTGCATCAAGTGCGGCTCCAAGCTTGAGAAGATATGCGGGGAATGCGGCTTTTCCAATGCTGTGGAGAAGAACCATTGTGATCAATGCGGCTGTTTGCTGGCGTTGAGGCTTAATCCTGCCGGGGCGGCTGAGAGCGGGGCGACAGGGGGAACCTATTTGCCCAGTCCGCCCGCGGCTCAATCCCCCGGGAAAGGTGCCGCCTTCCAGGTTGAGATGCAGTCAATACAGGATGCGGTGTCCGAAAAGGATGCCTCTTTCAGGGGCCGCCGTCCGTCCGGGGTGTCCGGTGATCCCGCCGCCGGGGAGCCGCCGTCCCCGCCGAAGCCTTCTTTTCCGCCGCCCTGCGCGGGCGGAATATCAAAGACCAAGGTGCTGCCGGACGCGGGAGAAGCCGCTTTGCAGCGCCCTCCCTCGGCCGACCAGCCGGGAACGGCCGCCGTCATTGCGTCCGGTTCCGGAAAGTCCGGTGCGGCCCCACGCAATTTAAAGAGCGTTTACGGCGCGATAGTCGCGGCCGGCCTCCTTGCCGGTTTATTCTTTTTACTTTACATCATAGCTGCGCCCCATATCCCGAAACTTTCCCTCAAAATGGCCGCCGGTTCCTATCTTAAACGTCTTTCTACGGGACGCTATGAAGAAACCTATGCGATGCTGTCCACTAACTCAAAATCAGCGTGTTCCCTTAAGGACTATGTAGAATACAACAAGCAATATTACAGCGGTGTCCCGGCTTGGGAGTTTAAGGATTTGGAAGTATTCGCCATGGAACCTGAAGCCGCCATGATAAAGTACCAGCTCAGAGAGGGGACTGGGGCCTGGCGCACGGATTATGTCTCCTTCGTGAAAGAGCACGACAGGTGGACCCGGCCGTATGTCTGGATGCTCTTTGAACCCATAGACGCGGCTATCGCCAAGCGGGATTATCCGCAGGCGCTGTTTCTCGCCCAGAAGCTTTATCTCACGGATCCGATGGATCCCCGCACCGCCGGCTACCTGTGCGTGGCCGAGTTTTTTATGGGTCTTTTCGACAAGTCCGCGGATTCCTGCAAGAAAACCATTCTTTCGGCGAAAACCTATCCTGTCGGATTCAGCGCGGAGGCGCTTTTCTGGTACCGCTTTTATTACGCGGACAGCCTGCGGTTCGTTGAGAAATTCGAACCCGCATTGGAGGAGTACAGCGCGCTGCTTGCTTCCGAAGGGCTCTCCATGAAGGAGCAGTGTCCGCTTTTCCTCGGCCGCGCGGACGCCTTCGTGCAGCTGAAAAAATATGACGCCGCGCTGAACGACATGCTCAAGGCCGACGGGGTCTGCTTCGGGGACGTTAACCGCGTTGAGTTCGCCAAACGTATGCGGTTTATGAACGGGGACGCCCGTGCCGAAGCCGTCTCATTCGCCCAGCGGACCGAGCCAAGGCCGGACCTGCCGCCTTTCGGCGAACTGAGACGCAGGGAACTGGAGGCCGTCGCCGCCAGGCTGGGTCCGAAAAAAATAAAATACATGCCGAAGGATAGCTGGATAGCCGCGCATCTGGCCGGCCCGGAATACAGGGTGGTGCTCCGGCAGGAAGTTCTCAATCCTCTTACCAGACAGAAAGAAGTTGAAGATGTTTACGTGTTCATGGTCAATCTTTGGACCGGAGTTATAAAACTGGAACAGGGGACTCTGCCTACCGGGAACGAGGTTCCCGCATGGAAGCAGCAGTAAGGGCGGCGGCAGCCGCCGATTTGCCGAACAAAGTGGAGGTTTATGTTTAAAAAGATCCTGGTTGCCAACCGCGGCGAGATCGCCATAAGAGTGATTCGTACGCTGAAAGAGATGGGGATAAAATCCGTGGCTGTTTATTCCGAGGCCGACCGGTCCTGCCTGCACGTTCGCGAGGCTGATGAGGCTGTCTGCATCGGCCCCGCCATCGCCAGAGAGAGCTATCTGCATATCCCGGCCATAATATCCGCCGCAAAAGTGACCGGATCCGAAGCTATTCATCCCGGCTATGGGTTCCTGTCCGAGAATCCGGTCTTTTCGGCCGCCTGCGAGGAGAACGGCATAGTTTTTATCGGGCCAAGCCCCAAGGCCATCGCCATGCTGGGGCATAAATCCAGCGCCCGCAAGATAGCCGTCAAGGGCGGCATCCCGGTCACTCCCGGCACCAAGGACTGCGTAACTAAGGATTATCTTAAAGAAGCCGAGAAGATCGGTTTCCCCATTATGATAAAGGCCGCGGCCGGCGGCGGCGGCAAAGGCATCAGGATCGTGCGGGAGAAAGGGCAGCTGAACCATGAATTCGAGATGGCGTCTTCCGAGGCTAAATCCGCATTCAATAACGGGGACGTTTATTTCGAGAAATACATACAGTGCCCCCGCCACATCGAAGTGCAGTTCGCGCGGGATTCCAAAGGCAATGTGGTCGCCTTCCCTGAGCGCGACTGTTCCATTCAGCGCCGGCACCAGAAGCTGCTGGAGGAATCGCCTTCTCCCGCGGTTAACCAGAAACTTCGCGATAAGCTTGAAGAGGCGGCTATCAAGCTGGCCAACACCGCCGATTATGTGGGAGTGGGGACGGTGGAATTCCTGATGGACCTTAAAAAAAACTTCTATTTCATGGAAGTCAACACCCGGTTACAGGTGGAGCATCCTGTGACGGAGACCATAACCAGGACCGACCTGGTCAAGGAGCAGGTGCTTATCGCCGCCGGCGAGAAACTAAGCTTGTCGCGTTCCCGGGCGTCCTCTTTTGACGGGCACGCCATAGAGCACCGCATCAATGCCGAGGATTTTTCTAAGAATTTTGCGCCTTCGGTCGGCCGCATAGAAGAATGGGTTGTTCCAGGCGGGCCCGGTATCAGGCTGGACACTCACATGTATCAGGGCTATACTCTGCCCATCTATTACGACAGCATGCTGGCTAAACTTATCGTATGGGGCCCGGACCGTGCCGCCGCCATCGCCCGTTCTCGGCGCGCCTTGGGGGAATTCAGGGTGCTCGGCCTTTCCACAACCATAGATGTGCATAAAATGATAATAAACTCTCCGGAATTTCAGGCCGGAGATGTGGACACCGGCTTCATGGAAAGGCTGCTCGCGCCGGCAGCCGCGGCTAAATGACGACCCGAAACAAGATCTTTACCCTCCCAAAGGCTCTTGCCGCCAGGCGCAAAGCCATAGGCGCCGGGAGGAAGACTGTTTTCACCAACGGCTGTTTCGACTTGATCCATGCCGGCCATGTGGCCTTATTGGAAAATGCCAGATCGTTGGGAGATCTGCTTATCGTCGGACTGAACTCCGATGCCTCGGTCCGCCGGCTAAAGGGCCCCTCGCGCCCTCTGAACGGCTTGATGGACAGGGCCCGGGTCCTGGCGGCTTTCGCCGCCGTGGATATTGTCGTTCCATTCGCGCGTGATACGCCGTATGAGCTTATCAAAGCTTTAAGACCTGATATCCTGGTCAAGGGCGCCGATTACTCTCACGTAAAGATCGTGGGGCGGGAGTTCGCCGGCAAGACCGTTAGAGTTTCGCTGGTTAAAGGCCGGTCCACTACCGGGCTTATAAGGAAAATGCGTAAAAAAAATAGTTAGCAGTCTGCTGAAAAACCCTACTCGGAGGTGTTTTGAGCGGATTTTGAAGCCGAGCCGAAGCGATGCGAAACGAGCATTCTCGACTAGGGACTGTGAGTTGAGCAGCGCAAAGGCGCAGGCAAAAATCGGCCAAAAGACCCCGAAAGGGGGGTTTTCAGCAGACTGTTAGTTGGTTGGTAGTAGATGGTGAATCGGTATTCCGTAAATCCTAACTTTAAGCGCTGCCAAAACTCTACTTGTCAGCCCGCCTGCCGGCTATCAGTTACTGCATGCTGGCCCGGGCTTTTTTCCTATGATTACCCCCCTAAATTTAATAAAATATACGCATGTGCTAGGAGCGTGGGTCAGGTATTGGCCGTCCAATTCCTGACCCTTAACTTAATATAGAGGTAAACATGAAAGATATATTCGAAAAATGCCGCGTTTTTCTTACCGCCAAACACCTGATGGACGCGGGCATCTATCCCTATTTTAAGGAACTCGCTTCAGAGCAGGCGCCAGATGTGACGATAGACGGCAAAAAATTCATCATGTTCGGGTCCAACAACTACCTGGGCCTGGCCAATGACCCCAGGATGAAGAAAGCGGCCATCGACGCGGTGAACAAGTTCGGTACCGGTGTGGCCGGTTCAAGGTTCCTGAACGGCAATACCGTTCTGCATACCGAACTTGAACGTAAACTGGCCGCCTTCAAGGGCCATGAAGCGGCATTGATTTATGCCTCCGGATATCAGATGAACCTGGGCGTCGTATCCGCGCTTGTGGGGCGGGGAGATGTGGTCATAGTGGATAAGCTGGATCATGCCAGCATTCTGGACGGTTGCCGGCTTTCCGGCGGCGAGATCCGCCGCTACAGGCACAACAATATGGAGGACCTTGAGCGGGTGCTTAAGGCGGCGGGTCCTAAGCCGGGCAAGCTGGTGATAGTGGACGGCGTTTTCTCCATGGAAGGCGATATCGCGCCCGTGCCGGAGATCTCCAAATTGTGTAAAAAATATGGCGCCAGGCTTATGGTGGACGACGCCCACGCCACAGGCGTGATGGGCAAACGCGGCCGGGGTACCTGCGAGCATTTCGGCCTTACCCATAAGGACGTGGATATAGTCGTCGGCACCTGTTCCAAGTCGCTCGCCTCGGTCGGCGGCTTCGTGGTGGGCGACGCGGACGTTATCCACTATGTCCAGCATATATCCCGTTCTATGATCTTTTCCGCCGCGCTGCCGCCGGCGTCGGTAGCCGTCATTTCCAAGGCGCTGGATATCATCGATAGCGAGCCGCAGCGCATCAAGAAACTTTGGGACAATTCCAGGTACCTTATGGCGCGTTTTAAGGCCATGGGCTGCAATACCGGCGAAACCAAAACCCCTATCATCCCCATAATAGTGGGCGACGATGTGAAGACCTTCGCTCTCTGGAAAGTGCTTTACGACAACGGGATCTTCACTAATCCCGTAGTGAGCCCCGCCGTTCCGCCCAAGCGCGCTTTGCTGCGCGTGGTGGTGACCGCCACCCACACCCGCGCTCACCTCGACCGTGCGCTGAGCGTTTTCGAACCCTGCTATAAGCAGGTCATGAAAAAAAAGCTTTCCCTGACGTGCTTTTAATATGTCGTTAGAAATTAAAGAATTGGACGAAAGCGGCCTCGGCGCTTTCGTGGATTTCCCTTATGGCCTTTTCAAGGGGCATCCTTTTTGGGTTGGGGACCTGAAAAAGGACGTCCGGCACCTGCTGGACCTGGGGCATCCTTTCTGGCGCCACGGAGAGCGCAAGCTTTTCATGGCCGGCAGGAACGGCCGCCCTGTCGGGCGTATCGCGGCGATCATAAACAGCAAACATAACGCCTTTCATTCCGAAAAATGCGGTTTTTTCGGTTTTTTCGACTGCGCCGAGGATACGCAAGCCGCCGGGCTGCTGTTCGATGCGGCGCTGAAATGGATAAAGGCGAAGGGTATGGACAAGGTCCGCGGTCCTGTGAATCCCTCCACAAATGAGACCTGCGGCCTGCTTATCGAAGGCTTCGACTCCCCGCCCATGGTTATGACGCCGTATAATCCGCCGTATTACGCGGGCTTGATCGAGGCGGCGGGTTTTTTCAAAGCCAAAGACCTTTACGCTTTCCAGGCGTTCATTAAAAACGGTTTCCCGGAAAGAATGGAAAAGATAGTGCGGCGTATGACCCGCGCCGGGCGCATCACGGTGGAGCTGGTGGATATTAAACGCCTCAATGAGGCTCTGGCCGACGTTAAGGATATTTATAATTCCGCCTGGGACGCCAACTGGGGTTTTGTGCCCATGACCAACGAGGAGATGGATGAGATGGCCCGCGGCCTGAAGCCGCTCCTGAAGCCGGAATATCTGTACTTCGCCAAGGTGGACGGGCATCCCGCGGGTTTTGTGCTTCTTCTGCCGGATTTTAACAAAGCTCTTCGCGGAATGAACGGCTCGTTGAACCCGCTGAACATCCTGCCTTTTCTTTATAAGATGTTTGCTCCGATAAACCGCGGCCGTCTGCTTACGCTGGGCGTTAAAAAAGAATTCCGTCACAGGGGAATAGAACTGCTCCTTATCAAACAGGCCGTGGCCTCCGCCTCCAAGATGGGCTGGGAGTACGGCGACCTTTCCTGGACGCTTGAAGATAACGATCTTATAAATAATGTGATTCTGGCCGTCGGCGGAAAAGTGTATAAACGGTTTCGCATCTATGAAAAAGCCATATAAAAATTCGGGGCATTTTAGATCTTCAGGCTTTCCGCTTGTGATCCGTTCCGTATTTGTCGGAAGGGTAAACCCCGGTTAATTTCTTAGATCACGCAATTAATTTTTTAGCAACCTTTATTTAATTTGCCCGCCCTATAATGTAACTATGAGATTCTCGGATCTAAACGACCGGACTAAAAAAAAGGCGGCGCCTGAAAAAAAATACGCCGCGCCGTTTTTACCCGCGGGCGAGCCCATGATCGAATCCTCCCCGGCGCCCTGGCCGGACAAAGCTTCGTCGGAAAGGCCCATTTCAAGGAAAGACCGGCAACGTCGGGATGAGGCCTCCGTCCGCGCGGCTGAACGGCCTTTTCGGGAGCTGGACGCCCAGGCCCGGGATGTGTATGCCCGCAACGTGTCGCTTGCTAAAGAGCTTTTAAACCAGGCGGGCCAGCCTTATATTGAAAAATATGAGCGTATTGTCCGTATGGCCGATCTTAATTCCCAGACGCTTCTTGAAAATTCGGTGTTTCTTGGCTACACTAATTACGCCACGGCGGATAATTATCTGTACGCGCATTCCGCCAATGTCGCCGTTATCAGCCAGGCCATCGGTATGGCAATGGGGCTGGAAAAGAGCCTTGTGAGTTTTTTAGGTTTCTGCGCCATGGCGCACGACATCGGTATGTCCGATTACGCTGAAATGGTGAGCTCGGCGGAACGTCTGAGCGACGAGGATTATTCAAGCGTGATGTCCCACTCCGAAGCCGGGGCGGCTAAGATAGACCGCCTGCTTGATATGGATTACCGGTTGAAAGAACGCGCCCAAAAAGTGATCTTACAGGTACACGAGCGGGTAGACGCAAGCGGTTATCCAAGTTCCCTGATGAACGAGGAGATCGATATTCTGGCACAGATCATAGGCATCGCGGATGTGTACGAGGCCGTGTCCCACCCGCGTCCATGGCGGCCGGCTAGCCATCCGCACACCGCCATAAAGCGCCTTATAGACCGGGAAGAAAAGGGGTTCGACTCAAAGGTCATTAAAGCCATTATTGAAGTCCTTTCCATTTACCCTCCCGGTTCTCTCGTCGCTTTGAGCACCGGGGAAATAGCCAGTGTGATAAAAGTCAACAAAGGGTCCCTTACCCGTCCGGTAGTGGGGGTGCTCCTTGACGGCGATTTCGAACCGACTCCCACGCGCCTCGTAGACCTCATGGAACACCCCTTGACGGGGATCGATCGCATCGTGGAGGAAAACGAGCTTATCGCGCGCAATCCTAATTTTGCGGCCCGGCAGGAACTCTCCCGCTGGTGGGTTGAGTGGTAATCCGGGAGGTGGATAGCGGGAGGGGGAACGCGGTCGAGGAAGGAAGTTCCGCCCGGCTTCATTATAAATCAATCGACATGGATAAGAAACAATTGCTTTTTATAGAGGATGAAGGCTATGTTATAGACAGGGTTCAGGAGATCCTGAAAGGTTTTCCGCAGTTTGAAGTGACACATGCCGCCATGGTAGATGAGGCCCGAAAACTTTTAGAAGAAACGGCTTTTGACGTTGTTGTAACCGATATTTATGTGCGGGGAGTTTCGGGGCTGGAGCTACTGCATTACGCCAAAGAGAAGAATAAGGAAGCCTGTGTGATAATGATCACCGGTGTGGATAACACCGATCTCGCCGCCAAGGCGCTTAAAGAAGGCGCCTTTGATTTTGTAATAAAACCCCCGTCCCTGGACCGCCTCTCAAATATCCTGAAACTGGTCGCTCTTGTTAAACCCTGAGATTACCGGTTGAAACCGGTTTCATTAAAAAACTTGGGTTTAATAATGCCCATTGAGATTTCGGTGTAACAGTCCGCTACTCCTCTTTCTTTAATATAGCCGCTATCAGCTGGAATGGCCGTCGGATATGGTTGGTCCAGGAATTTTTGCCGTACCGTTTTTTAAGAAACGTCCGTCCGGGGAACAGGTACTTTGCGAACAAAGAAGGCCGGTAAAGGGCCGGCAGCAGATATTCAAGAAGCCGGGTGTGTTTTACCGCCGCTTTTTCAAAGAAATGGTTTTTCAATTTGTCCGTTCCATGCGGTTCAAAGGTGTAGAGCTCTTCGGTCGACATCAGGCCGGGCCTTGCCGCTGAAAATCGGGATAGAACTGGGTAGATTACCGGCTTAAGTTTTTCGTCCACCGCGATGCCGGAGGCTTTCCGCCAGAAATCCCCGCGGTCAGTTTTCCCATATACGAATTCAAGCAGTCTGCCTATATCCTGAAGCGTCCTTCCCCCCAGGCAGCCGTGGTAGAGCAGGGTATGGGACGCCAGATGCAGCAGTTGGTCTTCTAAACCAGGGACGGGGAGCCTTATAGTTTCCGCGGCGGCCTTCCCTCCGGAGTGCTGGGCCCGGCTCCAAAGGGCTCCCGTATCTTTCTCGTGCCAAAGTCCGGTGTGCAGATCCACTATAACCGGCGGCGCCGCAGGAGCCGTTATTTTGTAATAAGCCTGCGAGCTGTTCTCCATGGGTTTGAATCCCAGGCCCGTCAGCATAGCGTCAAAAGCTTTTTCATCCTCCGGCCGGATCAGAAGGTCCAGATCCGTCATCCCTCGTTCCCCCGGCCCGTAAACCCCTTGCTCCAGCAATGCCGCGCCTTTTAGTAAAACGAGTTTCAGGCCGGTTTCCGATGCGGCCGCGCATACCTCTTCAAGCGCTTTCAGGAGGAGCAGGTTCCGGGCAAGAGTTCCTTTATCAGCTATCAGGTGTTGTTGAAATTCCATGCGGTTTTACGGCGCTTATGAAACAGTACCGGGTTCTCCCGGCAGGGTGCTTTATAGAGGCGTGAAGGTGGAGATCAGCTTCTTGAATACGGGCAGGTGTTTGTTGAAAGCCGATACGGGCGAGTAGTAATGCAGGACGAAGAAGCCTTCCTTGGCGGGAAGGACGTAAATTTTTTCTCTAACCCTCACGGATTCTTCCGAAGTGCTTTCCGGGTGCAGGAATTCTTTAACCTCCCGCTCAAAGGAGAAGGCTTTTATCCCGTTCAGCGCGGTTTCCTTTACAGGGGTGTATTTTCTGGTGGGTGTTTCCGTCCTGCCTATGGCGTCTTTGGAGTTGCGCTCTATAAATTCGTCGTAAGTTTTAAAGTCTCCGTTGTCCTTGGCGTAGTAAGCCGCGTAGATCATGACCGGGGCGCTTTCCACCCGCGGGCCCAGCAATTCCAATTCATAGATCTTATTCTTCGCTTCGGACGCTTTATCCCTGCCGGCCTCCCACCCCGCCGGCACCTGGCAGGTGAAATAGTCCATATTATAGGGTTCGTGTTTGACGGCGGCGTTCTGCCCGGCATTGCCGGAGGCCTTGGGTTTAACGGGCGCGCTTTCGGCTGCTTTACGGCCGTCGGAAGGCTCGGCAACCGTGCCTGGAGCATTGTCGTCCGCGTAGGAGCAGCCGCTTAAAAGGAAAAAGGCTAATAATAGTTTCAGCATAAATTTTAATTCCGTTTACGGGGCACGGACCTTTGGTTTGGGAACCTGGGAGGTTTTTACCGTTGTCAGCATGGAACCGGTCCAGTCCGAAGCGCTATCGTAGTGGTCGGTATAGACGGTTTTATGCAGGAGGTCGTTCTGGATCTTTTTTAAGGCCGCCGTTTTTATTTCAGCAACGGAGCCGGTGAGCTCTTGGATGGTCATGGCCATAGCGTCTTCCAGGCCCGCGCCGCTTTCCTCTATTTCGATCAGCGCTTTCGCGTCAAGAGTCTTTCTGCGCTCCAGTTCCGATGAGACGGCCGACAGTATCTGCGAGGAGGCCGCCTCAAAGGAGGGGGTGCCGTAGTAATAGACCTGGCGTATCATTCTGTCGAATTTTACGGGGCTTTCGTTGAATCGGTCCATCGTTTCCATGCGTTTCTGGGCATACACCGTGCTCTTTTCCATACGCAGGAACAAGGCCTTGAACTTGGCGTCCCTGCGCATCTTCTCGGTTGTGTAGAGCGCCTGCATCGAATTGGCTTCCACTTCGTCTTCCTGCACATAGGGTTTGTAGATGCCGGCTTTGGCGGCCCAGTCGTGCTGCATCTGATGCGTGGCTTCCTCCACGAATATGGGGGACGCGTATCTGGCCAGGGCGGCTATCTGGGACTTGCTCTTTAAAAGAGCCTCGGTGGTCAGATTGTTAACGCGTAGATACTGCTGTATCATCTCCGAGTCGAAGATTATCCTGCCGCTGGAGGGCTCGTACTTGGCGTAGCAGCCCTGGCAGGACTCTATGGCGATATTCAGCTTGGCGCCTGAGTTGTAGAACGTAAGGACTTTGTCTCCGGCCACCGTGCCTTTGATCTCGCTTACCAGCGCGGTCTGTAGCATGTCGGCCAGGAGTTGGTTGTTCTGAAAAGAAAGTGTTTCTCCGGGCTTGGACTGCCGGGCGCTATCCACTTTCCGTTCCAGGGATATCGCGCCCTTGCTCCTGCTTTTATCAAAGAGACCGCCCAATAGGTACATTTGCTGCTCTATCGCCTGATCTTTTATCTTATCCAACTGCGGGGCGCTTAATTTGGCCTTGGCGGCGTCCGCGGCGGCCAGCTGGGTCAGGTAACGTTCGTAGCGGCCCCGGCCGGCGGGGTCCAGATATTTGAAAATAGTCTCGTTCCGCAGCTGGTTCTGAAAGGTGCTGTCCGTCCGGGGCTCATTTTCCAGGTAATTTTCAAGTCGTCTGCCGGCTTGTTCCGCCAGAAAAGCGTTGCGTTCGCGGATGGTGATGATCTCCCACTGGGATTTGCCGGTGGTTGAGTTGGTGCCGAATACCACCTCGAACTGCCTTATCGATCTTTTTACGAGTTCCTCTTTGTGGGCGGAATATCTTTTATATCTGGCCATCCAGCGCAGAAGGGGCTCCGGGGCGGGTCCGATGCCGACCCTCTCCAGCGGCTTATTTAAGTCTATCCTTATGGAAAGCGCCCGGCTTAATTCAATCTCCTGATTGTCGCGCCAGGTTTTGTCCAGAAGCTGTTCCAGATCGTTCACGGCCTGCGCTTTCGCGATGAGGGCCGCCGCTTTTTCGGGGTCGGCCATTTTTAGCCTGTCCGCGAAAGCTGCATCTTCCAGGAAAACCTTCGACATCGTCGGGTTGGCGGTGCTGATCGTTTCATCATAGATCTTGAGCTTTGCGGTTTCCGCTTCGTTCAGGTCCTGCGCATGGGCGCTGAACGCGGCCAGGCAGACGAGGGCCAGGGCCGGAAGCCCTTTGCCCGTCTTTGTTCCCCTCCAAAATAGTTTCAGCCAAATGCTCATAATGGTGCCGTTTACCGGGTTTTTATTTTATAAGAGGGGTCCAGCTTCCATTTAATGAAGTCGTCCCACAGCGAATCCCGCGAGAACAAGTTCTCATCATAACTCGGATCGTAGATCAGTTTGGGGAAATAAGCCGCTATGCCCCTGGAGCGATCGTAATTGCCGCCGGTCGGAGTGGTTTTGGTGTACGGCACCAGCGTGGTGGCTATAAAATCTTTCAGCAGCTCGCCCTTGGCCCGGACCTTGGAAGTCTTGCCGGCTTGCTTGCCCACTAGATCCACGAAATCGTAAAGGTCTTTGGAACGGGGGCTGTATGCGGTATCGTTGCCGTTATAGCTATATTCGAAAGCAAGGGCTTGTTCCTCGGCCGCCAGTACCTTTTTTCTGTGAACGGGGAGGGCCGCCGCGCGCACCCAGTCGTTCAGAAGGCGGACGAATTCGGGCAGTTCGGAGGATTTTATGGCGGAGAGAGTGGTGTTCTCCGCTGTGGCGTCGTAATAGGTGTGAAAATCGTCCACCATTATGGAACTCAGGGTTTCGGGGGTCATGCCGGGGTCCGCGGTCAGGTCGGCCAGAATGGTGTCGTATGGGAAGCCTGCGCCTGGCACGATCTCTTCCGCGCCCACGATCATGTCCACGGTGTCTTTGATCTCGTAAGCCACGCTTGCCATCTGCATAAGGCAGGCGTCCGAAGCGTAGATTGAAACTTTTTTGCCTATAGCGTTCTCGATCTCTTTAAGCGCCATCCCCAGCTGCTTGTTCCGTATGAAATTCCTGGTCAGATCGTCGTAGGCTATGCCCAGTTCCGAGCCGATGTTGTCCGCGCCACCTATGTCCACGCGGCCAGAGCCGTGGTTCCAGATAATCGCCAGCACTTTCCTTGCCGGGTACTTCCTGTAGGACCATTTTGCGAAATCGACAAAATGTTCCCAGCTGCCCATGTCGGAACCTGGTACCTTTAGGGCGGGAGAATTGATCTTGTTCGTGTCGGCGTCCTTCTCTATGTAGAGCCTCCAGGAGTTGCCCCTGTCGTTCAGCAGGCCCAGTTCCACCGTCACCGCCACCGTGTTAGTGGATCCGACCATCTCCATTTCATTAACGTCCATCAGGGCGGCAGGGGCTAAGTTGTTCCTGCCGTTGATGAACACCAGCACCAGCCATTCCCTTTCCCCGGCCGCGGGAGCCGCCGGGGCGGCGGGAGTTGCGGCGACAGGCGCCGGCACGGCCGCGGGCGGCAAGGAGCCGGTGGCTTTTATATTCGCCAATCCTGCCGGAACATCCTCGAAGGAGATGTCCCCCGCCTTAATATTGACTACCAGGACGGTCATCGCGGCTGCGAGTATTAATAATATATTCCTTTTCATAAAATCCCCGATAATAAACAAGTTCTAAGCTTCCCTGCTATATTATCGCTCCTGAAAAGCCATTTCTCAAAGGCCTTTAGGCCTGGCGGTCAATAGGTCGTTGGGCCTATTTGAAACCTTGGCCCCGCTTGGCTTACGAGGGAGAGCGGGGAAGCGGCGCGTGACATAGTATAGCAGACTTAATTGACTTGTCAAGTGATGGGGAGTGATGGCAGGAAAATCGAAAGTAGAATTTGGCCGCGCCCAACCGCGGGATAAAATTCCCCTGTGGGCCAGTCCCCGACAAACAAGCGGACCGGCTGAAAACACTTTCGGCATTCTCTAGTCAGGAACCCCGGA
>Ga0208953_1000448_pt1 | contig 35235 bp, 34 predicted proteins | sample RifOxyB2_FD_184033 | JGI IMG/M metagenome (GOLD analysis project Ga0208953, IMG submission 184033) | Groundwater microbial communities from Rifle, Colorado - Rifle Oxygen_injection B2 (SPAdes) | ecosystem: Environmental > Aquatic > Deep subsurface > Groundwater | place: USA: Rifle, Colorado...
CGGCCGCCAACCTGTTTTCCCATCTGCACGAACTGGACGCGGCGGGCGTTGATATCATACTGGCGGAAACGGTACCGGCAAAAGGCCTGGGCCGCGCCATAATGGACCGCCTGAAACGGGCGGAGGCGCCTGAAAGAAAGCGCGGCGGGAACATAATATGAAAAAAAAAGAAGCCGCTATAGAGATCGTAAAGAAATTTATCCAGAACGACCCGCTTAAGGCGGCCCAAGCGCTTGAAACATTGGCGGTTTCCGACGCGGCACAGGTGCTGAAAGACTTGCCGTCCACCCTGGCGGCACAGTGCCTTGAACATCTGCCGCCCAGAACGGCCGCGCAGCTGCTGGAAAAGAACCCCAAAAAAGAAGAAGCGGCCGATATTCTCCTTAAGATAGGGAAATATCATGCCGCCGACATTTTCCGCCGTTTCAACCCGGCTTTTTCAAAGGCGGTCATTCCGCTGCTGGCCAATGATTTTTCCAAAGACATGGCCGAGATCCTGGCTTATCCCAAAGAAAGCGCCGGCCGTATGATGCACACCGATTTCCTGGCCTTCCACAGCGACATGAAAGTGAGGGAAGTAATACTGAAACTGCGCCAGATCGCCAAGAAACACTTGCCCGCCACCTATTGTTATGTCGTTGACACCTCCAATGTCCTGCTGGGGGTCCTGAACATGCGCGATCTGCTGCTTGCCCCGATGGACGCGCCGGTGGAAGAGGTGATGATCAAAGATGTCGTGAAAATTTCCCCGTTCGCGGACCAGGAAGAACTGATGGCCATGTTCTCCCGGAAACATTACCTCGCCGTGCCGGTGGTTAACGAAACCGGACGTATAATAGGTGTGGTCAGTACAAAAAGCATAATCGCTTCCACCGAAGAAGAGGCCACGGAAGATCTGCAGATCCTGTTCGGCGCCAGCGCCGAGGAACGCGTTTATTCGCCTTCGTCCTTCAAGATAAAAAAACGCCTGCCCTGGCTGCATATCAATTTGGCCACGGTTTTCCTGGCCGGCGCCGTGGTGGCGGTTTTCGAAGATCTGATAGCGAAAGTGGCGGTGCTGGCCGTATTCCTGCCCATAGTGGCGGGGCAGGGAAGCAATGCCGGTACCCAGACCCTTTCTGTGGTACTCAGGGGCATGATCATGCGCGAAATAGAGCCGAAAAGCGCCATAAAGATGGTTCTCACCGAAGTCTGGGTTGGTTTTGTAAACGGTTTCGTCACAGGCCTTGTGGCGGCGATCATCATCTGGCTGTGGAAGGGAAACCCCTATCTGGGGCTTGTCATAGGCGTGGCCATGCTGGTAAATCTTGTGGCCGCCGGCTTAAGCGGAGCGCTTATACCGCTGACCATGAAAAAACTTGGCTTTGACCCGGCACACTCTTCAGGTATAGTGCTGACCACCATCACCGACGTTGTCGGCTTCGCGGCCCTCTTCGGAATGGCCTGGCTGCTACAGGGAAAACTTATCTGAACCTAAAGCGCCTGCCGTTGCCTGCCGGTCCCTCGGATTACCTTTTTCCAAGCAGTTCTCTGTAGTAAAGGAAAGTCTTGCGGGCCATAACATCCACCGTAAAGTCTTCACGAACTAAAGCAAGCCCCCGGTCCGCCATAGCGCGCAGGGCGTCAAGGTGAGAAAGAGCGTATTTGAGACGGACATACAGCGCGGTATCGTCACCGGGAGGAAACAGCATACCGGTCTTATCCTGCCGGACCAGTTCACAGTTGCCGGAGATATCGCTGGCTATGACCGGGACTCCCATGGCCATAGACTCCCGGATAGACCCGCTTAAAGCCTCGCCCTTGACCGCGCAATTAAGGCTCACCGACAGGACGGATAGAAGATCCGGGACGTCCTGCCTCAAGCCCAACATACGAGCCTGTTCCAGCGGGAATCCCTTTTCAATAAGCAGATTTTTTACGGACTGGGAATCGGTATCGCGGCCGGCCAAAAGCAGAATAAATCTCCCGCCTTCTCCGAAAAGGCGGCTGGCCGCCTCAATAAATACGTGCTGCCCTTTGTCAAAGCTGTAATTCCCTATAAGTCCCAATACCGGCATCCCGGGGGGGACAGCCAATTCTTTTAATATTTTTTCGGAAGGGGCTGAGGGAGTAAAACGCTCCACATCCACTCCGCTGTAGATGGTCCGGACCTTTTCAGGCGGCAAACCGTAAGCCAGGAGCATCCGGCGTACGGATTCGGCCACCGCGATATAACCGTTGATAAGCGGGCTGCGATATTTAAGCCGGGCAAAGAAAGTATTTATGAGCGTATGGGATACGCGCCGCGTAACAACTAGAACCGGCTTGCGGCGGGTAATAGTTTTCGCGATGAGACACATGGCGTGGGCCTTAGGGTGATGCGCATTCATGACATCCGGCTTCCAGCGCTCAATAAAATGCGCCAGCTTGTAAGCGCACGCGAGGTCGTAATCTCTCCGGGGCCTGAAGTGCGACAATCCAAGGCCGGCCGCGTCCGCCTTTCCCCAAAGGTCTCCGCCCTCCGGACAGGCAATCATGTTTTCATGGCCGTTGGCCTTGAGCCGGACCGCCAGCGCAAGCGCCTGGGCCGCCCCGCCGGACCAGCGTGAACTTTCGCTCAAATGAAGTATCCTGAGATTGCGCTCCATACTTATATTCTACAAAAATAAGGATTTACGGACGCTGCGCGCCTTGTTTTTCCGCCGCAAAAAATATAAAACTGTGTAGACCGCAAAGAAGAGGAGATAAGATGCAAAACTTTACTTTTTATAATCCCGTAAAAATAATATTCGGCAAAGGCTCCATACCAAAGCTGGGCGGTGAAGCCGCCGGTGCGGGCAGGAAGGCCCTGCTGGTCTACGGCGGGGGGAGTATAAAGAAAAACGGCGTACACGAAGCCGTCACGGAATCGCTGGCCAAAAACGGCATAACGGTAATCGAACACTCCGGAGTAAAGCCCAACCCCGTACTCACCCACGCGCGCGAAGGGGTAAAAAAAGCCAAAGAGAACGGTTGCGACATGATGATCGCCGCTGGAGGCGGCAGCGTCATAGACGAAGCAAAGGCGATAGCCGCCGGCGCCAAATATGACGGAGATATCTGGGATTTCTTCAGCGGCCGGGCCGCCATCAAGGACGCGCTGCCTGTCTTTACGGTCCTCACCATCCCGGCCACAGGCTCCGAGATGAACCAGGGCTGCGTGATAACCAACGAAGAGACAAAGCAAAAATTCTCAGCGGTCTCGCCCAAGATCTTTCCAAGGGTCTCCATACTGGACCCCGAAACCACGCTGACGCTCCCGGCCATACAGGTCGCCAACGGCGGAGTGGACGCTTTAGCGCACCTTATAGAGGGCTATTTCACTACCAGGGACGCGGACGTTACGATTACCGATGAACTTGTCCACGCAATAGCCCGGTCCGTCATAGCGGGCACGGACAGGATACGCGCGAACCCCGGGGATTACGACGCAAGGGCGTCCATGATGTGGTCGGCCACGCTTGCCCTGAACGGACTGCAATCTCTGGGCTACGGCGGAACAAGTTTCGCCAATCACGCTATCGAACATTCCCTGAGCGCGCTTTACGACATAGCGCACGGCGCCGGCCTGGCCATAGTTATACCGGCCTGGTTCAAATACCACCTTAAGACGGACGGCCCGGGCAGGCTGAAAAAATTCGGCTCCGCGGTATTCGGCGTAAAAACCGCGGAAGAGACGATAACGGCCTTTGAGAAATGGTTCGGTAAGATCGGCGAACCGACCAGGCTTTCTGAAGCAAAGATCCCAGCGGCCGACATCCCGGAAATAGCGGAAAACGCCATGGGCCTGATAAAGCGCTGGGGTATGGGTTACGACCTAAAAACCGTGGAAGAGATCTTGAAGAAAGCTAAATAGCCTACTGTCCCAGCGCATACTCCAGATATTTTTTATAGATCCGCGCCGCGCGGTCCGCCGAGCGGAAGATGGGCATGCCCAGATCCAGCGCATACCCGCAATAAGGATCGTAGAGCGAACCGGCAGCCACGCAAAAGAGCAGAGGTTTGCCCTCATGCTTCATATGTTCCGCCGTATGTTTTAGGAAAGAACGTTCCAGGTCGTCCGGGTAATCAGAGCCCCGCTTTGGCAGCGTATTCATCGCGGGGGTAAGAGGCACCATTGAAAGCAGCACCGCTCCGAACTCGGCGCAAGCCAGTGCCAGATCCGTTATCCGCCCGATGGCGGCGTCGGAAGCCATGGGGGTAATGTCCAGCGGGTTCTTTACATCCACGATACCATCCAGCCGGAATTCCTTCATCACCTCCCGCATATCATCTATAAGTTTCCCATCCTTAAGCTCGGCCGTCAAAATGCCGCTCACGCTGTCAGCCATGCCGGCGGATTCAAAACCGGCGTTGCTGAGGAAGAAAGTGTTCCCTGTTTTTATTTCAAATTTGGAAAAATAACAGGCCATGGCCGCAAGGTCGTTAAAGTCGTCGAAGTTGTCCGCCGCAAGCGCGCCGGCCGCTTCAAGAATAGTTTTGGCCGCCAGGTAATCACCGGCAATGGACGCCGTATGCCCCATCACCGCCTTTTGGCCCGTCGCCGTTCTGCCGGCCTTATAAACTATTATCCGCTTACCCTTCCCGCGGGCTTTCTCGATAACTTTGGCCAAAAGCAGGCCGTCGGCATATTTAAATCCTTCCAGGTAAACCAGTATAACCTTAAGCTCTTCCTCTTCGGAAAGTTGCTCCACATAATCGGCCACCGTAACATCCTGCTGGTTCCCCACCGTGACGCTGTAGGCGGGTTTCAGCCACGGCATTTTACTGAGCGAAGAGATCACGAAAGCGCCGCTCTGGCTCACAAAAGCAGTGTTCGCGATATTCGGGTTTTCACCCAGCGGATAAGCCATTTTATACTCGGGGATAAAAAGCGTATTCACCTTGGAGCGGGGGAGAACTATCCCAAGGGAATTGCCGCCGCTCAGGACAAAATCCGGGTTCTTTTCTTTGGCCTGCGCTATGGCGCGAACCACGCTGGCGCCCAGATCCTCGCTGCCGGCCTTCTCGCCCATGCCTCCGGAAATAAGAACCACCCCGTTGATCTTACCGGAAGCGCCGGCCCTGGACAACACCTCCGGGACTTCGGTGGAAGGCACGGCGACCACGTACATATCAACGGCCTCAGGCAGGTCTTTGGGGTCGGCGAAACATTTAACCCCGTCTATCTCGGCAACACCTTCCTTTATTACAAAAAGTTTCCGCCTTTCAAAGCCGGCCCTGATGACATTGTTCAGGATAATGCGGGCCATGTTCATTTTCTTTTCGCTCACGCCGACCACCGCCACAACGGAAGGTTTCAGAAGTCCGGACACGCCTTTCCGGGACGGACGTACGCGCTCTTTCTTTTCGGCAAGCCTGAAGCGCAGAACCCCGTCCAGGGCCACCAGCCGGCCTTTTGAAACAGCCACGGGATTGACCTCAAATTCCACGATGGAGAACTTCGAAGCTCCTCCATCACGGAAATAGCGCATGATATAAGCGAAAGCTTCCAGCAAGTTCACCATCTCGCCGTCCTTGGCGAGGCGCTTTGAACCGCGCACTTTTCCCGAGGTGTACTTCCAGATCCAGCTTTTCTCAAGAAAAACCTGCCAATCCGCCGCGTTATGGGCCAGCTCGACCGGCATGATGGCCGGGCTGACGCCGGGCCTGAGCGAGGCGGTCAAGCCTTCGGCGTTAGTGCCGCCCACGCCCAAAGTAATCAGCGGACCGAAGGCGTCGTCGGCCCTGGCCCCGAGCATCAACTCCTCTCCGAGGGCGAAAGGGGAATGCTCGGCAAATTCGCAGGCCATCAGCCCCTCGGCTTCGGGAAACTTCGCAGTCATGTCTTTGAACGCCTCTTCGACCGCGTCTTTTTCGCGGGCCGGGATCTTCACTCCGCCGGATTCGGTCTTATGCAGGGTCTTTGAAGAAACCACCTTAATCACCACTTTGCTTCCCTCAAGCCTGGAAACGGCGTCCAGAGCGGCCGCGGAAACGTCCAGACTTTTCATGGGATAAAAGAAATATTTCGGAGCCGGCAAACCGGAGAGGACGAGTATTTCATAGACCTCGGTCTCAAGCAGCGCGGTCCTATTTTCGGCGTGGGCCTTTTCAAGTATGGCTTCTATGGCGTTCAATTTTTCCATAACATTGTAACTCCTGCGATCTAAAACTCGGTCACTTGCACCTTAGCGGCAAAAGCCTCGGCCTCTTTCCGGAAAATGCGGCCCGCGCCAAGCGTCAGACAGTCGGAAGCGGCGCAGCCGCTGGCAAGTTTCAGATTAGTCTCAAAAAAAAGCCCCTTCATGAAGCCGTAGAGAAAACCTGCCATGAAAGAATCGCCGGCGCCGACGGGACTTTCGACACGTCTGATCGGCACGGGGCGCGCCTCCCACAGACCGAACTGCGAAACGGCCAAAGTAGCGCGCGGGCCGTTGGTAACGATCAGGGCCTTCAACCCGAAGGGGGAATATTTTTTAAAGAACAGGAGGATATTGCGCCGTGACAAAGTCCCTTCCGAAATCTCTTCAAATTCGCTCTTGTTTATTTTGACCAGATCGACTCCCGCCCTAAGTCCTTCCAACAGGGGGGCGCCGCTGGTGTCAAAGGCCGTGAAACAACCGGCCTTTTTCAGCACACGGGTCAGGTGGGCGTAAAACCCCGTTTTAAGCCCCATGGACATGCGGCCGCAGACCGCGGCGACCTGGAAAGCGCCGGCCTTTTTAACAAGCTTGCGAAGCAGCAGAGCCTGGGCCGCGGGCGGTACCGCCGGCCCCTCTTCATTAAAATCCGTGGAAACACCGGAGGAATTCACCACGGAATAGCAGATGCGGGATTCTCCCGCCGCATGGCGTACCAGAAGGCTGGGGAAATGCTCCAGAGGCAGATTATCCTTTATCCAACGGCCGTTATAGCCGCTTATAAAACCCGCTATGACGGGCCTGCACCCCAATTCTTTAAGGGCCCGTGCGACATTCACGCCTTTCCCGCCCGGGTGGGTAATAGTGCCGGCAAAGCGATGAATGCGGCCCGGCCTGAAAAGCGGCACCTTTACCGTCTTATCTATGGCCAGATTAAAGTTCACGAGCAGAGCTTTCATAATCTATGCGGATAATCTAGCATTTTTGGAAATATATTTTGTTGTATAATTGAGAGATATGCGGAAATTGCTGAAATTTTCTGCCTGGGCGGCGGTGCTGGCCCTGGCAACAGGTTTAACCGCCTTCCTGACCCTAAAATTCTACTTCACCCCCGACCGTATCAGAAAACTGGTGATGGAATATGCCGGGAAAAATATCGGGCGTGAAATAAGCCTGGATGCCGCCGCGCTTAACCTGCGCGGATTCTCCATCAAAAACCTGAAGATAGCCGAAACCGGAGGATTCAAGAAAGGGGAATTCATGTCGGCGGAAGACTTTGGCATCCGTCCGGATTTCAGAGCGCTGCTTAAAAAAGAATTCCAGATAAACTCCATCTACGCTTCAGGCGTGACCATCCGCATTCTGCAGGTGAAAAAAGACGATTACAATTTCTCGGACCTGCTCGCGGATTCCCGGACCGCGGCCGCCGGGAAGCCGGCGCCGGGAGTTCCGGTAAAACCCATAAGAATAAGCGTCTCCAATATAAGCGTCAAGAATTCCCGCATAGTCTACGCAAACGCAGACCGTTCCCTGACAGTAACGCTTTCCGGCCTGAATTTAAAAGCCGATTCCCTTAATCCCGAAGGATTGTTCCCGTTCGAGGCGGCGTTCACCCTCGGCGTCAAATCACCCTACCTTACCGGGGAGTTTCCCGTCTATGCCAAAGGCCGGACGGCCCTGGGCGGCTGGGACCCCCAAAAAGCCAGGACCGAGATTGAAAAGGCGGTGTTGAAAGCCGGCAAGATCTCCTGCGAATTAAAAGGAAGCCTGGACAATCTGGTGGAACCGGACGCGAAAATTTCGCTGCATTTAAAAACCTTTTCGAGCACCGATCTTAAACCGTATTTCCCCGGGGTCCCGGCGCGCATACTCCTGCCGGCGATGGACGCAGACACCGCCTTCAAGCTGACTTCCAGGGACCTTCTTCTTAAAAAACTGGATTTTCAAGCCGGTCCCGCGCGCGGATCTCTTAAAGGACGCATCGCCTGGAACCCGGCTTTTGACTACAACCTGACCGCCGATATAAAAGCCCAGACTCCCGAACTGGACACCACCGAGGTGGCCAGAAAATTCCACGCGGTGCCCAAAAATATAAAAATACCGCTGACGGACATCAGCGCACTTCTGACAATTTCCCCGGCAAAGATAATGTTGCTGGCCGCCGGCGTTTCGGCCAAAAGCCTTAAAGTTTCCGCGTCCGGCCAGTTCAAACCCGGCCCGGAGTTAGCAGCCTCCTGCCGCCTGACGATGAACGCCGGGGACCTTCACGATCTGGGCGCCATGTTCCCGCCGCTAAAAGAGTATGACCTGAAAGGCAAAGCCTCCGCGGAAGCGGCCTTCTCAATCGGCAAGACTCTGGAAGTGAAAGGAACGGCCGGGTTCGAGGGCCTATCCGCAAAAACCGCCGATATGCAGCTCTCGGAACTCAAAGGCCGCGCAGACTTTTCAACGGAGCAACTGGGGGCTGAAGCCTCCGGCAAATTGGACGGCTCGGCGCTGAAGATCAGCGTTACCGCTAAAAATTATCCTATCCATCCCCAAATAACGCTTAACATGGACCTGGCGGCGCTGAAGCTTAAAGCCGCGTCCGCGCAACAAACCGCCTCCGGCCCGGCGTCGTCCGCGGCTTCAAAGAAAAGGCTGGACGCCAAACCTTTCGCGTTCGACATCTCCGGCAGGACACGCATTGGAGCCATAGAACACCCGAATCTGGCGGCGGGTGAAACCCTGCTGACCTATAATTTAAAAGACATTTCCGACGGGCTGAACAGCCTTTCCGGCGCCGCCGCTTTTAATGTCGCCGGAGGCAAGTTCAACGACCTTTACGAACTTGCGAAGAAATATAAAGCGGCCAAGGTGGCCCTCTACCCCATGATCATGCTCGGGAAGGCTTCCAAGCTGGCAAAAGGCTTAAAACTTCCGGACTTCAATACTATCGCCTTCACTAAAATGGAAGGGGATTATATGTTTCTGGACGGCGTTATGAAAATCCAGAAATCCGCGCTCAACGCCGATGTAGCCGACGCCGAAACCACCGGCAGCGTCAATCTGGTTTCGGACGCCCTGGACCTGAAGATCAACACCATGCTGAAACAAGCCAGCGGCGTCACTCTCTCGGCTCCGGTGGGGATGACGGTAAAAGGAACCTTTGACAACCCCTCGGTCAAGCCCGATGTTAAATCCATCATGGAACAGCCCGCAATTAAAAAGGGCGTGGAAAAGCTGTTGAAAAAATTTCTTAAATGAAAATGACCATAGCGGAAATCGCCCTAAACATCCGCCCGCGGCGTATTATTTCAACCGCGATTTTAGGACTGGCGGTTCTGAGCCTGAACGGCTGTTTACTCAACAAACAGCCGGAGGCGAGGCTGACCAGCGAGCCGTCCATAGAGCGCGCCTTCGATATCCTGGGCGGCACCCCTGAAGGCAAGCCGCTTTTACGTTTCCTTTACAAAAAACCGGTAAGGTTCGAATACGGCAATACTCCCGGCTTCTGCCATAAATTTTTCCTCAAGACCGGCAGGATCTTCCTGCCCAAGGAACTGAAGGATTCCGATAAACTGCTGGCTCTGACGCTGGCCCGCGCCGCCTATATCTACAGACTCTACGTCACAAGCGGGTTGGAAGACGTTATCTCCGAGGAGGAAGAGCTGGGCGCCCTGTTCCAGGCCCATATCGGACTTAATATCGGATTGATGAACGCGGATTTTGATCAGAACAAGTCGGCAAAAGAGCTAAAATCGGACTTCTGCACTTATATCATGGACGGCTCAAAGTCCGCGGCCCTTTCCGCGCGTACCTCCGCCTTATCCTCGCAACCGGAGTGCCAGCGCCCCCTTGATACGCTTCAGGCCCAGCGGGTCTGGCTTAATGAAACCCGTAAAGCCATAAACGACGGAACTTTTTACCGGCTCCTTTACGAGCGGGATCTGCGGAAAGTGCGCAAAGGCGTTTTAAGTATGGGGGACGCCATGAACAACGACGCCGCCATAAGAGCGCTGCCGACGTACGATATCTACCGCTATCAACGCGTGTTCTACGACAAACATAGCGACATCTTCTCGCATATGGAGAAACTTTACCGCGACGCCCTTAAGAGCGACGAAGCCTGGCGCCAGGCGAACCGGGCCGGGATAGACCGCGCCCGGGAAGAGTTCTCGACGTGCAATTTGCCGGAATAATTTGACTTACCGAGTTCGCTATTTATATTATTATCCTGTTATATGACAACACAATACACCGTCTGCCTTGTCACGGTCGGGGACGAAAAAACCGCGGCGTCAATCGCACAGGGCTTGGTGGAGGGGAAGTTAGCGGCCTGCGTTTCCGTAATCGGCGGCCTCACCTCCACTTACCGCTGGCAGGACAAACTGGAAAAATCCAAAGAATTCCTGCTGCTCATCAAGACCCGGAAAAATCTGCACGAGGACGTGGAGCAATTCGTCAAACGCAACCACCCCGGCAAGGTGCCGGAAATAATATTCCTGGACGTAGAATATGGGAGCAGGGAATATCTGGACTGGCTGGGCGCAAACACCATGTTCAGCGGCAACATCCCCAAGGATAAGATCGGCAAGATTCCCTGATCTAAGGAGCCTATGAAAAACGCGCTCAATATCGTGGTTGTAATCGTAGTGGGGTCGCTTCTGGGCTTGTTCATAAACAAGCTCGGTAATTTCTGGTTCCCGGCCGGCAGCATCAACAGCCTCATTAATACAGGCATAAACACCGGCTTAAACCCCACAACCATAGACCTAAGCCTGGTAGAGTTCACGCTTGGACTTGTATTCAAGTTCAACATTTCAAGCATCGCCGGGATATTCGTAGCCGCCCTGATCTATAAACAGCTGATAAAGTAATGCCAAGCAACAAGCTGATCCTCGCTTCGCAATCTCCCAGACGCGTCCGCCTTTTAAAAGAAGCCGGCATCGGCTTCGCGAAGATCCCCAGCCGCATCGAAGAAATAACGACGTTTAAAAAACCGGAACTCATAGTAAAAGAGCTGGCCTATAAAAAGGCCCTGAGCGTTGCCCTGAAAAATCCGGGGCGGCCCGTACTGGGCGCCGACACCATCGTCTTTTGCAAAGGCCAGGTCCTGAACAAACCCAGACATAAGACGGATGCCATGCGGTTGCTGCGTCTGCAGAACGGTTCATGGCAGACCGTTTACAGCGGAGTTGCGCTCCTGTGGCTGGAAAAAGGCGTGTTTCTGGCGGGCTTCGGCGCTTCGCGCTGCAAGGCCAGAAAACTGAGCGAGGCCGAATTAAAAGGACTCGCTTCCAAACATCACGACAAGGCGGGAGCCTACGCGGTGCAGGACGCCGATGACGAATTTATCGAAAAGATCGAAGGCCGTTTTGACACGGTGGTGGGACTCCCCATGGACCTGGTTAAAAAATTCATGAAAAAGGCGAAAATAAAATAATGCACAGGATCAGCAAAACTTTCCACATCGCTTACGGGCACAGGCTGTTAGGGCATAAAGGCAAGTGCGGAAACCTCCATGGGCACAACGGCCTGGTGGAAATCACGCTCAAAACAAAGGTGCTTAACCGCGAAAAGATGGTTATGGATTTTGCAGACCTGGGCCGCGCGGTTAAAAAATGGCTGGACGACAATCTCGACCACAAAGTTCTCCTCTCAAAAAAGGACCCGCTGCTTAAGCTCCTGCGGAAAGAAGGGCAGGCCTGCTTTACCACCGCGCATAATCCCACCGCGGAAATTCTGGCGGAACTTATCTTTAAAGTTTTAAGGCGGTCCGGGCTTCCCGTTGAGGAAGCAGTTTTCTGGGAAACACCCTCCTCAATGGCGAGTTATAAAGAATAAATCTCCGCGGGAACTTTATTATGGCTGAAAAATCAGATCACTATGGAATAATAATCGTCGGCGCGGGACCCGCGGGCTTCACGGCGGCTATTTATGCCGCGCGCGGGGGGGTCCGAACCTGCCTTTTCGGCGGCATAGCGCCGGGCGGCCAGCTCCTCCAGACCACGGAGATAGAGAATTTTCCGGGGTTTTCGGAACCGGTAGCGGGCCCCGACCTGATGACCGCGATGCTCAAACAAGCCAGGCGCCTCGGAACCGAAGTCTTAACGGACGACGCCTCGGCCGTAGATTTCTCCGTCCGGCCTTTCTCCGTCTCAGCCTCTTCGGGACGCAAATACACGGCCGATGCCGTGATAATCGCCACCGGCGCGCGCGCTAAATGGCTGGGGCTGCCCTCCGAACAGAAATATATCGGCAAGGGCGTCTCGGGCTGCGCTACCTGCGACGGCTTCTTCTACCGGGGCAGGGAAGTATGCGTTATCGGAGGCGGAGACTCCGCCGTTGAGGACGCGTTGTTCCTGACCAAATTCGCCGGTAAAGTCTATCTTGTGCACAGACGCGGACAACTTCGGGCCAATTTCCGCCTCCAGGACAAGCTCAGGAACAACCGCAAAGTGGAAATAATCTACGACAGCGTTCTGGATGAGGTTCTGGGAGAAACCAAAGCCTCCGGCGCAAAGATAAGGAACATAAAAACAGGCGAGACCCGCATTCTGCCCACGCCCGGTATCTTTATCGCCGTAGGCCACACCCCGGCCACCGAGATCTTCAGGGGAAAGCTCAATCTGGACGACTCCGGGTATATAGCAGCCGACGACAGTACCCGCACTTCCGTTTGCGGCGTTTTCGCCGCCGGCGACGTTATGGACCGCTATTACAAGCAGGCCGTGGTCGCGGCGGGCTCAGGCTGCAAGGCGGCCCTGGAAGCCCTCCAGCATCTGGAAGAAATAAAGAGCGGGGAGTAGTAATTCTCCTCACACATGCGGTAATATCTTCAGATGGCGCAGATCGGAACTGGTTTTGCGGATGTCTTTAACGAAAACGCGCCAGCCTTTTATAAGGTTGGCGCGTTCTTCATCCGGGATGGCGGGAGTAAATTCCTTAGATATCTTAGTTTTGCGGGGCAGTATCACGCCGGCGGCTCCGGCGGCGCCGATGGCGGCGCCAAGGGCGGTAGCTTCGGTATCTTCCATGCGCAGCACCCTGGCCCCGGTGATGTCCGCCTGGAATTGCAACAGCCAATCTATATTGGAGAGGCCGCCGGAGGCGCGGATCTCGGTAATATTGATGCCTTTCTTTTTTATGAGATCCACGGCATCGCCCACCATATATGCTATGCCCTCCACTACGCCGCGGATTACGTCATGCTTGTCGGTCTGGGGGGAAAACCCGGCAAAAGTGGTGAAAGTGGAATAATCCCAATAAGGCGCGCCGATACCGCCTATGGCCGGCAGACACAAAAGCCGGTTCCGGGAGAGCCGGCATATCCCGTCAACCTCCGACAACTCGTTGAACATCCCGAATTTCACCTTAAGCCATTCAAGCGCGGTTGCCGCCGAATTAACCGTGCTTTCAAGGAAATAGCAGGGCGCCTTCGTCCCCGCTTCCTGCCAGCCTACGGAGTTCAGGATCCCCCGGAGCTTCACCAGTCTGGAACCGGTATTCACCAGCAGAAAAGCGCCTGTGCCGTAGTTCAGCGCGGCCGAATTTTCCGCATCGGCGCCGAGGCCCAGCAGAGCCGCCTGCTGATCGCCTATAACGGCCCGGACGTGCATTTCAAAACCCTCAACTTTTATTTTTCCGAAATCGCCTATAGTCGGCCTGACCTCCGGCAACTGTAAGGACTCAAGTCCGAACGCCCCAAGCAGCCGGGGATCCCATTTCAGTTTTTTAATATTGAACAGCAGAGTCCGCTGAGCCTGGGTCGGATCCAGCGCCAGGATCTTTCCTTTTGACAGATGCCAGAGAATAAATCCGGAGACCGGGGAAACAAGCAGACTGCCGGCCGCGGCGGCCGCACTTACCTCCGGAAAATTTTCCAGGCACCACTTTATCTTGGAAGCGGAATAATAAGGAGTCTTGTAAAGTCCGGTCAACTCGTGAATAACGGTGTTGGACAACGGGACTTTGACCAACTCTCCCTGGGCCCTGCCGTCCTGCCAGCTGAGCGCCGGACAAAGCGGCACGCCGGTCTCCTTGTCCCATAATACCACCGTGGAACGCTGGGCCGCCAGCCCCATGGTCTTCACCACCGCGTTTTCCGGAAGCTTAGCCAGCACTTCCTTAAGGCTTTCGGTCTGGCTCTTCAGAAGGTCCAGCCCGTCGTATTCCGCGCAGCCGGGCCGCGGATAACCGAGAGCCACCTTCCTCTGGGCCCTGAAGCGGATATTGCCTTCCAGATCAAAAGCGAGCGTCCTTGAGCTGGAGCTTCCCTGGTCCAGAACTATTATAAATTCTTCTTTCATCTATTGAGCCCCTCACATAAAACGGTGCCCGCACCCGGCGGGGGACATCATCGCGCGAATATTTCCCGGCGGTCCCGCCTCACATTAACCTTATGCAACCGGCCCCATGCCGCCGAAAAACGGATACTATTTGCGGTTCAATAATTCTTCTTCAGATACAGATCAAATACATGGGATTTTTCCGCGTGCCGGCGCAGTTTTTCCCGAGCCGGTTCCGGTACGGCTGGGTCGTTCATCAGCAAAACTATATTTTTCAGCGTCAGGTCCAGCGCTTTCCGATAAAGGTCGAATTCGTTCAGCACTCCTATTACAGCTTCGCGGTTGGGAAATTTCCACATTTCCTTGCGCCCGATGCCGACCGTATATTTCTTCCCGTCCAGGCTGTCCGCGCCGTCGGCGAAAGAAATTATTTTAGCCTTTACATCTTCTATCTGGGCGTTAAGTTCGTCCATCTTTTCCCGGAGGCCGCCGTAACGATCCACCAGTTCCTCTACCGGATCGGCCGCGGACGGAGCCGGGGCGGCGCACTGGTTCCTGCCGCCGTAATAATGCGGGCACAATTTTTTATAGTCGCACCACGCGCACTGCCGTTCGCCGGGGGTGGGGTCGTATTTAAGGCCGCGTATTTTATCGGCCACGCCAAGCACCCTTTCCCAGAAAACACCTATTTCAGCGTCCTCGGCGCGGTCGAAGGTATACTCTTTAAGGGTCGGCACATGATAGTAAAGCATCTGTTTTATCCTTACGCCGGCGACCTTCTCTCCGTAAACGGAGTGGACACGCTCGCGGAGGCGGGGATCAAGTTCGCAGATCTTCTGATACATGTGCAACTGATCGGGCTGACGTTTGACGTCTTTGCCGGTCTTGTAATCGACCAGGACTATCTCGCCTTTCCCCTGATACTCTATCTTATCGGCTATAATGCGAACCAGCAGACCGTCCACCTCCACGTCGGTGCTGTATTCAAGCAGGAAAGGAAGCTTGAATCTGCCCTCATGCCGGCGGTAATAGTTCTTGAGCATCTCCAGGCCTTTTTGATAATCCTCGTCGGCCCTGAGCGGATCCTTGTAGCCTTTTTCCAGGTAGGATTTAAGGCCCCAGTCTTTCTTAAAGGCCTCCAGCAGTTCGTCCATACCCGGAAAAGGAGGCGCTTTGACGGCGTACAGGAATTCCATAGCATGGTGAATGCTGTTGCCGAAAGCGAAATAATACTTCGGCTCTTCCTTTATTTTGTCGATATATTTGAATTTATATTTGAGCGGACACTCCTCGTACAGCGACATCTTCGAGTACGAGAAAGAAAGCAGGCCGTTTGATTTCTTTTTAAACCGCGGACTTTCGAATTTCGGCCCGGAAATTTCGCCGCCGGAGGGCAGGGAGGGGAGGCCGGCTCCGAAGAGCCCGGGCTCAGCGGCGTTCTCATTTTTTAGTGGTTTCTTCATATTCTAAAAGCTCGGTCACCCGGTTCTCAAAACCTTTACCCGCAACGCTGGTCAGGATCTTACCGGTCCAGGGCGCGTAATACTCGTAGATCCAGGAAGGCAGGCCTTCCAGTTGCTGCTTAACCTTTATACAGTCCGAAAATTCGCCGGCGCGCACTTTGACTTTGATACCGGCCGCTTCCACTGTGAAGCGGGCTTTCCGGCCCCCGGACAAAGACACCCAGGCAAGCCCCTTCTCCGCCGGATACCTCAGGACAATTGTATCAAAACCATCCCGCGTTTCAATAAAGTCGCGGGCGGAGAAACTGTAAAACTTTTTTTGTTTCGCGATCAGGGTCTTGCCGGCGTAGATCTGGGTAAGGGTATAGGCCTTGCCGGACCCCCAATCCGCCACACGAATGAACTGTTTGGCATTGGCGCCGCCTGTCGCGGAGTCGCCGTAAATCCAGGCAAGCGGCCGGTCCACCGGGAAATAGTCCGGGCAGACGAAGAGGCCTTTCATAGCGGCCGGTCTTAAAGGGGTCTCAGCGTAGTTTTTCAGCAGAGTTTCAAAAACGGATTGGGATTTACCGCAGAGGCCGAATTTCCTGGAGTAGATTTCGGCCGCCCTGAAAAGGGCCCCCGGCGCCCTTGTATCTTTCGGATTTTTTTCCGCGAACAGTTTGTAACAGTCGGCGGCTTTCAGCGGCATCCCCTGCCGCTCAAGCTTAAAAGCTTCTTCGTAATAATAATTAACGCCGCAGGCGCACAAGCCGGTAAAGATTGGAAGCAATAGCGTTTTTTTAAGATCCATTTAAAAAGCGGCGGCAAAGAATGGATACGAAGCAGTGAGCGACAGTTGTTTTACGCAGCTCAACCTATACAAACTGTTCAAGAACCTTAATAAGTGCCCCCACCAGGAATCGAACCTGGATCACCTGCTTAGAAGGCAGGAGCTTTATCCATTAAGCTATGGGGGCGTAAAACCCGACAAATGCCGGCAACTTAGGCGCCTGCCGAAAGCCAAGCTTTGCGGCTTGATGGCATGGCCGCCTTGTCCGGTTATTATTATATATAAAGGCGGAGACAACTGTCTAATTAACCCGAAAATCCTCGCTCAATGCCGAATAATCCCGGGGAAAGAATCTGCCGGCTTTACTCATTTTAATGCCCAGCACTTTTACAGTTGTAAAGTCCGTACGATTCTTAGGAATTCAGGCTTATCTTTGAACATGTAAGTTGTTTAAATTAGAAATTCCCAGCAGCCAAGCACTGACCATTTTACTGAAATATTTTCAACCGTATATTTTTCAAATCCCAACTCCAAAACCCTGATTTGCCGCCTTTTTTGCGGAGGGGGGAAACTTTTTCATTGGGGAAATCAAATTAGAGCAAAATTACCCCTTGACAACTATGCTTTGCTATGCTATCCTATATCAGGAGGTAATTATGACCATGACAAACGAAACAGTCAACAGGCAGTTTAAAGTTTGGATGGCGGTTACCCTGGGCCTTATTAAGGATGGCAAAATGGGAACGTCACAAGCCAGAGCCGACCGAATCAAAACCGCGGTAAGCTACACCAAGAGAGGAGGATAAATAATGATGAAACCGCGCTATCAGATAGTTATATCTCTTTCGGAGGAAGACAATAAGAAACTAATGGAACTGCGGGAAGATGGGTACCAGATAGTGGAGATATTCCGTCTCGGCCTGGGGGAGGCCGAGGCGGAGGCGGCGAAGGCCCGCAGAAAAAAAGAAACTGAGACTGAAAAGAAGGAAAAACCGGGGGATTCACTGTTTTGAGCCGCTTACAACCTTAAAACGGCTCAAAAATCAGAAATACGCCATTATCAGCATCCCCCGCCTGATCCGAACAATCTTTACGCGTAAAATACCACATAGCCCTATAACCGCTAAACCGCTTAGGGATATAATACGCTTTCCGATAATGCGCCAATGCATCCGTTATATGGCGCCATCCTCTTTTCTTGGGACAAAAGGCCTACCCCCAAGTAGTCCTTTTTGCCCTTACCAAAAACTTTAAATCTTCCTATACTATGGATATGAAAACTAAAAAAATGTCCCTCACAATTTTGTTCGGGTTGCTTTTCTCCGTGGCTTGCGGCAATATTTTTGCCGGCGAAGCTTTTGACCAGCTGAAAGACGCGGTTGGAAATGCCGCGCCGGCCAGCGATGTAAAAATAGAGCTGGCACCAAAAACCGACATAACTAATACGGCCAATCTCGCCCTCGACACCAAAAAGGCGGCCAGCCCGGTTGGCGCGCTCAAAGCGGCAGTCGCCCCTCCCGCCCCGGCTCCCAATCGCGTTAAAGAATTTGTCAGCACTTATAAAACCCATATACTTATGGGCGGAGTAGGCGCATATCTGGGCTTCTCGATAATGGGAACGTTGCTCGGCGCCCTGACCGGCGGACTGTTCATAGTAGGGCTGTTGTTCCTGGCGGCCGCTTAGAACGGGGTTATTTTTCCTCAAACGAATCCACCGTGTAAACATATAACGCGGTGGATTTTTCTTTCCAGGCGCCGGCATTTATACCGGCTTTCTCAAGACAAAGCGAAGTTAGAAACTCTTCCCTGGATTTAAAATGTTCCCAGACCTGGGGGAGATAAGTCCCGCTTGAACGCCCTTTCCGCACATAGACCCCGTGTCTCCCCTCTATCACATCCTCCCAGCTTCCCACACGCCGCAAAGGCGACAGCACCGAAATCTCTATCTTGACGGATGCCAGTTCGTCGGCGGAAAGCGGCCCGAACCGAGGGTCTTCGAAAGCGCTAGCTGCGGCAAATGCCGCCACGGCGTCGGACAACAGCTGCCGCGGAGTCATTGTGCCTATGCAGCCGCGCAGCGCCCCATCCTTATTAAGCGTTACAAAAACCGCCGCAGGCTGATTTAATTCCGGATGTGGACTTAACGGAAGCTCAAAGCTTTTCTTCCTAAGACGGCTCTCAATAGCCTTGCGAGCAAGAGCCAGTAATTCTTTCCGAAGCTCCGTGCCGAGGACGCGCGGGGCCGGACTGCCGCCCTTCGTGAACAAGCCTGCGCCGTAGCCCACCACCCTGGCCTCATCTCCGGAGATCCTGCCCGAGTGAGTGTATTTTATAAGTTCAAAGTCATCCGCGCCCAGTTCCAGGCAGGCGGCGGCCCCTATAACCATCGCGGCATAACCGCAGGCCGCCGTATCCATATAATACTTTGATTTTTCCAACAACAGATCGTTGGCCAGGCCGAAATAAGTCATGTCCCCGTTTCTGACCGAGGTCCTGAACGCTTCAAGCAGCGCCAGGTCCGATCTCTCGGCTATATCTCCGGGGGGATAATGCGAAAGATCCGATGAAACGCAGATCACGGCCTTGCGCCCTCTTACAGCCTCTCCGATCCGCCTGCCGATCTCTTCCAGCGTCTTTATGTCCGCGGTATTAGCCACCACCGGCATTAATTTAAAATCTTTTCCAAGCGCTTGCAGAAAAGGCAATTCAACTTCCACGGAATGCTCCCTGGCGTGCGCGGAGGGACGATCCTCAAATAACTTTGAGGAGGCCAGCAAAACACGGGCCAGGTCAGAATCTATCCCCACCCTGCCAAGCGGCGTCTCAAAAAAACCTTCCGACACGATCGCCGCGCCTTCCACAGCCTGTGTATGTCCGGTCCCGATCATTACCACGGAATCGTAATCTATGTCTTTAAGGAACGCGAACGCGGCTCCGGCCGTCGCGCCGGAATAGGCATAGCCGGCATGCGGCGCAAGAACACCTAGCACGCGTTCCTTCAAAGGCCGGACCGCCTTTAAATAAGTATCCACTTCTTTGCGGAGCTTGACTGCGTCCGCCTCATAAAATTGCCCCACGACAGCAGGTTTTCGTATCAGCATGATAACCCCCCGTTATAACAGTAACCAGCAAATAGTAAGCGGTAAACCGACGCTTATGGCGATCCATTTCCAACGCCGCCTTTCACCGCTTCATAAAAGATTACAAAAAGCCGGTCCCGCCGCTAAAATCTCCCGCCCAAGGCCGCCGAAACTTGCGAGTCGCGATCATCAAAAGAGTAAGTGTAGGAAAAACCCAACGGGAGGGGAAATCTCCAGAACTTGTACCAGAAGCTGGCGCCGGCGCCGGTCTTGCTCCCTGGCGCCGATCCGGCCCAGGCACTGGCAGCCTCAACGAACAGAGCCCCCTGCCATACACCTCTACGGGTTATCCTGAAAGGATGAGAATAAACCAGGCCCGCCCCCGCCGCAGAAGAACCGCGGAACTCCCTGGCATAATTGCCGGATAAAGCCGTTTCATGCCCCGTGGCCAGAAGGCGGTTTGGCGGAAGATCCTGACCGTGCCCGCCCGCCAGGCGCAGGGATAGACTCCGGTGGGTACCCCAGGTCAGCGTCCAGTCCAATCGCGACAGTAAATAGCCGTAGTTGAAATCCGATCCCGTCCAGAGGGCTCCCCTATAATAGGAAACCTGAGCGCCGCACATAAAATCGGGCGCGGGAAGAGGGGCCAGCCTCCTTTCCATATCGGCCAGTCCGAAACCGAAAATGGCACCGATAGAATCGGCGGAACCGGAGCCTCCCCGTCCCGACTTAAGGGAAACAAAGGCCTGGCCGTGCCGCCCGGCGTCACCGGGCAAACGGGGGGAGGGGTCCGAATATTTCAGTTCAGCCTGTTCCCATCCAAAAGACGCGGATAATTCAGGGATACGGGGGGAACCGCGCGTAAGCGGCAAACCGAGAGCAAGCGAAGTTCCATCCGAAGTTTTGCGGTAGCTGTCCGTTACTACGCCATATCTGGAAGACCGCTTTTCGTCCGGGGGCCGGCCGAAACCGGAGCCGGCGCTGAACGCGCCGTCGGCGTACTGGCGTTCGGTGATGAAGCGCTTTCGCGCGGCGGCGCTCAGGAACCATTTTTCACGAGAAAGGGCGAGCGCGGCACTGGAGCCGGCGGAACTTGAGGAAGCCGAAGCCATAATGGATTCCGTCTGTCTGAAAATATTCTTCCCGAACAGAACCAGCCCGCCGCGCCCGCCTCCGCTCCCTCCGGAAAAGAACGGTAGCGGCACCAGATACCAGCCGTCCGCCACGCTTATGTCTATCTCCGCATTCCCTCCAAGGACCGTGGAAGAGGAAACATGCACCTGTTTGAACTGATGCATATCCCATAAACTGCTCTGTGCGTCTTTTAACGTGGAGGGCCCCAGCGTGTCTCCTTCCGAGAACGGAAGATGCCGCCGCAGAAGCTTCTCGTCGGTCCTATTTCCGTGAAAAATGATCCGCTCTATACGGACAGGCGCCGTGGAAACCGCCAAAGTTTGAGAAGCGGCCGGGAGAGGGGCTGAATGTGAAACCAAAAAGCACAAAAGAAGAACCTTCGGTATTACCTTAACGACTTCGATGTTTTTCATAGGCGCGGCATAAAGGAGTTTAGAGCAGATGCCCAATCCACTAAAGTATAATAAAAATGTCCCGATTATCAAAAACAGGCCATTGCTCTCTTGCCGGATTTCCGGTCTTTAATCCTGCCTATTGCCATTGAACTTATAAAATTTTAGAATAGTGTTCCGGCTCAACTTAACTTATTGCGCCGGTTGCCACATATCAAGTCGCGCTTTCCGGTTTCAATGGTGGTTGTAGCTCAGTGGTTAGAGCGCTCGGCTGTGGCCCGAGAGGTCGCGGGTTCAAATCCCGTCAGCCACCCATAATTTGAAATTGTTGTTTTTTTGTTAATTTTTGCGCGCAAAAAGAATTATATTTTTGCAGTTTTTCCCACGGAGATTTGAGTTTAAACGTTATCCGCTTCCCGCCTAAAACAAAGTTCGAACCGATCTTTTTCATTATTTCCAGGTTTTCCTCGGGTTTCCCGGAGTTTGCGGATTCTCCGGCGAGAACTGCGGTCCTGTAGAAACCTATAAGCGGTTCGAACCGATTTGACCCCTGCCGCGCAAAAGCTGCGAGTTTCATTTCATTTTCCTTTTTCTTCTCAACGAATGAACGCTTCTTTTGAGCGTACTCGTCCTGCGTAAGCTGGCCCGCCAGAAGCATATCAAGTATAGCGTTCATTCGTTGATTCAGGATATCTATTTCATCTCGCAGATTTTGGGCGGCCTCTTCCCCGGCCTGGGCCGCGCTTAATTGTTCCTTTTCGATGTTATGAAGAGCCTGCGCGGCAGAGGCCGGGGGTAAGGAAACTCCTTTTAATAAGCTGCGTATCTGTTTACCTATTTCTTCTTCCCTTACATAAGGCTGGTCGCAGGGCCCCTTGCGCTTGGTGCAATGCAAATAGTTATGGCCCTTTTGCGTCTCGGTGGTTACATAACAACCGCAATCAGGACAACGGAAAACCCCGCGATAGACATAAGGCTTTAAACCTTTTACGCGCGTACGCCTGCTTGTATTTCTCATAACCTCCTGGCACTTGTCAAAGAGCGCCTTGGAGATCAAAGGCTTATGTTTGCCCTCATAAAACTCGCCCATGTATTTTATAGCCCCATAGAAAAAGGGATTTATTAGTAGTCTTTGGTAGTTAGAAACCGCCAGCTCTTTGTTGCGCCGCTTATTAAGGCCCTGCGCGTTCATTATGCGGCGCAGTTCCCTAAGCGGATACTTGCCGGTAGCGTAAAGCTCAAAGGCACGCCGGACAAGCGGGGCCATTTCCTGGTCTACGACGATGGTGTGGTTCGTAGTGTCATTGCCGCGCTTCCAGCAGATCCCGCTGGATTCGAGGGGGGCGGGGGGCCCGGCGGCGGCGATCCTGGGCATGTCCTCCGGGAAAAGTATGCGTTTTTTGCCGTTCGGACCCAGGACCAGACCGAATTCCGAGTCGTCTATAAGGTAAAAGTCGGTTGTTTGGCCCCGAGGTAGCTTAAAGCGGTCCAAAAATGTTCGAAAACAGTCGGAACGGCCACCCGCCTAATTTTAAAATCCTCGACGAGAAGTCGGGGATTTTTTATTACACGCTTAACTGGCTAAAATTAATTCATCTCCGGCCGACTTTGTGATCTTAATCTTGTGGCAGGGGGATTATTTATGTCTTTGAAAGAACTCCGATTAGAGTGTTTATCAAAGCGCGCGCGTCAGAAACGCCAAATCCGATTCATGCCGCAAGGTCAAATTGACATTATTCCGAATATCTACTACGATATTCTACATATGAAAGACAACCTGGTTTTCAGGGAAGTAACTCTTGCGTTCTGGAAAGTACATATTCTCCACCACGCCGCCAAGGAGCCGATTTACGGGCAGTGGATAATAAACGAACTCCGCCGCCACGGCTACGACATAAACACCGGCACGCTATATCCGCTTCTGCGCCGCATGGAAAGAAACGGTTGGATAGCCGCACAGAAGAACGCATCCCGCGCACCGCATGGGCGGATCAATTACAAGCTCACAAAAACCGGACACGAGGTGCTGAAATCCCTGCGTGTAAAAGTGCGCGAGCTTTATGACGAAGTAGCATAGGCGTCTATATGAACGTGTCACCCGTGAAATCAAGAAATGCGGAGAGGGGACAGGCCGACCACGGTTGTTCATCCTGCACCTTATATCTGGTGAAGCTCTGCTACGGACGGTCTATATGGTTCCCTCTTTTCAGGGAACCGCTGGTAGCGGGAATGAAACTGCTGGGCCGTCTGCATGGCATAGTTTATTCGGCCATCGAGGGCCCGAATAAGGAATGCAAGGGCTGCCTGCGGTATTTGAAGAACAGCCTGAAAGAACATTCCCCACTGTTCGTTTTTCTGAACGGCCTGGTCAACCCGGTGTTTAACAGCCTGCGGGATTCGCTTCTAGATAGAGATGAGAAACGCATAGCGAAAGATTTTGCCGCCGGTAGTTGCGCGGAGCCTTTCACTGAAAGCCCGATGCTAGGGCGCGCAACACCAAAAGGATCACAAGAATGAACAAACTGTGGGAAACCTTTTCAACTTCACTGCGCTTGGGGCTGACTTCATTCGGCGGTCCCATCGCGCATCTCGGCTACTTCGAGCGAACCTATGTAAAAGAGAAAGGCTGGCTGACCTACGAAGAGTATTCGCACTTGGTCGCGCTCTGTCAGCTCCTGCCAGGGCCCACCAGCAGCCAGGTGAATTTCCTTGTTGGCCTGCAGAGGTCCGGCTGGACTGGCGCGTTTTCATCCTGGATCGGGTTCACGATGCCTTCGGCGCTGATTCTCTATGCTTTCGCTACTCTGGTGCCGAAAGCGCACGGACCGCTGCTGAACGCCGCGTTGCATGGGCTGAAACTGGTAGCGGTCGCCATAGTGGCGCAAGCGGTATGGGGAATGGCCACGCGGCTTTGTCCGGACCGCGCCAGGACTGGCATAGCCCTTGCTGGAATGGCGCTTCTACTGCTTTATGGCGGGGCTTTCGCCCAGATAGCCGTCATTGTTATCGGCGCAGCCGCAGGTGTCTGGTTTTGCCATGGTGTCAGCCAAGCCTCCGGCAACCAATCGTCGGCTGTCAGTTCCAGAGCGGCCTGGGCCGCGTTCTCGATTTTCGGCATACTCCTGCTGGGACTACCCGTTTTGGCCGCCTTCATTCCTGGCGGGCTTGTGTCCATAGCGGATATCTCTTACCGCTCAGGCGCGCTTGTCTTCGGCGGGGGACATGTGGTTCTGCCGCTGCTGCGTGACGCCATGGTGCCGGCCGGGATGATGACCGACGATGTTTTCCTGGCCGGGTACGGCGTGGCTCAGGCTGTTCCAGGGCCGCTGTTCACTCTCTCGGCTTACCTTGGCGCGGCGGCTGCGCCGGCAGGAGCGTCACACGCGGCCTGGGGCGCGGCAGCACTGCTCTTTATTTTCCTACCAGGCGTTCTTACTGCGGTCGCGGGCGTTCCGCTGTGGCGGTGGCTGGCCGGGCATCCTTCCGCGCAAGGCGCGCTGGCTGGTATAAATGCCTCCGTAGTCGGCCTCCTGGGGGCGGCTCTTTACGACCCTGTGTGGACAACAGCCGTTCTGGGGAAAGGCGACGTGGTGATAGCCGTGACCGGATTCTTCCTGATGGAAAAATGGAAAATGCCGCCGCTGTTGCTGGTCGTTTTCTGCCTGGCGGCTTCGATAGCTTCAAAATTATTATAAGCAACCGGACTGAAGGTTCTTGTGACTGACTACTTGTTTGCGTTATTATTCGGCATCATCGAAGGCGTGACAGAGTTTCTTCCTGTCAGCTCTACAGCCCACCTGCGCCTGGCAAAAGCGCTGCCTTTCATTCAAATTCCGCTGACTGATTCATACTGGAAGATGTTTGACGTAGTGATCCAGCTCGGGGCGGTGCTTTCCCTCCCGATCTATTTTCAAAAACGCATCGCGGACTTTTTGAAGACGTTTCCAGATAATTCGCTCACAGGAAAGCGCGATCCGCTGAATCACCCGGTGACGCTTGTCTTCATCGCATTTTTCGTGACTGCCATCCCGGCGTTCCTGTTGAAGAAAATGATAAGCCACAACCTGGAGAGCCACCTGGTAATCGGTACCGCGCTGCTGATCGGCGGGATTGTTATGTGGCTGGTGGACGCACAGTTCGATAAACCCCGGACTACTGATACAAGCCGGATGTGCTGGTCGCAAGCCGTATGGGTCGGGGCGGTCCAGATACTATCTGCTGTATTCCCGGGCACAAGCCGGTCTATGGCAACCATCGCCGCAGGACAAACTGCCGGGCTGTCCCGTTCAGCCGCGCTGGAGTTTTCCTTCTTTGTGTCGATCCCGACGATGTTCGCGGCGACCAGCTACGATCTGCTTAAGACCTTAAAACCTGGCACTGATGGCGCTGCCATTACACCAGCCGCCCTAAGCATCCACCAATGGATTACACTGGGCATCGGGTTTATTGTGTCGTTCTTCGTCGCGTGGGCGGTGGTGGCCTGGTTTATGGCGTGGGTGCGGCGACGGGGTTTTGTGCCGTTCGCCGTATACCGGATCATTCTGGGCCTGGTTATCCTGGTTTTACACACCCGTTAAAACCAAAAACACAGCCTTCTTGCAGATTCAAAAGGAGAACCAAATGACGAAAGTGGGAATCATTCGCTGCCAGCAGACAGAGGACATGTGCCCTGGAAACACCGACTTCATAGTCGCTCGGGAAGGTAAGTGCGCTTTCGAGCAAACCGGCCCGGTTGAGATTGTCGGCTTCATTTCCTGCGGAGGATGCCCGGGCAAGAAAGCGGTTACGCGGGCTAAAATGATGATGGATCGCGGCGCACAGATGATAGTATTTGCCTCCTGCATCAAGAACGGAAATCCCATAGGCTTTCCATGCCCGCATTCCGCAAAAATGATCGAGGCGGCAACTAAAAAACTCGGAGCTGATGTAAAGGTACTGGATTGGACTCATTAGACAATACTATAAAAAACAAACGACAACAAAATCTCCGGTGGACAATTCACAAGCAGAAGCGATAGAATAACCTATAAGGGTCCGGAACAGGTAGTCATAAGTTCCGGAGGTTTGGGATGGTCGGGCCGCCATCTACGGTAGTTTAACCGGATGGCGGATTTTTATTATTATGTCCGCTTGCCGGTAATTGGGCGCATCGCCCAAACAACGGAGGCGGCATGGCAAAACAGACTGAGAAATCTCCCACAACAAATAACGGCCAGGAGATAGCATACGGCTACTGGCCTTTTTTCCGAGCATGGCTTTTAACATTGGCCATCATGGCCCCTGTCATCCTGATTTTGAAATACTACTTCAAACTCATTTAAGAGGGTAATATGTCCTATGCGGTTATCGCCAATCTGGCGCTGATAATGGCGCTGGTTCTATTGTTGCCGTTTTCCATTAAGCGGGTGGAAGAGGAGTTGGAAATCTTCCTCCTGATCATGGGTGTCGCGGCGATGACGGTTTCCGGGCTCTGGAACTGGCACATTGTCCGGGAGTCCCTGGCAGAACCGATTAAGATATCTCTGGCCGTTTTAGTCATCGGCTTGATCTTTAAGGCTGCCAGGGGTCTTATACAGGATACCGTCAGATTCCTGGAAGCCCGACTGGGGATACGGAACACCGTGTTCCTGGTGGTAATGCTTCTGGGCTTCGCCTCAAGCGTGCTGACGGCGATAATAGCGGCGCTTATCCTGTGCGAGATAGTCACATGCCTGAACCTTGACCGCAAATCAGAGATAAGAGTAACCGTTTATGCCTGCTATGCCATAGGCTTCGGCGCGGCGCTCACGCCCATCGGCGAGCCCCTGTCCACAATAGTGACGGCCAAACTGGCCGGCCCGCCCCATAACGCAGATTTTTTCTATCTGGCGCGCCTTCTGCTGGTATGGGTGACGCCCGTGATACTTACCGTCTCCTGGCTCGCGGCATATGGCCGCTTAACTGAAAAGGGAACGGGGAACACTCTGTTCCAGGATAATTCAGAGGACACAAAGCAGGTGGCAATGCGGGCGGCCAAGGTTTATCTGTTTGTTATGGCGCTCGTCTATCTTGGAACGGGTTTGAGTCCGCTTGCCGAAAAAGCCGTAGCCTCTCTTGAAAACTGGCAGCTTTACTGGCTTGGGACAACGTCCGCCGTGCTAGACAACGCCACGCTGGCCGCAGCCGAGATAGTTCCGTCCATGACCAGAACCCAGATCCTTTCGATACTATTGAGTCTCCTGATATCCGGCGGGATGCTGATTCCGGGCAACATCCCCAATATCATAAGCGCCGCGAAACTGGACATCAAGAGCCGCGAGTGGGCGCAAATAGCGGTGCCGCCTGGATTGGTACTTTTAGCCGTATACTTTATCACACTTCTGGTCGTATATTAAGAGGGGGCAGTTATGCGTATCACTCTGAAGCTTATCGTTTCACTTATCGTTGTGGTGGTTTTTGTCGCCATAGTTTCCGCGTATTTCAACGTGCGACACGAGAAGGCCAAGCTCTACGAAGAAGTCGTGTCGCGCTCCGCCCTACTGGCGGAAAGCTTCAAGGAAAGCGTGCGGAATAATCTAGCGGCAAAGAATTACGCCAGCGTGCAAAGACTGGCTGATAAATTCCAGTCACAGAAACAACTTGAAGGAGTCGCGGTTTATGACTCCGCTGGCGCCCGCCTTGTAAGTTCGTCCGCATTAACACCTGTGTTGGCCGTACATAAAGAAGCCGTGGATGAGCTGCTAAAAGACGGGCAGGACAATGCCAGAACTTATGCTATGGCTGAGAAAAAGATGTTTCTTTATCCGCTCTCAGTGACGCTGGACGGCGGCGACACAGCGCGCATCATCATCTTCACGAATGTTTCCTATATAGATTACGACCTCTTCAAGATCTGGAAGCGTACCCTGATAAGGCTGCTCGCGCAGATGATACTTATCTCGCTGGTCACACTGCTCACGATACGATGGAATCTGGTCGATCCGGTTATCCAGATGGCCGAGTGGATGAAAAACCTCCGCATGGGAGACGCGCATGGGCACGCTCCTCCTATCAAAGGCGATATTTTTGCGCCAATAGCAAAAGAAGCTACTACGCTTGCGATAAATCTGCAGGCCGCCAGGCGCGCCGCCCAGAACGAAGCCCGGCTGCGCCAGGAAGGGGAATCACTATGGACCCCTGAGCGATTGAAAGAGCACATAAGGGTAAAAATGGACGGGCGGCCGCTTTTCGTGGTTTCCAACCGCGAGCCCTATATGCATATAAAAGAGGGCAAGGACATCCGCACGATAATACCTGCCGGCGGCCTTGTGACAGCATTGGACCCCATACTGAAAGCCGCAGGCGGCACATGGGTCGCTCACGGCAGCGGCGAGGCCGACTTTGAGGTCACTGACGATAAGAACCGGATAAAAGTTCCGCAGGAAGAGCCCGCTTATACCCTGCGCCGCGTGCCGCTAAGCAAGGAAGAGGAAGACGGCTATTATTACGGCTTCTCTAACGAAGGCATCTGGCCGCTTTGTCATATAGCGCATATACGCCCCATTTTCAGGAAAGAAGATTGGAACTATTACCTGGAGGTGAACAAGAAGTTCGCCGAGACCGTGCTGGAAGAGATTACGGACGTGAAGAACCCATGCGTACTGATACAGGATTATCACTTCACACTGTTGCCCGGCATGATAAAAGCGGCGCGGCCCGACGCGCGAGTGGCGGTTTTCTGGCACATACCCTGGCCCAATCCTGAAACCTTCGGCATCTGCCCCTGGCAGAAAGAGCTGGTAATGGGCCTGCTTGGGGCGGACCTGATCGGCTTTCAGACGCAGTTCTACTGTAATAACTTCCTGGACACCGTAGACCGCACCATAGAATCCAGAATAGACTGGGAACATTTCTCCGTGCAGAAAGAAGGGCACACTACGATGGTCAAGCCTTTTCCCATCAGCGTGGACTTCCAGCGACCCGACAAAGAAGCCAAGGCATTGGGCCAAAAGCCGGACCCGAAAACGGTGCTCAAGGAAATGGGCCTGAAGGCCGAATTGTTGGGCGTGGGCGTGGACCGCATAGATTACACAAAGGGCATGCTTGAAAGGGTGAAGGCGGTTGACCGCTTCCTTGAGAAATACCCGGAGTATGTGCGGAAATTCTCCTTTATACAATTGGGCGCGCCCAGCCGGACGCATATACCGCAGTACCACAAATTCCTGGCCGAACTGCATGCCGAGGTGGACAGAATAAACTGGAAATTCAAGGCAAAGGACTGGAAGGCAATAGTTTTTCTGGAAAAGCACCACGAGCACAAAGAAATAACCAAGTTCTACAAAATAGCCGACACCTGCATGGTGACTTCCCTGCACGACGGCATGAACCTGGTGGCAAAGGAATTTGTGGCTGCAAGAGACGATAATTCGGGAGTGTTGATACTCAGCCGGTTCGCAGGGGCGTCCCGCGAGCTTAAGGACGCGTTGATAGTCAACCCGTACGATATAGAGCAGATGGCCGACGCCATCTACTATTCGCTCACCATGCCAAAAACGGAAGTGAGTGAGAGAATGGCCCGCATGCGCCAGGACCTACACGAAAATAACATTTACAAGTGGGCGGCCAACCTGACCGAAGAGCTGATAAAGCTGAGGATGGACGATTTTAAGCTTACGAGCGTATAACATGAAGTTATTCTGGAAGAACCTGGATGAGGTTTCAAAGCATATCGCTTCCGCGCCCGGATTGCTGGTAACGCTGGATTTCGACGGCACATTGGCCGCGCTGGCGGAAACCCCAGACCAAGCCCGGCTGAAACCGGAATTCAAGTCCGCCTTGAAGGCGTTATCGGCGTTATATGGCGTTTCAGTGTTCATACTCAGCGGACGGACATTGAAAAGCGTGCGCAGACTGGTCGGTTTGCGGAACCTGTATTATGGCGGGAACCATGGTATAGAGATGAAAGGCCCCGGCTTCACCTGGCGCGACGCAGGGGCTGCAAAAGTGCGGAATATGGTGGCCAGAATGGCCGCCGATATCCAAGAGCGGTTTCCGCCCGGCACAGGCGTACTGGTGGAGAACAAGACATTTTCTATCAGCATCCATTATCGCAATCTCAAAGCGGAATACCGGCATGGATTCTTCAGCCGGATGAAGGCTCTTATGTCGGTACAGGACGGGTTATTACATTGGCGGCGAGGCCATAAAGTATTTGAACTTTTACCCCGAGGGGCCGCACATAAAGGCAACGCGCTGAATCGATTATCTAAAAAGCTTGGGAATCCGTTAGGCGTGGCCGTGGGAGACGATCTTACGGACGAGGACATGTTTACTGCGCTGGCGAAAAAGGGGGTAACCATAAGGGTGGGGAGAAAAGCGGATTCAAAAGCCGGGTATTTTCTATCAGGCCAGGGGGAAGTGCTGCGACTGCTGCGTTTCATAGTTTCAGCCAGGCGGTGAGATATACACAATGGAGAAAAGAGCTGTGGAGCCATTCAAATTTTGCACGCGTCTGACGCTTACCGAAGTCACCGGGCGCAAGGCGTATAACACCGCAGAACTGCTGGAAGGCATAAAGGCAGCAGACGACGCCGTTATCTATCATCATACCCATCGCTTCATAAAGCAATCGCATCATCTTGTGCCGGAGGGCGCAAACGACTTCGCCTACTGGGTCGCCAACACGCTGCAGGCCGACCGATTGGGCGAGGAGCTGACATCCATAGACATCGTGCAGTACCATTCCCTGACGGATATTAAAAACGCATTCGTCAAAATGCTGGAACGGCATATCGCGGAGAACCTCGGGCCGATGCGCACGGTGGCCCCTGGCCGGGAATTCCATTTTATGCGCGCAATACGGTTCTCACTGCCGACCGAATGCTCCGCATCGGATTATGCAGGTTTTATCGAATGCCTGCGAAAGGTCAGTGTCTCCAGCCTATATTTACACGTTTTTGAGGCCCGGTTGCGCCCGCCTTACGGCGTGGACGACTTCTCCCACTGGTTCAGGATCAATTTCAACGACGAAATAGTCGGCCGGGAAATATCCCGGCTTGACCCGTATTCATATACCCTTGAAGGCCTGAGGCAAAGGATAATCCGCATACTGGAAAAACGCCACGCGGAGGTGTCCCGTGCCTAAAATAGACGAATACGCGGCGGCGGCCGGCGTCAACGCCATAGAAGAACTGAAAGCGATCGCTTCCAGGCTGAAAAACAAAACCATCCTTAACGTCAATTCCACCGCCGTGGGCGGAGGCGTGGCCGAAATACTCAGCCGCATGCTTCCCATGATGACGGAATTGGGGATAAAACCCCGCTGGGAGCTTATTAAAGGCGGAGAGGACTTTTACGCGGTAACCAAGAAATTTCATAATGCCCTGCACGGAACTCCACAAAAGCTGACCCCCTCCGACTTCCAGCTCTACCGCGACACAATCAAAACAAATATGGAGTCCATCAACCTGGACGCCGACATCGCACTGATACACGATCCCCAGCCTGCCGGGCTTATAGATAAAAAACCGGCGGGAGCCAAATGGGTCTGGCGCTGCCATATAGACCTGTCCAATAGGCAGCAGGATGTCTGGGATTTCCTGCACGGCTATGTCTCGCGCTATGACGCCGCCGTGATCTCCGCGCCGTCATTCTCGCAGGAATTGCCAATCAAGCAATTCCAAGTGCCGCCATCCATAGACCCGCTGGCCGATAAGAACAGGGAGCTGACCCACACAGAAATCTCTGAGATAATGCAGCGGCTTGAAATACCACTGGATAAACCGTTGATAACGCAGGTCTCGCGTTTTGACCGGCTGAAGGACCCGATGGGCGTAATAGAAGCCTTCAAAAAAATCCAGCCTTACGTCACGGCGCGGCTGCTATTGGTCGGCGGCAGCGCCGATGACGACCCGGAAGGCGCTCAGGTTTTGGCGGAAGTCCGGGCGGCAGCGGAGGGAAATCCCGATATAATCGTGCTCTGCCTCCCTCCAACCAGCAACGTTGAAATAAATGCCATACAAAGAGCTTCGGCTGTGATACTGCAAAAATCGCTCAAAGAGGGCTTCGGTCTGACGGTTTCTGAAGCGCTCTGGAAGGGAAAACCAGTGATAGCGGGCGCCGCAGGAGGCATACCGCTACAGATCACGCATAAATATTCCGGCATACTCACCCGCACCATAGAGGGCACCGCATACTGGATGAAGCGGCTGTTACATGAACCGGATTATGCCAGGAAACTGGGGGAGAACGGACGAGAGCACGTGCGGGAGAATTTTCTGCTGATCCGGCATCTCCGAGACTACCTGCTACTGGCGCTGTATCTGGAAAGCGGACGAAAGGACTTTATACATCTGTAAGGAGAACGCAATGAAATTCCTCAAGGATAAGACCTATACTGTATTCGAACTGGGCGTTCTAAAAACATGTGTCATGTGCGTGGGCCTAATTCTTGGTGCCTATTTCGCGCCATACATAAAAAAGTTTTTGTGGGTATTGGTGCCACTGGGCATCATCACCTATATACGGGCAATGTATTTCTATTGGCGCGATAAACCATGAGAGGGCGTTGTCGGCTGGACGATGCCGCCAAATAGATTATTAAATTGTTGCCTTTGGCACTCTATATCCAGAATTCCGGTGATATCCCGCAGAGTTCGCTTGCTGATAGGGCATCGGCGCGCAGTCGGCGGCAGGGCCAGAATGCGATCCTGAATCTCGGGTGCGAGCCGGAGCAGGTTCAGCCGGCGGAGCAGCTCAAACCGGGTAATTCCCAGTTCCTTGGCCAGAGCATTTTTCTTTAGCCCCGGCGTTTTCTCGAGGCGCTCTTTAAGCTGCCGGGCGTCCAATAGGTCCCGCTGGATTCTGGGCGGATGGGGGGCACGGCGGCGGCGATCCCGGGCAATCTGTGCCTCTTCCGGGAAAAGTATGCGTTTTTTGCCGTTCGGACCCAGGACCATGCCGAATTCCGAGTCGTCTATAAGGTAAAAGTCGGTTGTTTGGCCCCGAGGTAGCTTAAATCGGTCCAAAAATGTTCTAAGACAGTCGGAACGGCCACCCAGACTTTTCCGAAATCCTCGATTTTACGTCGGGGATTTTGTTTTTTTGCCAAGCCCCTGATTGAACAACTTTTGAAATTACATTTTGCCGGCGCTCACATACATGAAACCGCCTGCCTTCTTTTTAGAGGCATTTTCGGGGTATTTTTTGTAAAATTCACATAGGGGATAGTATGGCCTCTGATTCAAGGACCTAATCATCGAGAAGAGCTATGCGGAGGTAGCAAGGTAAAAAGCCATGAGTATCGGAAGAAACGACCTCTGTCCATGTGGAAGCGGAAAGAAGTACAAGCGCTGCTGCATCAACACCGCAGTCACAGAAACATATCCGGAAAAGGTTCAGCTGGTTATCCTGATTAAAGAGGCTGGCGATTACGGGGTGCCCGAAGCCGGCGAAGAGTTCTTTACGAAGAATCCTTTGCCGGAAGAAGGATTCTCCGCCCACAGGCTTTTATACAGTTGTCTGCTAAGACCTGAACTTGAGTTTCTTGCCGGCAATCTCGCCAAGTCGTTGTTTATTCGCGGGAAGACCGAGAAAGATAAGATCACACTAACAAACGATGCCGCGGGACTTATCGCGATCTTAAAGCAGAACCCCGACCCGCTTAACCATCGGCTTCTCGCGGACAAGTTGCTTGATTTACGGGAAGTTGCGGTGCCAATGTTGATTGATGAGCTACGCCAGGTACAGAATGACTGCTTTGTCGAGCAGGCCATCAGAATCATATATAGGTCCGGTATCGACTGCTCATCGACCTTGCTCAAACTTATCGCATCTTCGGCCATAGACGCATATGCCTTATCTTTGATATGCATGCTCTGCGGGATGACCGGCTCCCAAGAAGCTCTTAAGCCGCTGTGGGATCGCTTTCACTTCTTTAAAGAAAAATATCCTAAAGAGAATTTTTATCAGGGCCCTTGGCTGGGGCTTTACGAGCTTACTCATTATTCCACACGGAAGGAGATCGCCTGATGACCATAAGAAAAAACCAATCTGCTTTGAAACCCGATAACCTGAAAGCAAAGGAAATACTCGCCCGGCTCTCAGCCGGGCTTTCCGAGGAAGAGATCCAGAGGGTGCTCGCGGGCGCCTTGTCGACGCTTGGAAGCGAGGGCATCGGCCAACTCGCCGCCAAACTGGGCCCGGATACCGGCGCCGCCCTGCGCAGGGCCCTGCAATCCCCGGCTGGGAACGCCGCCCCGGAACCCGGGCCGGCCAAGCTCCTTCAGGAATGGAAAAAGTCCCGGGCGGACTGGGATGAAGTTATCGGCGCAGCCTGCGACGAAGACGGAGTATACGTAATCCGGGAGCACCATTGGGAACAACCTTACTTCGATCCTCTTGCCGTGACCGGTGATCTTGAGCCCATCGCGGCGCGCATGGCTGTGTTGCTGCCGCGCGTCTTCGATGAAGGCCTGGACCCGAATTTCAGCTTCGCCGACGAGGCAACCGATTGCGTAGATGAAATCGCGTCATCCTTTCCAGAGTGGATGCACCCGTTCGAATGCGAGAACTTCCGCCTGGGCCCCAAGGCCACCGGATGCCTGATTCAGTGGGAACTGCGCGTCTGCCGCCGCGAAGGCAAGAGCCTGTTCCAGCTAATAGACAAGCTGCGCGGGTTGGAACACTCCAATCCCGGCCTGGACCTGGACGATAATGCCCTGACCGCCTTTATTCGCGGGCTTGGCAAAGACGCCAAGAAAAACATCCTGGATGGAATCCGGGCGCACAAAGACGAAGACCGCTGGAAGAAGGTCCTGAATTCGGCACATTCCGGATGGTTCCTTATTTACCAGGACCTGTGCCGCGGACAGGACCATTCAGGTTATTTGGAAACCTGCCGGACCAAAATCAGCCAGGATTGGTCCTTGGCCGTACCAGTGGTCAAGGATCTCGCGCGCAAGGGGGCAAATGAAGAACTGTGCCAAGTCTGTGCCGAAGCCGCAACAGCTTTCCTCTACATCCACGG